>Ga0102591_1000847_pt1 | contig 49568 bp, 49 predicted proteins | sample AraplaCol_mCL_r2_2_FD_76860 | JGI IMG/M metagenome (GOLD analysis project Ga0102591, IMG submission 76860) | Arabidopsis root microbial communities from North Carolina, USA - plate scrape MF_Col_mCL_r2 (SPADES assembly) (version 2) | ecosystem: Host-associated > Plants > Roots > Endosphere... | reverse complement strand
CGGCTGTCGTGGTTCGGTACCTGTTCGAAATAGCCGATCAGATCGACGCGCTCGGTACGCACGGTCGGCTTGCGCCTGAGCTTGCGACCCACGGCTTTGGCGATGTCGCCCGCGTTCAGGCCGGCGCGTAGCGTCAGCGAACGGATGTCTTCGGTCGGCATCGCGTTGGCGATGTAATCCGGCTCGCCGTTGCGGCGTCCGCAGACGCGCGCCTTGATCGCCCAGTTTTCGTTGCTGCGACGCGCGCGCATCGCGGCACGCAGGTCGCGCAGCGCCTGCAGGCCTTCGGGTACCGGTTCCTCGAACGCGAACGGCCGCACGCGTCCGCTCAGGATGCGGTGCCGGCGTTGCGCTTCATCGGACAGGCAGATTTCCGGATGCGCCTGCGGCTGGCCTTTCGGCACGTTGCGATCGTAGGGCCGCGTGAGCATGTGCGGATCGTCTGCGAACAACGTGCCCAGCTTGCCGCTGGGATGGTCCATGAAATAGCGGCCGACCAGATCGTGCGGATTGCCGAGGCCCTGCGCGGCGGTCGCATTGGACGAAAGCAGCAGCCGCGCGTTCTCGATGCCGCCGCACGCGAGCACGTAATGCCGCGCGCGCACGGTGCCGCGGCGTCCGTCGAGCGTGCCGATGCGCGCATGCCGGACCGCACTCGCAGACTCGGCCGCATCCAGCTCGATCAGGTTCGCGTGCAGCAGCACGGTGATGTTTTCCGCGCGCTCGAACACATCGTGGTAGGCGTGTCCGAAGATCATCGGGCTCGATGCGAACGTCTTGTGCACCAGTGCATCGCCTTCGAACGCGAGCGGCTGGCGCGAGGACGGGGTAAGAAACGTGTCTTCGCCGAAGTCGTGCTGATCCAGCCCGCAGAACGTTCGCGCCTTGCGGTAGTGCGGTTCCAGGTCGGCGAACTCGATGGGCCATCCGCTGTGCGGTACCCAGTCGCGTGCCGCGAGGTTCGCCAGCGGAATGCAGCCGCGCCCCCAGTAATTGCAGGTGCCGCCGAACGCGCGCAGCCGCGAGGCGCCCGGATCGAACGGCGGCTCCCCGACGGAATGGCCTTCGAGCAATGCCTGATAGCGTTCGTCGGCGGTGAGGCCGCCGCTCTCGATCACGCAGACGGTTGCCTGCGTGCCGAGAAACGCCCATGCGATCGCCAGGCCGGCGGCGCCGGCACCGACGATGCAGATGTCCGCGTCGATGTCAGCCGGCGAGGACGCGTTCCGGTAATCGAAGATCAAATGTGCTGCCCCTGAAAACGTTTCACGCGCCGATGCGTCTTGCGCACATCGGGCCACCGTTTGAAACCAACGTAGCCAGGGGCGGAAAGGGGACAGGTGGGAAGGTTGAGGCAGGCCGCTTACGCGGCACTGCCGCGTGGCCTGCCGAAAGCCCGGCCAAGGATGGCCGGGCGGGGCGTTCCGAAGATGGAAGCGTTTCGCCATGGAGGGCGTCGACGTGATTGCCGAAGCCGGTGCTTCCGCGGCACTGCCGCGTGGCCTGCCGAAAGCCCGGCCAGGATGGCCGGGCGGGGCGTTCCGAAGATGGAAGCGTTTCGCCATTGAGGGCTTCGATGTGATTGCCGAAGCCGGTGCTTCCGCGGCACTGCCGCGCGTTCCGCCGAACGCCCGGCCAAGGATGGCCGGGCGGGGCGTTCCGGAGCCGGTGTGTGGCGCCATGGATGGCAGCAGCGTGCGCGGCGGAACCTCGGCTGCTTCAATCTCGCAACGTCATCCCGGCGAAGGCCGGGATCCAGGCCGTCAAGCCATCAGCCCCTTCACCGTCATTCCAGCGAAGGCTGGAACCCATTTCGCTTCGGCGTTGCGCGGGAACTGACGCAATGCAACAGCGCAGCGTTGCACTGCACTGCACGGCAGTTCGCGTCGTCACTCCGTTACCCCTCACCCCAACCCCTCTCCCGATGGGAGAGGGGCTCGCGATCAACAACTCACTGCGCCGACACCGGCATCGCACGCGCAAGTCCACGCGCCATCGCGCTGTCGAGCAGGTCGTGTGTCTTGCGCTCGGCCTCGTGAATGATCTTCTCCTGCTCCTTGCCGAGCGCATCCATCTGTCGACCGAGCGCGTCCATCGGCTTGCTGGCTTCGTCCATCTGGCGACTGAGTGCTTCCATCGGCGCCTGGTTCGCGGCGAGGCGGGAGGTTTGCTGCTCGAGGACGCGGCTCTGCTCGTCCATCTGCCGACCGAGAGCATCCATCTGGCGCCCCAGGTCGTCCATCGTCGCTTCCAGGCGGTCGCGCCCGGCGTCGTCCACGCGCGCCATTTGTCCTGCGATTTCCGACTGGCGTTCGGCCAGCGCGCTCTGCTGGTCAGCCAGGCGCTCCATGCGGCGCGAAGCAGCATTGATCTCGGTGTCGTTGTCGACCTTTTCCGAAAGCTGTTCCAGCTGCGCGCCCAGCGCTTCCATCTTGTCGCCGTGCACTTCCATCTGGTCGCCGAGCGTCTCCATCTGCGCACCGATGCGATCGCTGTCGCGCCAGGCGTCGCGCACTTTCGCCATGGTGTCGGCGTCGGAGACGACGTAGGCCTTTCCGCCGCGACGGAACCAGATGAAATCCTGGTTGGTCAGGCTGCGGCGCGCGCGTTCGATTTCGGGAATGTCTTCCGTCGAGCCGGACATGCGGAAGCCGTCGCGATCCTTGCTGATCATCGCGTAGGCGTCCTCGTCCTTGCGCGAGGAACGAAGCCTCAGCGTGCTGCCGGACGTGACGCTCGCCTTGGCTTTCGGCTGCGCGGAGGGTTTCCCGGCTGCCGCCGCATCGGCCTTGGCCTGGGCGACGGCGGCCGGCGCGGTCTTTCCGTCCTGGCCGATCTGCGCGTGTGCGTAGAACGCGAGGCATGCGATCGCGACGCCGACCAGCGGCAGGGCGACGCCACCGCGCACGGGGCGCGCGGAGGGACGGATGAGTTGTTCGATGCGGGACATCAGATGGCCTCCATGGGCGGCTTGCGCGAGGGTGGGCGTGGAAACGGGGGCGGTATGGCTGCACGACCACTCCGCCAATTCAGACAGGGCGAGAGCAAGTCGGCGCGGCTGCCCGGTGATTTCGGCAGCGAGGCGGTCTGCGATGTGCTCGCGTTCGTCGCGGATGCGACGCGACAGCCACCACGTCACCGGGTGGTAGAACAGCAGCGCCTCGGCGAGGTTCTGCAGCAGGTTGACGAGATAGTCGTGGCGACGGATGTGCGCCAGTTCGTGCGCGAGCAACGCCTCGATCAGATCGGTGGGCATGCGCGTGAGCAACCCCGCCGGCAGCAGCACGACGGGTCGCCACCATCCGGCGGATACCGGCGACGACAGCGATTCGATGATGCGCAACGCAACCGGGCGACGCAGTCCGAATCGTCGTGCCAGCGTGTCGAGCCGCGCCTGCCATTCGTGCTGCATCGGTCGCTGCTTCGTGGCGCGTAGTCGCTGTATCCACAGCAACCCCGCGATCATGCGCAGCGACAACGCGCCCGCGCCGGCGGCCCAGAGGAGCACGATTGTCGGAAGCGCAGCGTCCAGGCGCGAGGCCCAGTCGGGTGCGAAATCGTGCGTGACGATGGCGAAGTCGGTGATGCGAACGCCTTGATGGGTCGATGCCGCGACATTGACGACTGCCGGCACCCACATCTGCGCGATCAAGTAGGCCGTCGGCACGATCGTGCAAAGCAGCAACGCAGCGCACGCCACCGCATAGCGCGCCTGCGGACGCGCATCGCGCAGCAGGCGCAGCGCGACTGCCGCAAGCAGCCCGATCAGCGCGCCTTGCCAGAGGAAGTGGAGCAGGGCGCGCCCGAGCGCCGGAACCAGCTGGGCCAGGATGTCAGTCATCGCGATGCTCCGTGCCGTTGCCTTCGTTGCCTGCGTCGTCGTCCTTGAGGAAGCGACGGATCTCCTCGCGTTCCTTGTCGCTCACGTGCTCGTTCAACGCCGCCATCACCAGCGCCTTGCCCGAACCGGAAAACGCCTTCTGGATGAGGTCGCGCAGCAGGTTGGTCTGCAGCGCGTCCTGCGCATGCGCGGCGGCATAGACATGCGAGCGCTGGCTTTCATCTCGGGCGAGCAGGCCCTTGCCGTGCATCACCTGCATCAGGCGAAGCACGGTGGCGTAGGTGACGTCCTGACGTTCGGCCAACCGCGCCTGGTGTACGTCCTTCACGGTGGACGGACCCAGCCGCCAGATCACGCGGAGCAGGTCGAGCTCGGCGGCGGTCGGCTTCGGCGGCTTGGCGTTGCTACGGGTCATGGCGTGGTTCGAATGAGGCGTGGAAGGCATGCTGATCCATCTAGATCAGTTTGTCTAGACTGTTTTGTCTATGACGAAAGTCATGGGCGCCGGAGGTTCCGCCCCACTAGGATGGGCCGGCCGCGCCAGGCGCCACCGGGAGCATCGCGATGACCGTCGTCCGTCCGTATGCATACGCACCGCGCATCCTCTGGGTTTCCGTCTTCATCGGCGGATTGCTGGTCGCCCTGGGCGACTTCATCTTCGCCACGACCCTCTGGTTCTCGTGGGATGCGGAAGGTTTACAGCGCGTCTTCCAGACCATTGCCGTCGGCGTGCTGGGGCAGGCGAGTTACGACGGCGGTACGCAATCGGCCGTACTCGGCGCGGTGCTGCACGTACTCATGGCGACCGCATTCGTCGCGATATACACGCTGGTCGCGCGCCGGTATCCGTCGCTGCTGTCGCGCCCGGTCGTGCTCGGCGTGCTGTATGGCGTCGTGCTGTACGTCGTGATGAACTTCGTCGTGATGCCGCTTTCGCGCGTGGGGCGTTCGCCGTCCTTCGCGCATCCGGACTGGATCGCCTACGCCGTACTCGCGCACATGCTGTTCGGGGTGATCTGCGTGCTGTTCGCGCGACGCGCGCTCAGACGGGGTTGATCGACCGACGCAAGGCGACTGCAGCGCCGACGTTCTCCGCCGGTCGGGTGGCCGCTTGCACCCCTTGACGCCGCAGTCGCGCGACCGATAAACGAGCGGATTCCACCGGATGGAACGCCGCCATGCTGAAGAAGATCGCCTTCACGATGTATCCAGTGACCGACGTCGCGCGTGCACGCGAGTTCTACGAAGGCACGCTGGGCCTGAAGCACGGCTCGGCGGGCCAGCAGGACGGCCAGCACTGGATCGAATACGACCTGCCCGGCGGCGGTTGCCTGGCGTTGACCAACGCTACGCCGTCCAAGCCGAGCGAAGCCGCGGGCGGTACCGTCGCGTTCGAAGTGGACGACCTCGACGCGCTTGTCGCCGATCTGAAAGCGAAGGGCGTGACGTTTCGCAGCGACATCATCGTGACGCCGGTCTGTCGCATGGCCGTGTGCGTGGACAGCGAAGGCAACGCGCTGCTGCTGCACCAGCTCAAGGCGAAGTGAGGCTCGCATGTCCGCGCGCATTTCCCCGGCAGTGAGCTCATCCCGCGCTCCCGTGGGCAAGCGGGCGACTACAGATGCATCGCCGCAGGCGCGCACGAAGCATGCGCTGGCGTGGTTGCGCGATCACGCTTCTGACGCGCAGCGCGATGGCATGGCGCGATATGCGATTCCGTCCGACCACGCGCTGGGCGTGTCGATGAAGGACATCCAGGCGCTGGCGAAACAACTCGGACGCGATCACGACCTCGCCGCCACGTTGTGGGATACGGGTGTGTACGAGGCCCGCATGCTCGCCGCCTACGTCGAAGATCCCGCGCTGCTCACGCCTGCACAGATGGATCGCTGGTGTCGCGACTTCGACAACTGGGCCATCTGCGACACGCTGTGCTTCACGCTGTTCGACCGGACGCCGCATGCGTGGGGCAGGGTCGTGGCGTGGTCGTCGCGTCGCGACGAGTTCCAGAAGCGCGCCGCCTTCGCGCTGCTCGCCAGCCTTGCGCTACATGGCCGGATCGGGGACGAATCGCTGTACGCCGACGGACTGGCCCTGATCGAACGCGAAGCGCATGACGACCGGAACTTCGTGAAGAAGGGCGTGAACTGGGCGTTGCGTTCGATCGGCCGGCGCTCGGACTGGCGCGCCGAAGCCACGACGGTGGCGAAACGGCTTGCCGCATCGGACGAAGCGAGTGCGCGCTGGACAGGCAAGGACGCGCTGCGCGAGTTCGCCAAAACGGCGCCCAAAGCCAGCAAGAAGCCGGCGAAGAAGGCGGCCGTGAAGAAGGTGGCGGCGAAGAAGCTGACGGCGAAGAAAGCAGCCAGCCGCATGCGCCCCGCCGCCGATTGATCCGGATCAAGGGCGCACCCGTGCCCGCTTCCTAGACTTCTCCTCCAGCGCAAGCCTGCGCACAACCAAGGGGGTCGAACATGAAAACCGCACTGCTGCTGGCCGGACTGACGCTCGCCGGCCTGTCCTCGCACGCCACCGCCGCGAACAACTGCACGGTGAAGCTCGCCGGCAACGACGCGATGCAATACGACGTCAAGACCGCCACGGTGTCGGCTTCGTGCCCGACGATCACCATCGAGCTCACCCACACCGGCAAGATGCCGGTGACGGCGATGGGCCACAACGTCGTCATATCGCAGACCGCGATGTACCAGGCCATTGCCAACGACGGCCTGAAAGCCGGCGCTGCTTCGAACTACGTGCCAAAGAACGACCCGCGCGTGATCGCCTCGACGCCGCTGGTGGGCGGTGGGCAGAGCACGAAGGCCTCGTTCCCCGGTTCGCGCTTGAAAGCCGGCGGCGATTACGCCTACTTCTGCAGCTTCCCCGGCCACTCCGCGCTGATGCGCGGCAAGCTCATCGTCGTGAAGTGACGACCCAAGGTCGATTGGGACGCGGCGTCGCGCAATGCGATGTCGCGTCAGTGCTTCCGTAGTTCAAAAGACGCCGGCGTTCATTCCCCCGTCACGACCCTTTCACCGCGTCGACACGATGATCCGGTGGCCTGCCGCCGGGGACGCTGTTCCACAAGGCGAGCTCTGCAACACGCAGGCGACTGCGAGGAAAGCGTCCGGTGCATCGCGCCGATGTCGGGCTTTTCCCCGCGAGTTGTCCGTAACGCCGGTTGTTCCCATGCAGTCATGCAGAAGGAGCGGGGCTTGGAAGCATTCGTGCACGACGTGGTGCGCTTTTACGACGACCTGATCGGCCGCACGCATGGCTCGATGTCGTTCCGCTTCTTCCTGCAACCGGCCATGGGGCTGTTGATGGCCGCGCGTGACGGCTACAAGGATGCCAAGACCGGCCGCCGCCCGTACTTCTGGAAAATCATCAACGACCCCACGGCGCGAAGGGAATCACTGCACGAGGGCGTAAAGGCTACGACGCGCATCCTGATCCTGGGCGTCGTCATGGAAATCATCTACCAGTACAAGGTGCTCGGCACCTTCCACCTGCTCGAGGCGATCAACGTCATCCTCGTGCTGTGCTTCGTTCCCTACCTGCTGCTGCGCGGGCCGATCAATCGGCTCGTGCGCTGGTGGCTTTCGCGTGCGCATCGCACGGCGTGACTAGGAGGCGCGGATGAGCCAGGAGCATGACGAAACCCCGGCGCGGCCCAAGCGCTTCGAGGACACACAGCTTCCCGCGATCCCCGACGTCGGGCTGCTGGATGCCGACGTCGCATCCGTCGAACTCTCGCAGCACCGCACCAAGCTGTCGACGCACCGCACGGGACTTTCGGAGCACCGGACCGATCTGTCGGAGTTCCGGACGGACCTGTCTACAAACCGCACCGAGATGTCGGCGCGCCGGACGGGGATGTCGTTCCAGCGCACGCGCATGAGCGCCGAGCGCACATTGATGTCGGTGATCCGAACCGCGCTGTCTCTGATCGGCTTCGGCTTCACCATCTTCCAGGTCTTCACCAAGGCGCGCGACGCGAACCTGCTGAAGATCGGCATCGCCGCGCCCAGCAACTTCGGCATGGCGCTGGTGCTGCTCGGCGTGCTGCTGCTCACCGTCGGCATCGTCTACCACGTGAACTACATGCGCACGCTGCGTGCGCAGCGCAACGCGATGGTCCAACAGGGGCTGGTGCACGGCGAAAGCGCGTATCCGGTTTCCTACACGCTACTGACCGCAGGGGCACTGCTGATGATCGGGCTTTACGCCATCGTCAGCATGGTGTTCGACGCGGCGCGTGGCTGACAACGAGTTCGTCCGTCCTTCCCCCCAAGCACAAGGAGACGCGTCATGGCACAGGCGAAGAAAGCCGCCCGTCCGGCCAAGGTGGCCAAATCCGCACCGCCGTCGCAGCGGTCCGACAAGAGCGCCGGAGGCGGCAGCGCGCCGAAGAAGGGTGGCGCTGCTTCGCGTGGCGGTGGCGGCGGTAAACAGCCGAACATCCTCGTGATCTGGGGCGACGACATCGGCATTGCGAACCTGAGTTGCTACACGCACGGCCTGATGGGCTACCACACGCCCAATATCGACCGCATCGCCAATGAAGGCATGCGCTTCACGGACTCGTATGGCGAGCAGAGCTGCACCGCGGGCCGTTCGTCGTTCATCACCGGGCAAAGCGTGCATCGCACCGGTCTGTCGAAAGTGGGTATTCCTGGCGCGCCGCAGGGCATGGTGGAGTCGGTGGTGACCATCGCTTCGCTGCTCAAGGATCAGGGGTACGCGACGGGACAGTTCGGCAAGAACCACCTCGGCGATCTCAACAAGTTCCTGCCGACGCTTCACGGTTTCGATGAGTTCTTCGGCAACCTCTACCACCTTAACGCCGAGGAAGAGCCGGAAATGGACGGCTATCCGAAGGATCCGCGCTACCGCGAGCAGTTCGGCCCGCGTGGCGTGATCCACAGCTGGGCGACCGACAAGGATGATGCGACCACGCATCCGCGTTGGGGCAAGGTTGGCAAGCAGAAGATCAAGGACACCGGCCCGCTGAATCGCAAGCGCATGGAGACCTGCGACGATGAGTTCGTCGAGGCCGCCACGGATTTCATCCGCCGACAGAACAAGGCAGACAAGCCCTTCTTTGTGTGGCTCAACACCACGCACATGCACTTCATTACCCACACCAAGCCCGAGAGCATCGGGCAGGCCGGTGATCACCAGTCGCCGTACCACGACACGATGATCGACCACGACAAGAACGTGGGCCAGATGCTCGACCTGCTCGACGAACTCGGGCTGACCGAAGACACCATCGTGATCTATTCCACCGACAACGGCCCGCACATGAACAGCTGGCCGGATGCGGGCATGACGCCGTTCCGCAGCGAGAAGAACACCAACTGGGAAGGCGCGTTCCGCATTCCCGAGCTGATCCGCTGGCCTGGTCGCATTCCCGCCGGCACGGTGAGCAACGAGATCATCCAGCACCATGACTGGCTGCCGACGCTGCTCGCGGCAGCGGGCGACACGACGTGCATGGAACGACTGAAGAAGGGCGCGACCGTCAACGGACGCAAGTACAAGAACCATATCGACGGCTACAACCTGTTGCCGTACCTGACGGGCGAAGTCGATGCCTCGCCACGCAAATGGTTCTTCTACTTCAGCGACGACGGCGACATCCTGGGAATACGTTGGCAAAACTGGAAGATCGTGTTCATGGAACAGCGCTGCAAGGGAACCATGCAGGTGTGGGCCGAGCCGTTCACCGCGCTGCGAATGCCGAAGATATTCAACCTTCGCATGGATCCCTACGAGCGCGCGGATGTAACGTCGAACGTGTACTGGGACTGGATGATCCACAACGCCTTCTGGATTTACGGGGCGATGGCGGCTGCGACCAAGTTCATGGAGACGTTCGAAGAGTTCCCGCCGGCGCAGGCGGCGGGAAGCTTCAACCTGGACCAGGCGAAACAGAAGATGAGCGAGATCAGCAGCAAGTCCAGTTGATCGCCGGGAGCGTGACGTAATGGAGCCGTTGCCTTCCTGGAACGACGGCGCGGCGAAGTCGGCGATCGTCGACTTCGCCGCGCGCACCACGCGCGACGGCGGGCCGGACTTCGTTCCGTCCGCCGAACGCATCGCCGTGTTCGACAACGACGGCACGCTGTGGTGCGAATTCCCGCTGCAGGTGCAGGTGTTCTTCGCGCTCGCCGAAGTGAAGCGGCTCGTGCAGCAGGATCCATCGCTGCTTGAGAAGCCGGCATTCAAGGCGATGATCGACGGCGACCTGAAGACGTTGATGTCATTGCCGAAGAAGGACGTCTTCGAGCCTGCGTTCGCCACGCACGCGGGCATGACGGTGGAGGAGTTCCATGCGAACGCGACGCGATGGTTGCGTCATGCCGAGCACCCGAAGCTGCAGCGTCGCTTCCTCCACAACGCCTACCTGCCGCAGCACGAACTGCTCGAGTTCCTGCGCGCGCACGGGTTCAAGACCTATATCGTCACCGGTGGCGGCGTGGAATTCGTGCGCGTCGTGGCCGAACAGCTCTACGGAATCCCGCCCGAACAGGTGGTCGGTTCCAGCACGAAGATGAAGCTGGAAGAGGTCGATGGCGCAATGGTGCTGCGGAAACTGCCAGAACTGGGCAGCTTCGACGACAGGGACGAGAAAGTGGTCAATATCGCGCTGCACATCGGTCGTCGGCCGGTGTTCGCATTTGGAAATTCCGATGGCGACCTGGCGATGATCCGGTATACGCTTGCCGGCGATGGGCCGCGCATGGCGTGGTATCTGCACCACGACGACGCCGCGCGTGAATTCGCGTACGACCGCGACTTCAAGCTGAGCGCGCTCAGGGAAGGACTCGACCGCGCGGCCGAACTCGGCATCGGCGTGGTCAGCATGGCGAAGGACTGGAACCGCGTGTTCGCCGACTGATCGGTCGGCACCGCAGACGGAGGCCACGATTGGGCGAGCTCCACGACAACATGCCTCACGACACCAAGCCGCACGACACGCTGCGCGACAACATGGTCCGCATCGACGGTGGCGCATTCACGATGGGATCCGATGAGCATTACCCCGAAGAACGCCCCGCGCACAAGGTGCACGTGGACGGCTTCTGGATCGATCGCCACGCGGTGACCAATCGCGATTTCGCGCGCTTTGTCGAGGCGACCGGCCATGTCACGCAGGCGGAGAAGCCCGCCGATGCGGCCGACTATCCCGATGCGGATCCGGCGATGCTGGTTCCAGCGTCAGTGGTGTTCGTGCCGCCGCCGGGGCGCGTGGACCTTCGCAATCATTTCCACTGGTGGCAGTACGTTCCCGGCGCCGACTGGCGTCATCCGCGCGGGCCGGAGAGTTCGCTGGAAGGACTGGAAGACCATCCCGTCGTGCATATCGCATATGCCGATGCGCTCGCGTACGCGCAGTGGATCGGCAAGGACCTGCCGACCGAAGCCGAATGGGAGTTCGCCGCGAAGGGCGGGCGTGAAGGAACCGAGTTCGCATGGGGCGACGAGCTCGTGCCCGACGGCCGCCACATGGCGAACACCTGGCAGGGCGAGTTCCCTTGGGAACTGCGGCCCGAGGACGGCTTCGCGTGGACCGCGCCGGTGGGTTCGTTCGAACCCAACGGCTACGGCCTGTACGACATGATCGGCAATGTCTGGGAATGGACCGCCGACTGGTACCAGGACCACGCCCGCATCCAGCAGCATTCCTGCTGCACGCTCCAGAACCCGCGCGGCGCCGAGCGCGATGCGAGCCTGGATCCGCGCGATCCCGCGCGCGTGCCGCGTCGCGTGATGAAAGGCGGCTCGCACCTGTGCGCGCCGAACTACTGCCGACGTTATCGCCCGGCCGCGCGAATGGCGCAGCCGGTGGATACCTCGACGTGCCACGTCGGTTTCCGGCTGGTGGTGCGCGGGTGAGCTGAACACGAGGAGGTCGCATGGAGCAGTGGCTGATTGCCGTATCCGAACCGACCATCCTGGCGATCGACTTCATCGCGCTGGCGGTGATCGTCATCGGCACGCTCATCGCCATGAAGGACGGCATCGCGTTGCTGCTGTCGCAGCACGAGATCGAACGCCACGCGCGCCGACGACTGTGGATGCATTACTCGCACTGGCTGGTCGCGGGCCTCACGTTCCAGCTGGCGGCGGACATCATCGAATCGTCGATCACGCCCGACTGGGATGGCATCGGTCGATTGGCCGCGGTCGCGGTGATCCGAACGTTCCTGAACTATTTCCTCGAGCGCGACGTGTCCGAGATCCGCGAGCTGGAACGCGCGCACGAATCCATGAGCGAGCCTCCGCGCGACCCCGAGAAACCTGCGCCTTGACCGGCGCAGCGCCACGGATCGGCGTCACGGTCGCGTAAACTGCGCGGCCCCCAGCAGGAGCCGTGCCATGCCCGTTTCGCCCGCCTGTCCGCAGTGCACCCTGACCAACACCTACGTGGACGGCGCGAATTTCGTCTGCGCCGATTGCGGCTTCGAATGGCCGGTGGAAGGCGAGGGCGGCGCGGCGTCCGGCCTGGTCGTGCGCGACAGCAACGGCAACGCGCTGGCGAATGGCGACACCGTTGTGGTCATCAAGGACCTGAAGGTGAAGGGCTCCTCGATTCCGCTCAAGCAGGGCACGGTCATCAAGAACATCCGCCTGGTCGAGGACGATGCCGAACACATCGAAGGCAACTCGGACAAGATCAAGGGCCTGGTGCTGAAGACGATCTTTCTGCGCAAGGCCTGATCGCTCGATGCAGGTGCGCCGTCACCGCGCGTTATCGCGGACGGCGCGAAAGTGGGCGTTTCCGCCATCCGGAGCGTCCCATGAGCCAGTACCGCATCGCGTTGCTCGTCGGCAGCCTGCGCCAGGAATCGATCAACCGCCAGCTGGCGAAGGCGCTGGAAAAAATGGCGCCGTCGTCGTTCACGTTCCACGATAGCCGCATCGACGACCTGCCGCTCTACAACCAGGACGACGACAGCCACCAGGCGGCGCCTGTGAAGCGGCTCAAGCAGGAAATCCGCGACGCCGACGGCCTGCTGTTCGTCACGCCCGAGTACAACCGCTCGGTTCCGGGCGTGCTGAAGAACGCGATCGACCACGCCTCGCGCCCGTACGGCGACAGTGCGTGGCAGGGCAAGCCGGCGGGCGTCATCGGCGCGTCCATCGGCGCGGCCGGCACCGCGATGTCGCAGCAGCACCTGCGCAACATGCTCGCCTATCTGGACGTGCCGACGATGGGACAGCCGGAGGCGTTCATCCACGTCAAGGAAGGGTTCTTCGACGACAAGGGTAACGTCGCATCGGAAGGCAGCCGCAAGTTCCTTCAGGACTGGATGGACCGGTATGCACGGTGGGTGAAGCTGCACGTTGATGCCGCACGAAGTGGGTAGTGGGCGGAGGGCCTGATCGGACGTTCATCCGTCTCCCCGGCGAAGGCCGGGGCCCAGGCCGGCAGCGCTTGCCGTTCGCAGTAACTCGCTTCTCAGGATTTGCGGCCTGGATCCCGGCCTTCGCCGGGATGACGGGACGAGGACGAATGACGTCCCGTGCGTCAGGGGTGACAATGAAGCCACGTTTCCACGACGCCATGTCATGTCGCTGACGCTTCCCTTCGATCTCTCCGAACCCCAGCGCGCCGCGCTCGAAGCCGCCTACGCTACGCCGCCGCGTGCGTACCACAACTTCGAACACGTACGCGAAGTGCTTCGCCATTATCACGACGCGTCGAATGGGCCCGGCTGGACGCAACCGGCGGAAGTCGCGCTTGCCGTGCTCTATCACGACGCGATCTATGAAGCCGGGCGCAAGGACAACGAAGCGCGCTCGGCCGAACTTGCGGACGAACACATCGGGCGCTTCATGCCGCACGGCGTGGTCGACGTCGCGCGCGTGAAGCAGCTAATCGAACTCACCGCGCGCCACGGCGTGCTGGAGCCGAACGACGTCGACGAAGAAGCGGCGCTGTTCCTGGATTGCGACATGGCGATCCTCGGTGCGGAGGCGTCCGTGTTCGATGCCTACGATCGCGGCATCGCCGCCGAGTACCGAGCCGTCGTGCCGGGGTGGCTGTTCAAGATCAACCGCAAGCGCTTCCTGAAATCGCTGCTGGGCCGCGAGCGCATCTACCTCACGCCGTTCTTCCATCAACGCCTCGATGCGCAGGCGCGCAACAACCTGCGGCGTGCGGTGACGACGAAACGTTAGGCGTCCGTGATGGGGCGCCTGCAGCGGCGCCTAAGATCGGACATGCCGCAATCGAATCGCGGCATGGAGTCGCGCATGGCCTTCCAGATCCGTTCGCCTTCGTTCGAACACAACGCGAAGATCCCCTCGCGATTCACCTGCGAAGGGCAGGACATTTCGCCCGAACTGCGCTGGTCGGGCGCGCCGGAGGGGACGCGCAGCCTGGTGCTGATCGTCGAGGATCCCGATGCACCCGATCCCGCCGCACCCAAGCGCGTGTTCGTGCATTGGATGCTCTACAACCTGCCCGCGAACTCGACTGGCCTTGCGGAAAACCTCGCGAGCGATCGCCTTCCGTATGGAACCAAGGCCGGGCAGAACGGCTGGCAACGCGCGGGCTACGGTGGGCCATGCCCGCCGATCGGCCGGCATCGTTATTTCTTCAAGTTGTATGCGCTCGACATCGAGCTGCCGGATCTCGGCGACGTCGACAAACTCCGCCTGATCGAAACAATGGAAGGCCACGTGATCGAGCAGGCGGAGATGATCGGGACGTATCAGAAAGGCGACGGTGCGCACGAGGGGTGAGGAGCGGCGTTTCCGCATGCTCCTCACCGCGAACGGTCACGCGTTGACTGACGACATGTTCGCCGCCGGATAACGCGTACCGGCGACTTCATGCGTTGCGAGCACTTCGTCCAGGCGGCGCTGTTCGGCCAACGTCAGGTCGATGCGCGCCGCACCCGCGTTCTCGTCCAGTCGCGTCGTGCGCCGCGTACCGGGGATCGGCACGATGTCCGGGCCGCGATGCAGCAGCCACGCGAGTGCCAGCTGCGCGGGCGTCGCATCGCGTTCGCGCGCGAGGTCGGTCACCGCCTGCACGAGGCGCTGGTTCTGGTCGATGTTGCCGTCCTGGAAGCGCGGGTTCTGCCGGCGCCAGTCGTTGTCGGCCAGCGCGCTGGTGTTCTGGATCGCGCCGGTGAGGAAGCCGCGGCCGAGCGGGCTGTAGGCGACGAAACCGATGCCCAGCTCGCGGCAGGCGAGCAGCGCGTCGTTCTCGACGTCACGCGTCCACAGCGAGTACTCGCTCTGCAACGCGGCGATGGGATGCACGGCCGCGGCGCGGCGCACGGTCGCGCCCGACGCTTCCGACAAACCCAGGTGGCGCACCTTGCCGGCTTCCACCAGGCGCGCCATCGCGCCGACGGTCTCTTCGATCGGCACTTTCGGATCAACGCGATGCTGGTAGTACAGGTCGATGTGATCCACGCCCAGGCGCTTCAGGCTGGCGTCGCAAGCGGCAGCCACGTATTCGGGCGAGCCATCGATGCCGAGGAAATCGCCGTTGGGTGCGCGCACGTTGCCGAACTTGGTGGCGAGCGCTACCTCGTCGCGTCGCGTGCGTAGGACCTTGGCGAGCAGTTCCTCGTTGCGGCCGACACCGTACATGTCGGCGGTGTCGAGGAAGTTCACGCCGATGTCGAGCGCGTGGTTCAGGACGGCGAGGTTCTCGGCTTCGTCGCTGGGGCCGTAGAAATCCGACATGCCCATGCAGCCCAGGCCGATGGCGGAGACGACCAGGCCCTGGCGGCCAAGCGTGCGACGGGGGAAGGGAACGTTCATGCGACTCTCCTTGGAGGCGGGTGGGGAGGTGGAGGCGTGGGACACATGCTCCTCCCGGCGGCTTCGCGTGCGTTAGCCCATTGCTCTGCGATCCTTGCCCGATCCTCCGGCGATGTGCGCTGCGTCCTTGGCGCGCCGCACACGCGGCGCATAATCGCGGCGTGCTCATCGCAAGGCGTAGAACCATGAACACGAGAGCCTCGAACGTCATTCCCGCGCCCCACGGAATGGAAGCCCAGCAGGCCGAGCTCGCCGACCGGATTGCCCGAAACATCCCCGGTGACGGGCTGCATGAATCCGCCGTGCCGGGCCTGTCGCTGATCCGCGCCAGCGCGCCTTCGCAGCCGTTGCCCACGGTCTACCACCCGAGCCTGTGCGTGGTCGTGCAGGGCAGCAAGCGGGCGCTACTGGGCGATGAGGTCTTCCATTACGACGCGCTCAACTACCTCGTCGTGTCGATGTCGCTGCCGATCACGGGGCAGATCCTGGAGGCCACGTCGCAGTCGCCGTACCTGTGCCTGCGCATCGACATCGACACCGCGCTGGTCAACGAAATGCTTACGCAGATCCCGGCCGAACGCACTGCGCGACGCGGCGGGCGCGCGGTGTTCGTCGGACGCACGAGCCCGACGCTGCTCGACGCCGTGTTGCGCCTGGTGCGCCTGCTCGACACGCCGGAAGAAGCGGCGGTGCTCGCGCCGCTGGCGTCGCGTGAGATCCATTACCGCGTGCTCACCGGCGAACTCGGCGAACGCCTGCGCGAACTGTGCGATGTGGAAGGCCCGTCGCAACGCGTCGCGCGCGCCATCGACCTGATCCGGCAGCGCTACCACGAACCGCTGCGAATCGAGCAGCTCGCCGCCGCGGCGCACATGAGCGCCTCTTCGCTGCACGAACGCTTCAAGGCCGCCACCGCGATGACACCGCTGCAGTACCAGAAGCAGCTGCGCCTGCAGGAAGCGCGGCGCCTGATGCTGGTGGATGGCATCGAAGCGGCGGCCGCAAGCCATCGCGTGGGTTACGAAAGCCCGTCGCAGTTCAGTCGCGAATACAGGCGCCTGTTCGGCGCGCCGCCGCGTCGCGAGGTCATGGCGATGCGCGGCCCGGCCGGCTAGGCTGTCGTCGGGGAATCAACGCCGCGCACGCGGCAGGGACGCGCGGCGATGTCGGTCATCGGGGAAGTACTGGAATTCGTGCTGGAACTCGCACTGGATGTCGCCCGTAACAGGCGCATGGCCGCTGCGCTCGCGGCGACCGGGCTGCTGGTGTGGCTCATCCTTGCGTACGGCCCGCAGAACACGGCGGGCACCGGGATCGCAATCGGTGTTGGGATCGCCGGCGTCGTCATCGGCTGGCGAAGGGCTCGCGCAGCCGAAGAACGCTAACGGGGGATCTCAGGCCGCACGCGCGAGGCCAGCACCGCGCCCAGCAGCGCCAGCACCGCCGAGATCGCGAAGCCCACCAGATACGCCATCGCCGGCGCACGCGTCAGCAGCGCCGCGAATACCGAGCCACCTACTGCCAGCACGGTCGCGGTGAACAACGCATCGCACAGGTGCAGCGCGGACGAATTCACGCCTTGGCGGTTCGGCGGCGACAGTTCCAGAATGAGGACCGAAAGCGTCGGGAACAGCAGGCCCATGCCGAAGCCAGCGGCGATCCAGCCGACGATGCCCGCGCTCACCGGCACCGACGGCGACACCGCGCAGGCGACACCGGCGATGCCGATGACAATCATCGACATGCCGATGCGCAGCAGTTGCGATGGTGCAAACGGTTGCGACGCCCGGCTGCGATACCACGAACCGAACGACCAGCCGAGCGCGCCCAGCGTCAGCGCGGCGCCGGCCATCGTCGGCGAGAGGCCGCGTTCGCGCGAGAGCAGCAGCGGGATGAACACTTCCGTGCCGAAGAACGCGGCCGACGCGATGCCGCGCATCATCACGACCGTCGGCAGGCCGCGCGCGGCGCGCAACGTGCCGCGCGGGAGCAGGTGCCAGGCACACACGAGCAGCGCGATCGCCGACACGGCGAGCATCAATGCGCCACCACCGTGGCGAAGCTGGCCGGCGTAATGCAGCGCGAGCGCGCTCAGCGCCGCGCCGATGGCCCATGCAAGCCGATGCGGTTGGACGCCTTCGTCGTCGTGTGCATGGCCTACTGCGGCGCCCAGCCCGCGCACCGCGGGAAGCACGAACGCGGCGGCCGCCAACGCCAGCAACGGCACCGACAGGAACACCCATCGCCAGCCGAGATGCTCGACGAGCGCGCCGGCGATCGTCGGCCCGATCACTGCCGGCACGACCCACGCCGCGGCGAACGACGCGAAGATGCGCGGATGCATCGCCGGCGGGTACACGCGGCCGACCGCGACGTACAGTGCCACCGACATCAGGCCGCCGCCGAAGCCCTGCACGATGCGGCCGAGCAGCAGCACTTCCATCGACGGCGCGAAGCCGGCGATCAGCAATCCCAGCGAGAACCACACGATGCCGTGTCGCAGCGGCGGCGCCGGTCCGCGCTGGTCGGCCCAGCGACCGCACGCGACCATGCCGACCACCGACGACGCCAGCGTGCCGCCGAAGGCGAGCGCATAGAGCGACAGCCCATCCAGCGCCTGCGCGACCGTCGGCATCGCGGTGGCGACTGCGAGCGCTTCGAACGCGTAAAGCGCGACGAGCACGATCGCGCCGATCGTCGTGCCGCGATAGCGGCGGTCAAAGAGGCTTCCGGCTTCCTGCGAAGCGCCTGCAACCTCATCGGCCGATGGTGCTTCCTGCGACGGCGACAGCGCCGTGTCGTCCTGACGTCCTTCCATCACAGCGCGAATCCCCTCGTCTCGTACACCATGAGCACCACCTTGCCACGACCGTGGCCGTTCTCGACGTCGCGATGCGCCACGGCGGCGTAGGCAAGGGGATAGATGTCGCGCACGTGCACGCGCAGATTGCCGGCGTCGTGCAGGTCGACCAGCGTTTGCAGGCGCTCGCGGCTGCGCTGGCTGCGGATCGCGTGCACGCCAAGCCGCTGCACGTCTTCGAAATCGACCAGCGTGCCGATGCGCGAGGGATCGATGCCCAGTTCGATCGATGCATCCAGCGCGCCGCGACCGCTGCCGTCCAGCGCGGCGTGCACGCCATGCGGTGCGATGGCGCGCACGCGGTCGGCCAGGCCCGGCCCGTACACCACCGGTTCTGCGCCGAGTGCGCGCAGGTAGTCGTGGTTCTCGCGACTGGCGGTGCCAATCACGTGCGCGCCGCGCAATCGCGCCAGCTGCACGGCCATCGTGCCGACGCCGCCGGCCGCGCCGTGCACGAGCACGATGTCGCCCCGGCGGATCGCCAGCGCTTCAACCGCCGTTTGCGCGGTCTGGCCGGACGCCGACAGCGCACCCGCGACGGCCCACGACATCATCACCGGCTTGAGCACGAGCTGTCCAAGGGGCACGACGACGGCTTCGGCATAGGCGTTCGCGGTCGTCCAGCCGAGTACTTCGTCGCCGGGGACCAGCGACGTGACGCCTTCGCCGACGGCATCGATCACGCCGGCGAACTCGTTGCCGAGTTGCCGCGGAAACTCCGCCATCCCGATGCCGCGCTCCGCGAACCAGCCGCTGCGCGTGGCGCAATCGGCGGGCTGCACGCCGGCAGCGCGCACGCGCACGCGGACTTCGCCGGCAGCGGGGGCGGGCAGGGGAAGGTCGGCCAGGCGCAGCACGTCGGGCGCGCCGTATTCATCGAACACCACCGCCTGCATCGTCGGCGCGTGCGCGATCCGTGCGACGTAGCCGTCGCGTGCGTTGCGGGTATCCATGCAGTCGGGTTTGACGGGAAGCGGGGACAGCCACGAGGATAGAACCTCAAGTTAACTTGAGGTCAAGCCGATGGGCAGCGATGAACTTTCCGTGGGCGAGCTCGCCCGCCGCAGCGGCGTCGCGGTGTCGGCGCTGCACTTCTACGAGACCAAGGGCCTGATCCACAGCCATCGCAGCGGCGGAAACCAGCGTCGCTACGGACGCGACACGCTGCGGCGTATCGCGATCATCCGCGCCGCCCAGCGCGTGGGCATGCCGCTGGCAACGATCCACGACGCGCTGGCGAGCCTGCCCGAAGCGCGCACGCCCACGCGCCGCGACTGGTCGCGCCTGTCGAGCGCGTGGCGGGAGGAACTCGATGCCCGCATCCGCGAGCTGATCCGCATGCGCGACACGCTGGACGACTGCATCGGCTGCGGCTGCCTGTCGCTGGACCGCTGCCGGCTGGCGAATCCGGGCGACGTCCTGGGCGGGCAGGGCGCGGGGCCGCAGCGATGGGACGGTGAGCCTTGAACTCGCCCCCATCCGTGTGACACGGCTGTAACAAAACTCCGCTGCAATCGTGCAAACCGGCGGCCGGCGCCGGACGGATGCACGCGATGAACCTGCTGATGCTCTCGGACGTGTACTTCCCGCGCGTGAACGGGGTGTCCACCTCGATCCGTACCTTCGCCCGCTCGCTGGTGCGCATGGGGCACGCGGTGACGATCGTCGCGCCGGACTACGGCGGAGACAGCGGCCAGGACCAGCACGACGGGCAGGGCGAGTTCGAGGTGATCCGCGTACCGGCCCGGGTGATCTTCTTCGATCCAGAGGACCGCCTGATGCGCGCCGAAGCGGCGCGCCACGTGCGCCGGCAACTCGCCGAGCGCGAGTGGGACGTCATCCATGTCCACACGCCCTTCCGCGCGCATTCGATGGGCGTGCAGCTGTCGCGCGAACTCGGCGTGCCGACGGTGGAGACCTACCACACCTACTTCGAGGAATACGTCGGCCATTACCTGCCGTGGCTGCCGACCGCGCTGGGCCGTTTCGTGGCGCGCGCCGCCTCGCGCAGGCTGTGCCACGGCATGGACCACCTGATCGTGCCGAGCGCGCAGATGGTCGATGTCCTGCAGCGTTACGGCATCACGACCCCCCACACAGTGCTGCCCACGGGCATCGACCTCGCCGAATTCCAGGGCGGCGACGGCGCGGTTTTCCGCGAGAAGCACGGCATCACGCCGCATCGGCCGACGCTGGTCACGGTGAGCCGGCTGTCGCTGGAGAAGAACATCGCCTTCCTGCTGCGCGTCGTGCAGCGGCTGGTGCGCGAATTCCCCGATCTGCTGTTCCTGATCGCGGGCGAGGGCCCGGACGAACCCCGCCTGCGCCGGCTGGCGGGCGAGCTTCGCATCGAGACGAACGTGCGCTTCTTCGGCAATCTTGATCGGCGCACGACGCTGCTGGACGCATACCGGGCCGGTGACGCATTCGTGTTCGCCTCGCCGACGGAAACGCAGGGCCTGGTGCTGATCGAAGCGATGGCGCTGGGCGTACCGATCGTGTCGACGGCGGTGATGGGCACGGCGATGGTGCTGCGCGACACGCACAGCGCGGTGATCGCGCCAGAAGACGTCGACGCCTTCACCGAGAAGACGGCGCAGGTGCTGCGTTCGCCGGAGTTGCGTGCTCGCCTGTCGGCGGCCGGCCCGGTCGATGCGCGCCGTTGGAGTTCGGAAACGCTGATGCGACAGGTCGAATCGCTGTACGGCTCGCTGGCCCAGGAACGGGCCGAACTCGCGGCGACCTGACGCGGACGCGGCTGTGGCGGAATGACACGGCGGGCACGGGGCCGCCGTGTACCATTCGCCGCATCCCCACTTCCGGAAAGTCCCCATGACCCTGTCCCTCCACGACGCCAGCGTGCCCGTGTTCCGTCACATGCTCGGCGCGCTCGACGGCGTGCTCGCCAAGAGCGAAGCGCACGCCAAGGCGCAGGGCTACGATCCCGAAGTGCTGCTCCACACGCGCCTGTTCCCGGACATGCTCCCGCTGACGCGCCAGGTGCAGATCGCCTGCGATTTCGCCAAGAGCGTGAGCGCCCGCCTGGCCGATGTCGAAGTTCCGGCCATTGCCGACGAGGAGCGCACGTTCGCCGAACTGCGCCAGCGCATCGCGCGCACGCTCGCCTTTGTCGAAGGGCTGGACGCGGTGCTGTTCGAAGGCGCCGCCGAGCGCGAGATCGTGCTTCGCCCGGGCACGCCGAAGGAGCGTCGCTTCGACGGCCGCGCCTACCTGCTCCAGTACGGCCTGCCGCAGTTCTTCTTCCACGTGACCACCGCCTACGCGCTGGTGCGCCACAACGGCGTGCCGGTCGGCAAGCTGGATTACATGGGAGCGCGTTGATGTCCGACGTCCCGGCCGTTGCGCAGGCGCGGGTCACCGCGGCACGCACGCGCACGATCGGGACATGGGCTCTGGCCGGCGTGGCGGTGTTCGCCACGGTCGCCATCGCGATGCAGTTCCTGCGTACGGACCTGGATTTCGTCCGTGCGACGCTCAGCTTCTACCTGCTCGGCCCGCTCGGGGTATGGCTGCAACTGGCCTACCTCGGGCTGGCGATGAGCCTGGCGTTGGTCGGCGCCGGTTACTACGGCGCTGCCTCGCGTCAGGTCCGAAGCCCCATGGCGTTGTCGCTCTTTCTGATCGCCGCCATCGCGCTGGCCGTCACCGCGTGGGCCGAAACAGATCGCGGAGGTGCGACCGTGCTGACGACCGCGGGGGCCATCCACGCGGTGTCCGCGCCGCTCGCGTTCCTCGGGACGACGCTCGGCATGCTGCTGCAAAGCTGGGTGCTGCGACGCGATCCGCGTTGGCGCGGGCATTTCGCGATGGCGTTCGGACTCGCCGTGTTCTGCTTCGTCGCGCTGTGGTTGCACGGGCTGTGGCGCGAGCTGCCGCGCGGACTGAGCCAAAAGGCTGTGATCGCGATGATCCTGGTCTGGCTGGCCCTTGCCGCCCACTGGCTGCGCCGGACGCCTCCCGCGTCGCATTATTAATCAATAAGTTACGGCGCGAACTTCAAGTGATCTTCGCGCCTTACAATAGGCGCATGCTCAATATCGCCGCCTACCACTTCGTTTCCATCGACCAGCCCGCCGAACTCGCGCAGTCCCTGCACGAGCGCGCCGAGGCCGCGGACCTGCGCGGCACGATTCTGGTGGCGGGCGAAGGCATCAACCTGTTCCTCGCTGGCGACGACATCGCGCTCAACGGTTTCCTCGACGCGCTGCGCGAGGACGCGCGATTCGCCGACCTCATCGTGAAGACCAGCCACAGCCGCGCCCAGCCGTTCGGTCGGCTCAAGACGAAGGTGAAGCCGGAGATCATCAGCTTCCGTCGGGACAACGCGTCGCCGTTGTCCGTTGGCCGCGCGCCAATCGTCGATGCGCACACGCTGGCGCGCTGGCTCGACCAGGGTTTCGACGATGCAGGCAAGCCGGTGGTGATGCTCGATACGCGCAATCGCGAAGAGTTCGGCTACGGAACCTTCACGGGCGCATTGACCTTGCCCATCGACAATTTCACCGACCTCCCTGCCGCGCTGGAACCGCATCGCGACGCACTGCGCGATGCCACCGTGGTCAGCTTCTGCACCGGCGGCATCCGTTGCGAAAAGGCCGCCGTGTGGATGCAGGGCGACGGAATGCATAACGTGTTGCAGCTCGACGGCGGCATCCTGGGTTACTTTGAGCAGGTCGGCGGCCGGCATTACGATGGCCGCTGCTTCGTGTTCGACGGGCGAATCGCCCTCGACCCGCAACTGCAACCGCTCGTGGACGAAGCCGCCTGAGGCGGCACGGACTTTCCCCGCCGCGTCCTCGACCCGCAAGGAGCCCCGATCAGTGAGCAAGGCGATGACGACATCCGGTTCGACGTGGACGACCCCCTTCGTGGCGGCGCTGCTGATGGCGGGGCTTTCGGCCTGCCAGCCGGAGCAGCCGGTCAATACCGCGCCGCCGGAAGCGATCACCGCGCCGCCGCCGGCCGCCAACCCGCAGCCGGACGTCAACGCCAAGCCGGTCGAACGCGCCGCTCCGCCGATGATCAGGCCGGTCGCTCTGGGCGAGTTCGATCCGGGCAACCCGGTCGCCACCGCGGTCACCGGCAAGCTGTCGCTGGAAGACACGGTGATCAAGGGCGAGAACGGCGCCAGCTTCACCACCGAGCGCGTCGCGCTGGTGAGTGGCGGCGATCAGTACTCCGCAGGCGCGACCTACGCGCAGGCGATGGTGGTCGATGCCTCGCAGCCCATCGAGCTGCGTCGCGTACTTGAAGAAACCCCGCCGACGCAGTCGCCCGCCAACGCCATGTGCGGCGGCAACCGCACCGGTTTCATCGCGCTGGCGAAGGTCGAGGACACGACCGGCGAGACGCTCAAGCTCATCGCGCTGAAGGGCACCGACCTGCCGGCCGCGTCCGCCAATGGCGTGGAGTTGTGCGCGAGCACGCAGTACTTCCCGATCGCCGGTGGCGGCGATGGGGAAGGGAAGAAGGTCGCGAAGCGCTGAGGCGCTTGCGCCCCTTCTCCCAACGGGCGAGGGGTTGGGCGAGCGGTGCGAAGTCGATGTCGCCGGGTTGAGGTTTGGTAGCCCGGGTAAGCGCAGCGCACCCGGGACCTGTCACCGCTGATCACCGGGTGCGCTGCGCTTACCCGGGCTACAAGGCGCATGCTCAATTCAAAACGGGTTCCAGGTTTCGCTGGAATGACGGTGGATGTGCTGACGGGTCAGGAAGGCCGCTGCAACCAGGCCACCGCCCCACGCCCCGCACGCACGCCGCTCGCGTAGCACGCCGTCAGCAGATAGCCGCCCGTCGGTGCTTCCCAGTCGAGCATCTCGCCCGCGCAGAACACGCCGGGAATCGCATCGAGCATCAGCGTGTCGGCATCCAGCGCTTCCAGTCGAACGCCGCCGGCGCTGCTGATCGCCTCGGCGATCGGCCTTGCGCGCAGCAATCGCAGTGGCAGGCGCTTGATCGTGCGCGACAGCAGTTGCGTGTCGTGCATCGCGTCCTTACCCAGCACCTCGTACAGCAGCGCGACCTTCACGCCGGTCAGCCCGGTCTGGCGCCGCAGGTGTTCGGTCAGGCTTCGGCCACCGCGCGGCTTTTCGAGATCGGCGCGCAATCGATGCAGTTCGCGTCCGGGCGCTAGATCCAGTTCCAGCGTCGACTCGCCGTGCGCCGCGATCGCATCGCGCAACGCCGCCGAGAGTGCGTACACCAGGCTGCCTTCGATGCCGGTCTGCGTGACCACGCATTCGCCCTGCAATTCGTGCGGATTTCCCGCCGCATCGTGCCAATGCGCGACCACGGGCTTCAACGGCGCGCCTGCATTGCGACTGGCGAAGTGTTCACTCCAGCCAATGTCGAAGCCGCAGTTGGACGGCTGCAACGGCGCGACATCGACCTCGCGCGACCGCAACGCGGAGACCCATGCGCCGTCCGAGCCCAGCTCCGGCCAGCTTCCGCCGCCGAGCGCGAGCACCGTGGCATCCGCGCGCACAGCGATCTCGCCTTCGGTGGTCGCGAAGCGCAGCGCTCCGTCTTCGCTCCAGCCCAGCCAGCGATGCTGCACATGGAAGCGCACGCCGTCCTCGCGCAACCGCTTCACCCAGCCGCGCAGCAGCGGCGCGGCCTTGCGATCGCTCGGGAAAACGCGCCCCGATGTGCCGACGTACGTTTCGACGCCGAAGCCGCGCGCCCATTCCCGCAGCGCGTCCGCGTCGAAATCGTCCAGCCACGCAGTGACTTCGCGTGCCCGCGCGCCGTAGCGCGCATCGAACGCCGGGCGCGGTTCGCCATGCGTGAGGTTGAGGCCGCCCTTGCCGGCGATCAGGAACTTGCGCCCGACCGAGCCCTTGGCCTCGAACAGGTCCACTTCCACGCCGGCCGCGCGCGCGACTTCGGCGGCCATCAGGCCGGCGGGGCCGCCGCCGACGATGGCCAGGCGCGTGTGGAGCTGCGGTGAAGTGGGCATGCGGGGCGAGGCGGACGGGGGAGGCAATTATGCCTGTGCCGTTTCCTCCATTCCGGACGGGAACAGGCGCCATAAGGCCAGATCCGCGCAATTCGCCCACACTACAAAGCAGGTATCTTCGACCGCTCACACCGCAGGAGCCGCTCCGCCCATGCATCGCAGCACCGTTTCCGCCGCCTTGGCACTCTTCATCGCAACGGGCGCCGCGCACGCCGGCGACGCCGCGCTGCCGCCGCAGTTGCAGGATTTCGATGCCTACGTCGAAGGCGTGCGCAAGCAGTTCGACGTGCCGGGCATCGCGGTCGCCGTGGTGAAGGACGGGCAGGTCGTACTGGAGCGCGGCTTCGGCGTGCGCGAGATGGGCAAGCCGGCGCAGGTCGACGCGAACACGCTGTTCGCCATCGCCTCCAACACGAAGGCATTCACCTCGGCATCGCTGTCGATCCTTGCCGACGAAGGCAAGCTGAGCCTCGACGATCGCGTCATCGACCACCTGCCGTGGTTCCGCATGTCCGACACGTACATCACGCAGGAAATGCGCGTGCGCGATTTGCTTGCGCATCGCAGCGGCCTGGGTCTGGGTGCGGGCGACCTGCTGTACTGGCCGGGCACGGATTACACGACCGAAGACGTGGCGCGCCGCCTGAAGGACGTGCCGCTTACCGGCAGCTTCCGCGGCCAATATGCATACGACAACATCCTGTACGGCGTGGCGCAGCTGGTGATCGAACAGGCCAGCGGCCAGAGCTACGCGCAATTCCTGCAGCAGCGCATCTTCGCGCCGCTGGGCATGCGCGACACGCGTTTCAACAGCGATGCGCTGCGTCCGCGCGACAACGTCGCCACCGGCCACGCGAAGGCCGATTTCAAGGACCTGCAACCCGCGCCGCGCATGACCTGGCACAACGTGTCGGGCGCGGGCGGCCTGTATTCCAGCGTGCACGACATGAGCCGCTGGGTGAACATGCAGCTGGCCGGCGGCACCTTCACCGACGCGAAGGGCACGCAACAGCGCTTGTTCTCGGAAGAGCGCCAGCAGGAGATGTGGTCGGTGATCACGCCGATTACGATCCCCAAGCCGCTGGTGCCTGAACTTGAAGCAGCGAAGCCGAACTTCCTCGGCTATGGCGAAGGCTGGCAGCTGTCCGACTATCGCGGTCGCAAGGTCGTCTCGCACACCGGTGGCTGGCCGGGCATGGTCTCGCGCGTGACGATGGTGCCGCAGCAGAAGCTGGGCGTGATCGTGCTGACCAACGCCGAGGTCGGCGGTGCATTCAACGCGGTGACGATGCGCGTGCTCGATGCGTTCGCCGACGCGCCACGCACCGACTGGACCGCCGCCTACGCCGCAGCCCTCGCCAAATCGAAAGACAAGTCCGAGGAAGACTGGCGCAAGCATGTCGCAGCGCGAGCGGCCGGCGCGCCGCCTTCGCGTCCGCTGTCGGCGTATGCGCGCACGTATCGCGATCCGTGGTACGGCGACATCATCGTCGAACAGGACAAGGACGGGCTGGTGATGCGCTTTTCGCGCACGCCGGACCTCGTCGGCCGGATGGAACCGTGGCAGCACGACACCTTCATTGTCCGCTGGAACGAACGCTGGCTCAATGCGGACGCGTTCGTGACGTTCTCGCTCGATGCCGATGGCGAAGTGCGCGAAGCGCGGATGGAAGCGATCTCGACGTTGACCGATTTCAGCTTCGATTTCCAGGACCTGCGCTTGAAGCCGGTCGATGAAAAGAAGCCGAAATCCTGATGGGCGCCCGAGGTCTTCGGCTTCCGTTGACATCGCGCGCAGCATGATGGGAACCCGCTAGGAGGAGCAGACCATGCAGCAAGCCACGAATCCGCAATGGTGGCAGGACACGCAGGACATCCCGACGATCGTGCGGGCGATCTACGAGTGCATCTCCGGCCCGGCTGGCGCGCCGCGCGACTGGGCGCGTTTCCGCTTCCTCCAGCATCCGCAGGCGCGCAGCCTGCGCACGGTGGTCGAAGCCGACGGAAGCACGCGCGCGATGGTGTTCGACGTGGACAGCTACATCGTCGACGTCGCGCCGTTCTTTGCCGCGAATGGCTTCTTCGAAGTTGAGATCGACCAGCGCGTGGAGCGCTTCGGCCAGGTCGCGCACGTGTGGAGCCGTTATGAGGCGCGCGAATCGCTGGAATCGCCGGTGATCAAGCGAGGCGCCAACAGCATCCAGCTGTGTTTCGAACACGGCCGCTGGTGGGTATTCAGCACGGTGTGGGACAACGAGCGCGAGGGCGTGACGTTCGATCTGTGGTGAGGCCTCACGCGGTGATGTCGCGGCGCGTGCAATGCTGAATGTGCAGGGATGGAACGCCGCGCGACTGGCAAAACGCGCGTCCGCCCCCAGTACGAAGGCTCGCCGCCAAGGAGCGCCTGCATGATTCAGATGTCCGTCCTCGACCTTGCCCCCATCACCGAGGGCAGCGACGCAGCGCAAGCGTTCGCCAACACGCTCGATCTGGCGCGCCATGCCGAGCGCCTGGGCTTCCACCGCTACTGGCTGGCCGAACACCACAACATGCCCGGCATCGCCAGCGCGGCGACCGCGGTGCTGATCGGCCACGTCGCCTGCGGCACGAGCACCATTCGCGTCGGCGCTGGCGGCGTCATGCTCCCCAACCACGCTCCGCTGCAGGTGGCCGAACAGTTCGGCACGCTGGCGTCGCTGTATCCGGGACGCATCGACCTCGGGCTTGGCCGCGCGCCCGGTACCGACCACGCGACCGCGCATGCGCTGCGTCGATACTTCGAAGCGGCCGACATGTTCGCGCAGGACGTGGTGGAACTGCTGCATTACTTCGAACCCGTGCAGGCCGGGCAGGCTGTGCGCGCGGTGCCCGGAGCCGGACTGGACGTGCCGGTGTGGCTATTGGGCTCCAGCCTGTTCTCGGCGCGACTGGCCGCGCAGCTGGGCCTTCCGTTTGCGTTCGCCTCGCACTTCGCGCCCGACGCGATGGATCACGCACTCACGATGTATCGCCGCGAATTCAAACCATCCAAACGCCTGCAGCAGCCGCACTCGATGCTGGCGCTGAACGTCGTCGGCGCGCAGAGCAACGCCGAGGCGCAGCGTTTGTTCACCACGTTGCAGCAGTCGTTCGTGAACCTTCGCCGCGGCCGGCCGGGACTGATCCCACCGCCGATCGACGACATCGAAGGCTTCTGGACGCCGCTGGAGAAGAGCGGCGTGGCGCAGGCTCTGGCGTGTTCGGTCGTCGGCGACGCGGAGACGGTGCGAGAAGGCATCGCGGCGTTCATCGAACGCCACAAGCCCGATGAGCTGCTGATCACCGCGAACGTGTTCGACCACGCCGCACGCGTGCGTTCGTTCGAGATCGCGGCGGAGGCGTGCCGCGACCTGGCGTGACGCGCTTTGCGCTCAGTGCGTGCGAACGTCGAGCAGTTCCACTTCGAACACGAGCGAGCCGTTGGGCGGGATCACGCCGCCGGCGCCCTTGCGGCCGTAGCCGTACTCGGCGGGGATCATCAACACGCGCTTGCCGCCCACGCGCATGCCGGTGACGCCTTCGTCCCAGCCGCGGATGACGCGCCCGGCGCCGAGCAGGAAGGTGAAGGGCTCGTTGCGATCGCGCGAGCTGTCGAACTTCTCCCCGCGCCCGTCGGGCTTGGTCTTGTCGTAGTTCCAGCCGGTGTAGTGCACGGTGACATCCATGCCGGATTTCGCTTCCGCACCGGTGCCTACCTGCTGGTCGACGATCTCGAACTTCGGAATCACGCCACCGGGCGGCGGGCCGGGATCGGCGCACGCAGCGAGCAGGGCGAGGGTGGCGAAAGCGGCGAGGGTGGTTCGGATGCGCTGGGAAATGTTCATGCGCAAAGGGTAGGGGAGATGCGGGGGCGCGTCATGTGTCTGCAGGAATGACAAGCTTGAGCCCCTCTCCCAGCGGGAGAGGGGTTGGGGTGAGGGGCAACGGAGCAGCAGCGGTGAACGACTCCTGCCGTACAGCGCTGCGCCGTCGCTTCGTCTCATCAGCGCACACGGCGAAGATCAAGATGGGTTCCAGCTTTCGCTGGAATGACGGGACAGGTGTGACAGCGTGACGGCCCCGATCCCGGCCTTCCGGTAAGTCCGATGCGTGCAAAGCTGGATCCCCGCCTTGGCGGGGATGACAGCTGCTGGAGTGCAAAGGGCGCTCTCACATCACGCCGGAATCCGTTTCTCGTACTCCGCATTGATCGGCGCAAGCGTCGCCCAGAATCCCGCCGGCGTGCGACCTGCAAGACGGTCGGCCAGGATCCCCAGGTGCGTGTGCCAGCCACCGGAAACGCTGACCATGCCGTTGCGGCTCGCAAGGCGACTGTGTGTCAGCACCAACTGCACGTCATCGCCCTTCGGCGCAAGTTCCATGCGCACCTGCGAGTCGCCGCCGACAGACTCATCCCAGGTGAACACCAGCAGGCGCGGCGGATCGCATTCCACAACGTGTCCGTGCGAACGCAGTTCGCCGCCGTACTTTTCGAACTTGGCCGGCGGTGCGACATCGTTTTCGGTGAGTTGGTTGTTGTGGAAAACCAGTTCGACCTCGCCACCGGGGCGAAGGTCCATGTCGCCGCGCGCCAGCCAGCTGCCGCGTTTTTCCGATTCGGTGAGGTAGGCCCAGACGCGTTCGATCGGGCCCGGGAGGATGCGTTCGATGCGCACGGTATCGGGCGCGGTGACGATGCCGAAGTCGTTCATGGTTGAAGCTCCTTCACGTGGGGGAAGCGTTGTCGATGTGCCGGGCGATCGATGCGGGGATCGTCTTCCAGCGGTGTCGGGTGCGGTCGGCGCATACGGTGACGCGATTCATCGCTTGCTCCGGCTCGAACGCGACGGCTTGCCGGCCGCCGGCTTTCGGGACGGCGCCTTGCGCGCGGCGTTCTCGCGATCCTCGGTACGCAGCAGCGATTCGAGGGCATCCAATCGCTGATTCCAGAACTGCTCGTAATGGCGCATCCATTCCATGCCGGCGTGCAGCGGGCGCGCATCGAGCCGGCACACATGCGTGCGTCCCTGTACCTCGCGCTGCACGATGCCGGCGCCTTCCAGCACCTTGATGTGTTTGGATGCGGCGGCAAGCGAGATCTCGAACGGTTCCGCCAGTTCGCCCACGCTGCGCGGCTGGCGCGAGAGGTTGCGAACCATCGCGCGTCGCGTCGGGTCGGCGAGGGCGCGGAATACGGCGTCGAGACGATCTGAGCTAGATTCAACCATGTGGTTGAATATCCGCGCGATGCCTTCGATTGTCAACCATCCGGTTGAATGTTCTGACGAACGGCAGGACGACCGGCCATGGCCTGCGGCGATGGCCATTCACGTTCGAATGGACACAGGGGAGTCACGCCCAGGGAACCGGACGATGCCGCACACGATCAAGCCCGCGCCGGAGCGCCACTACGGCAAGTACCGCGGGGTGGTGGTCGACAACATCGATCCCCTCCAACTCGCACGCGTGCTCGTGCAGGTGCCGAAGGTGTTCAACGGCGATGCGCGCTGGGCGATGCCCTGCGTGCCGGTCGCCGGGCACCAGAGCGGCATGTTCCTGCTGCCGCCGGTCGGCGCGCCGGTGTGGGTTGAATTCGAACAGGGTGATGCCGAACTGCCGATCTGGGTCGGCGGATACTGGGTCGATGCGGCGGAGCTTCCGTCGCTGGCGCAGGCCGGACAGGCAGTCGCATCGGCCTTCGTTCTGCAGACACCGGGGCGCAATGCGTTGACAGTTTCGGACGTGCCCGGTCCAGAGGGCGGCGTCCTGCTGCGATCGCAGACCGGCGCGTCGATCGCAGTCAACGATGCGGGCATCACCATCAGCAACGGTCGCGGCGCGAGCATCGTGCTGGCCGGTTCGATGGTCACGATCAACGACGGCGCGCTGACGGTGGTCTGATGGGCGGCCTGATCCTGCATCTGGGCGCGAGCGTGACGTGTTCGCACGGTGGACCGGCCGTGCCGACGGTTCCGTACTCGCGCGTCACGCTGTCCGGCCATCCGGTGGTGACGGTGGCCGCACCGTACGAGATCGCCCACTGCAACCTTCCCGCACCGGCAGAAGCCTTGCGCTGCACGGGCGGCCAGTGGTTGCAGGGCAGCACGCGTGTGTTCGCGGGCGGGCGGGCGCTGGTGCTCGACAGCAGTCCGTCGATGTGCGTGCCCAATGGTTCGTCGATGCTGGTTATGGAGTGCCAGACGCGGGTCAACGCGGTGTAACGCTCCGGAAAGTTCGCTGCGAACGACGCGGCGAATTCCGACATCAATTCGCGCAGCGGTTTCCCATGACTTGGCGTGCTTTCCCACACGTCGTCCGTTGGTGCGCGCTTAGCCTGTCTTCGTCAACGAAGGTGGGCAGGGCATGTACAGGCGATGGTTCGTGGTCTTTGCATTGTGGAATACGCAGGTTGCGGCACAGGGCGTACACAAGTGCGTGACGCCAGGCGGAGCGGTCACCTACCAGAGCGAGACGTGCGGGCCAGGCTCACGCGATGCGGCGAACTGGCAGGCGCCGCGGGATCCGACGCCCTCCAACGCGCGCCAGAATGCATCCTCGCCACAAGCGAGAAGCGAACGTCGAGCAGAACATCGTTCCGTCCGAACTGGTACGGCGAACGTGGCCTACATTGCGCCTAAGCCATCGGCCTGCGAACTGGCGAAGGCCAATCGCGACAGCACACTCGAACGTGTCGGTCTCAAGCGTACGTTCGACCTGCTCAGCCGCCTGGACGAGCAGGTCCGCAATGCATGCCGATGACCTCAGAACTGCAGTTGCACGCGCATCAGGAGCAGGCGCGGATCGTCGTTCACGCCGCGACGGCGGCTATCGGCCACGACGTAGTTCGCCATCAGGCGCGCGTAGGGATTCAGGTACCAGGTCGCACCGAAGTTCCAGTCGGCCTGCACACCGCCTTGCGATGCCGCCGAATCCAAGTCGAGCAGGCTGTAGCGGACGACGAGTTCCCACGCCATCGCATCGCCCAGCGTGGGCGACGTCACCGTGCCGGCCTTGTAGTTGCGACGATGCCCGGTGGGCGACCAGCTGGCCAGCGCGTAACCGCCGGTTCCGCGCAGGTTCGCAGCGCCATCACGATGCGAATGGACCGCAGCGGCTTCGGCCTGCACCGACCATGGGCCAGCGATCCACAATGCTTCCAGGCCAGCGCGGGTCGTGCGCTCGACATCATCCAGCGTGCCGGTGTCGACCAGGCTCGACGTCGCCAGCGCGGCTTCGGGCTTGCTGGAGAAACGCGCGGTTTCGCTGTCGGGCGAATCCACCGATGCACCGACGCCCAGATGAAGCAGGTCTTCGCCGAAGCGCAAAGCGCGCGATGCACGCACTGCAGCGCCGATACCTTCGTTCTTGCCGTCCAGCCGCTTGCCGAAGACAGCGGCGTTGACGGCGTGGTCGGTATCGGACCATGCATACCCCAGCCCGATACGACGTCCGATCGCGAACGAACCCAGCAGCGAAGCTTCCATCATCGGCGTCTGCCGGGAGCTGGTCGCGTCTTCCATCAGGAAAGGCTGCTTGAACTGTCCCAGCCGCAACACATGGCCCTTGGCGGGCGTGAATTGCAGGAAGGCGTCGGGCGTCGAGCGCTCGGTGAACTCGTGCTCGACATTGAGCTGCCAACGGTCGCCCGCCTTCGCAACGAAGCCCAGGCGCGCCGAGCGGACTTTGTCGACGTCTTCGAACGGCTTGACGTCCGGATGCGCATCGACGCCGTCGTAATACACCACGCCGGTGGGCTTGAAGGAGACCGGGCCCGCGTGGGCGAGGAGCGGAAGGAAGGTTGCGGCTAGCGCGAGGGCCAGTCGTCGAATGCAGGGTTGCGACATCGGGGAGCCATTGAGAACCGCGCCGGGAGTGCGGCGCCGGCGGTGACGGGGCGTGCGGCGCCCGCAGGAAGCGGGCGCGCACGGCACTGCAGATGCATCAGTGAACGGGCGGGATCAGAATTCCTGCCAATCCGAACTCGTCGCCGCAGCCACTGCTCCGTGGACCTTGCGCGGGGGGAAAGCGGGGCGTGCTGCGGTGTTCGCAGTCGCCCTTGCGTTGACTGCGCGGGAAGCTGCCGGCAGGCCATGCACCGCGCTACGCGTGGGCTCCACCGCATGCGCGGCGTTCGCGGTACGGAACACGGCGACGGTCTGCACCAGGTGCTCGGATTGCTGCTCCAGGCTGCGCGCGGCGGCGGACGCTTCCTCCACCAGCGCGGCGTTCTGCTGCGTGCCTTCGTCCATCTGCGTGATGGCCTGGTTGATCTGCTCGATGCCGGCCGACTGCTCCTGCGAGGCGGCCGTGATGTCGGCGATGATGTCTGTCACCTTGCGCACGCTGCTGACGATGTCTTCCATCGTCTTGCCGGCCTGGTCGACCAGCTGGCTGCCTTCCTCGACCTTCGCGACCGAGTCGGTGATCAGTTGCTTGATCTCCTTGGCCGCATTCGCCGAACGCTGCGCCAGCGAGCGAACCTCCGCTGCGACCACCGCGAACCCGCGCCCCTGTTCGCCGGCACGTGCGGCTTCCACCGCTGCGTTCAACGCCAGGATGTTGGTCTGGAACGCGATCCCGTCGATGACGCCAATGATGTCGGCGATCTTCTTCGAAGACTGGTTGATGGCTTCCATCGTGTGAACCACGTCACCGACGACGGTGCCGCCCTGGCCGGCGACTTCCGCAGCGCTCTGCGCAAGCTGATTGGCCTGGCGCGCATTGTCGGCGTTCTGCCGCACGGTGCTGGTGAGCTCCTCCATCGACGATGCGGTTTCTTCCAGCGAAGCCGCCTGCGACTCGGTTCGCTGCGACAGGTCGTTGTTGCCGGCCGCGATCTCGGCCGCAGCCGAGCTTATGGCGTCCGAGCCCTGGCGGATCTGGGAGACGATCTCGGACAGCTTGTCCACGGTACGGTTGGCGTCGTTGGCGAGGCGGCCGAACTGACCCGGAAGCTCCACGTCCACGCGACGGTTGAGGTCGCCGTCGGCGACCGAAGAAAGCAGCGCGCCGACTTCGTTGAGCCCGTTGTCCGCCGTCGCCATCAGCTGGTTCAGCGAGTTCACCACGTCGCGGTATGCGAACTGGAAGCGCGCCGCGTCGCCGCGACGGCTGAAATCGCCGGCGACGGCTGCGTCTACCAGCGTCTTGATTTCGGCGTTGATTGCATTCATGCCGCCCTTCACCGAATCCACCGCATCGGTGATGCGCGCCTTCTGGGCGGGCAAACGGTCCATATCCTGGGACAGGTCGCCGCGTGCATAGGCCGCCACGATGCCGATCGCGCGGGCATTGAGCTGGATGTGCGAATCCACCAGTGCGTTGATCCCTCCCGCCATCTGGCCGTAGGCGCCAGGAAGATCGCGGCCGTCGATGCGGAAATCGATCTCACCTTCGTCGTGGCGACGCGCGATGTCGCCCTGCGCCTGAGCGAAACGCTGCAGCGTCAGCTGCATCTGGCTCATGCTGCGCAGCAACTGGCCGGCTTCATCCTCACTGTCGATCACGATGCGCTCGTCGATGCGACCAGCGGCAATGCCCTGGGCGACACTTGTGGCACGTTGCAGCGGACGGGAGATCATCCGCGCCAGCACGAAGCCCAGGCCGGCGCCCAGCAGGACCAGCGCGACGATGCCCAGGGCGATGCTCAGCACGGTGCGCTGGTAGGCCACCTCCGACGCGGTGACCATGCCTTCCAGTGCCTTGGCGTTGTAGTCGGTCAGCGCGGTGAGCGAAGCGAAGAGTTTCCGTCGAGCCGGGCGCGATTCATCGGCCGAGACGCGGCGCGCTTCGTCGAAGTCGTTGGCAGTGACGGCCACCATCATCTTGTCGTGCGCAGCGAGGTATTTGTTCAGGTCACCGAGAACCACGTCGAAGCGCTTGCGCTCCGCATCGTTGGAGACAAGCTTCTTGTAGGCATCGAGCGCGACTTCCATCTTTCCCTTCGACTCTTCCATGCGCTTGAGATAGCTCTCCAGCTGCGCGGCGTCGCCCTGGTACTGCAACTGCGAGATTTCGAAGGTGCGGTACTCACCGAGTTCCGCTCGCATTCCGAGGAGGTGGCGGACAGATGGCACCCAATTGCGGTTGATGTCGGTGACTTGCACATTGCGGGCGCGCAATTGCGCGATCGAGTAAGCGCCGAGCATCGCTGCCAGGGTGATCACGACGGTAAATGCCACCGCCAGTTTCTTGGCGATGGAAAGGTTCTTGAATCCACTCATGGGGGGCTCGCAGGGGAGGGCGAAGGAGATGCTTCGATCCGTTTAACGGCATCGCGAATGCGAGCTAAAGCGTCAGTAACTGAACGGACATCGTCACGGTGCAGGCGCGCACAAACGTGCAAGTGACGTGCCCGAACGCAGTCACTGGTTTCTCTGTGGAAGTGCACATACGCGTTCAGCAATGCGTGATTCGTCAGCAGGACGCTGTAGATCGTGATGCAAGGCGCACATTGGAGCGTGACGACGCGTGAATGAATGGCATGGTGGATACGTCGAGTTCGATGGAGCCATTGCTCGGATGGGTGGCCTGCGTCGTCGGTCATCATCGACACTCCGCGCAGCTCCTCGTCCTCCGTGCGCAAGCGTACGTGGCTGTGAAGGTGTGACCGTTTCCGCACTGCAGGTCGCTCGCGCCGATGTCGAATACCGCCAGCCTGCTTCGTCGCACCTAGTGAGCCCAAGGAGATTCGCCGCATGAACCGCATCGACGCAGCTTCCTATCCTCCGGACCGCAACTGGCCGCTGGTCGCCGCCGGCGCCGTGCTGGGCTGCGTTGGCGTGGGGGTGATCTTCGCGCTGGCCGTCCTGCTGGGCCCGATGAGTGCCGCGACCGGCTGGTCGCGCGGCGCCTTGTCGAGCGCCATGACGTTGGCCTTCCTGAGCATGGGTGTCGGCGGGTTCGTCTGGGGCACGCTGAGCGACCGTATCGGACCCCGCAAGGTCGTGCTCGTCGGCGCGCTGCTGCTTGGGCTCGCGTGCGTGCTCGCCAGTCGTTCGACCATCCTGTGGCAGTTCCAGCTCACCTACGGCGTGCTGATGGGCGTGGCGGTGTCCAGCTTCTTTGCACCTGTGATTGCCGCCACCGCGTCCTCGTTCGAGAAGCGGCGCAACATCGCGATCTCACTGGTGTCGGCCGGCGTGGGCGTCGCGCCGATGACGATGTCGCCGCTGGTGGCGTGGCTCGTCATTCATTACGACTGGCGCCAGACGCTGCTGATCGTCGGGCTCATTGCGTGGGCGTTGACCTTGCCGGCAGTGTGGTTCGTGCGCGCCTCGCCCATTCCGGAAGACACGTCCGTCCACGAGACAGCCGGTGGAACGATGGGAAGCGCCGGACAGGTACTGCGCTCGCGCGCCTTCATCGTGCTGGCGCTGACGTACTTTGCCTGCTGCGCCGCGCATTCGGGGCCGATCTTCCACACCGTGAGCTATGCCGTCGGCTGCGGTCTGGCGGTGACGACCGCGGTAACCATCTACAGCATGGAAGGCGCGGCCGGCCTGGGCGGACGCATCCTGTTCGGGTTGCTCGCCGACAAGTTTGGCGCGAAACCAGTGCTCGTCGCGGGCCTGCTGATCCAGGCCGTCGCGGCCGTGTCGTATCTGGGCGTAAGCCAGCTGGACGGCTTCTACGGCGTGGCCATCGTGTTCGGCATGGCCTACGGCGGGACGATGCCACTGTATGCCTCGCTCGCACGCGAGGCGTTCGGCCCGCAGATCCTCGGGTTCGTCATCGGCGCAGCGGGCATCCTGTCCGCGCTGGGGATGGCGCTCGGGCCGCTGCTCGGCGGCTGGATCTTCGACCGCTACGGCAGCTACACGTGGATGTACATCGGCTCGATGGCTGTCGGATTGGGTGCGGCGGCGATCGCAGTGTGGTTCCCATCGAAGCGCAAGCCACGCAAGTCGGAGGACTTGCGCGTGGTCTTGCAGGAATAGTGCGCGGATCAGCCTCGTGCCAAGCGCACTTCTGCCTCCAGCCCGCCGCCTTCGCGATTGCGCAGCACCAGCGTCGCGCCGATCGACTCGGCCAACTGCTGCGCGATCGCCAGCCCCAGGCCCGTGCCGCCAGTGTCGCGATTGCGCGAGGCTTCCAATCGATAGAACGGTTCCATCACGCGCGCCAGTTCCGCATCGGGAATGCCGGGGCCGCGGTCGCCCACGCGGATCACCACCGCGTCGGCGTCATCGTGAAGCGCGACGTCGGCGGTGCCTGCGTACTTGAGTGCGTTGTCGATCAGGTTGGCGACGACGCGTCGCAGCGCATGGGGGCGCGTCGTGATCGGTGCGCCGATGCGGCCCTGGAGGCTCACGGGCCGGTCGGTGTCGAGGTAGTCGCAGACCAGGCTGTCGAGGAAGGCGTTGAGGTCCAATCGCACCGGCGCCTCGGTGCTGCCGTGCGCGCTGCGCGCATAGGCGATGCCTTCGCGGACGAGGTGCTGCATCTGGTCGAGGTCGGCAAGCATCTTTCCGCGCTCGGGCAGCTCGTCCATCGATTCGGCGCGCAGCTTCATGCGCGTGATCGGCGTCTGCAGGTCGTGCGAGATCGAAGCGAGGATCTGCAGCCGCTCCTTCATGTAACGCGCGATCCGATCCTGCATCGCGTTGAACGCGCCCGCCGCCTGTGCGACTTCGATCGGCCCGGCAACAGGAAGCCGTTCGCCGTCGCCATCCGGACGCACGTTCTCCGCGGCGTTGGCGAGCCGCTTCAGCGGGCGCGTCGCGAGGCGGACCGCGGCCCACGCGCACAGCAGCAGGACGCCCAGCTGCAACGCGAGCACGTACGGCAGCCACTTCGCCAGTGGCATCACCGAAGGCTGCACGTCGATCACCATCGGGCTGCCGTCGCGCAGGCGAACGTGCACCTGGAAGCGTTCGGGATCGCGCGACACCTGCCGCGCCTGCGTCGAGTACTGCGGGCCCAGCGCGCTGGCGATGATTCCGGCCATCTCGCGCGACGTCTCGCCTTCCAGCTGCGTGCCCGCAGTGCCGCCGCCGAACGTGCCGTCGCCGAGCGCGTACCGGAACGTGCGCCGCTGCAGCATCGGCAACCAGTCGGCGCGTTCTTCGGGCGGCAGGCGATCGAGCAGGTTCACTGCGACGACGACGTCCTGTTCCAGGTTAGTCATCAGCATCGAGGATGCGGCTTCGTAGCGCTCGTAGAACAGCAGTCCGAACGACAGCGCATGCGCGAGCAGCAATCCGCCGGCGAGCAGCAGGGTCATCCGCGACGCCATCGTGCGTGGCACCCAGCGCCAGCGGACTCGCGGTACGTTCATCCGTTCTCGCCCACGATCGTCACCGGCGCGCTGAAGACATAGCCTTCGCTGCGCACGGTCTTGATGTAACTCTGTTCGCGCGCATCGTCCTGCAGTCGCTGACGCAGGCGGCTGACGAGGAGGTCGATGGAGCGGTCGAACAACTCCGCGTCGCGCCCCTGCGTCAGGTTCAACAGCTGGTCGCGGCTGAGCACGCGGTTGGGATGGTCGAGGAACACGCGCAGCAGGCGGAACTCCGCGCCGCTGAGCGCCACCACCGTGTCGTCCGGATCGAGCAGGTGGCGCGCGACGGTGTCCAGGCGCCAGCGGCCGAACGCGAGCATCTGCACCGCTTCGGTCACCTGCAGGTTCGGCGGCAGCATGCGCGTGCGGCGGATCACCGCCTTGATTCGCGCAAGCAGTTCGCGCGCCGCAAAAGGCTTCGTGACGTAGTCGTCTGCGCCCATCTCCAGGCCGATGATGCGGTCGGTCTGGTCCTCGCGCGCCGTAAGCATCACCACGGGAATCGCGCGATGCTTGCCCGCGCGCAGGTTGCGCGTGAGGGTGAGGCCATCCTCGCCCGGCATCATCAGGTCCATCACGATCAGGTCGATCGCATGCGTATCGAGGATGGCGCGCATCTCGCGGCCGTCTGCGGCCTCGCTCGCGCGCAGCCCGTTCTTTCGCAGGTAGTCGGCGACCATCTGGCGGATCTCGCGGTCGTCGTCGACGACGAGGATGTGGTCAGCGTGTTCCATGCGGCACTCGTGGGGGGAGGCGATGGCGCGATTGTGCCATCGCCCGTGGAGGGTCAGCGCGCCGCGGACTTTGCCGTGGCGAGCGGCGTGTTGGCCAGCAGTTCGCGGATGCGCTGCTCGGTCGCCTCGTAGTCGCCTTCGCCGTAATGGCGATGGACGATGCGGCCTTCCCGGTCGATCAGGTACAACGCCGGCCAGAAACGATTGCCGTAGGCATTCCACGTGGCGTACTCGTTGTCCTGCGCGACCGGATACGCGATGCCGAACCGTTCGATCGCCCGCTTCACGTTTGCCGTGCTGCGTTCTTCACCGTACTCGGGCGTGTGCACGCCGATCACCACCAGTCCCTGGTCGCGGTAGCGCTGGTCCCACTGCTTCACGTGCGGCAACACGTGGATGCAGTTGATGCACGAATAGGTCCAGAACTCGACGAGCACGACCTTGCCCTTGAGGCCCGCGATCGTCTGCGGCGGGGCATTGAGCCAGTTCGCGATGCCGGTGAATTCCGGGGCGGGGGTCGGGCGCGACGGCTCTGCCTGCGCACCGGGCGAACAGCCGGCAAGCAGCGACAGCGTCAGCGCGAAGCCGGCGAGGATCGACTTGGACATGGGCAACCTCTCTTCGTAGGGGGCCGCCGCCGGCGTGAGGCCGGCGGCAGGATTGCGACTCGCGACGGGCGTGCTCAGGTGACGATTTCGACGTCCACGTCGCCGCGCGTCATGCGCGAGTACGGGCAGGTGCGATGCGCCATCTCGACCAGCTGCTGGCGCGTGGCGTCGTCCAGGCCGGGCAGCCTGACGTCGAGCTTCACCGCGAGCTGGTACTCGCCATTGGCGGTCTTGCCGAGGTTGACCTCCGCATCGACCGCGGTGTCGGCCGGCAGCTTCACCTTCAACTCCTGCGCCGCAAAGCCGAGTGCGCCGATGAAGCACGCCGACCAGCCGATGCCGAACAGTTGTTCCGGATTGGTGCCGGGCTTGTTGGAGCCGGGCGTGCTCAGTGCGACGTCGATGGCGCCGTCGCTGGAGCGGCCGGTGCCGCTGCGTCCGCCGGTCACGTGGGTGTGTGCGGTGTAGACGACGGTCTGGAGGGAATGGGACATGACAAGGTTCCTCGGGAGATGGGGGCCGGTGGTTTCCGGTGGCGCCATTCCGGGGCCGCGCGGTATCGCGCACGTGTCGGGCGGGCGGGACTTTTGTCGGCCAACGTCCCTGGAGCCCGCGTGGATACAGTCCGTTACAAAGCCCGTTCCTCGCGTCGCCAAGCGGGCGCCACGTCCGATGAATGACCAGATGCAGGCGCCCGGCAGCGAGCCGGGCCAGACGCGCGGTTCCTCCGCCGCGCCACACCGGTTCGTTCCAGGCCACCGGAACCCCGCAACCCGCCCAATCGCGCCTCGCGGCCTCCACTTTGCCGAATCTGCCCGTTACGACAGAAAAACTGTGAACACGATCAAGTAAGTCGTGAGCGTGACGTTAAGTTGACTGAGCCGGGGTCATCCCCGCTCCGAAGCGGATCGCTTCGACTGGCACACCCGTTGCACAAACCTTCGCCGCCTCGCTTCGCGCGTCGCGGTGGTCGTGCATGCGTGCCCGTCCGACAGTCCTTACATCCGGCGGTGGGAGCCGCATTTGAATGAATCATGTTTATCGCGTCGTCTGGAATCGTGCACTGAACCTGTGGGTCGTGGCGTCCGAACTGGTCCGCGCCCACGTCAAGAGCGCGCGTTCCCTCAACGTCGGCGGTAACGCCGCGCTCTCGAACGCCGTGCTCTCGAACACCACGTTCTCGAAGATCAGCGCGGGTGTGCTCACCGTATTGCTCGGCATGCCGCTCGCGCAGGCGCACACGATCTCGATCGGTTACGAAAACTCCGGCGATCGTGCGCTGACGTTCTGGTACGGCACCTATCACGCTGCCAGCCAAACCACCTACACCGAAGGCTCGCTGCGCCTGCAGGGCCCCAACGGCATGGACGTGACGCTGCCGTTCGCGCTGCTCGCGCACGGCAAGCCCGGCGGCCTGGTCGATGGCGACACCAATTTCTACAACAACGGCCAGGGCGCGCTGGGCGGCACCAACCTGGATCCGCGCGGCGAACCCGCCAACTGGCAGGGCCTGCAGTTCACCAACCTGTTCGCCGGCACCTACACCTTCACCTACGTGCCGATCGCAGTACCGACGCAGGTGTGGGCACCAGAAAGCCCGGTGATCCTGAGCAGCTCGGTCACCATCATCACCGCCGACCTCAGCACCGCGCCGCGCATCGAAACCGGCCAGGTCGTCAACCAGACGCAGGTCGGGGACCCGCTGCTGTTCGACGGCGGCACGCTGCGCATCGACCAGGACACGACGCTGCCGCAGGTCGTCAGCCTCACCAACGCCGGCGGCACGCTCGACACGAACGGCCATGAGCTGTGGCTCAACGGCGACATCGACGGTCGCGGCGACATGGTCAAGGAAGGCGACGGCACGCTGTTCATCCGTGGCGACAACACCAACACGGGCGATCTGATCATCAACGACGGCATCGTCAATGTCGTCGCCGACAGCAACCTCGGCGCGCCCGAGTCCAACGTCATCTTCAACGGCGGCACGCTGCAGTGGGGCGACGATTTCGACCTGGGCAACCAGCGCGACCTCGTGCTCAATGCCGGCGGCGGCACGCTCGACACGCAGCAGCACGACACGCGCATCGACCAGGGCATCACCGGCACGGGCGACCTGACCAAGACCGGCACCGGCACGCTCGAACTCGGCGGCGCGAACACCTACACCGGCGACACGCACATCGACGAAGGCACGCTGGCCGTGGTCGGCAGCGGCTCGCTGGCCAATTCCGGCGGTGTCGACGTGGGCGCCGACGGCCGTCTCGACGTGTCCGGCGGCAATGGCGATGCGACGATCGCCTCGCTCGGTGGTTCGGGCGATGTCGTGCTCGGCAACAACGATCTCGTGATCCAGAACGGCCACGACACCTTCGGCGGCGACATCGACGGCGCCGGTGGCGTGCAGATCATTGGCGGCACGCAGGGCCTGACCGGCACCAATACCTTTACCGGCGATCTGAACATCGGCACCGGCGCCACGCTGGTCACTGGCAGCGACGACAGCCTCGGCCAGGGCACGCTGGTGTTCGGCAGCAACGCCACGCTCGTGGCGAACGACAGCTTCACCACCGACAACGCGGTGCGCACCGACGGCGGCGCGATCATCGACAGCGCCGGCCACGACGTGCAGCTGGACGGCGACATCGAGGGCCACGGCAACGTGGTCAAGACCGGCGAAGGAACGCTGGTGCTCGGCGGCCAGAACACCTTCACAGGCGACCTGCTCATCGACAACGGCACGGTGCAGATCTCGGACGGCACGCAGGCCGGCAACGGCCTGGTCGTGATCGACAACGACGGCCGCCTGCAGGCCGGCGCGGATCTCACCGTCGACAACACCGTCTTCCTGATCAGCCCCGACGCCACCGTGGACAGCGGCGCGCACCAGATGACGCTCGATGGCGACATCGTCGGCCCGGGCGTGCTGAACAAGGCCGGCGAGGGCACGCTCGTGCTCGGCGGCAACAACGCCTTCAACGGCCTGGATATCGACGAAGGCGCGGTGCAGGTGTCGGATGACGCCAACCTCGGCCTCGGCCCGGTGCGCATTGGCGATGGCAGCCTGGTCGCGGGCGGCGATTTCGCCACCGACAACGCGATCGACCTGGCGCACGCGGACTCGACGATCGACACCGGCGCGCACGATGTTGCGCTGACCGGCGCCATCGGCGGCAGCGGTACGTTGAACAAGACCGGCGACGGCACGCTCGCACTGTCGGGCAGCAACGGCTTCACCGGCGGTCTGGACATCGAATCGGGCACCGTGCGCACGGACTCCGGCGACAGCCTGGGCAGCGGCACCGTCACCATCGGCGACGGCCGACTGCAGGCCGGCGGCGACATCACCGTCGCCAACGACCTGGTACTCGCGCACAACGACGCGACCATCGACACCGCGAACCACGACGTGGTCTTCGGCGGTTCCATCGGCGGCAACGGCGGGCTGACCAAGACCGGCACCGGCACGCTGGAACTCACCGGCACTGGTTCGTACACGGGCGACACGACGATTGCCGATGGAACGCTCGCGTTGTCGGGCGACGCCGTGCTCGGCACCGGCACCGTCGTCAACCACGGCACGCTGGATATTTCGGCGGCGAACCACGGCGCGAACATCGCCGCGCTCACCGGCGACGGCGACGTCGCACTGGGCGGCAACGCGCTCGTGCTGACCGACGCGAATGGCGACTTCAGCGGGCGCATCGACGGCGCCGGTTCGGTGACCGTCACCGGCGGCACGCAGTCGCTCAGCGGCGACAACACCTTCACCGGCGGCCTCGCCGTGAACGGCGGCACGCTGCAGGTGTCGAGCGACGCGAACCTCGGCAACGGCACCGTGTCCATCGGCGGCGGCACGCTGCAGACCACGGCCGGTTTCACCAGCGACAACGACTTCGCGCTGCTGTCGCCGCAGGCCATCGTCGACACGGCCGGCCACGACGTCACCTTCAACGGCAACCTGTCCGGCAACGGCTCGCTCAACAAGATCGGTGCCGGCACGCTCACGCTGATGGGCGAGAACACGCAGGACGGCATCAACGTGAAGGGCGGTGCGGTGGAGTTCGCCTCCGACGCCGCGCTCGGCCGCGCCGGCAGCGTGGTCACCATCGCTGACAACACCACGCTGCGTTCGCTCGATGCGATGACGATCTCGCATGAGATCTACGTCGACAACACGCGTTCGGCGGTGTTCGACACCAACGGCTTCGACATCACCATGGCCGGCGAGATCTCCGGTTCGGGCATCGTGCAGAAGCTGGGCGGCGGCGTGCTCACGCTGTCGGGCCGCAACACCGCGGTGCTGATGCAGGTGCAGGCCGGCTCCATCGCGGTGACCTCGCAGGAAGCGGCGGGCGCCGTGGGTGGCGACATCTACATCGGCAAGGACGGCAACTTCACCGCGCTGGCCGGCATGAACGTCACCCAGAACGTACACGTCACCGGCGAGAACGCGCGCTTCGAAACGCGCAACGGCGCGAACGTCTCGCTCACCGGAACGCTGGACGGTAGCGCGTGCCTGATCAAATCCGGCGCGGGTCGCCTGGACATGCGCAGCGGCGGCTCCAACGCCATCGGCGCGTGCATCGAGCAGGGCGAGCTTGCGTTCAACAGCACCTTCGCCGGCAACGTGTGGGTTTACGCCGACGGCACGGCCAGCGGTTCGGGCCGCGTGCAGGGCGCGATGGACGTGAAGGGCGTGCTGTCGCCGGGCAATTCGCCGGGCGCGCTGGTGGTGGCGGGCGATGTCGTCCAGCACGCAGGCAGCACCTTCGTGGCCGACATCGACGGCCGCACCGCCGGCAACGGCGCGGGCCACTTCGACACGCTGACGCTGGTCGGCGCCGGCAGCGTCTATACCGCTGCGGGCGAGCTGCAGCCGCGCCTGCGCGGCATCACCGGCGATGCGACGAATACGTTCGTTCCGAAGATCGGCGATACGTTCGCCATCGTGCGTGCCGAAGGCGGCGTCGAAGGGTCGTACGACTCGCTCGCGCAGCCGCAGGCCGGCCTTCCGCAGAACAGCCGCTTTGACGTGCGCTATCAGGCCAACTCGGTCGTGCTGGCGGTGACGCCGGACAGCTACGCGTCGGCGATGGCCACCCGCAACGCGGCCGCGGTCGGCGGCGCCATCGACGCGGTGCGCACGGTTTCGGGCGTTCGCAACACCGGCGATGCGCAGCGCCTGCAGGACAGCCTGATGGGGCTGGACGTCGCGGGCACGGCATCGGCACTGGAGCAACTGGACGGCGAGTTCCACGCCACCGCGCGCACAGTGTTGGCCGACGACGCGCGCCGCGTGCGCGAAGCCGCGCTGGATCGCATGCGCGGCGGCCGTTTGCCGGTCGAGCGCACGCAGCAGCCGGGCGATGCCGTGTGGGCGCAGGTGCTGGCCGCGGGCGGTTCGCTCGACGGCGACGGCAACGCCGCCGCGGTCGACTACAACGGCAGCGGCGTGCTGATCGGTGCCGAACACCGCTTCGACGGCGGCTGGCAGATCGGCGCGATGGTCGGCAGCGAGCGCACCGACATGGACGTCGCCACGCGCGCGTCCAGCGGCGATGCCGACACGCTGCACCTGGGCCTGTACGCGGACCGCAACTGGGGCGCGTTCGGCCTGCGTGGCGGCGTGGGCGTGGCCGAGCATTCGATCGACAGCATGCGCTCGGCGAACCTGCCGGGCCTGAGCCAGCGCCTGGTGGCCGACTACGATGCGCAGACCCGCCAGGTCTACGTCGAAGGCGGCTACAGCATCGAAGGCACGCACGGCTCGCTGCAGCCGTACCTGCAGTTCGCCCGCGTGGAAACGCGCAACGATGCGTTCTCCGAAACCGGCGGCAGCCTCGCGCTGGACGTGGCGAAGGACACGACCACCCTCGATGTCTCCACGCTGGGCGTTCGCGGCGAACTGTCGCTGACCAGCGCCGGCACGGGTGATGGCTGGTTCAACCTGCGCGGCGGCCTGGGCTGGCGCCATGCGTCGGGCGACGTGGCGTCGGAAAGCCGCATGGGCTGGAACAGCGGCGGCGATTTCACCGTCGCAGGTGCGCCGCTGGCCGAAGACGCCGCCGTCGTCGAAGTGGGCCTGGCGGCATGGCTGAGCCCGCGCACGCTGCTGGAAGTGGGTTACGAAGGCCAGTACGCCGACGAAGCCCGCGACCACCAGGCCACGGCGCGGGTGTCGGTGCGGTTCTGATCCACGCCATCAATGTGATACGGAAAGGGCGGCGAAAGCCGCCCTTTCTTTTTGCCTCAACGTTCTCGTCGTTCTGTGGCTCGTCATCCCCGCCTTCGAGGGGATGACAACTTCGACCCTTCAACGCAGAAGCTTGAGAAGCGCCTCCGCCGTCGCTTCCGACGAAGCCGGGTTCTGCCCGGTCACCAGGCGCCCATCGACGATGGAGAAACTCTTCCAGTCGTCGGCCTTCTCGTAGCGTCCACCGAGCCGCTTCAGCTCGTCCTCGACCAGGAACGGCACCACTTTCGTCAGCTTCACCGCCTCTTCTTCCGAATTGGTGAATCCGGTGACACGACGGCCCTTCACCAGCGGTTCGCCCCCGTGCTTCACGTGACGCAGCACGCCGGGCGCGTGGCAGACGGCGGCCACCGGTTTGCCGCTGTCGTAGAAGGATTCGATCAGGCGGATCGACGCCGGATCTTCGGCGAGATCCCACAGCGGACCATGCCCGCCGGGATAGAAGACCGCATCGAAATCGGCGGCGGACACCGAGTCCAGCCGATGCGTCTTTGCCAGCACGGCCTGCGCGCCGGCATCTGCCTTGAAGCGGTCCTGCGCGGGCGTCTGGTTCGCCGGATCGTCGCTCTTGGGATCGATCGGCGGTTGCCCACCCTTGGGCGATGCCACGGTTACCTGCGCACCGGCGTCGGTGAACACGTAATACGGCGCGGCGAATTCCTCCAGCCAGAAGCCGGTTTTCTCGCCGGTGTCGCCGAGGCGGTCGTGCGAGGTGAGCACCATCAGGATTTTCATGCGGCGTCTTCGCGATGGAAACGGAACCGCAGTCTTGCGCGCAGCGGGTTAGGCCGCGGTGATGCGTCAGGTGAGTGCGTCGGATGCGACGACGTGCACGCCGGGTTGCGGCTGCACGGCGGCGTCGATCATTGCGTGTGCGATGCGATCGGCGGGATTGATCCGCCAACGACGCGGAAGCACCGGATGCAACGCGCCCAGGACGACCATCGCCGCACGTTCGCCGGCGCGGAATTCCTCGCGCTCCCCGCCGATCAGCCCCGGACGCACGAACGTCAGCGATTCGAAACCGAGCGTGGCGAGGTCGCGTTCCAATTCACCCTTCACGCGGCTGTAGAAAATGCGCGAATCCGCATCGGCGCCCATCGCGGAATTGAGTACGAACGTCGGTGCGCCGTGCTGCCGCGCCCGTCGCGCGACCGCAAGCGGATAGTCGTGGTCCACGCGGCGGAACGCCTCCTGCGAGCCTGCGATGCGCATCGTGGTGCCCAGCGCGCAGACGACCGCATCGACCGCCCACCACGCAGCGTCGGCAGGCAGCGCATCGAAATCGACGACTGGTGCGAGCAGCTTCGGGTGTTCGCCCGCCGGTTTGCGTACGGGTGCGATCACGCGCTCGATGCCCGGATGCGCCAGCGCGACCCGCAGCGCATGGCGGCCCACGAGCCCCGTGGAACCCACGATCATCAGTTTCATGCGTCGTCCAGGGCCGTGCGGAAGTGGCGAGTGTGTGGTTGGAAAGCCCGCTGCGTCCAGCGTGGCCTCCGGGTTACAGTGCACCGATCCGAAGCGACGCAGCCCAACGAATGCGCATCCACAGCTCGCTCACCGTCGAGGCCTCCGGCGGCATGTTCGGCAGTCGTCGCTGGATGGAACTGCTGGCGGCGCTTGGCAGCGAAGCGTCGATCGCCGCCGCCGCGCGCAACGTCGGCCTGAGCTACAAGGCAGCGTGGGATGCGGTGGATGCGATGAACAACCTCGCCGACGCGCCACTGGTCGAACGCGTCGTCGGCGGCAAGGGCGGCGGCGGTACGCGGCTCACGGTGGACGGTGAGCGCCTGGTCGCCACGTGGCGCGAGGTCGAAGCGCAGAACGCGCGCTTCGTCGAACTGCTCAACGAACGTCTCGCCCATACCGGTATCGAGCACGCCGGGCGCGACCTGGACATCATCGGGAGATTCGCCATGCTCACCAGTGCACGCAACCACCTGGCCGGCCGCATCGCACGCATAACGCCGGGCGCGGTGAACGACGAGGTGGAACTCGAACTGGGCGGTGGCGGCCGCATCGTCGCCATCATCACGCACGAAAGCACGCAGCACATGGGGCTTGCCGTAGGCGGGCAGGCGATCGCGCTGGTGAAGGCATCCAGCGTCATCGTCGGCACCGACCTCGATGGCGTGCGGCTGTCCACGCGCAACCAGCTGCCCGGAAAGGTGACGCGCGTGACGCCCGGCGCGGTGAACACCGAAGTCGTGATCGAAGTGGAAGGCGGCGCGACCATCGCCGCCATCGTCACCAATACTTCGGCGCAGCGCCTCGGACTGACCGAAGGAAAATCGGCCACCGCGCTGTTCAAGGCGTCGAGCGTGATCCTCGCCGTCAGCCCGTGACGGCCTGCTGCAGGCGGCCGCGTTCCATGTCGAGCACGCGATCGGCGAGGTAGTCCAGTTCGCTGTGTGCGTGGGTGACGTAGAGCATCGGTAGGCGTGTTTCGTCCTTGATGCGCTTGAGGAAGGGCAGGATCTGCCGTTTGAGTCGGTCGTCGAGCGATGACAGCGGCTCGTCCAGCAACAGCAGTTGCGGCGAATAGAGCAGGGCACGGCCGAGCGCGACGCGCTGGCGTTCGCCGCCGGACAACAGCGTCGGCCGGCGATCGAGCAGCGGCGTGATTTCCAGCAGTTCCGCGACACCGCTCAGGTCGAACCGCCGCATCGACCCGGGAATGCGTGTGTGGCCGTACAGCAGGTTCTGCCGCGTGGTCAGGTGCGGGAACAGCTGGCCGTCCTGGAACACGAGCCCGACGTGGCGATCCCACGCAGGCACGAACGCACGCGCGCCCGTATCGACCAGCACGCGCCCGCCCAGTTGCACGCGGCCGCGCGATGGCGCGAGCAATCCCGCCAGCAACGCCAGCAGCGTGCTCTTGCCCGAACCCGACGGCCCGTAGATGCCGGTCACGCCGTCGCCGACATCGGCTGCCGCTTCCAGCGCGAAATCGCCGCGCGCGAACTTCAGGTCAAAGCTCAGCATGCGGCCCCCGGTCCAGGTAGCCGAGCCGGCGCTCGGCGCGCAGGCTGATCCAGCGACTGACCAGCAGCGCCGCCACCGCGAGGCCGATCGACAGCAGCGACAGACGCAGCGCGGCGGCTTCGCCATCGGGCAAGTGCGTGAGGCTGTAGATCGCCAGCGGCAGCGTGCGGGTTTCGCCGGGGATGTTGCCGACGAAGGCCATCGTCGCG
>Ga0102591_1000844_pt1 | contig 49598 bp, 58 predicted proteins | sample AraplaCol_mCL_r2_2_FD_76860 | JGI IMG/M metagenome (GOLD analysis project Ga0102591, IMG submission 76860) | Arabidopsis root microbial communities from North Carolina, USA - plate scrape MF_Col_mCL_r2 (SPADES assembly) (version 2) | ecosystem: Host-associated > Plants > Roots > Endosphere... | reverse complement strand
ACGACCTTGGGTTTGCCGTCCTCGTCGAGCGCCACCATGATGAAGGTGCCGGCGGTGACCTTTTCCTGCTGGTTATAACGCGAGCGATGCGCCCAGGCTTCCACCCGCAGCGTGATGGAGGTGCGCCCGACGCGCTCCACATGCGTATAGATGGAGAGCGTATCGCCGATCTTGACCGGAAGTTCGAAGGCCATTTCCTTGACCGCGGCCGTGACGACGCGGCCCCTTGCGCGCTCGGCGGCGCGGATGCCGCTTGCAAGGTCCATCTGCGCCATGACCCAGCCGCCGAAAATATCGCCGGCCGGATTGGCGTCTCCGGGCATGGCAAGCGTACGCAATGTAAGTTCGCCTGTCGGCTTGGCATCGGTCATCAAGGGCTCCCATCTCGCCGGTGATTCATCTGGAATCACCCTAATGCAAAGGCCAAGTGGTGCGGAAGCCCGTAAAAACGCCGGATTCGACAATGCCCCCTAAAAAATGGTGGCTCGTCGCGGAAAAATCATGGCCATTGAAATAGCGTTTTGATTCAGATACTTGAGGCCTCAACGCCAGTCGCCCCCATTTGCCTCACGTAGCGTTATTTCATCAAAATCTAATCAAGTTTTACCGTCCGGTAAGCGGCTCATATCAGTATCTGCTGATTGTCACACATGAGAGCTGCCGGAACCCCATGCGCAACATCAGGATTTCTACCCGCCTTTACGGCCTCGTCGCCTTCGCACTTGTCGTGCTTGCCGCGACGATGATCTTCTTCCTCAACTATTCCTATCGGCAGCTGGAAGCCGAGCGAAAAGCCGGCCTGGCACAGATGGATGCTACGGCGCTCGCCATCTTCGACAAATATTACAAGCTGGAGCAAGCCGGCACGATGACCCGCGAGCAGGCGCAGGCGGCCGCCAAGGAAGTGATCGCTTCCATGCGCTATGGCGGCGGCACCGGCTATTTCTGGATCAACGACATGCATCCGACGATGGTGATGCATCCGGTCAAGCCCGAGCTCAATGGCACGGATCTGACGCAGAACAAGGATCCGAACGGCAAATTCCTGTTCGTCGAATTCGTCAATACGGTGAAGGCAAGCGGGCAGGGCTTCGTGGATTACTACTGGCCGAAGCCGGGTGCCGATCAGCCGGTTCTCAAATATTCGCATGTGGCGGGCTTTCAGCCCTGGGGCTGGGTCGTCGGCACCGGCGTCTATGCGGACGATCTTGCAGCGCTCTATCGCCAGAACGCCACCTGGACGGCGGTGGTCGGCCTTATCGGCGCCCTCGTTACCCTTGCCTTCGCCTATGCGATCGTGCGCAGCGTGACGGCCCCGGTCGCCCGCCTGAAAGAGGCGATGAACGCGATTGCCGATGAAAATGCGAGCGTCGACATCACGGATGCCGATCGTCGCGATGAGATCGGCCAGATGGCGAAATCGCTGATCGTGCTGCGCGACTCCGTTGCCGAGCGGGCCGAACTGCGCGTTCGCGAAGATGAGCGCCAGCGGGAGATCGAACGCGAGCGGCGCGGCAACGAGGCGAGCCTGCGTTCGTCCTCCGAGCGCCAGACGGCGGCGATGCGCGCACTCGGCGCCGGGCTGGAGCGGCTTGCGGCCGGCGACCTGACGGTTTCGATCGACGATATCGGCCAGGATTATGCCAAGCTCCGTTCCGACTTCAACGCGGCAGTCGACGCACTGAACAGTGTCATCAACGCGATCGCGGAATCGAGCCACATCGTCAATGACAGCGCCCGCGATATCAGCGACGCGACCAACAACCTCTCCAAGCGCACCGAGCAGCAGGCCGCGGCGCTGGAAGAAACGGCAGCGGCGCTCGACGAGATCACCGCGACGGTCCGCACGGCTTCCGAGCGCGCCAACGAGGCACGCAGCATGGTGGCGGAAACGAAGACGAGCGCCGGCAAATCCGGTGAGATCGTCCGCAACGCCGTCTCGGCCATGAGCCGCATCGAGGATAGTTCGAGCCGCATCAACCAGATCATCGGCGTCATCGACGAGATCGCCTTCCAGACCAACCTCCTGGCGCTGAACGCCGGCGTGGAAGCAGCGCGTGCGGGCGAAGCCGGTCGCGGCTTTGCGGTCGTGGCGCAGGAAGTGCGCGAACTGGCGCAGCGCTCGGCCAATGCGGCCAAGGAGATCAAGGCGCTGATCTCGAGCTCGGCAACCGAAGTCGAAGGCGGCGTGGCGCTGGTGCGCTCCACCGGTGACGCGCTGGTCGAGATCGAGGCGCTGGTCAACCGGGTCAACGCCCATGTCGACTCGATTGCGACGGCCGCCCGCGAACAGGCGACCGGGTTGCAGGAGATCAACACATCGGTCAACCACATGGACCAGATGACCCAGCAGAATGCCGCGATGGTCGAGGAGACCACGGCCGCCAGCCAGACGCTGGCGGAGGAAAGCCAGCAGCTGCGGTCGCTGTTGTCGAAGTTCCAGCTGCGCGGGCAGGCCGGGCAGGGTGCGCGGTACGGCCGGGCTGCCTGATAGCGGGTGACGATCTGACGAGAAAGGGCCGCGGCATTGCGCGGCCCTTTCTTTTATTCCAAGGCAGATCAAAGGAAGGCGTCAGCCAATACCGTGCTGTTTCAGGAGTGCCTGCTCGTCGCCCGAAACCCAGCCAAAGACTTTCGCTTCTCCATCCAGAACCTGCACGAGATAGTGGACATCGAAGTCGATTATCGTGTCCGGTTGGCTCCCACGGACACAAGTCGCCCTCCAGGCGACATGCGCCACACAATGGCTCTCATCGATCGATGAGAGATGGACATGGCGAAGCATCATATCCTTGGTGCCAATGGCGCGATAACGCTCATACCCCTTCACCATCATGCGCTTGAGCTCATCGTCGTTCTTGCCGCACATGACCCCGGAAGGCGAGGCGGCGATGACATCCGAGGCATAGAGGGAGGCGACCTCACCCATATCGGCTTTGCCCGCGAGCCCCTGGCGGAAGAGGTGTTCATATCGCTCGAACAGTTTCCTTACTGCTGCTTCCATAGGCTCGTTTCCTGATGGGCCGGGCTCATGATGCAGTAGCTATGGTGCTGGCCGGGAATACCAATAGGGCTCGAAGCAGGATTGGCATTTGCCGGGTCGGCCCGCCTTGGTGCAGGAGCACATGATCCCACGGTGCGGAGATACCTCTCTAGCGAGTGCGAGCGCTCCGGATCAGCCAATCTCCACACGTAAAGCTTTCATTCACCGTTTTTAACTAAATTTGAATCGAGGTTTTCAGATCACAGGCCGCATGCGGAAGCGATAAGTATGGCGTTTCTTTCCCTTCTCCAGCGTACCGCCTTGCCACTCCTGCTTTCTGCGGCATTGACGACCTGTTCGATCAGCGACGGGCTGGTGCCGCCCGAGAATGTCGATAGCAGCACGCGCGTCAGTTCCATCACGCCGCCGCGGGGCGGGGCCTTGCGCATGGCGCCGGTCCAGAGCCAGCAACCTTATCCCGCAGCCAGCGCGCCGGTCGGCAATACGCAGGGACAGATCGATTATCTCGATACGCCGAACCTCGCCGGCACGAGCCAACAGATGCGCGCCCCCGGACAGCAGTCGGCCCCGATGGCTGCGCCGCAACAGGGGCAGCGGCGCCTGCCCATGATCGATAGCGACGAGGCGCTCGCCCAGCAGGGCCAGCCGCAACAGGCACCGAATGGCAACTGGGGCGGCGTGAAGCCGCTCGCCATCCCCCAGGGTGGCGTCAACATGGATTCGGAACTTGGTGCCGGGCAGGGCAATGAGCAGGTCGTCGGGCTGGCGCAGGACGAGCAGCAGCAGATTGCCGAGGGCAATGCCACCGAACCTGTCGTCGACGGTATCGGCACCGATAACCCGACACAGCTCAACCAGGGTCGCCTGCCGCAGCCGGTTGCCGCCGCGCAGATGAGCCGCGCGCCGATGCGCGCTGCCGGCAATCGCGCCCAGACCTGGAGCGACGGCAGCCCGGTGCTGGCGCCGACGCGCGTGCCGGAAGAGGATGAGCCGGAAGAGGTCGCCATGCTGCGGCCGAACAATCCGATGATGAGCGAACCTGCCGCACCGATCGACCCCGGCGTCATGCCGGCCTCGGAGCTCTCCTGCCGGCGCGAATTGAAGCGCATGGGCGTGATCTTCGATGACCGCCCGCCGATCTCCAACGGGCCGGCCTGCCAGGTGCCCTATCCTGTGTCCCTGAAGGGCCTTTCAGGCAATATCGGCGTCAAGCCGGCGGTAACCCTGAATTGCCAGGTGACGCTTGCCTTCGCCAAATGGGTGAAGAACGAACTCGCGCCTTCGGCCCGCTTTCGTTACTGGACCGGCATTCAGACGATCGTGCCGCTTGGCGGCTATTCCTGCCGGCGCATGAACAACAGCCGCCAGAGATACAATCCTATTTCCGAACATGCGAAGGGCAATGCCATCGATGTCGGCAAGTTCGTACTGAAGAACGGTCATGAGATCGACGTGCGCAAGAAGGGCCTGTTCTCCTTCCGCGAAGGGCGGCTTCTGAAAGCCGTGCGCACCGACAGCTGCAATTACTTCACAACGGTGCTCGGCCCCGGCTACAATCCCGAACACTACAACCATTTCCACTTCGATCTCATGTCGCGCAGGGGCGGAAGAGCCGTCTGCAAGTAGGTTGATATCACGGGAAGGTCTGCGTCACGTCGATCACGCCGACGATGGCAGCGTTGAAGCTGTCCATTTCCTCGGCGGGTATCCAGTATTCGAGATGTGCCCGACCGCCGGCTTCCTGTACCGCGTACCCGTCGAGATAGTCCTTTCGGACCTCGAATCTTGTAACGAATCCTGCGCCGCTACGAGGCACGTTCCAGTCACGGGCGATCCTGACGGCATAGTCCTGAGAAAGCACCGGATAGAAGATCGGCTGGTCGGGCAGGCGGGGCGGAAATCCGCGCATGCCGAGATCGCGGATGAGCGCTAGTTCCTCTGGACCGACCGGACGCCAGAGGGTGATTGTTTCGATGGCGTCGCTCATGTCCTGTCCTCGTTGGTCGTCTCTTCGGTCAAGGTCTTTGCCGGCAATGCTGCGGTGTCGCAGATCGCCTTTTCGAGGGTCGAGATCAATACGGTGCCGAGATCGCTGACCGACTGGATGATCTGTGCATTTTCATAGTAACCGGTCGTATCGTGGCCGATGCCGAGCCCGTAAAGCCTGATGTCGTCGGCGGCTTCTACGCGTCCGATTACCTCGCGCAGGTGACGGTCGAGAATGGTGTCCTCGTTGTGGAAGAACGTTGCATCATCGACAGGTGCACCATCGGAGAGGACAATCAGCGCCTTTCTCTTCTTCTTGATTGCTGCCAGCCGATCCACCGCCCATTCGAGCGCTTCACCGTCGATATTCTCTTTGAGCAGGTCCGGGCGAAGCATGGGTTCCAATGCACGACCTCCGCCTGACCAGTGGGGTGCGGCCGCGGATTTATAAATGATATGCAGAGTATCGTTCAGGCGTCCAGGCAATCGCGGCCTGCCCCTGCTTCGCCAGAGTTGGCGGGATTTGCCGCCCTTCCACCGGACGGTCGTAAAGCCGAGCAGTTCAGTAGCGATGCCCAGATTCTTGAGGAAATCCAGCGCAATGTCGCAGGCTGCTGCCGTGAGCAATATGTTCTGTCCCTTCATCGAACCCGATTGATCGACGAGAAGGGTGATTGCCATCTCCGACAACTCCTCAGCGGTCTTTGCCGCACGAATGCGGTCCGATGCCGCCAGTGCCTTGACGGTCGCGCCGGTTCGCCAGTCCGTCAGCGCATAATTGAACGTTCGGCAGGCACCCAGATATTGGATCTGGTCGGCGCCTTCCAATTTGCCGAGAACCGTATGCAGCTTGTCTGCATCGATGACGATATCGAATTGCCGGGTGTAGATGCGATAGGCGTCCGCGTCGGGGTGCCCTTCGGGCGCCGCGACGGAACTGGCTCTGGTCATTTTCGTCTGGCTTTTAAAACAGGATTTAAGGCGTTGCAGAGCGCGAAACATGGATAAAACTTTTGGAGCGGCGGTACGACCGCTAGATGGCATGGAGAATTTGCCGAAGTCTACAACTTATTGTCGTGACAGCGGCATGTCGCATACTTCTGCCGTGCCCGCAGGCCGGCCCCGGATATCCTCGCATCCTGCCGGAAACCATTAAGGCACTTCGCAGTTAGGAATACTCGGCCTGATCCCGGGGGATGAGGCGACTGCGGGGAAGGATGGAGATCGGCGATCTCGGGCTCATGGCGGGAAAGCATCTGCTCATTGTCGAGAGCGGCGATCTGGTCGCCGACGAAGTGCGGCTTGCGCTGACGCAGGCCGGCGTCGTCATCGTTGGGCCTGCCGCCTCCGTCGAAATCGGCCTTGCGCTGCTCGACATCGTCAGGATCGATGGCGCCATCCTGGATATACGCATCGAAGGCGAAACCGCATTCCCGCTCGCCGAGCGTCTGCAGGACGCAAGAATATCTTTTGTTTTCGCGATGTTTCATGCCGATGCGGATATTGCACCAGAATATGGCGGCTACCGGCTCAACGAGAGCCCCGCCGCACTTGCCGAGATCGGCGAGGCTCTCTTTGCGCCGCGCGCAAACGGCGGCTGAAATCCGGCCTGGCTCGCAGCGGCATCCCATTGTGCGGTAGCGTACAAAGTGGCCCGCTGGCGGAACGAACAGCAGGTTGCCCCCTTTCTCCAGAATAAGAGCCCGCGGGTTCACATCCGGGGCCAGGGAGCCAGGACATGCAAGATTCCCACGAAATGCTTCAACAAGAGATGGTCGCCCATATTCCGGCGCTGAGAGCATTTGCCCGCACCTTTTACCGATCGTCCGGGGATGCCGACGATCTCGTACAGGAAACGCTCGTCAGGGCGCTTGGCAGCATCGGCCAGTTCAAACAGGGCACCAAGATGAAATCCTGGCTGTTCACGATCATGCGCAACGCCTTCTGCACACGCTTTCGCCTCAGGCAGCGCGAGACGCTGGGCTCGGAAGAATGCGCCTCCTCGCAAGGCAGCGTGCCGGCCGACCAGGAATGGCACCTGCGTGGCCACGAACTGGAGGCTGCCTGCGGACACCTGCCGGAGCCTTATCGCGCCGCCTTCGCCTTCGTCTTCGTGGACGGGCGCTCCTATGAAGAAGCCGCGGACCATTTCCATTGCCCGATCGGCACTATCAAGAGCCGGGTGAACCGCGCCCGCCGACGCATTGCGCATGATATCGGCTATTATCAATAGGCCTGATTATCGCCGGCCCGGACTTTCGCGAGTGCCTGCGGCTGTCTGAGCTCGCCGATCAGCCGGCGATATTCCTGCTCGGCGCGACCGTAGGAATCGCCGGCGAATTCCTCGAGGCCTGCCCGGTCGCGGACGGTCACCAAGCTGCGCTCCGACCAGATCAGCTGCCTGCCTTCCAGATCATGCAGGGCGGTGGTTATGCTGGCGCGCCTGACGGACAGCATGAGAGCCAGGAATTCGTGCGTGAGGCCGATGTGGTCGCCGTCGATACGGTCGTGGCACATCAGTATCCAGCGCGCCAACCGCGCCTCGATGGAATGATTGGCGTTGGCAAGCGAAGTGAAAGCCGCCTGTACAATGAATGTCTGGACATAACGGTTCAGGAGCCTGCGCAGCGATGGCACAGCCCTCAGGGCCTCCTGCAGCGGCTCCACGGCGATGCGCGAACCATGGCCTTCCACCTGCACGAAAATGTCGAAGGTCGCGTGCGTGCTGTCGAGGATCGGCGCCAGCGGCACGATGCCTTCGCGCCCGACGATGCCGACCTCGCTTGATCGTTCGGCCACTGATCGCGCGACGATCGACGCGATGCCGTCCTCGATGAAATAACAATGTTTCAGCTGATGGCCCGAGGTCGAAAGCGCATAGCCACGCGGCAGGGCAAGCGGTTCCAGGTAAGGGGTGAGATGCCGTGTCGCCTCCTCGTCCATTCTTCCGCGCAATATATTATCGCCGGCTGCATAGATGGCCCTGTCCATGATCTTCCCCTTCGTCGTGCACCAGACTCGATACGACGGCCGAAGTTCCCGATTAGCGCCGATTTTCGCAGGAGCTGTGTCGGCAGTCGAGCTCCATGCAGCCTATGCGCACGGATGTTTCAGGCTTGTCACCAAATGGTGATCTTTCCAGGAATGCCGGGGCGGGAACTTTATTCGGGTCGCCGTGTTGGGCGCGAACGATCGATCCGGGGCAGCGCCGCTATTCACATGTCAGACTGGACCACACCCCTTTACATCCGGCTTCCGGACCAGGAGAGCCTTATCACCGTTCGCGGGACGGGCCATGCGGCAGCGCTTCTTGCCGACAAATGGCCTGTCACCCACGGCCCGGCCTTCGAGCACGCGCTGGCCTCCTTCGCGGCGGTCTCGGAAGGCCATCTCTTGCCCGACGAGGCGCGGGAAGCCTTCGTCGAAGCGGCGGATGCTGCCGGCGTCGGCTGGCTGAACTATGACGAGGCCTGATATCACGTGTCGCGACGCAAGCGTTGTGGCAAGAGCAGGGCTGCTGAGACGAAGAGGAAGCCAAAAGCCTTCAGCGCCGCCACCACCATATGACCGATTTCCCAGCGATGACGCACCGCTTCGAAATCCGCCGGCAGCGGCCCGGCCGCCCAGAGCGCCAGGACGGCATTCATGGGCGCAACGAGGATGAACCACGCCGCAAGCGCGGCAATGAAAAGAGCCGCCCCGACGAGAGCGAGTGCGACGGACGGCCGCCTGCCGTGCAGAAGGAAGGCAAGCAGGACGGTAAAGACAATCGCCGCGAGATCGACCGGCGCACCGACGACGGCGAAATACTCGAACTGGCCGTTGAAGACAGTTGTTTCCCGCCAGAGCTCGGGCGACCAGATGGCGAGCCGCGGGCCTGCCTCAAGAACGTGGGCGTAGGACGGGCCGAGGCTGAGGGCGGCGAGAAAGAGCGTCGCAACGCCGAGACCGGGGATGAACCGTTCCGCACCGCGTCCGCGTGTGCGAGCTTGCTGTCGAGATTCATGTAAGCGCATGGACGACCAGCCCGAGCAGGACGCAGCCGGCGAGGCCGGCGATGAAGATCACGCGCCTCGTTTTCGTGCGCAGGATGATTTCTCCGCCCCGCGCATCCTCGGCGGAAAAGATTCTCGCCTTGGCACCGTCATCGACAGATCCGGATTCTTTCGCTGTTATGGTCATGCCTTTCCTTTCCCGACATTTGCCGAACATCCGAGCCAGCAACAGGTTCCCGTCCGCCGCGTCCATCCGTCGCCCGGGCCGGAACTGCGGCGCCGATTGACTTGTTCCCGCGAAGGATTAAGCTTTGAGGCATCGCAACCACCATCCGCGCGAATGCCAGCGGAGGGTGCGAGTGGCGGGGCAACCTTGAGGAGGATGAGGTTTGCCGTGGATTACCGTGTTATTCTGCTGATCTGTGCATCCGTGATTGCCCTTTCGCCCGGCAGCGCCGGGGCGCAGGAGGGCGATGCGACAGCGGGTGCCGTTGTTTTCAAGAAATGCGCGACCTGTCATATCGTCGATTCCGATACGAACAAGGTCGGCCCGTCGCTCAACAAATTGTTCGGCCGACCGGCCGGAACGCATCCCAATTTCGCCTATTCGCCTTCGATGAAGGCCGCCGGTGAGGGCGGTCTCGTCTGGGACGAGGCGACCCTGCGCGACTACCTGCACAATCCGAAAGCAAAGGTGAAGGGCACGAAAATGGCCTTCGTCGGCGTCAAGGACGACCAGGAGATCACCAATCTCATCGCTTATCTCAAGCAATATTCCCAGTGACGGATCATAATCCAATTGCCGGGTGGTGGCTGACGGCACATGCCTAAATTGCCGTAATTGCAGATATTTTCCAGTTATGCGATAATAAATACGGACTTTTGCGGAATACGGTTTCACGGTCGACTGCTCAGGGAGGAGCGGAAATGGCTGTTGTGCTGATCCTTGTCCTTGTTGTCGTCGGCTCCGTGCTGTTCCATGTGCTGAGCCCGTGGTGGTGGACGCCGATCGCGTCCAACTGGAGCTATATCGACAGCACGCTCGTCATCACCTTCTGGATCACCGGCATCGTCTTCGTCGCGGTGATTTCCTTCATGGCCTATTGCGTCTTCCGCTTCCGGCACAAGCCGGGCAACCGGGCGCATTACGAGCCCGAGAACCGCAGGCTGGAAGTGCTGCTTGCCTCGGGAACGGCTGTCGGGGTCGCCGCCATGCTGGCGCCCGGCCTGATCGTCTGGAAACAGTTCATCACCGTGCCGCCCGATGCCGCATCGGTGGAAGTGGTCAGCCAGCAATGGCTGTGGAGCTTCCGCCTGCCTGGCGCGGACGGGAAGCTCGGCCGCGCCGAGACGCGTGACGTGACCCCCGAAAACCCGCTCGGCCTCGACAAGAACGATGCAAGCGGCCTCGACGACATCATCATCGAGGGCGGCGAGCTGCATCTGCCCGTCGGCAAGCCGGTGCACATATTGCTGCGCTCGGTCGATGTGCTCCACGATTTCTATGTGCCGGAATTCCGCGCCAAGATGGACATGATCCCCGGCATGGTCACCTATTTCTGGCTCACGCCGACACGCACGGGAACCTTCGAGATTCTCTGTGCCGAACTCTGCGGCGTCGGCCATCCGCAGATGCGCGGAACCGTCATCGTCGACAGTGACGCGGACTACCAGACCTGGCTTGGGCAGCAGCAGACGTTCACCCAGCTTACCGCATCGTCGGGAGAACCGCCGCCATCAAACTGAGGCGGCGGATGACGGCGGGAGGCCGCATCGGGAAAGGAAGGGAAGAGAGATCATGGTCGAGATTCCATCCGGCAGCATCCCATCCGCCGAAGTCGAGGATGTCGAGCTTTATCATCCGCACAGCTGGTGGACGAAATATGTGTTCAGCCAGGATGCGAAGATCATCGCCGTGCAATATTCGGTGACCGCCATCTCGATCGGCATGGTGGCGCTGGTGCTCTCCTGGCTGATGCGGATCCAGCTCGCCTTTCCCGGCGCTCTCTCCTTCATCGATGCCGATCATTATTACCAGTTCATCACCATGCACGGCATGATCATGGTGATCTATCTGCTCACTGCGCTCTTCCTCGGCGGCTTCGGCAATTACCTCATTCCGCTGATGGTCGGCGCGCGCGACATGGTCTTCCCCTACGCGAACATGCTGAGCTACTGGATCTATCTGCTTGCGGTGCTGATCCTGGTCGCGGGCTTCTTCGCACCCGGCGGCCCGACGGGGGCGGGCTGGACGCTTTATCCGCCGCAATCCGTCCTGTCGGGCACGCCCGGCGGCAAGGACTGGGGCATCCTCTTGATGCTCAGCTCGCTGATCGTCTTCATCATCGGCTTCACCATGGGTGGCCTGAACTATGTGGTGACGGTGCTGCAGGGGCGGGCACGCGGCATGACGCTGATGCGCATGCCGCTCACCGTCTGGGGCATCTTCACCGCGACGGTGATGGCGCTCCTGGCCTTTCCGGCCCTCTTCGTCGCCTGCGTGATGATGATGTTCGACCGCGTGCTCGGCACCAGCTTCTTCATGCCCGCCATCGTCGAGATGGGCGAGCAGCTGAAGCATGGCGGCGGAAGCCCGATCCTGTTCCAGCACCTGTTCTGGTTCTTCGGGCATCCGGAGGTCTATATCGTCGCGCTGCCGGCCTTCGGCATCGTTTCGGACCTGATCAGCACGCATGCGCGCAAGAACATCTTCGGCTACCGCATGATGGTCTGGGCGATCGTCATCATCGGAGCCTTAAGCTTCGTCGTCTGGGCGCACCACATGTATGTCAGCGGCATGAACCCGGCCTTTGGCTTCTTCTTCGCCACGACGACGCTGATCATCGCCGTTCCGACGGCGATCAAGGTCTATAACTGGGTGCTGACACTCTGGCGCGGCGACATCCACCTGACGCTGCCGATGCTCTTTGCGCTCGCCTTCATCGTTACCTTCGTCAATGGCGGCCTGACGGGCCTTTTCCTCGGCAACGTCGTCGTCGACGTACCGCTGTCGGATACTATGTTCGTCGTCGCGCATTTCCACATGGTCATGGGTGTTGCGCCGATCCTCGTCATCTTCGGGGCGATCTATCACTGGTATCCGAAGGTGACCGGACGCATGCTGGACGAGACGCTCGGCCGGATCCATTTCTGGATCACCTTCCTCGGCACCTATGCGATCTTTTTCCCGATGCATTATCTCGGCCTGCTCGGCGTACCGCGCCGCTATTTCGAGATGGGGGAGACGGCCTTCGTTCCGCCCTCGGCCCATACGCTGAACGTCTTCATAACGGTGATGGCGCTGATCGTCGGGGCGGCACAGATCGTCTTCCTGTTCAACCTGGTCTGGAGCCTTTTCCGGGGCAGGGAGGCGGGCGGCAATCCGTGGCGGGCGACGACGCTCGAATGGCAGACGCCGCAGACCCCGCCGGCGCATGGCAACTGGGGCAAGGATCTGCCTGTCGTCTACCGCTGGGCCTATGATTACAGCGTGCCGGGAGCGGCGGAAGATTTCATTCCGCAGAATGTGCCGGCAAGCGGCGGCGTCACACGGGAGGTTCCGGCATGAACGTCATGCTGATCTTCCTTGCCGCGGTGGCCGCCATCATCATCTGGTGGCTTTCCGGGCAGCGGCTGACCTCGAAGCCCTGGCTCGAAACGGGGTCTGTGCAGCTGCCGGCGCATGACGACACCGGCCGGCAGCTGTCACCGGTGCCGGCGGTCAAACTCGGCCTCTTCGTGTTCCTCGGCGTCGTCGGCGCGCTCTTCAGCCTTGCCGTCAGCGCCTATTTCATGCGCATGGCGTCGGCCGACTGGTGGGGAATGCCGGTTCCGCGACTGCTCTGGATCAATACCGCAGCGCTCGCGCTCAGCAGTTTGGCGCTGCAATGGGCCAGACGCGAAGCGCAGCATGGGCGCATGGAAAGCCTGCGGCCGGCGCTCGTGACCGGGCTTGCACTCGCGGTCTTCTTTCTGATCGGGCAGATCCAGGCATGGCGGGAGCTGACCGCAGCCGGCTATGTGCTGACCGACAATCCCGCCAACAGCTTCTTCTACATGCTGACCGGCCTGCACGGCCTGCATATTCTCGGCGGGCTTGCCGTGCTCGCACATACGACGGTCAGAGCATTTTCAGCCAAGGTTCAACCCGACAGGCTGCAGCTCAGCGTCGATCTCTCGGCCATCTATTCGCATTTCATGCTCGCCGTCTGGCTTTTGCTTTTCGCGCTCTTTGCCGGCTGGGCGAATGACTTCGTCGATCTCTGCCGCACATTGCTTAACTAGAACCAGGGGCTGCTCAGGAGGTGCAGATGGCACAGACTATCGGGACACACGACGAAAGAAGCCTCAGACCATCAGGCCTGCGCGGCGTCGCGGCCGATTTCAGCTCGGACCAGCGCGCCTTCAAGACCGCCTCCTGGGGCAAGGCGATGATGTGGATCTTTCTGCTCAGCGACACCTTCGTCTTCGGCTGTTTCCTGATCGCCTATATGACCGCCCGCATGTCGACGCCGGTCCCGTGGCCCAATCCAAGCGAGGTCTTCGCGCTGCATATCGGCGGCGAGGACGTTCCGCTGATCCTGATCGCGATCATGACCTTCGTGCTGATCTCGAGCAGCGGCACCATGGCGATGGCGGTCAATTTCGGCTACCGCCGCGAACGCGGGAGGACGGCGGCGCTGATGCTGCTGACGGCGCTTCTCGGGGCAACCTTCGTCGGCATGCAGGCCTTCGAATGGACGAAGCTGATCACCGAAGGTGTGCGCCCCTGGGAAAACCCATGGGGGGCGGCGCAGTTCGGCTCGACCTTCTTCATGATTACGGGCTTTCACGGCACCCATGTCACCATCGGCGTCATCTTCCTCCTCATCATTGCCCGCAAGGTCTGGCGGGGTGATTTCGATGTGGAGCGGCGCGGTTTCTTCACCAGCCGGAAAGGCCGCTACGAGGCCGTCGAGATCATGGGCCTCTACTGGCACTTCGTCGACCTGGTCTGGGTCTTCATCTTCGCGTTTTTCTATCTGTGGTGAGGTCGTCATGAGCGAGACAACGGCACATGCGCAAAGCCCGACGGTACAGGCACAGGAACACGGACAGCAGCACCCGATCCGGCTCTATCTGGTGGTCTGGGGCCTGCTTTTCGTGCTCAGCGCCTTTTCCTACATGGTCGATTATCTCGGCATCCAGGGCCATCTCAGGTGGACGCTGATCCTGCTCTTCATGATGCTGAAGGCGGGGCTCATCGTCGCCGTCTTCATGCACATGGCCTGGGAACGGCTGGCGCTGGTCTATGCCATCCTGCTGCCACCGCTGCTGGTGCTTGTCTTCGTGGCGCTGATGGTTTCGGAAGCGGACTATACGATCTTCACCCGGCTCGCCTTCTTTGGCGCCGGGCCGTAGGGGGCCAGGGAAAGGAAAACGCAGAAAGTTTCAATGCGTTTGTTTTTCCTTCCGAGGCGTCTGCGGGCTGGCTTGCAACCCGTGTTTCCGGCCCTGCCGAGCGGTCCCGAGGAATATTTTTGCGTCCTGTTTTTTGTGTGGAACTCTCTGCCACCTCGCGCGTTTGGCAGCATCTTTATGGAGCGATCGGGAGGAGATCATGCAACCGAAGATCGGAACGGATGCCCCTGCGGACCGCTGGATCGGTGCCGTGGAGCTTGCGATCGTGCAGAAGGCTTTCGACAGACTTTGCGCGGAACGCGGCTTGTCGCGCGACTGCACAGAGGCACGTGAACTCGCGCGTGTGACAATCGACCTTTACCGGCAGGGTGCCGACAGCGAATACAAGCTGCACACCTCGCTGTCAGGCTCCGATTTCAAGACACCGGCCCTGTGAGCGGCCGATGAGCAATGTCGTGACATTCCCGCGCCGGAACCTGAGGTCGCACCACCCATACTATGTCGGCTCGGCGAGGCAGGTGGAAGGGCGGATCGCGATATTGGAGACGATCGCGAAGATCACCGTGCGCGACAGCGCGTTCACGCCCTATGAACAGGCGGCTCTGCTGGCAAAGCTGAGGACCGCCATCCGCGCGGAATGCGTCGCGCACAAGCTGTCGCCGGACGAGCAGTTCGAAACGATGCGCTATGCCGAGCGCCTTCTCGACGATATCCTCGACAGCATCCACGACTGAGGCATCTGCCGTCACGTTTTCTTGTTCCGCCGCAGCCCTGCAGGCACCATGCCGCAGTTGCGGAGCAGCATCTGCTCATGCCAACATCCGGCCATGCTGATCCGACCTGCCAGAGCGGAAGACCGCAGCGCTATATGGACGATCCTGGAACCTGTCATCCGGGCAGGCGAAACCTATACGCTCGACCGCGACATGAGCGAGGCCGATGCGCTCGATTACTGGCTCGACCCCGGCAAGGAAACCTTCGTCGCCGATGACGGCGGCAGCATTATCGGCACCTATTACATCAGGTCCAATCAGGCGGGCGGCGGCAATCATGTCTGCAACTGCGGATATATGACGGCACCCGCGGCGGCGGGGCAGGGTGTGGCGCGCATCATGCACCAGCATTCGCTTGCCCATGCACGCCAGCGCGGCTTCCGGGCCATGCAGTTCAATTTCGTCGTCAGTTCCAACGAGCGGGCAGTACGGCTGTGGCAGTCGCTCGACTTTCAGGTGGTCGGCCGGCTGCCCGGGGCGTTCCGGCATCCGACCCTTGGCTTTGTCGACGCGCTCGTCATGTACAGGGATCTTTGACAAGGGGCGCGCTTTACACCTCAGCGACTTTGATCAGGGAAGCGTGCGCCTGCCGCGCCGCGACGCGTTGCGCCCGAGAAACGCGGCGATCGCCACGAAGAGCACTGCAGTGCCGAGATTCCAGCCGAGCACCATTATCGTTGCGTCCAGCGGATGAAACATGGCGAGCGCCGAGGATGTGATACCCGAGACGGCGAGGCTGCCAATGAGCGCGACGGAGACCGGCCGCAGGAAGGCGACATAGCGCAGCATGATCAGCATCAACAATGTGAGCGGAATGCTGGTGACCACTAGCGTCAGCAGGCAGCTGGACGCGGCTTCCACGGTAACGGCGCCCGGCGGCAGCGCCACCCAGCCGGCAAAACACTGATAGCCGATATTGGCCATCCAGAGAACGAGGGTCGGGAGTGGCAGCAGCATCCACCGGCGCGATTTATCAGGAAGGCTGACCATGAAGGTGGCGACGGCGGCGAGAATACCCGTGGCGAGCGATGACAGCATGCCCGTCAGGAAGACGATATCGGTCATGCGCTCGGCAAATTGTGGCCGCAGGCCATGGATCATGGTCATGATGCCCATCAGCACGAAAGCGAGTGCAAGCCAGAGGGCGGCGCGCAGCAGAGGCGGCCGCAGCGGTTTGACCGGGCTGACATTGTCGGCGAGAGAACGGATGAGATCGGCGGTTTCCATTACGGCTCACCACGATCGAGCAGGATCTTGCGCAGGTTTTTCAGCGCCCGGTGCGTCGCGACCTTCAGCGACGTGATCGACATTCCGCTTTCGCTCGCAGCCTCCTTCAGCGACATTTCCTTCAGTTTCAGCATGTTGATCGCCTGCTGCTGGGCCGGCGGCAGGTCGCTGATTGCGCCTTCGAGATGAATCCGGTTGGCAGCTTCCTCGATATTGTCGCTGGTGGCAACAGCGTCATGTTCGCTCGACAGCGGAAATTCATGGGCGCGCTGGCGGCCCTGCCGGCGCAGCCGGTCGAAGGCGCGGCGGTTGGCGATGCCGACGAGCCAGGGGGCGAAGGGCCGCGTTGGATCATAGGTTTCGCGGATCGAATGGAGGGTCAGCAGGATATCCTGAACCGTATCCTCGACGTCTCTCGGATCGCGATGATAGCGCACCGCCAGCGAGCGCAGATAGGGCGTGATCTCCTGCAGCAGGCGAAGATAGGCGGCGCCATCGCCATCCTGGGCACGGGCCATCAGGATCGTCCAGTCGAGATCGCGGTGGCGTGTGCTCCTGATGTCGGAGCCCGCCGGCCGGGAGGAGACGAGTTTCAGCCGGTCGCCGCGCTCCTCGCTCATGCAGGCGCGCGCCTTTCGCGCAGGCGGGCAAACAGGCGTGACACGAGATAGTCGAGCGACAGAGGTCCGGGGCCGAGCGCCACGACTGCGAGCGCAAGGGCTGCCCAGTAGAGGTGAAAATTCACCCAACCGTCCGGAAAGACCAGCTGGATCACTCCGGTCATGATCAGGAGCGCAAGGCCGACGAGACGCGTGGCGAGACCGGCTAGCAGCAGGACCGGCAGCACGATCTCCGCACAACCGACGAGAAAGGCGACCGTATCGGGGGCTGGGAAACCAAAGAGATTGCCAAGGATGTGCAGCTTGAACTGCTCCTCGAAGAGGAATTGCGTGCCGATCGAGAGCTGCAGGAAGCCGTCCCAGCGGGTCAGTCCCGAACGCAGGAAGGGCAGGGCAAGCGCGATGCGCGCAACCGGCGGGGCGACGGCGATGCCGATCAGGCCGACGATGTCGAGAAGCCGCAGGTAAAGTGCTGTCGGCGTAAAGCTCTTGTCCGTCATGCGCTGCCGTTCCCGGATGTGATGGCAAAGGTGGTGAAGGCGCTGGCCGCCATCAGGCCGGAAAGGCATGTCGGCAGATCGAAACGGGGGCTGTCGCCCAGCGCCTGTTTCATGGCGTCGATCATCGTCCGTCCCTTGCCGAGAGCGGTGATGAAAACGGCGGCGCCCGGCGGCAGCGCGCGCGCTTCGACATCTGGACCGGGGCGAAGGAGCAGTGTGTCTTCGCCGCCTGCCGATATATCCACTTCCGCCGGCTCGCCATTGGCGATGTTCATCTGCCAGATCGTCAGCGCAGGGAAGGAGGAGCGCACGATGCGTAGCGACGGATGCAGCGTCACGCGCATATATGGCAGGTCGCCCGCCCTGATCCGCGTGAAGGCGGCGCTCTCGATCGGTTCGGCCTCGGCTGCATGATAGGCCTCGGCCCAGGCCCGCTCGATGCGCGCCACATCGGCAAGGTAGGGCAGACTTGCAGCCGGTTCGAAGGTTTCGACGAAATCGGCAAAGCCGCAGCCATAGTCGAGCATGATCGGCGAGGCCGGCGGATCGAGCGCGACATAGATGCGTCCCATGGCGAGGAAGAATTCCTCGCCGACGATGCGCGCCACGGCCGGAAACGCATCCTTCAACGTTGCCGTCAGGCCGGCGACCACATTGTTGCGATAGACGTTGAAGCGCTTCAGGCTGGGCCGGCCGTCTGGCCCGACCAGACCTTCGGGCAGGGGCTGCGCGGGGTCCAGAAGAGCGGCGGCAAAATCATGCTGGCGTTTGGCGGTCGAAGGTGTCGACGGCATCATCAGGTCCCCCGTGTGACGACATTGCGCCAGAACCGGCGCAGGTTATCGAGACCGCCGGCGGTGGAGCTCCAGAGCGTGGCGTCGGCGATGAGGAGATCGCCGCCGAAAAGGCCGGGACGGGATTGCAGCATCGCATCGAAAGTGGAGCGGCCATCCCGCGTGAAGCGATGCGAGGGAGCATCAGGATCGATCTGCTGGCAGGCGATCACATCGAGCTTGTCAACCGCTTCGCGGAGCCGCTCGAAATGCGGCAAATGCGGATGAAGGTTGAAGCTCGTCACGCCCGCAAGCAGCCCATGTCGGTCGAGATCATGCTCGACTGCAATCGGGCTCGGCGATCCATCGGGTTCGCTTGCCGGGCGGAGGCCGAAGCGGTTTTCGACGGGCAGACCGAGGCCGGAGAGAAGCGAGCGGGCAAAGCCGCCGAAGCGCTGCTGCGGCGGAATGGTGCGGTCGCCATGATGCAGGAAATGTTCCGTCTGGATTTCGGTGCGGTCAGCCGCCGCTGCATCTTCGACATTGCCGATATCGTGATGCGGACAGATGAAGAGCATGTTGCCGGGCTTCGAAAGAAAGGTTGCGACCGCCTCGATCTCGCTGCTGTCGGCCCGCTGGCCTGTGCGCTGGGAATCGAAGGAAATGACGATGACCGTGTCGGCACTTTCGAGAATCCGGGCGTCGAGCCTGACGGTCACGCCTTCCTCGCCGCCGCGTTGCATTTCCAGCACTGCATGGCCGGTCTCGGCCTCTGCCTGCTCGACGAAGGCCTCGAAATTCCTGCGCAGGATTTCGTCGAGAAAGCCGGCGATGCCCTGGTCGAAACGCTCGGGGTCGGAAAGCTCCTCATAGTGCGGATAGAGGATACGGCGGCTTTCGAAGAGGGCCGGGAAGCGGTTTTCGATAATGCCCAAGGGCGCTTCGATTTCCCGCGAGCGATCCCAGGCGTAGTAGACAGCAACTCGGTGGCCGGTCATGGATCAACCCTCATTCGGCGGCCGAGCGTATCTCTCCGGATGCGGCCTCACGCATCAGGGCTTCGGCGCGGGCTGCTTCACCGGCCAGAACCGGCCACTCCGGAAGGTCGGCATCCCATTCGATCAGTGTCGCCACCGGCCCGATGCGGGAGAGCACATGGGCGTAAAGATCCCAGACGATGGCATCGACGGGGCGGTCATGGGTGTCGATCAGCAGCGGCCGGCTTTCCTCGTCGGCTTCACGCGCATGGCCGGCCAGATGGATTTCTCCGACATGATGCAGCGGGTAGGCATCGATATAGGCGATGGGGTCCCAAAGCTGGTTTGTGGAGGCGACATAGACATTGTTGACATCGAGCAACAGGCCGCAGCCCGTGCGACGCACGATCTCGGCAATGAAATCGATCTCCGACCAGGTACTTTCGGCAAAGGCCAGGTAGGTCGAAGGGTTTTCGAGCAGCATCTGCCGGCCGAGCACCTGTTGTACCTCGTCTATGTGGCCGGCGACGCGAGAGAGTGTCTCATTCGTATAGGGCAGCGGCAGGAGATCGTTGAGGAAGCCGGCATCATGCGATGACCAGGCAAGATGCTCGGAAAAGAGTGCGGGCCGATAGCGCTCGTTCAGCGCCTTCAGCCGCGAAAGATGCTTCCTGTCGAGCGCCCGGTCGGCGCCGATCGACAGACCGACGCCGTGCAGCGACAGCGGATAATGTTCGCGCACGGCGGCGAGATAACGATGCGGCGGGCCGCCTTCGCCCATGTAGTTTTCCGCATGCACCTCGAAGAAACCGATATCGGGCAAGGTCTCGATGATATGGCGGTAATGCTCTGCCTTGAGGCCGATACCGGCGCGGGGCGGCATCTCTCTGTCAGGGAGGACAATGTCTGGATTTTGCATGAGGCACCTGGCATCGGTCTGGATGGGACCGACCCGCGTTGAAGCGGGCCGGTCTTTTCGGAAGGCAAGTCTTCGGAGGATGTCGGTCCTCGGGGCAGTGTTCCGGCGGGCGGTCATCCGGTTCTGCCCGAGCAGGCCTCCCGGATCGGCGTCGGATCAGACCTTGGGAGTGAGGCTGCCGGCGCCCTTCGGCGTTGACATCGTCGTGCAGGTGCCCTTCGGAACGAGCTTGAAGGCATTGCCCTGATAATCGACGGTGCTCGTGCCTGCGCAGGTCGTGCCGGCGCCGGCATAGCAATCGTTCTGGCCCTTCAGCGCCGTGCCGAAGCAGGGCTCGACCTTGCCGGATTTGACCAGGGCCGTGTGTTCCGCCTGAATCTTCTTCTGCGCGTCGGTGAATTCTTCCGCACCGGCCGGCAGGGTCGAGAGGGCGCCGATGGCGCTGGCGAAGGCGCCGACGACAAGCGTGGACAACATGCGATTGGACATTGTTATTCTCCGGTTTTCGATGATGGACAGAGGACTGTTCAGTCGTCTGGGCGGTGTGACCCGCCTGTCTTGAAGTTCGCTCTGGCGGCAGAAAGGTTACCTGTGCCGAGCGGCTGTTCTGATCCGCGCCAGGATGCTCACATTTTGCCTTTTCCAGAGGCGAGTTTGCGTGCAACGACCGTTGCCGGATGGATGGAGGGCGGCTCGGCAAGCAGCGGCGGCACGCTCGCAAGGATCAGCTTTGCTGCTTGCCCGCTCATATGCGCATCGCGGCTTTCAGGATCAGCGAAGAGATCGACGAGGAAGATCAGGTCGGGATCGGCCTCGGAGCGCAGCACGAGCCATGTCGTCGTGCCGGCCTCGGTTTCGACATGCGGCAGCGCGTCTGCAATCAGGCGCGCAACTTCTTCTCCGCTTCCGGTCCTGGCGCGGAACGGAATGACGGCGGCAAGTTCGTTCATCGTAGATTCCCCTCAGTGGCCCGTCCGAGCCATTAAGGGTGAAAAATCCGGGTCAGTATTGAAGGGTGTTGCGGTTTCTGGCGCCGGCTTGCTGCCGCCTGACGTTCAGTTCAGGCGGGAATGCCGTAGACCGGTATTTCGCCGCTGAGCCGCCGTAGAAAAGCGGTTGTGCCGTGCAGGCTGCGACCACGCGCGGCAAGCAATGTGCGCGCTTCCTCATCCTCGACCACCGGTGTCGTCGCAAAAATCATGTCCGGGGTGGCGATCGTCTGCAGGCGCGATGCCAGATTGACCGTCTGGCCGAAATAATCCTGCCGCTCGTTCATCAGCACGGCAAGGCACGGGCCGCTGTGCAGGCCGACCTTCAGGAACAGGTCGTCGCGACTGTCGCGCCGGTTGAGTTCATCAATCACCTTGCGGATGTCGAGTGCGGCGGCCACGCCCTGCGCCGGGGTTGGAAAGGTTGCCATGATCGCATCGCCGATGGTCTTGACCACCGCGCCGCCATGGGCGGAGACGACCTGATGCATGAGCTGGAAATGCGATCGTACCAGATCGAAAGCGGCAAGGTCGCCGATCCGCTCATAGAGTTCGGTCGATCCCTTCAGGTCGGTGAACAGGAAGGTCAGGCTGGTGATCCTGAAGCGCTGGTTGAGATCAAGAACATTGGTCCGGTAGATATCCCGGAAAGTCTGGTGCGTGAGCAGCCGCTTGGCGGTCAGGACGGGCACGCGGCGCGTCAGGATCGCTTCCAGCGTCTTGCCTGCGATCCAGAGGATCGGCATTGTCCTCCGGTTCGTCCGGTTTTCGAGATCGAGCATCAGAGGGCCCGGTGCCACATGCAGCGTTTCGCCGGCCTGGTGCGCATCGTCGAGCTCGATCGACAGGCGCTGGCCCTCGGCCGGTTCGCCGCTCACTTCCAGGAATCGCGAGCTGTGCGTCACGGGATCGAAGAGGATCGCCACGCCCTCGCGCATCTGAACCTGGCGGCCCATGCGCGCACCCGGCGCAATCTCGAACGCGTCGAGGACGACCTCGCTGACGATGGGCGCAAGATGCTCGGGCAGATCGCTGCCCGAACTCCAGAAAATCTGGCGCGTATAGTCCCAGAGCGGCAGGCTGTCGGGATCGTGGGCGGCGATGTGACGGATGCGCGGATCGACCGTGAAGGTGATCTCCACGGTCTCGTCGAGCGTCGGTTCGCAATCGAGCGCACAGAAGGAGCAATTATAGTGATGCTGGTCGATGCCCTGCAGCGACTCCGCCTGATAAAGCACGCCGCCGCAGCTTTGGCAGACGACGTTCCAGGAGAGTTCGAAAAGGCCGTGCTGGGTGGCATGCAGGAAGGCGGCGATGCTCTCCTGTTCGCCGAGCCCGTTCGTGCGCGCAAAGGCCAGCGGATTGACGCGGTTCAGGCCAAAATCCGGCGCTTCCTCAATAAGACGCGCCATCGCGGCGGCAACGGTTTCGTCGACATGCTGGCGCACGGCCATGACGCGGTTGGCTATATCAGGCATCGCTCATCCTATCAGAATGCGGCCCGAAAAGCGGGGCCGAGAAGAACAACAATAGGTCGGCAATGGCAGCCAGGCGACCCGTTTATTTTTCGCCTTAAAGTAACCTTTCGTGCGCTGGAGCGAAACACGGACCGAACGTCCAGGCAACCGCCTGCTTGAAGCACAGTAGAGTCCTAGTTCGGCGGGCGCCGCCGCAGCCGACGTCCGTGCTCGCGCGCAAAAGCAGCGGGCGTGCCGCCCGTCAGGCGGTGGAAACGCCTTGTGAAATGGCTCTGGTCCGAATAGCCGGTCGCAAGGGCCACTTCCGCCAGCGACGTATCGGTTTCGGCAATCAGCATCCGGGCGCGCTCGATCCGGCGCTGCTCGACGAAGCCGATCGGGCTGACGCCGGTACTTTGCTTGAAAAGCCGGGCGAAGTGAAAGCGGCTGACATTGACGAGGGCGGCCAGTTCCGCAAGCCCGATCATCCGGTCGAGGTTGTCCTCGACATAGCTGGTTATGCGCTCGATCTCGGCCTTGCCGAGGCCGGGCAGCGTACGGCGCTCCGCAATGCCAAAGGCGTTATAGGCTCTCAGGAGATGCGCGGCGAGGGCGGCGGAGACCTGATCGACGATCAGCGCCTGGGCGGGATGGGCCTGCTGTTCCAGTTCGGCGAGCAGTACGAGTGCCATATGCTCGATCAGCCTGTCGCGGGTTTCGAATATATTCCTGATTTCAACGCCTGCCGCTGCGCGCGACCCAAGTTCCTCGCCGGCCGCTGCCACCAGTCGCGCCGGAACGCGCAACCGCGCCGATGTCGGCGTGCGGCCCTCCCAGGTCGATACGTAGCCCGCCGGCATCAAGAGCGACATGCCGGCCGAAATCGTGCCCTCATGGACCACCCCATCGCGCCGCTGGACCAGCCGGGCGCGGCCGGAGGGGCAATAGGAAATCAGATGGTGATCGAGAGCCGGATAGGTCTGCGAACAATCGAGCCGCGGCCGATAGAGATCGACCGTCACTCCGCTCCATCCCCGGTCCCGTGTCGTCGCCAGCGGCCTTCGCGGCTTGATGTCGACGATCTCCTCGATGGAGACGAGCTTTTGTCCTGACGGCGAAATGGTGTGCAGCTCGTTCATGACGGTTCGGCCAATCCAGGTTGCGCTGGGGTCAGGGTAGAGGTTTTTGGCGGCGGGTTGAAGTGTCCTGCTGCCAGAAATGCAGGCGGAAGACGGGCAGGGCGCTGTGGGCCGGAGACCTCGTTTCGCGGATCGGTTCTCGTCTGCTGAAAAAAGAAAGCCGGCCCAAGGCCGGCTTAGACGAACGCGGCTAAACAGGGGATACTGAGCCGGTTCCTTGCATTTCGTGACTGACAATAAATTTCACTGCAATGCCGAGGGCAGCAGAAGGCGTAACGAGATCGCCATGAGGGCGGCTCCGCAAAGGGGTGGGCGGCGGGCGGAGACCGGTGCTGTCCTCGGGCTTCCTTATGAAGGACGAACATCACCGCTTGATGACATGGGCCTCCGGCAGACGATTTTCTTTTTGATCGTCCGATCTGCGCTGTGGATGGGCGTCGCGGCATTGTCGGCGGATAGGCTGATGGTGTGAATTCAGTGTTCGGCCCGCCCGGGATGTCAAACTTTCACAAAGGGGCTATATAGCGGCCGAAATCGCACGAAATCCGCAAAGAGCGCCTATGGCACCGATCATTTCCGTCCAAAATCTTACCAAGACCTATGCAAATGGCTTCCAGGCGCTGAAAGGCATCAATCTCGAAATCGAGCGCGGCGAAATCCTGGCGCTGCTTGGGCCGAATGGGGCGGGCAAGACGACGCTGATCTCGATCATCTGCGGCATCGCCAATCCGAGCGGCGGCACGGTCGTGGTCGACGGACATGATGTGGTCAAGGATTTCCGCGCCACGCGCACCCTGATCGGCCTGGTGCCGCAGGAACTGACCACCGACCAGTTCGAGACGGTGTGGAATACGGTGAGCTTTTCGCGCGGGCTCCACGGCAAGAAGGCCAATCCGGCCCATATCGAGAAGGTGCTGCGCGACCTGTCCCTCTGGGACAAGAAGGACAATACGCTGCGCCAGCTCTCGGGCGGCATGAAGCGGCGCGTGCTGATCGCCAAGGCGCTGTCGCACGAGCCCTCCATCCTCTTCCTCGACGAGCCGACGGCGGGCGTCGACGTGACGCTGCGCAAGGACATGTGGCATGTCGTCGAGCAGTTGCGCGCCTCGGGCGTCACCATCATCCTCACGACGCACTATATCGAAGAGGCCGAGGAGATTGCCGATCGCGTCGGTGTCATCAACGGCGGCGAGTTGCTGCTCGTGGAAGACAAGCAGGCGCTGATGGCCAAGCTTGGCCGCAAGCAGCTGATCCTCGAACTCAACGACCCGCTTGAGGAACTCCCCGATTGCTTTGCCGGCAACGGCTTGTCGATCGAGGCCGAGGGCAATCGCCTCGTCTACGAGTTCGACACCCGCAACGAGCACGAGAGCGTGGCGTCGCTTCTGACGCGGCTTGGCCAGAACAACATCCATTTCCGAGATCTCTCGACGCGGCAAAGCTCGCTCGAAGACATATTCGTATCGCTGGTAGGAGCCGCAAAATGAACTTCGAGGCGATCAAGTCGATCTATTATTTCGAGATGTCGCGCACGCGGCGCACGCTGCTGCAGAGCGTCATTTCGCCCGTCATTTCCACCTCGCTCTATTTCATCGTCTTCGGCGCTGCCGTCGGCTCGCGCATCCAGGAGGTTGAGGGCGTCTCCTACGGTGCCTTCATCACGCCCGGCCTCATCATGCTGACGCTGCTCGGCCAGTGCATCGGCAACGGCTCCTTCGGCATCTATTTCCCGAAATTCACCGGTACGATCTACGAGATTCTCTCGGCGCCCGTCGCGATGACGGAAATATTGATCGGCTATGTCGGGGCGGCGGCAACCAAGGGGCTGATCATCGGCGTCATCATCCTCTTGACCGCCAATCTCTTCGTCGATGTCCGCATCGAGCACCCGTTCATGATGGTGCTGTTCTTCCTGCTGACGGCAATCAGTTTCAGCCTGTTCGGCTTCATGATCGGCATCTGGGCGACGAATTTCGAGCAGCTGAACCTCATCCCCATGCTGGTCGTGCCACCGCTGACCTTCCTCGGCGGCAGCTTCTACTCGATCAACATGCTGCCGCCCTTCTGGCAGGCGGTGAGCCATTTCAACCCGGTGCTCTACCTGGTCAGTGGCTTCAGGTGGAGTTTTTACGGGATTGCGGATGTGAACCCGCTGGTCAGCCTCGGGATGATCTCGCTGTTTCTGGTGGTTTGCCTGAGCACGCTCGGATGGATCTTCAAGACCGGGTACAGGCTGCGGAACTGACCGGGGACCGCCACCGGCAAAATCCGTACGGGCGGTACAAAGTCGTTCACATTTTGTTCGCGAATGTTAGTCTGGCCTCGCTGTTATATACGGAGGAGAGTCGTGGCGGAGCAACAGACGAAGTTCGAGCGGTTCAAGGCGCTGCATCAACGGGATGAGGCATTTGTCATTCCGAACCCATGGGATGCCGGCTCGGCGCGGATCCTGGCAGGCCTTGGTTTCGAGGCCCTGGCGACGACCAGCGCTGGCTATGCCTTTTCGAAGGGCAAGCGGGATTCCTTTGCGAGCCTGACGCGCGGCGAGATCCTCGACAATGCCGCAGAGATCGTCGGGGCGAGCGATCTTCCCGTATCTGCCGATCTCGAGGACGGGTTCGGCGCAGAACCCGAGATCTGCGGCGAAACGATCCGGCTGGCCGCTGCGGCGGGGCTGGTCGGTGGGTCTATCGAAGATGCGACAGGCGATCCGGCAAGGCCGATCTATGATCTCTCGCACGCCGTCGAGCGGGTCCAGGCGGCGGCAGAAGCGTCGCGGAAACTGCCTTTCCTGCTGACGGCGAGGGCAGAGAATTTTCTCTGGGAGCGGCCCGATCTCGATGACACCATCAGGCGGCTGCAAGCCTTCTCGGCAGCAGGCGCCGATGTGCTCTATGCACCCGGCCTGCCTGATATCGACGCCATCCGAACCGTCTGCGCTGCCGTGGACAAGCCCGTCAATGTGGTAATGGGGCTGAAGGGGCCGCGCTATAGCGTTGCCGAACTCTCGGCGGCGGGCGTGCGCCGCGTGAGCGTGGGCGGATCCTTTGCTCGCGCGGCGCTTGGCGCACTGCTGCGGGCGGCCGAGGAGGTGAAATCATCGGGGACCTTTGGCTATGCGGCCGATGCGATCCCGGCGGCCACGCTCAGCCGACTCATGTCGCAGGAAAAGCGGGGCGACCGGGAGTAGGGCTGGATCGGTGACATCTCATTGCGGATTGGTGATGAAGTCGGGAAATTTGTAGTAGATGCAGTCGCTCATTAAGAAAAACGACATGCCGGTGTCGCCGAGTTCGTAAGATGAAAGCTCCCATTCGAAGGTATCGTGACCACCATACCCGGCCAGTAATGCCATCAGGCTCAACTCGCGGTACGGTCCTGGAGGAAACATTGCGCCATACACCGTCACCTCCTTTCCGGCAAACTCGCCCTTGATGACCCTCCTGATCGCCAGATCCGCACGGATCATCCGGGTCGGGAATTCGTTTGTCACGACCAAGCCGGATTCGCCGATGAAAAGCGACTTCACGCTAGCCTCGACCACCACCTTCGCCTTTGCCAGCAGCTCATTTTGTGGAGGACATCGCGGCATCGCGACGGCTGGTCTCAAGCTGAGAATCAACAGGATGAAAATCGCATGGAAGCCTGTTTGCATGCGCGCGCTCGATGATGCTCCGGGCATCGGTGTTTCCCCATTTGGCAGGCCAATTCCTGCCAGTTGCGCGAAGCTGAACTCGAATCGTGGCTTATCCGCCGCCCAATGATGGCGTCGCGGTGTCAAACAGGTGATGGTTGTAAGTGCGAAATGACGAACCCGGATGTCTGCCGGTCAGCCCTTCTTCTTGCCGTATCGCGGCCGGAAATCGACAAGCAAAGACTTCAGTTCGAGTTCGCGTACGCGTCGGGCCGCTTCATCCGGGCTCACCCAGTCCAGCACGCGCTGGCCGACCTCGCGGAACTGCCCCTGCGTGCGGTCTACCTCGATCTGAAAGATATCGACGATGCAGGGAACAACGTCGCCGTCGTCCAGTTCCTTGAGATAGGTGTAGCGACCGACCGGCTTTTTGCTGACCGTCCCGCGCACGCCGGCTTCCTCCCAGGCCTCGATGGCGGCCGCCTCATGCGGCTTCTTCTTTTTCATCGGCCAGCCCTTGGGAATGATCCAGCGGCCGCTGTCGCGGGTGGTGACCACGAGGATTTCGATTTCGCGATGATCGCTTTCGGGATCGTTGTTTCGATAACGGAAGCAGAGAGCGCCATATTGCTGGCGAAAGGCGCCGGAGAAAAGCTTCTCGGGCCTTTCGGCAAGTTGCTTCAGTAGCGGCTTTGGGGTGGCGGCGCGAGGTTTTGCGCCTTTTTTGCTGGATTTCATGACATCAAGCATTGTCAATTTCTGCATTTTCGATCAATTGCCTGCGACGTTTTATGACAGATTTGTGACAGTCTCTTGTGACTGCCGTATCCGCTTCAGGAAGGATCGCCCGAGATGATGAGCGTGTTTCGCAAGATGATGCCGCGGGAGGACCGCTTTTTCGAGATGTTCTGCCGGCATTCGGAAACGGTCGTCGCCGCCGCGCATGCGATGGAAAGGCTGCTGAAAGGCGAGGCGGTTCAGGAAAATTGCGATCGGATCATCGCGCTCGAGGACCAGGCCGACGACATCACCCGCGAAGTGCTTGTGGCCGTCAGGCGCAGCTTCATCACACCCTTCGATCGCGGCGATATCAAGGACCTGATCCAGTCCATGGACGATGCGATCGACATGATGCACAAGACGGTGAAGATCATCCGCCTGTTCGAGCAGACGAGTTTCGACCCGCTGATGCAGGACATGGGCGGGGAGATCGTCAAGGCAGCGGCCCTGATGGCGGAGGCGATCCCGCTTCTCAACAAGATGGGCGCCAATGCGCAGCGGCTTGCCGTCATCGCCGAGGAGATCACCCGGGTCGAGGGGCGTTCCGACGAGTTGCATGACGAGGGGCTGAAGGACCTCTATCGCCGGCATGGGGCCAGCGGCAATGCCATGGCCTACATGATCGGCAGCGAGATCTATTCCAATCTGGAAAAGATCGTGGACCGGTTCGAGGACGTGGCCAATGAAATCAGCGGCGTCGTCATCGAGAACGTCTGATGGAAGCCTCTCTCTCCCTTCCGCTGCTGATCGGGCTCATCGGTGTTGCGCTGTTCTTCGATTTCCTCAATGGGTTGCATGATGCGGCAAACTCGATTGCGACCATCGTCTCCACCCGGGTCCTCAGGCCGCAATATGCCGTCGGCTGGGCGGCCTTCTTCAATTTCATCGCCTTCCTGTTCTTCGGCCTTCATGTCGCCGAAACGCTGGGCACCGGCATCATCGATCCGGCCATCGTTTCCCCGCAGGTGATCTTTGCGGCGCTGATGGGGGCGATCGTCTGGAACATCGTCACCTGGCTGTTCGGCATTCCTTCTTCCTCCTCGCACGCACTGGTCGGCGGGCTCGTCGGGGCAGGGTGGGCGAAGGTCGGCTTCAGCTCCATCGTCTGGAGCGGCCTGTTGAAGACGGTTGGCGCTATCTTCATGTCGCCGGCGATCGGCTTCCTGCTGGCGCTGTTCTTCGTCCTCGTCGTCTCCTGGCTCTTCGTGCGCCAGACACCGTTTGCCGTCGATCGCACCTTCCGCTTCATGCAGTTCGTCTCGGCATCGCTCTATTCGCTCGGCCATGGCGGCAACGATGCGCAGAAGACGATGGGCATCATCGCCGTTCTTCTCTTCAGCCAGGGTCAGCTTGGCCCGAGCTTCCATGTGCCGCTCTGGGTGGTCATTTCCTGCCAGTCGGCGATGGCGCTCGGCACGCTCTTCGGCGGCTGGCGGATCGTGCATACGATGGGCTCGAAGATCACGAGGCTCAATCCGATGCAGGGTTTCTGCGCCGAGACCGGCGGCGCGCTGACGCTGTTTGCGGCGACCTGGCTCGGCATTCCCGTGTCGACGACGCATACGATCACCGGCGCGATCATCGGGGTGGGAGCAGCGCGGCGTCTTTCGGCCGTCCGCTGGGGTGTCGCCGGCAATATCGTCATCGCCTGGGTCATCACAATGCCGGCTGCCGCTGCCATTGCCGCCGCCTGCTATGGAATTGCGAGCCTGTTTGCCTGAGGTCAACGACCGCCGGATGCACCGGATACCTTAATTTTAGGGGCTACTATTTTCGATCCGATGTTGCGCTCTATTCTCCATGCAAGGAGAAGGTGAAGACGAGCGAAAGATGCATCCGTACAGGCATTTATCGGAATTGAATGTGGAAACTCCGGCAAGGACAGGCCGCCGCGGGGTCGACCAGTGCGGTGTCATCTGCTGCCGCGTGGAAAGGGGCGGGAGGCTGAGCGTCCTGCTCATCACCAGCCGCGATACCGGACGATGGGTGATCCCGAAAGGCTATCTCCAGAAGAAGGAAAAGCCCTATCGCTGCGCCCAGCGCGAGGCATCCGAAGAGGCCGGCGTCAGGGGCAAGGTCAGGAAGAAGCCGCTCGGCTATTACAGCTATCTGAAGGACCAGGAGCAGCCGCTGACGGTTTCGGTGCATCTGCTGCGGCTGGAGAGCGAGACCACGCATTTCCGCGAATATGGGGAGAGGCAGAAGATCTGGATTTCGCCGGCGGACGCGGCCTCTCTCGTCGATGAGCCCGAACTGCAGGAGATCTTCCGCGCAATCGATGCGGACAATCCACTGACGTCGCAGGACCGGCTGAAACCCCATCGCATCCATGGACGGCGACCGCGGGCTGATGCAGCCGTGTCGCTCGCCGCATTGCCAGGATTGACCTGATCGCCGCCGCCCTGGCTGGCAGGCGCAGTTGCAAAAGCCCGCCATTGCGGGCCTTTGCGTTAAGAGACTAGCGGGGACTGCCGGTTGCAAGAGGGCCCCAGGAGAGCTCACGGTCAGGGACGGCTGAAAGGTCGACCATCACCTCGACGCCGGTCCTGATGCGCCGCCGCAAGAGGCCGGCGCGATCCGGATGCGCCCGGAGCAGGCCTTTCTCGTGGAGCGCCTGCAGCCGCGTGCGCGACATCTCCAGCCCGGAGGCCAGCAGGCGGTCGAGGCGTATGCCGGCAGGCAACGGCACAGCCAGCTCGATCTCCACCCGTGTCCAGCCGGCAGTCTCGCGCAGCACCTCCCTGACGAGGTCGAATTCCGGAAATTCGTCGATGCGCTCGGTCTTGCGTTTCAGGGCTTCGATGTTGAAGCTCTCCGTCCGGATCCAATCCGGATCGTTGGACTGCAGCGCGTGCAGAACGGCCGGATCGATATCGCGGACATTCTGACGCTCGAAGAGCGGCCGGTTCCAGGTCTTGTCGCAGGCCAGGCATTTGTAGATGAGCCAGGCATCCAGCCGGCGGCCATTGGCATTGAGCCGGATCTTGTCGCTGGATCGAAAGGCTCTGAAGCCGCCGCATCCGCCACAGGCAATCCAGGGCTGGGGAGCGGTTTTCGGCGTTACGGTCCATCGGACCCGTAGGGTATCGCACATAAGTCTTGGTCTTCCGTTCGGAAGTTCACCAAGATGGCGCGAGAGAAAGCCCTATCGGGCGCGGCGTGGCGATGCTTTTGGGTGGCTGAAGAGCAGAGACAGCGGGGCTGTTGCTGGCGATCGGAACAATGCCAAACCGGTCTCTTGCCGCCACCCGATGAACGTGTTCATACGCCGGCAGCCATAGCCGCCAGGCCGTACGGGTGAAACTGGGTTGAGACCGGTTCTTACTTAGGCAAAGTCTACCTCGATGCGCCAATGCTCTTCGAGCGGATCAATAGCAAACAATCGGCGGGAGCGGGAGACGTACGGCGCATGGCAGAGACGAAGCCTGCCCCATGCGGCATTTCTGCAACTTCCCGCTGAAGCTCTATCAAAGCTCCTGCGCCGTCGGGCGGAAGAGGATTTCGTTGATATCCACTTCCTCGGGCTGCGAGATCGCGAAGGCGACGACCCGCGCGAAACTGTCGGCCGGGATGGCATAGCGTTCATAGAAATCGGCGATGCCGGCCGCGACATCGGCCTCGGTAATGCTCTGCGGCAGTTCCGACTCTACCGCACCGGGCGAGACGATCGTCGTGCGGATATTATAGGGCTTCACCTCCTGGCGCAGGCCCTCGGAGATGACACGCACGGCTGTCTTGGTCGCCGCATAGACCGCGCTTCCGGGGCGGACCTTGTGTCCCGCGACCGACGAGACGTTGATGATATGGCCACTTTTCTGCGCCGTCATGTGCGGAAGGGCGGCGGCAATGCCATAGAGCACGCCCTTGAAGTTCACGTCGATCATCCGGTCCCAATCGTCGATCTTGCCGCGCTCCAAAGGCGAGTGCGGCATCAGGCCGGCATTGTTGACGATCACGTCTATCCGCCCGTGCAGGCGCACGGCCTGATCGACGAGATGTTTGACCTGCCCGGCCTCGGTCACGTCGGTTTCGATGGAGGAGCCTTCGGGGAGGCCGAGTTCACTGGAGAGCGCCTTCAGGCGGTCGATCCGGCGGGCGCCGAGCACCACCTTGGCGCCGGCATTGGCGAGATGACGGGCGGTCGCTTCGCCGAGGCCGCTGCTGGCGCCGGTGATGACGACCGTCTTCCCCTTGATATTGTCAGTCATGGTAATTCCTTTCAGTGCTGGCAGCCTATCGGCCGACGCGGGCCTGCAGGTGGGCCGGGTAGCGATCACCCTGCACGGTGACACCAGACAATGCGGTCTCTATTTCCTGCAGATCCTGTGCCGCGAGTTCGATCGCTGCGCCGCCGATATTCTCCTCCAGCCGGTGCAGTTTGGTGGTGCCGGGGATCGGCACGATCCATGGCTTGCGGGCGAGCAGCCAGGCGAGCGCGATCTGCGCCGGTGTCGCCTGCCTGGCGGCGGCGATCCCACTCAGCACCGCAACGAGGCCCTGATTGGCCTTGCGGTTCTCTTCCGAAAAGCGTGGCACGACATTGCGGAAATCCGTCTTGTCGAAACTGGTGCTCTCGCTGATTGCGCCCGTCAGGAAACCCTTGCCGAGGGGGCTGAAGGGCACGAAACCGATGCCGAGTTCTTCGAGCAGCGGCAGGATCTCCTTTTCGGGCTCGCGCCACCAGAAGGAATACTCGCTCTGCAGGGCGGCGACCGGCTGGACGGCATGGGCCCGGCGGATCGAATCCACCCCGGCTTCCGACATGCCGAAGTGCTTGACCTTGCCGGCAGCGATCAGCTCCTTCACCGCGCCCGCAACCTCTTCCATCGGCACTTCGGGATCGACGCGATGCTGGTAGAAGAGATCGATCCTGTCGGTACGCAATCGCTTCAGGGCGGCCTCCGCCACCTGCCGGATGCGCTCGGGGCGGCTGTCCTGACCCTTGCTGGAATCGCCGTCCCGAAAGCCGAATTTCGTGGCGATCACCACCTCTCCGCGGAATGGTTCGAGTGCTTCGCCGAGCAATTCTTCATTGGCTCCCTGGGCATAGGCTTCCGCCGTATCGAAAAAAGTGACGCCATGCTCGAAGGCAGTGCGTATCAGAGTAATCGCCGCATGCCTTTCTGTTGCCGGGCCGTAACCGAAGCTCAGGCCCATGCAACCAAGGCCGAGGGCCGAGACTTCGGGACCATGCGTTCCGAGTTTGCGTTTCTGCATCATCGTGTCTCCATCCGGTGATATTCGTCGTCCGTGACCTTTTCCATCCAGTCGACCGGACTGCCGTTGAGCTTTTCGGCAATGGCGATATGGCTCATGGCCGTTGTTGCAGTGGCGCCGTGCCAATGCTTTTCGCCGGGTGCGAACCAGACAATGTCGCCCGGCCGGATTTCTTCTATCGGGCCGCCCTCACGCTGTGCCCAGCCGAGCCCGGAGACGACGATCAGCGTCTGGCCGAGCGGATGCGTGTGCCAGGCGGTGCGTGCTCCCGGCTCGAAGGTCACGGTGGCACCGCCGACCCGGTCGGGATCGTCACTGTCGAAACGGGCGTCGAGCCGCACTGTCCCGGTGAAAAAGGCTTCAGGCCCCGGAACCGAGGGTGCGAAGCCGCTGCGCTTGATCTGCATGGGCGTATCCTTTCCTGCCGATCTTCATTTAGCGTCTACGCAGTTCTGCGATTAGAAGCTAAAATCTGCATGAAACTATTAGGGCAGCTTATGAATGACTCGGACCAATCTTGACGATATCTCCGCTTTCCTGACCGTCGCGCGCGAGGGCAGCTTCACGCGAGCCGCCGCCTTGCTCGGCGTTTCGCAATCGGCTCTCAGCCAGACGGTGCGCGCGCTCGAAGAGCGCATGGGTCTGCGGCTGCTCACCCGCACGACGCGCAAGGTGTCGCCGACGGATGCAGGCGAGCGTCTGATCCAATCTGTCGGGCCTCGGCTTGAGGAGATCAGTGCGGAACTCGCGCAGCTATCGGCGCTGCGCGAAAAACCCTCGGGTAGCGTGCGCATTTCGGCGGGCGAACAGGCAGCCGAGTTGGTCCTCATGCCGGCCGTGCAGAAGCTGTTGCCGCAATATCCCGATATCGCGATCGAAATCGTTGTCGATAACGGCCTCACGGATATCGTCGCCGAGCGTCTCGATGCCGGCGTGCGGCTCGGCGAACAGGTTGCGAAGGACATGGTGGCCGTGCGGATCGGCCCGGATGTCAGAATGGCCGTCGTCGGCTCCCCCGACTATTTCGAGAAGCGAAGCCGCCCGCGCACACCTCATGAGCTCACGGAGCACAATTGCATCAATCTGCGGCTGCCGACGGCCGGTGGTTTCTATGCCTGGGAATTCGAGCAGGGCGGGCGTGAACTGCGCGTGCGGGTGGAGGGCCAGCTTGCGGTCAACAGCGGCGCGCTGGCTGTCAAGGCGGCCATTGCCGGTGCCGGTCTCGCCTTCGTGCTGGAGGACCGCGTCCGCGACGATCTCGAGGCGGGCCGCCTGACCCGCGTGCTTGCAGACTGGTGTCCACCCTTTTCCGGCTTCCACCTCTACTATCCCAGCCGGCGCCATCAGACGCCGGCCTTCGCCATAGTGGTGGATTCCTTGCGCTATCGCGGCTGAGAGCTGAAACGTCAACAGTCACGAGAAAGCCGGAGGCCGGCAACTGACGGATAACGGCCCCCGCGATGATTTAGGCGATGTGCTGAAGCTGGACTTCGCGATTGTGCAGGAAGCAGGCCTTGGTGAAGAGCCCGAGGTCGAGCTGGTTCGGCAGACGCACATCCCCAAGATCCGGCAAGCCCTTGCCGCCGGCCTCGAAGGACCGGTCGATCTGAGAGATGAAGGCCAGCACAACCCCTGTATCCCGGGCGAAGCTTTGAAGGGCCGAAACCTGCTCCGACAGGGCCGGCTTGCTGCGCTGCTGGTCGAGAAGCTGCAGATAGTCGATGACGGCGACTGTTCCCCGCGGCGCGCCCGCGAAATGCCGGATGATATAATCGGCACTGATCTCATCCGAGGTGACGATCTCGATCCTGTCCCCGATCGCTTCGCCTTCCGGCAGGGCATGGATGCGGTTCATGCTCTGTTGATGGGTATATTCGAGCGTGAAGAAGGTTGCCCTTCGTGCCTGGCTGACGGCATCGAGCAGAAGCTGCAGGCCGAGCAGGGTCTTGCCGTGGCCCGGACGGGCAGCGATCAGAAGCAGATCGCCATCTGCCAGTTGCGACAGCATGGATGATGCAGATGGCTCATGCTGGGAGGAAAGCAGGCTCCAGGCGGTAAAACCTTCCTCCTGCGCGATACGATCGAGCGCCTGATGAAGCGGGATCGTATCCGTACGCGCCAGCAATTTCGCCCGGCGCTTCAGCTGATAGATGGGTGCAGACAGTTTCATTCAAACCTCCATTGCGAGCCGGAAACGCAACCCCTCCTTATGCGGTGCTCGAACAGATGGTTCGATGGTGGATTGCCCCGCATGGACGATGCTTTCCCGGATGGAGGGAGGAGGCTTGGGTCGAGCCTTGCCCAAGAGGTAGCGAGCGGCGCGATTCGCGGCAAGCTGGAAAATTCAGCGGTGTTTCGGGCGCTTGCTTCCTTCGCGCTCGCATCGTCCTCCTGAGTGAACTTGAACCGCATCGCGCCTGCGAACTGGCTGGGCAAGCGGCCCGCTCGTCGGCTCGATCCCCTTCAACTACCGGCCGCGCTTGCTGGAATTCCCTGAGATCCGTCTGCGCGTCCATGGCAGGTATCCGCTCGTGAACTATATGTGACGGGGGAGGAATGTCCTTGATGTCGAGCATGCCTGTCACCTGCGAGGTGCGTTACCGCCTCGACTCGAAGAAACGTATGGAATTCGAAGCCTATGCCGAGGTCTGGGTCCGGCTGATCGAGCGTTATGGCGGAACACATCACGGCTATTTCATGCCGCGCGAAAAGCCGGAAGGCGCGGGTTTGAGCTTTCCGGGCGCAGGAGCGGATGGGGCAGGCAATATCGCGATCGCTCTTTTCACCTTTCCGGACGAGCCGACCTATCTCGGCTACCGCGCCAGCGTCGCCGCCGATCCGGACAGTATCGCGGCCAATGCGCGCTTCGGGGCCGATCCGCCGTTCAAGAGCTACGAGCGCCTGTTTCTGCGACCGTTGCCGCGTAGCGAATAGACGGCGAGGCCAGCTGTCGACGGCAGGAACTCGTCTTCCTGCCCCGACAGCAAACAGACAGCTTCGGCGCGCTACCCGTTTGCCGTCGCCCGCAAGGGGCTTCTGCAAAAGGGTAAAATCATGAAGCTGAAACTGGTCGCCGCTCTCACAATCCTGTCGCTCTCGCCCGTCTTGGCGCTTGCAAGCCCGAGCTGCACGAAGGAGCCGAAATCCAAATGGATGCCTGAGGCCGCCATGAAGGCGAAGATCGAGGCCATGGGCTACAAGGTCAAGACTTTCGAAATCACCGGCAATTGCTACGAGATCTACGGCAAGGACAAGAACGGCGAACGCGCCGAGGTCTATTTCAATCCGGTTTCCGGCGATATCGTCCAGAAGGGCGATTGAGCGATGACAGCCATCTTGTCGAAGAAGGAGGGCCAGGTGCCCTCCGATGCCAACGGGCAGACGATCAGGGTGTGGGACCCGGTCGTCAGGCTGTTCCACTGGACGATCGTCGCGGCCTGCACGCTCAACCTCTTCATTCTCGAAGAAGGCAAATACTGGCACCGCATCACGGGTTATGTCGTCGCTACGGCAATCGTCATTCGCATCCTCTGGGGGTTCGTCGGTACAAAACATGCTCGCTTTTCCGATTTCCTGCCGACGCCGCGCAGGGTGATGGAGCAGATCTTTGATATGATCGACGGCAGTGAAAGACGTTATCTTGGTCACAATCCGCTGGCATCGGTCATGATGCTGCTGCTGATGGCATTGCTGGCGGCTACGGTGCTGACCGGCTGGATGACGACGCTCGACGCCTTCTGGGGCGAGAAGTGGCTGGAGAAACTGCACGGCACGATCGCAAACGGCATCATGGTGCTTGCCTTCGTCCACGCGGGTGCAGCCATCGTCGAAAGCTGGAGGCACAGGGAGAATCTCGTCTGGTCGATGGTCACGGGTCGAAAGAGGGCATGAGGATACTGCTGATCGAGGACAGTTCCCGGCTTCGCGAGCTGCTTTGCGAAGCCATCCACGATGCCGGCTGGAAGATCGATGCCTTCGCCCTTGCACAGGAGGGGCGGCTTGCATTGCAGGAAGCGGCCTACGACTTGCTGCTTCTCGACCTCGGCCTGCCTGATGAGGACGGGATCGCATTTCTGAAATCGCTCCGGGCCGCAAGGGTCCAGATGCCGGTTCTGGTGCTGACGGCGCGGGGCGCAGTCGACGAGCGCATCGCCGGGCTCGATGCCGGCGCGGATGATTACCTCGTAAAGCCCTTTCACAATGGGGAATTGATCGCCCGCATCCGCGCATTGACGCGCCGCGCGCCGTCAACCGTCATGCCGGTGCTGGAATTCGCCGCCCTTCAATATGACCTCGCCACGCGCCAGGTGATCTGCGCTGGCGACGAGATTGCGCTCGCGCCTTCCGAAAAGGGCCTTCTGGAACTGCTGATGCGCAATGGCGGGCAAGTAGTGCCCAAACCCAAGATAGAACATGCCTTCTCGGAATTCGGCGATGAGCGCAGCAGCAATGCCGTCGAACTTGCCGTTTCCCGGCTGCGCAGAAAGCTCGAAGGGCATCCGACACAGGTGCTGATCGAGACCGTCAGGGGTGTCGGCTACATGATGCGGGAGGTGCGCGCATGAGGCTCTCATCGCCGACACTGGGCGCGATCCTGACCCGGCGTATTGCCTTCTTTGCGGTGCTGGCCATGGTGTTGCAGCTCGCCGTGATCTTTTCCGCCTATTACTGGAATGTCGGGGAGCTTTCGCGGCTCTTCGTGGAGCAGGAGACCGAGCGGCTAGCCTCCGGCATTGCGGTGGAGGACGGCGCCATCCGCTACCGGCTTCCCGATTCTGTCGAGGGGCGTTACGGGCAGGCGCAGACAGGCTATGTGGCCCGCATCCGCGAGGCCGGCGGCGGGTTCGTCTTCCAGTCCTGCGACGCTGCCTGCGAGAGCCGCTTCCTGCCGCCTGATATCAACCCACCTGATTTCTGGCTGCGGTCGCTCGAGCCCGGCAAACCGCTGACGCTGGTGGGCGGGCGGGCCTTCATGGTGGGGGAGCGGCGCTTCGTCGTCGATGTCGCGACGATGGGCGATCCGCAGGATGTGGTGTCGGACGTCCTGTGGAACGAGGTGATCGAGCATATGATCGTGCCGATGAGCATTCTGCTGGTGCTCGTGCTCGGCGCCACCCTGCTTTCCGTGCGGCAGGCGCTGAAGCCGGTGCGGATTGCGGCCGAGGCGGCCGAACGGATCGACCCGATGGATTCGCGCTCGCATCTGCAATTCCAGGAGATGCCGCGCGAAGTCGCCCATCTTGCCGAGGCCGTCAACCGGGCCTTCGAGCGTGTCGGCGAGCTGATGAAATCCCAGAAGATACTGACATCGGGCATCGCGCACGAAGTGCGCACGCCGCTTGCGGCAATCAAGCTGGAGCTCGGCCATATCGACCATCCTCGGGCGCGCAAGGCTGAAGCGGATCTCGATGATCTCGTGCGTTTCGTCAGCCAGATCACCGCGCTCGCACGGCTCGATACATTCGATCACGGCATGTTCGAGGAGGTCGATCTTGTCGAGCTTTCGTCCAGCGTGGTGGAACAGCTGGCGCCCTGGGTTTACGAAAACAATCACTCGCTGGAATTCTCGGCGCAGGTCGATGCCGCCATCGTGCAGGGTGTGCCGGCCCTGCTGAAGGACGCCGTTCGCAACCTGATCGACAATGCCGTTCGCCACACGCCTGCCCATACCGGCATCGTCGTGCGGGTCAGCAACGATCTGATCCGCGTCGAGGACCGGCATCCGGCAGGCGTGAGGCAGGGCGCCGATGTCGCCCCACGCGCCGACGGGATGGGCATCGGGCTTGATATCGTGGCGCGCATCGCTGCGATACACAGGGGTTCGCTTCGCTGCTCGGCCGGCAGGCAGGGTCATGTCTTCGACCTGGAGATCGGCACATAGCCGCGTCTGCGCGCCGCGCCTTTTTTCTCATCATCCGTTCATCGGAGAGTTCCATGATCAAATGCGTCGTTATTTCCGGCTGCTCGGGCGGCGGGAAATCCACATTGCTCGAAGAGCTCTCCCGGCGCGGCTACGCCACCGTCGAGGAGCCGGGACGCCGCATCGTGAGGGAGGAACTGGCCGGGCAGGGTGCTGCCTTGCCCTGGGTCGACGCGGCGGCATTTGCCCGGCGGGCGATCGCGATGGCGCTCGAGGATCGGAAGCTCGCTGAAGTCCAGCCCGGATGGACGTTTTTCGATCGCGGCCTGATCGACGCCGCTTCTGCCCTGCAGGCGACGACCGGAAAGGCGATGCTGGAGACGCTGCGGGATCAAAACCCTTATCACCATACGGTGTTTCTGACGCCGCCCTGGCCGGAAATCTATGTCCACGACCCAGAGCGGCGGCATGGTTTCGAAGAGGCGGTTGCCGAATATGACCGGTTGACCACGGCCTATCCCGAAATGGGCTACGACGTCGTCATCCTGCCGAAGATCGATGTCGCCGCGCGAGCGGATTTTCTGTTGAGCCGGCTGCCGGAACTGTGATTTTTTCAGGAACCAAGTTCGACGCGGCTCGTTTCTTATCCAACGCGGCAGCCTTGTCCCCCACTCGAAGGCTCATCGTTCCCAGCGATCGCTGCGTTCACTCCTGCAAATGAAAACCCTCGGTTCCACTCCCGGACCGAGGGTTCTTTTTGGGATCAAACTATATCGCTGTAACGAATGGCTCCCGCCTGTCGCAACGGATGCGACTAGGCTGCCGAAGTGATCCAGTTTTTCAAGGCGGTTTTCGGCTTGGCTCCGACAGAGATATCGGTCGCCTTCCCCTTATGAAAAATCATCAGCGTGGGAATGCTCCGTACCTTGTAAGTGGCCGCGACCTCCGGGTTTTCGTCAATATTTACCTTGAAGAAGGTGACCCTGCCGTCCATTTCGGCTGCAATTTCCTCCAATGAGGGGTCTATCTGTTTGCAGGGACCGCACCAGGATGCCCAGAAAAATATGACAGCCGGATTCTTCGCCTCCAACATCGTCTTGATATTCGCGTCGGTAAGCGCTGTTAGTATTTCACGAGAGGGCTTTGGTCTGGATAGACCAGCATGTCCAGCGACCTTGTCCAATATCAGCTTCATGGCGGTCGAAATGGTGGGGCATTTTTCGGCTTCCTCATCACTGATGGTGATATTGAACTCCTCTTCGAACGCCATCACCAGTTCTACAGTGTCTAGAGAGTCCGCGCCGAGATCGTCAATGAAGCTCGCATTCTGAGACACTTCCGAGCGATCGACGCCGAGGTGGTCGACGACAATGTTCACAATCCGCCCGCAGATATCGGTGGCATCTGTCGCCGGGCCTCCCACCCCGGCACACCAGGCCGGAGCGTTTGCAGATGACACAGGCTCTTTGGCGAAGGCCAGATTGATATTTGATGCCCACAAGATCCCGAAGCAAAAAACTGAAAGTGCTGTGGTCGCGCCTAACCATCCTTTTGTCATTTTCACCTCCATCGTGTAGTTATCCTAGCTCTAAAATCGACGTCGCTTCGAACGGTAAGCTTTCAGGACACGATAAAATTTTCTTCAGATCCACATTTTACGGATTGCAAAATAAAATTTACATATATTTATAATGATTTATTTGTTTTCTTGCGCATATATTTAAAATATTAAAATTGCTCTTCATCAAATTTAATAATTATAATATATTTTATCTTTCCTTACTGTGTTGCTGCAATACACAAGAATTTGATACACCGTCACGAGCAGCTGCTTTTAAGTTTACACATACAGTTGACGAAAATCGATCATTAATTAAACTGTAACCAGATTTTTTCGAATATTACTTCAATTCTTCTTGTCGTTTCGGGAGAGTTAGAATGCATCTTGCAAAGTTTGCATGTGCGGCGGGGGTCTTTTTTGCGTTGGCGGCGCCTGCGCTGGCCCAGAACGACGGCGATTGCGCGCGCAAAACGGCACCGGGCAAGTTTCCTTTCGCCGAAGCGAGCGTAGCCGGGGTGCATAACCCCGGCAATGACGGCATCAGGCCCGGCGGCTTCGTCGATCTCGGCCCCGACAGACCCGTTGTACATGGCATCGACGTCTCGAAATATCAGGACGAGGCCAGCTTCACCTCGGTCAAAACGTGTGGCGGTAGTTTCGGTTACGTAAGGCTAACATCCGGCACGGAAGATAAAAACACGCACGAAGACGTCAACGAACTTCTCTACCGGACGCACTGGGCCAACGTGCGAGCGGCGGATCTTCTACCAGGCCCGTACCATCACCTGTCGCTGCTGCCTGTTGATACCAAGGCGATCGAAAAGGATACACCCGACGTCATCAGAACAAAGGTGGCTGCTTTGAATGAGAAGGCGATTGCGAGCGCCCGCTCGCAGGCCCGTCACTTCCTGGAACGGCTTGACGAATTGAAACGTCTCGACCCGATCGCGTCCAACGGACAACGGAGCCAGTATCTTCCACCCGCGTTGGATCTGTCGGAGCGCCCGGGTGCGGGCGGCTCAGCTGCGCAGCAGTCGGCCTTCGCCGGCCTCTACGCCACCATGGTCTGTACGTTCCTGTCCGAGGTGCGAGGCACAGATGCTTCAAGGCGCGTAATCCTCTTCATTAACCCCAAGGATTTTGTGACCTATGAGCTCGATGCCACTCCGTGCGACTTGAGTAGCGCTTTGATCTGGATTCGGCATAGGCCTGATGACGGAGACCTTTTCACCAGTTCATTTACGCCTGAAGTGATCAAGCGCCTGTGCGCGACCGACAAACCCGGCGCCTTTAGCCACTCCGTGGGGCGCTGCATTATGGATCAGTATAGCTCCTACGGTGGCTTCGCCGTTTTCGATACAGCTAAGCCGCTCGATCTCGACCGCTTCCTGGGGACACGGGAAGAGCTCGACAAACTGGCTGCAAGCGAGTGACGTTTCGGAGGGATACGATGAAAAAGACTATCTTGCTGGCATCGATATTTATTCTACAGATGGCCGGTTTTGCCACAGCGGCGGATTGTCTTCCCCGCCTTACCGCGCCCGGCAGTTTCCTCAACTCACCAGCTCAGTGGGGAATGGACTCCGGTCCTATCCTCGACGGTTTCCTCGAACTGGAGGTCAAGGGTGGCGCCGCTTCTATTCTTCACGGCATCGATCTGTCCCACCACAACGACTACGTCGACTACTCCGAGTTGGCGCGTTGTGGGGCCGAGTTTGCGGTGGTGAAGATGGACAAGATGTTCGAAACGCATCGAAACAGCCTCAAGGCCGCGAATATCAAAGTGTTGCCTTATCATTATTTGTCGGTGGACTCGACAAAGGCCAAGGAATTTACCGCGAAGCCGGCTCGGTTTTCCGGAAAATCAGGCGGCGAACTGGCTGCTGCCGATCTAAAAGCACTACTCGAGATCGCTCATGCTCGTGGCACGGCACAAGCACAGGCGTTCGTCAGCCTTTACCAGCAGCGCATGAAAGATGACGACGTCTCATTCGATCTGGCCGGATTGAAGGGTCGATTCATGATCCTTGATGTCGAGGAGCACTTCAAAGACGGAGTTAAATCGACAGCTATTCAGCGTCAGAATTTCGGACGTTTTTACGCGGCCATGCTGTCATCCTGGGTGGCGGAAGTGAAGACATCCTTTCCGGATGCGATTATCGTCTTCTATACCTTTCCGGATATCTTCACGAGCTACCTGCAGTTCGCGAGGCCTGAGGATAATGCCGTCATTCACGGCCTGCCGGTCTGGCTGGCACGAACCAGGGGCGATGGCAGCGACTTCGACCTCGACAATAACAAGAACCTGCAGCGGATTTGCCTCTCCAGCGCTGGTGGCAATCGGTGCATCTTGCATCAATACAGCCATCGCGCGCTGTTCGGCATCAATGCCGACAAGAAGAACAAGAAGACGGTGCCGCCTTACCACATAGACGTCGATCGCTTGTTCAAGGTCAGGACTGTCAACGATCAGGTCGGCGTCCAGTATGTTCGGGAGTAGCTGAGCCAAACCGTCATTGCTGTAGCGTGACAAGGTGCGCTTCGAGACAGCAGAGGGCTGACTATATCATCGGCCATGCCTTCATGCTTGTGACCGAATTTCAGTTGGCGATACCAAGAGCCCGCTTGGCCTGTCTTAACCAGATCATTCTCCCCGGCAGATCACCTGACAACGAGCTTCCGCGGAAACGGCGCGCCGCGCCCGGCATGTCATCTTCGTCAGCCGCGACATTGACGCGCTGATTCTTCCAAACCGCGCCTGCAATCGCCAGTCCGGTTTCGAGATCGTTCGCCAGATCCGGGGAATTTTCCAGGTCCGCGCCAATTTCCTGCCCGTAGCGACGATAATTTCCCCGCCCGGTGATGAAGAACAGGCTCCGTCCGCGGTAACGCCATCCGTCGCCGCTTTCGGCGGGTCCGTTGCCAAACCGGTTCGCGTAGACGAAATTCGCTATTGCTTCAGGCTTTCCGGCCAATTGTCGTGCGAGTTCATCAGAAATGATCCTGCTGGTAAATACGCGGCGCAGCGCTGTTGCGCTGTATCCGAACTTCTCGACCTGCTGCCGAAAGCCGGCCGTTTCAAACGCGATCGACGCGATGAAGAAGGCCAATCTGTTTGGCGTATTGATTTCGTATTTCTCAAGAATATCACGGCGTTTCAGAAGCACGTCGACAAACGACACATTGCCATGAGTGAAGCTTATCAGCTTGTCGCGATCAAGGCTCTCTAGAAACGCGGAAATATTGACATCGGCGACGGCAGGTCGCGGCGTTTCTGCAACCTGGTCAAGCGAAGCGCTGGAGAAAGCCCAGCGTCCGGCACGCACCAAGCCATTGACATACATCGGGAGCTGGACGGAATCTGTGTCGGCATAGACGCGTGTCTGGACATCGTCAAATACCAGCGAGACAGGTTCAGATGCTTGCTTTTGCAGCGCCTCGATGAGGCGATTTGAAAATGGGCTGCTTGTGAGGCCGGGGCCTTCGTCGGCGGTCGTGCCGCTTCTGGTAGCGTAGGCGATAAAGACACTGCCATGCAGCCCCATATCATGCAGGCCTTTTGGGAGCTTGAGGTTCTTGTCCTTTTCGAACCAATCGCGGCATGCGTCTAAAACAAGGATGTTAACGTCGTTGTTGGCATCCTCCATTGCCTTGAAGAGTGATGCAATCGGCACACCCCTGTTCCGCACCACATCCGCCGTAGCGGGGTCCAGGTCGACCGGCAGCATGTAGTTGATACCGAACGCGGCCTGGGCAGCATGACCGGAATAGTAGACGAACGAAACGACATTGGGGCCGGATGCGCGCAACTCGTCTTCGAAATCGTCGATTGCCTTGCCCAATCGGCTCTGATCAAGATCCTGCGTGGACGGGAATATCTGAAATCCCAGACCGCTTAAAGTTCGCCTCAGCTTTTCAGCGTCACTAACGGCATTTGGCAGCGGGTCGGCATAGCTGTACGTGCCGTTGCCGATCACGAGCGCAATGCGCTTTGGGGGCGGTGTCGCTGCGCCAGAACAAACCAAGACGGCAGCCAATAAGATGAGTTTGCGCTTTAACATTGGTCGATGAATCCGCTATTGCCACCATCGGGAATTCAACCTGGGGAGCGGCGTCCTTTTTCGAAGAGGATCGCCTCAGCGTCGCGACGTATGAGAAGGCCGCGGGCGTTGGGATCGTTTTGCCATAAGCGCTTCATCGACCGGATGCGGTCGGGAATATCGTCGAACTTCCTATTTTTCATCATCTGCTGAATTTCGTACATCTCGACCCGGCGCTTGCTGTTTCGAGAAACCGCCGAGCCCCTGTTATAGACGAGCGAAACCAGGGCGCCGAAGGACAAGTCGGACAATTCCGAGGAATTTGGAAAGACCTTCTCCGTCTCATCGGTTGGGTAGGGAAGGAAATTCAAAAATTGTTCCTCCGCCATGTCCCAGTGGATCTCGACGCTGCTGACGGACGCAAGGGATTTGTTCGCTTTAGGCCCTCCCAACCCGGCTACCGGGTAGAGCAGGTTCCGCTCTGCTTGTGACAGCTTTGGCCAATCTCGGTCGATATAGTGCTTGTTTGCAAACCTGAGATCGTAGCCTACGCCGATCGTCACTCCAGACTCGCCCTTGGGCCAGATGGGTCGACGATAGCGTGCCTCATAGACGGTAGGGCTCGCCACCTCGAAGGCTATGATCATATCGGTCACAGGCTTTGCGAGTTTTCGCTTGGAAGGCGTTCCGTGCCCAACGCCTCTCGATACCGAAGGTTCTCGATAGAGCCAGCTATTCTCGACAAGTAAGGGGTCGGCGCTGAGCTCTCCGAGAAGCTTATTCAGAGGATCTTCTTGCGAAAAGGCTCGCCCAGAGCCAAGCATCAAAGTAGCAGTCGCAGCAGTAACGCCAGCAAGAAGATCTCTCCTGTTCATGACAGCTCTCCAATTTTGCAATGGTCGAGTTATACATAATTCCTCAATTTCAGTCACGCGCCATCGGTGTACTTTTGGCTACATATCACAAATATTAAATTAGAAGTTTGTATTATTTTGCAACAAGGAAAGTGTTTTCAGAGAAACGTGTCGTTCCGTCCCAACATAAAATGCTGACTGATCCGGAATTGTGAATTCTTCTTTTTGTCAGCATAAAGCGGTTTGGATTGGTAATGCCAATGTGCCGAGGTAAAAGCGCGCTAGCTGCCTTCCGAGGAGGCTCTGAGATAGCCGAGCACGGCGCGTCTGACGCGCAGCGCCAGCCCGTCCCGGTCTTCTTCTCCGTGCTCGCCGGCGGCATCGATCATGCCCTTGATGATTGCCACTGCATCGCGTGCCGCGATATCGATATCGGGCTGCGGCGGCATGTCCGGGCGCGCCAGCGTATTGCGGGTGAGTTCAAGGAAGCGTTGCTTGATGCGATCGGTTTGAGCATCGAGCGGCAGGCGGGCCTCCTCGTAATCGAGCAGGCGGGCAAGGGCAGGGCGTTCGAGCTGCTGGCGGACGCAGGGGTCTATCAGGGCGGAGAGCGCCCCTTCCCCCGTCGGCTCGCCGGCAGCACTTTCTGCATCTCCAATCAGTGACATGGTCTGCCGCAGGATCAGCGCGCCGATCAGCGCATCCTTGCGTGGGAAATACTGGTAGAGCGAGCCGATGCTGACGCCGGCCTTTTCCGCCACCGCATTGGTGGAAAAACCTTCATGGCCGCGCTCCTCCAGAATGCGAGCCGCGGCCTCGACGATCACGCTGACCGTCGCAAGAGAGCGGGCCTGTCTGGGCGCTTTTCTGGGCGAGGATCGGCTCTTGTAGGGGCTTTCGGACATTGCTGGAACGGGCCTTGAAATGCGAGTAGCGGGAAGGCGAGTTATCGCTCACATTAGATCCGTCAGATCAAGCGCACAAGCGGTCGCTCAGCAAAGGGATTTGGAAACTGGAACGCATCACCGGGAGCGGTGACGCGCATATCCCTTGCTGCGCCTGCGATCGACCGCGCCGGAACAGAACGGAGAATTGTCCATGTCAAACGAGATCAAAACCGCCATCGTCACCGGCGCATCCAGAGGGATCGGCGCGGCGATTGCCAGACGGCTCGCAGCCGATGGTTTCCAGACCGTCGTCAATTATGCGGCAGGCGCCGCGCAGGCAGAGGAAGTGGTTGCCGCCATCACCGCAGCCGGCGGCCGGGCGCTGGCGCTTGGCGCCGATGTCTCCAGCCCGCAGGCAGTTGCCGAGCTCTTCGAGCACACAGAGGGGAAATTTGGAACTGTCGACGTGCTCGTCAACAATGCCGGCGTCACCACCTTTGGCCCGCTTTCTGAGGTGAGCGACGAAGACTACCAGCGTCTCGTCGCCGTCAACCTGACCGGTACCTTCAACGGCATGCGCGAGGCCGCAAGACGCCTTCGCGAGGGCGGCCGCATCATCAATCTGTCGACCAGCATCATCGGCCATTATTCGCCGGGCAATTCCGTCTACACCGCAACCAAGGCGGCGGTGGAAGCGATGACGCATATCCTCGCAAAGGAGCTCGGCCCCCGCCGCATCACCGTCAATGCCGTGGCGCCCGGACCGGTCGCGACCGAACTGCTGCTCTCGGGCCGATCCCCGGAGCTGATCCAGCGCCTGACGAATGAAATCCCGCTCGGCCGGCTCGGGCAGCCCGAGGATATTGCGCAGATCGTGTCGTTTCTGGCGAGTAGCGAGAGCGGCTGGGTCAATGGGCAGGTGATCAGGGCGAATGGCGGGCGGAACTGACGGGACGGGATTTCATCCTGCGGGCAAGGCGTAACCGGTCGGGCTGAGTTGTTCGAGCACGTTGAGAAGCGTCCAGTCGGCAGCAGCCGACGCCCATTCGGCCATGTCCGTCTTTCCCTGGACACGCCCCGCGGCCGCCAGCGCCGCCTGTCGCGCAAGCGCATGGATAGCGATCTGCGGGGCCGCGCAGCCCGCCATTCCATAGGCTTGCGCCACCACATCCAGCCGCCGGATCTGCTCGTCGCCCGTATAGTCCTCGTCTCCGAGGTCGAGCCAAGCAAAAGCGAAATAACCGAGATCCCAAAGGCGCAGGCCCGGTGCAAGCGTGTCGAAATCAATGATGCCGCATGGCAGGCGATTACGGAACACCGCGTTCGGCGGCCCCCAGTCATTGTGACACATGACTTCCGCGCCCATGTTCAGGACGAGCGGAAAATCCGAGGTCGCATCGTGGAAGCCTCTGAGGAGGCGAGCTGCGGCTGCAAGCTGAGCATCATCGAAGTGGCCGAGATCGTCAGGCACATGGCCGGGGATGAAGCTCAGCACTTCGCGCTGCTGATCGTCCACGCCCAGAAAGCGTGGCACGGCATCAAAACCACGCTCTTCGAGGTGAAGGAGAAGATCATGCACATGTGTCCGGTCTCTTGTGACCGGACGCCTGACCGTATCTCCTACCCGGACCACGCCGGCAGTAATGCGACCGCCGGTCAACGGCGTTTCTTCTGTGCTCATTCGACGAGCCTAACTGCAATGCACCAAAGGAGGAATGGTTGGTTTGCAGAGCATGGTATTCCCTCCCGAAGCTTGACACGAAAAACGGCGGCGCGCATAAAAATCATATGGGGTTGCGATCACCCCACGAGGCGACATGCCGAAGAATCGCGTCCATGAAACCGAACACCGGAGGACGCGTCATGCCATCATTTCTCGAAATATCTTCAGACAAATTGAACCGTATCGTCGGCACACCCAATGCGCCTGTCATCGTCGATGTGCGCATCGAGGAGGATTTCGCCCGCGATCCGCGGCTTGTGCCGGGCTCGATCCGGAAATCTCACACCGATGTCAGCGAATGGGCGGCAGGCTTTGCCCGGCCGGTGGTTGTCGTCTGCCAGGCGGGCGGCAAGCTCAGCCATGGGGTCGCCGCCCATATCAGGCATGCCGGAGGCACCGCGGAAGTGCTGGAAGGCGGCTTCGAGGCCTGGATAAGGGCCGGCGGCTCGGCCGTGCCCGTCGACAGGCTGCCGCCGCGCGACCGGGAAGGGCGGACCGTATGGGTCACGCGGGCGCGTCCGAAGATCGACCGCATTGCCTGTCCCTGGCTCATCCGGCGCTTCGTCGATCCCTCGGCGGTCTTTCTCTTCGTGCCGACATCGGACGTCGCCCTGGTTGCCGATCGCTTCGGCGCCGTGCCGTTCGATATCGAGGAGGTCTTCTGGAGCCATCGCGGCGAGCTCTGCACCTTCGATGTGATGATCGAGGAATTCGGCCTTGCCTCAGAGCCGATGTCGAGGCTCGCGAGGATCGTTCGCGGCGCGGATACCGCCCGGCCGGACCTTGCCCCTGAAGTGGCCGGGCTGCTCGCCGCCTCGCTCGGCCTGTCGCGCATGTTCGTCGACGATCTCAAGCAGCTCGATGCAGGCATGCTGCTCTATGATGCCTTCTACCGCTGGTGCCGCGACGCCACGGATGAAACGCACAACTGGCCTTCCGCGAAAAAGGGAGGCTGACATGAGCAGTGCCGTTACCCATGCGACGCCCGATACCGGGGCGTCGCCGAACCCGCATGGCGTCACCTTCGGCGAGGCCTTTCGCGTCTGGCTGCGCGTTGCAGCCCTCAGCTTCGGCGGACCGGCCGGGCAGATCGCCGTGATGCACCGCATCGTCGTCGATGAGAAGAGGTGGATCGGCGAGCAGCGTTTCCTGCATGCCTTGAATTACTGCATGCTGCTTCCGGGACCGGAAGCGCAGCAGCTTGCCATCTATATCGGCTGGCTGATGCACCGGACCGCCGGTGGTCTGGTCGCGGGCATCCTGTTCGTGCTTCCGGGCTTCCT
>Ga0102591_1000841_pt1 | contig 49666 bp, 49 predicted proteins | sample AraplaCol_mCL_r2_2_FD_76860 | JGI IMG/M metagenome (GOLD analysis project Ga0102591, IMG submission 76860) | Arabidopsis root microbial communities from North Carolina, USA - plate scrape MF_Col_mCL_r2 (SPADES assembly) (version 2) | ecosystem: Host-associated > Plants > Roots > Endosphere... | reverse complement strand
GGAGGGACCGCCCGGCGGCGACGAGGCCAAACGCCTGGACGCCCTGGCGCGCGAGGCCCAGGCCAAGGGCTATCGTTACGTCTCCGACGCGGACGCCCGTGGTGCGTCTGCCGCCCAGCCCTACGGTTCGCTGTGGGACAACGGCGCCGACCCGGTCGTCGAGCTGGACAACGTGCTGGCGGTGCGCCGCATCGCCCTGTCGCGGTTTGGCCTAAGCAGCGTGCCGGCTGGCGCGCCCGCCGCCGACCTGCGCCGCGCGCTCGTGCCGATCTACCTCTTCCATCGCTACCAGGTGGACGCCGCGGTGAAGTTCGTCGGCGGCGTGGACTACGGCTATGCGGTGATCGGCGACGGCAGGGAGGCCGCGCCCGCCACCCCGGCCGCCGATCAGCGCCGGGCGCTGGCGGGGCTGGCGCGGACCCTCGACCCGGCCGTGCTCGACCTGCCGGATCCGCTGATCTCGCTGCTGTCGCAGGGCCAGTCGGGCTCGCGCGACAAGGCCTACGACATCGAGATCTTCCCGACCTCGGGGGCGGCGGTGTTCGACCTGCCGACGGCGGCCGAGACCGCCGCCGACCACACCCTGTCGCAACTGCTCAATCCGGCGCGCCTCAACCGCCTGGTCGAGCAGAACCGGCGCGATCCGGGCCAGCTGGACGTCGCCGAGACGGTCGAGACCTTGCTGGCGGCGGTGTCGCCCGGCGGGCCGCAGGCTGGCGGACGCACCGGCGAGCTGCGCCGCCGGGTGCGGGCGCGGCTGGTCGGCGATCTCGTGACCGTGCTCGACGACAAGGCCCTGTCGCCCACGGCCGCCGCCCAGATCGACGCGGCGCTGCTGGCCTACGCCAAGCGCCTGGGCGCGTGGAAAGGCGAGGGGGCCGAGGCCGCCCAGGCGGCGCGGATCTCGCGGCTGCTGACCTCGGGCGATCGCAAGGCCCTGGCCGCCCCGCGCGCCGGCGCGGTCGAAACCCTGCCGCCCGGCATGCCGATCGGCGCCGACGACTGCTGGTTTTGCGAAGCTGGTTCGTCATGAGGTGTGAGCGTCCCCGAGGGGGCGCGGACCCGAACGAGGAACGCCCGTCCATGACCTTCGCCCGCATCCTGCTCGGAGGGCTCGCCGCCGCCGCGCTCTCGACGTCCCTGGCGGCCGCCCAGACCAGGCCGCTGGCCGTCGTGAACGCCGAGATCTTCGACGCCACGGGCACCGCGCCCTATCACGGGACGCTGGTGGTCAAGGACGGCCGCATCGTCGCCGTCGGGGCGGGGGTCAAGGCGCCCAAGGGCGCGACCGTCATCGACGCCAAGGGCGCGGCCCTGCTGCCGGGCTTCTTCGACGTCCACACCCACTGGACCCCGAACGGCGTTCCCAGCCTCGTGCCGAAGATCGCCGACGCCTATGTCGCCGCGGGGGTGACGACGGTGAACGACTTCCACCAGCAGCCGGAATCCTTCGCGCCCCGCCGCCAGTGGCTGGGGACTCTGACCGCGCCGCACGTCAATTTCGTCGCCCGTATCAGCACGCCGGGCGGCCACGGCGCCGACTGGGCGGACCAGGCCACCACCCGCTGGGTCGACACCCCCGAAAGCGCCAAGGCGGCGGTGGACGCCATCGCCCCCTACAAGCCCGACGCCATCAAGGCCTTCACCGACGGCTGGCGCTACGGCTCCGCGCCCGACAACACCAGCATGGACGCCTGGACGCTGAAGGCCCTGACCGACGAGGCCCACAAGTACGGCCTGAAGGTCTTGACCCACACGGTGACGGTCGAGCGCGGCATGGTGGCGGCCAAGAACGGCGTCGACGTCATCGCCCATAGCCTGCAGGACGAGCCGGTCGATGCGGCCACGGTGGCGGCGATCAAGGCCTCGGGCATGGCCTACGCTCCGACCCTGGCGGTCTACGAGCCGGTCAAGCCGGGCGCCAGGCCGCCGGCCGATCCCGACAGCCCGCGCGCCCGCCAGGCCCGCGCCAAGTTCGGCTACGCGCTATCCAACGCCAAGACCCTGTTCGACGCCGGCGTGCCGCTGGCCCTGGGCACCGACGCCGGCATGACCGGCACGCCGCACGGCTCGTCCAGCCAGCGCGAGCTGGAGCTGCTGGTCCAGGCCGGCCTGACCCCGGCCCAGGCCCTGACCGTCGGCACGGCCGGCAGCGCCAAGGCCATGAACCTGATCGCCGACCGCGGCACGCTGGAGGCCGGCAAGCGCGCCGACTTCGTGCTGCTCGGCGGCAAGCCCTGGGACACGATCGGCGACGTCTACAAGGTCGAGCGGGTGTTCATCGACGGCCAGGCCGCCTTCGGTCCGGGCGCCGCGCGCTCGCCCGCCAACGACCGCATGACCCCGCCGGCCGTGAAGGCGACCGCCCTGATCGACGACTTCGAGCGCGCCGACGGCCGCACCAGCCTCGACACCCTGCGCCTGGACGACTTCGACGGCGGCCGCGACCGCAGCCTCGAGGTCTCGCAGGTCATCGACCGCGAGGGCGGCGGCAAGGTGCTGAGCGTCGGCGCCCGCATGGCGACCAAGGACGACGCCTCGGCCGGCGTGCTGCTGCCGCTCACCCGCGGTTCGGTGACGCCGGTCGACGCCAGCGCCTTCAAGGGCTTGTCGCTGTCGCTGCGCGGCGACGGCGGGACCTATGTGGTGGGCTTCAACACCGCCAGCGGCCGCTGGCAGGCCAAGGTCAAGGCCGGTCCGCAATGGACCAAGGTGACGCTGCCGTTCTCGGCCTTCACGCCGGCCTCCGCCAAGGCCGAGAAGAAGGCCTGGACAGGAACCGACCTCTTCGAGGTGGGCGTCGAGGGCGAGCGTCCGGCCGGCGCCAAGCTGTGGTTCGAGCTGGACGACGTGACCTTCTACTGAGGTCCGTTTCCCCAGGTCCGTACGAGGTCCGTCAGGCGGATTTCGGAGGCGTGGCGGTTTGACGCGGCGAGCGCTTGTCTCCCCAATGGAACAAGCGTTCGGCGGGCGACGGGGATGACGAATCCCCGTCATTACCGCGATTTAAGTGGTCTTGCGGCGGTCCGCGGCTCAAACCGTAACCAGCAAGGTCGCTTATTGGACCGCACGGAGACCGCCGATGGCCCGAATGGGCAACATGCTCGCCGCCGCCCTGGTCATGGGTCTGACGACCCTGGCCGGACAGGCCCAGGCCAAGGCCTCGATCGAGGACAAGGACGTGGCGCGCCTGGTGTCGCTGGGTGGCATGTGCGTGAGCTGCGATCTGGCCGGCCGCAAGATGACCGGCGCCAAGTTCACCGGCGCGAACTTCGCCAAGGCCAACCTGATCGGCGCCGACCTGCGCGGCGCGGTGTTCTTCGGCTCCAACTTCCAGTCCGCCGACCTGTCGCGCGCCGATCTGCGCGGGGCCGAGATGCGCGGCGCCAATTTCCAGAACGCCAACTTCTCCGGGGCCCGCCTGTCGGGCGTGGAATCCAGCGCCGCCAACTTCCAGAACGCCAACCTGGCCCGCGCCGACCTGACCTCGGCCGAGCTGCACGGCGCCAACCTGGAGGCCGCCAGCCTGATCGACGCGCGCCTGGCCAATTCCGAGATGCACGGCAGCAACCTGGCCTCGGTCAACGCCCGCGGCGCCGACTTCTCCAACGCCGAGATCAACGGCTCCAACCTCACTGGCGGCCGCTTCGACCGCGCCCAGTTCCGCAACGCCTCGCTGACGGCGTCCAACCTGCGCGGCGGCAGCTTCACGGGCGCCGACTTCAAGGGCGCGGACTTCTCGGGCGTGCGCCTGTTCGGCGTCGATCTCAGCGGCGCCAAGGGCCTGACACAGGACCAGCTCGACGAGGCCTGCGGCGACACCGCCACGCGCCTGCCGCCGGGATTGTCGATCAAGGCCTGCGGCCGCAGCAGCCGTTCGCGAATCTCGATCATCCAGGGCATGCCCGCCCCGCCGGCGCCGCCCGCGCCTCCGGCCCCGCCAGTCTATCCCAAGCGCTGACCGCCCTAAGCACTGATCGCCGGGCGGTTCCGCTGACATCATCCGGAACGCGGTTCTCACGGCCGCGTTTGCTAAGATGGTGAACGCCGCGTTGGCTAGGGACCTCGCGGCGATTGCGCAACAGCAGAGGTTGTGAGATCAAGACGCACGGCGCGGGGGGACACCATGCCACAGCATGACCTGAGGGAGGGGCAATCCATGCCCCTGCCCAGCTATTTGAGCTATTTGATGTATCAGACCGAGCAGCATCGGCGCGCCTTGGCGGCCGACCATGTTGCGAGTCACGGTCTGTCGTTTCCGAAATGGGTGGCGATGCTGTCGCTGGCCCGGTTCGGCGAGTGTTCGATGACGCGCCTGGCCAAGCTTTCGGCGGCCGACCGCACCACGCTCACCCGGTCGATCGACGGCCTGATCCGCGACGGCCTGGTCGAACGCGGCGGGGCGCCGAACGACCGCCGCAAGGTGGTGGTGCGCCTGACCGAGACGGGCGCTGCGCTGCTGGAGCAGATCCGCAGCGAGCTTGCGCCCCTGCACCAGGAAGCCTGTTCGGAACTGAGCGCCGACGAGCAGTCGGCCCTGGCCTTCTATCTGAAGAAGATGCTGGGCGGCCTGATCCCGGAACCCGACTGGAAGGACGAGATCCTCTCGTTCGGCCCGCCGATTCCGACGATGGCCTGATCTCTCCCGATCATGCCTGGAGCGCAATCTCCGATTAAGCGATTGCGCTCCATGGTGGAGCCCTCCGGCCGCTAGGGGCCGCGAAGGGGAGGTCCATCACATGAACGTCGAACAGGTCGCCGAGCACATTCAGGATTACGCGCAGGGCCCGACGGGCATCGCCGTGCAGTCCGGCGGCGTGACCTATCAGATGATGGGTTGGGATGCGATGATCCAGCATGGGGGGCAGGGGTCGGCCGATATCGTGCTGGCCAATCTTTTCGGAACCATCGTCGATGGCCAACTCACCCTGTTGACCCAGGGCGAGGCGGTGTTCGTTGTCGAACAGCAGGTCAACGGTGCTCGCCTGGCCGTGGGCGTTGTCGATCCCAACTAGACGGGGTGTCGCGCGGTCAGTCGTCGTGCCTCACCTTGCCGCGCATGGACTTCACGCCTGACCGCTTCGTCTTGGTCTCCAGCCGCTTGAGCTTGCTGGAATAGGTCGGCTTGGTCGGGCGGCGGGGCTTGGGTTTCTCGGTGGCGCGGCGGATCAGCTCGACCAGGCGCTCGCGGGCGTCCTGGCGGTTCAGTTCCTGCGAGCGGTGGCCCTGGGCGAACAGCACCAGCACGCCCTCCTGGGTCATGCGGCTGCCGCCCAGCGCCGTCAGCCGGGCCTTGATCTCATCGGTCAGGGTCGGGGAGTTGGCGACGTCGAAGCGCAGCTCGATCGCCGTCGAGGTCTTGTTGACGTGCTGGCCGCCGGGGCCCGAGGCGCGGGCGGCCTTCTCGACCAGTTCGTCCTCGTCGATACGCAGCCAGGAGGTGATCTCGATCATCGCGGGACCACGCGGCGGGCCTTCACGACCGCTTGGTCGAGCGCCTGGAGGAACTTGCTGCGGTCCTGCGGGCCGAAGGCCTTGGGGCCGCTGGTGACCTCGCCCATCGAACGCAGGTGCTCGCCGATCGAACGCGAGGCCAGGGCCGAGCCGATCATGTCGTTGGTGAACACCCGGCCGTTGGGCGCGATGGCCGCGCCGCCGGCCTTCAGAACGCGGTCGGCCAGGGGAATGTCGTTGGTCACCACCACGTCGCCTGGCCCTGCGCGCTCGGCGATCCAGTCGTCGGCGACGTCGGGGCCGGCGTCGACCACGATCTGCTCGATGGCGGGGGTGGCGGGAACGCGGATCCAGCTGTTGGAGACGACATAGGTCTTAAGGCCGTTGCGGGCCGCGACCTTGTAGGTCTCGTCCTTCACGGGGCAGGCGTCGGCGTCGATGTAGATCGTCGTCATGGCCGCCCTATAGCACAGGCAAAGCGCGCCAGGGCTAGGTGTGAGCGGCTAGCCCGCCGGGCGCGCGGCAACTGTTTGAACTCGGCTGTCAGACCAGGGTCAGCAGGGCCGGAATCACTTCGTCCTTCAGCAGCGGCGCCAGGGGCAGGCCGGCGGGCGGGGCCGCGGGATCGATCCAGGCCAGCTCCTCGATCTCGGCCCGGGCGGCGATATCGCCCTCCACGGTGGCCAGATAGGTCGCCGACTGCACCGTGAAACCGGCCTCGTTGGCGGCCGGAGCCGAGAAGCGGCCCAGCAAGGTCGCCGAGACCAGCCGGCAGCCCAGTTCCTCGTCGAGTTCCCGGGCCAGGGCGGTCAGGTCGTCCTCGCCGGGATCGCGCTTGCCGCCCGGCTTCATGAAGATCGCCGTGCCGCGCTTGCGCACCAGCAGCATTTGGCCGGCGCCGTCGCGGATCACGGCGGTGACGATGTCGAGGACCTTGGTCATGGCCCTAGCATAGCCGCTTCGGAGATTCGGCGCGTCAGGGTTGAGCGGCCGCCAGCACGTGCTCGGCCAGCAGCTTCTCGCTGATCGCATGCGGCTGGCGGACGTCGAAATTGACCGTGGTGACCACCGCCACCAGGTCGAGATCGGGCACGATGGCGACCTTGTTGCCGCCCGAGCCGTTCATCACCCAGGCCTTGTGACCCGCAAAGGTCTGCAGCCAGATCAGGTAGCCGTAGTCGGTGTCCGGCCGGGCGTTGGCGTGCGGCGCGGTGGCGGCGGCCACGAACGATGCCGGCAGCACCTGCTTTCCGTCCCATTTGCCGCCGTTGAGATAGAGCTGGCCCAGCTTCAGCAGGTCGCGGCTGCGCAGGCCAAGGCCGCCGCCGCCCTGGGCCAGGCCCAGGGGCGAAATCTGCCAGCGCTCGCCCTCGATTCCCAGCGGCCCGAACAGCGCCTCGCGGGCGAAGGCGGGCAGGGGCTTGTCGACCGCGCCCTGGACCACGGCCCCCAGGGTCGTCACGCCGGCCGTGCAGTAGGAGAAGGCCCGGCCGTAGGGCGAGGCCTCGGGCTTGGGCGCCCACTCCGGAAAGCCGCGCACCGGCAGGTCTAGATAGAAGCCGACCCAGTCCTCGATCAGATACATCCGCTCCTCGTTGCCGCGCGAGAACTGGTTCTCGTCGTCGCACTCTGCGATCGAGCTCATGGTCATCAGGTCCTCGACCGTGACCTTGTCCTTGCGTGGATCGGGATTGGCGGCCGGAGGGCGGCCCTTCAGGTAGGGCTTGATCGGCGCATCGACGCCCGGAATGGCGCCGCGGGCGATGGCGGCGCCGGCCAGCATGGCGGTGACGGTCTTGGTGGCCGAGCGGGTGTTGCGGCGGGCCTCGGCGCCCTCCCCAGGGGTGGCTTCGTCGTAGTAGGCCTCGAACACCAGCTTGCCGTGGCGGGCGATCAGCACGCTGGTGATCTTCTGGAACTGGCCGGCCTTGATGGCCGCCGACATGGCCTCCAGCTTTTCGGCCGACATGCCCTCGGCGGCCGGCGTGGCGCTCGCCCAGTCCGGGGCGGCGTGAGCATACGAAAGCGGGGCCAGCGCCAGGGCGGCGACGAACAGAAAGCGTTTCACGACAAAGCGACTCCGACTTGCACGCCCAAGCTTTAGGCGAGCGTCGGGGTCTCGTCTTGGACGCATGAAACATCCGCACGGCGCCCGCACAGCCGCGCGAACTCGCCGGGCGTCACGCCATAGGCCAGGCGGAACTGGCGATTGAGGTGGCTCTGGTCGCAGAACCCCGCGCTGAGGGCGATCTCGCCGATGGAGACGCGGCCCTGCATCAAAAGGTCGGCCGCCCGTTCCAGCCGCCGGGTCCGCAGGCGCTCGCCCGGCGCCGCGCCCAGCCAGCGGCGATAGCCGCGCGCCAGGTGGACGGGATGCACCCCGGCGACGCGGGCCAGGTCGGCGACGCCGATCGGCTGGTCGAAGGCGTCGGCCAGGAAGGTCTCGGCCAGGGCCAGCCAGGGCGGGGGATGGTCGCTGTCGCGCGCCGGGGCCAGGGCCTCGGCCGCCAGTTCCAGGCTCAGCGCCTCCAGAGGCAGCGTCTCGGCGTCGCTCGACAGCAGCGAGCGGGTCAGGCGCAGGGCCGCGCGGCGGGCGACCGGCCCGGTCAGCCGCAGGGCGTCGATCGCCGCCCGGCCGTCGGCCAGGCCCCGCCAGTCGCCCGCACCAAAGCTGACGGCCAGGAAGTAGCCGCCCTCGTCGACGAAGCGGTCGCGATGCACGACGCCCGGCGGATTGTAGACCAGCACCGGACCCTCGGTGGCGGGACCCCAGGCCGTGGTCTCGTAGCGGCCGTGGGTGGCCAGCACGAAGTGGGCGTCGTTGTGGCTGTGCTCGTGCACGTGCTCGGCGCTGGTGGTGGCCGCCAGGTGCGCGAGCCGCACGCCCGGCAGCTGACGCTCGACCGTTGGCGCGCCATAGAACCGTCCCGGTGCGAAGGCGGTCCTCGGCGCGGTCATCTCAGCCCAGCTTCTGCGCCGCCCAGGGGGCGAAGTAGGTGATGATCCCGGCCGCGCCGGCCCGCTTGAAGGCGGCCAGGCTTTCGAGGATGGCCCGCTCCTCGTCGATCCAGCCATTGGCCCCGGCGGCCTTGATCATCGCGTACTCGCCCGACACCTGGAAGGCGTAGGTGGGCATGCGGAACTCGTCGACCAGGCGGCGCAGGATATCCAGGTACGGCAGGCCGGGCTTGACCATGACCATGTCGGCGCCCTCGGCGATGTCGAGCGCGACCTCGCGGATGGCTTCCTCGGTGTTGGAAGGGTCCATCTGGTAGGTCTTCTTGTCGCCCTGGCCCGCCGAGAGCTTGGCCGAGCCGATGGCGTCGCGATAGGGGCCGTAGAACGCCGAGGCGTACTTGGCCGCGTAGGACATGATCAGGGTGTCGTGATGGCCGTGACCCTCCAGCGCCCCGCGCAGGCGGCCGATGCGGCCGTCCATCATGTCCGAAGGGGCCAGGATGTCGGCGCCGGCGGCGGCCTGCATCAGGCCCTGCTCGATCAGGCGCTCGATGGTGGCGTCGTTGAGGATCTTGCCGCCCTCGACCACGCCGTCGTGGCCGTGGTCGGTGAAGGGGTCCAGGGCCACGTCGCACATGATGCCGACCTCGGGGGCGGCGTCCTTCATGGCTTTCACGGCGCGGGGGATCACCCCGTCCGGATCGGCGGCGATCGAGCCCGTGGCGTCCTTCCGCGACGGATCGATGTGCGGGAAGATGGCGATGGCGGGGATGCCGAGGTCGCGGGCGCGGACGGCGGCCTTGGCGGCTTCCTTGACGCTCAGTCGATCGACGCCGGGCATCGAGGCCACCGGCACGGTTCCTTCGCCCTCGTGCACCACCATCGACCAGATCAGGTCGGACGGCCGCACCTCGGTCTCGCGCACGAGACGACGGGTCCAGTCGGCCTGACGCAGGCGGCGCAGGCGCGAGGCGGGGTAGGGGGCGAGAGGAGGAACGGTCATGCGAAGGGTTTCGCGCGCGTTGTCCCGGGAGGCAAGGCCGGAAGGCCCTTAAGGGGCTACTCGGTCTTGGTCGTGACGCTGGCCTGCTGGACGCCGTCGACGCGGGTCCAGACCTGCGACTTGCAGAACAGGCCGCCCAGGACGCAGCCCTTGGCGCGCATGGTGCGGGCGTCGATGAACTCGGCCGTGCCGTTCAGCGTCACCTTCAGCGTCGGAACAAAGACGCGGCCCCGCATGTTGCCGTTGCCGGTGGGCGCGAAGTCGCGCAGCACCTGCTGGCCGACCAGGGTGCCGTAGCCGCTCTTCTTGGCGTCCGCCTCGGCCTTGCGGCTGGCGTAGACGACCCAGCCGCACATGCTCTTGCCGCAGTCGGTGATGTGCAGGCGGATGTTGTCCTTGGGGTTGCGCCAGACGCCAAGATTCTCGGCGTGAGCCGGCGCGGACACAAACGTGAACAGGGCCGCGACCGCGGCCAAAGCGGTAATGAACTTTTGCATGGAACCGAGACGACGCCTCCGACAGCGACGATCTGATACCGAGAGGGTTCCGGATCAAGGGAGGTGCGACGTTTCGCACCCGATTTCGCTGCGGCGCCGCATTCATATTCGCCAACTGAGATATGATTGACACACTCCGCCGGGCGAGGCACGTCAGCGGCCAAGACGATGAGGGCGGATCTGCCCCGCATGGGAGGAAACGGCGCATGGATTTCGCGCTGAACGACGATCAACGCGCCATTCAGGAGATGGCGTCCGGCTTCGCCGCGGAACGCCTTGCCCCGCATTCTGCGCAGTGGGACGAGCAGAAGCACTTCCCGGTGGACGTGTTGCGCGAGGCGGCCGCGCTGGGTTTCGCCGGCATCTACGTCCAGGACGACCTCGGCGGCAGCGGACTTTCGCGCCTCGACGCCTCCATCATCTTCGAGGCCCTCAGCTACGGCGACGTGCCGACAGCGGCGTATCTCACCATCCACAACATGGCCTCGTGGATGATCGACCGCTTCGGCTCGGACGACCTGCGCCGGCGCTACCTGCCGCGCCTGACGACGATGGAGCTGATCGCCAGCTACTGCCTGACCGAGCCGGGCTCGGGCTCCGACGCGGCCGGCATGCGCACCACGGCGCGGCTGGACGGCGACTGCTATGTGCTGAACGGCGGCAAGGCCTTCATCTCGGGCGGCGGGGTGTCGGACGTCTATGTCGTCATGGCCCGCACCGGCGGCGAAGGCCCCAAGGGCGTCTCGGCCTTCGTGGTCGAGAAGGGAACGCCGGGCCTGTCGTTCGGGGCCAACGAGCGCAAGATGGGCTGGAACGCCCAGCCCACGGCCCAGGTCAATTTCGACGACTGCCGCGTGCCGATCGAGAACCGCATCGGTGGGGAGGGCGAGGGCTTCCGCTTCGCCATGATGGGCCTCGACGGCGGGCGGCTGAACATCGCCTCCTGCTCGCTGGGCGGCGCCCAGTTCGCCCTCGACACGGCCAAGGCCTATCTCGAGACCCGCAACCAGTTCGGCCGCCCGCTGAAGGACTTCCAGGCCCTGCAGTTCAAGCTGGCCGACATGGCCACCGAACTGGAGGCCGCACGCCTGATGGTGCGCCGCGCCGCCCACGCGCTCGACAACAAGGACCCGCAGGCCTCCAAGCTGTGCGCCATGGCCAAGCGCTTCGCCACCGACGCAGGCTTCCAGGTCGCCAACGACGCCCTGCAACTGCACGGGGGCTACGGCTACCTGCAGGACTATCCGCTGGAGCGCATCGTCCGCGACCTGCGGGTGCACCAGATCCTGGAAGGGACCAACGAGATCATGCGCGTCATCATCGCCCGCGAGATGTTCCGCCAGTGAAGTCGGGCCGTCCGCCTTGGTCTTGGGTCGCGCTGACGGTTTCGACCGCGTTGTTGGGCCTATGCTTGATCCTGACCATGTTCTTCGTGGCGGGTTTCCGCCGAGGACTGGATGCGGACGGTGTTCCCCGGATGATGGAGGCGTCCGCATCAGATTTGCTGATGGGGATCGGGCTCATAGGCTTGATCGGTCGCCGTTCATCGTCCTGGGCTGGTGGCTGGCGGGAAGGTTGGGGCGATCAGGTGCGTTCCCCGTCCTCGTCGCGGCGCCGCCGACGATCCTGATGTTCGTGAATCAGGCGTACTGGATCATCGACGAGGCCCTCGAGGCGCCGATGAACATCACGCCGTTCGAAGCCAATTCCTGGACCTATCCGCCCAACTGGCTCGAGCTGGCCGGGATCGGTCTGTCGTTCCTTTTCGCGGCGCTGGCCTATACGAAGCTGGCGCACGCGACGCGAGGAACGGGACTTCGATGATCTATCTCTGCCGCCACGGCCAGACGTTCCACAATCGCGAAGGCCGCATGCAGGGCCAGACCGAGTCCGACCTGACGCCGCTGGGCCGCGCCCAGGCCGGGGCGATGGGCGCGCTGCTGGCCTCGCTGATCGAGCGGCCGGCCGAGTGGCGCATCGTCGCCAGCCCCCTGCGCCGGGCCCGCGACACCGCCGAGACCATCGGCGCCCGCCTGGGCCTGCCGGTCGCGTTCGAGGACCGCCTGATGGAGGTCAGCGTCGGCGACTGGTCCAACCGCCTGCGCGACGACGTGAAACGCGAGAACCCGGCCCTGCTGTCCGACCCGGAGTGGGCGTTCAGGTCGCCGGGCGGCGAGACCTATGACGACATCATGGGCCGCGTCTCCGGCTGGCTGGCCGAGCAGCCGCCCGAGCCCGAGCGCAGGCTGATCGTGGTCAGCCACGGCATCGCCGGCTGGATGCTGCGCGGCGCCTACGCCGGCCTGCCGCGCGAAGAGGTCATCGCCCTGGACACGCCGCAGAACGCCATCTTCCGCCTGAGCGGCGGCGCGATCGAACGCCTCGCCTGCGACCCCGTCGCCGAACCCGCCTAGAGTCACGGACCGCCATGAACGACCAGCCCGAAGTCCTTGTCCGTGTTGAGAAAAACGTCGGGCGCATCACGCTGAACCGGCCCCAGGCGCTGCACGCCCTGACCCAGAACATGTGCGAGCTGATGGTCGCCGCCCTGCTGGACTGGCAGGACGATCCGGAGGTCTACATGGTCATGATCGACCATGCGGGCGAGCGCGGTTTCTGCGCCGGGGGCGACATCCGCATGCTGGCCCACAGCGGCGCGGGCGACGCTGTCGAGGCGCGGGCCTTCTTCCACACCGAGTACCAGCTGAACCACCTGCTGTTCACCTACGACACGCCCGTGGTCGCCATCCTCGACGGCGTGGTGATGGGCGGCGGGGTCGGGATCTCGATGCCGGCCCACTTCCGGATCGCCACCGAGCGCACGACCTTCGCCATGCCCGAGACCGGCATTGGTCTGTTCCCGGACGTCGGCGGCGGCTGGTACCTGCCGCGCCTGCCGGGCAAGGCGGGGCTGTGGCTGGCCCTGACCGGGGCGCGGATCAAGGGCGCGGACTGCATGCGCCTGGGCGTCGCCACCCATTTCGTCGAGTTCGGCGCCGTCGAGGGCCTGAAGAAGGCCATCGTCGCCGACCCGCGCCGCATCGAGGAGACGCTGAAGAAGTACCGCGCCGACGCCGGCAAGGCTTCGCTGGTCGGCTTCGAGCAGGACCTCAACCGCCTGTTCGTCGGCGACAGCGTCGAGCAGATCTTCGAATTCCTGGAGGCCGACAGCAGCGACTGGGGCAAGGCCCAGCTGGCGGTCATGAAGACCAAGTCGCCCCAGACCCTGAAGGTGGCCTTCCGCCAGCTGGAGGCCGGGGCGGCGATGACCGACTTCGCCCACAACATGGCCATGGAGTACCGGATCGGCTCGCGCGTCGTGCGCCGCCACGATTTCATCGAGGGCGTCCGGGCCGTGATCATCGACAAGGACAATGCGCCCCGCTGGGACCCGGCCACGCTTGAAGACGTCACCGACGCCATGCTGGATGATATTTTCGCGCCGCTGCCCAGCGATCAGGAATGGTCGCCGCTGACGTAGCGTGAATGCTGCGCTAGCTTGAGGCCAATCAAGAAGACGTCGTCGGAAGGAATACCATGCGTAAGCCGTTACTCAGCCTCGTCGCCGTGCTCGCCCTCGCGGGCTGCGCCACGACTCCCATGGGTCCGATGGCGCCGCCGCCGCCTCCGCCCGCCGACGCGCCCGCCGCGATCCCGGCCAACATCGCCGCGGCCCTGTCCGACCCGAACCGTCCGGCCGCCGACATGGTCCGCGACGAGAACCGTCTGCCGGGCCAGACCCTGTCGTTCGCCGGCGTCAAGCCGGGCGCCAAGGTGGCCGACCTGATCCCGGGCGGCGGCTACTTCACCCGCATCCTGTCCAAGGCCGTGGGACCCAAAGGCCACGTCTACGCCTATGTGCCCGACGAACTGACCAAGCTGGCCAAGCGCGAGCCGGCCGTGAAGGCCATCGCCGCCGATCCGGCCTACAAGAACGTGTCGGTGATCCTCAACACCCTGCCCAACTTCGCCGCGCCGGAGAAGCTGGACCTGGTGTTCACGGCCCAGAACTACCACGACATGCACGACAAGTTCATGGGCCCGGCCGACCTGTCGGTGGTCAACCGCCAGGTCTTCAAGGCCCTGAAGCCGGGCGGTGTCTACCTGGTCCTGGACCACTCGGCCGAGCCCGGCTCGGGCCTGCGCGACACCGAGACCCTGCACCGGATCGACGCCGAGGCGGTCAAGCAGGAGGTCACCGCCGCCGGCTTCATCTTCGAGGGCGAAAGCCGCGTGCTGCGCGACCCGTCCGACACCCGCAAGCTCAGCGTCTTCGACCCGTCGATCCGCGGCAAGACCGACCAGTTCATCTACAAGTTCCGCAAGCCGGCCGGGGCGCGATGAGCGAACCCTCCTGGCGGCGCGGCGCGAGGATTGTCGCGCTGCTGGGAGGCGCCCTCGCGCTGACGATCCTGACCCAGGTCGGGGGCGTGGCGCTGCTCCTGACGGCCTGGCTGGCCGGCCTGCGTCGCTGGCCGGTCTGGCTGTCGGTTCTGGGGTTCGTCGCGGTCTACGGCGTGGTCAGCTTCGTGGTCGTCCCCCCGTTGGCCGAGATCGGCGGCCGCGTGCGGCTGTCCTGCGTGGCGGGACCCGGTCGCCCCTACGCGGCGGTCAATCCGGGGCTCTGCGTCCTCAACAGGAACTATGCGACCCCCGAGACCGACGCGCTGGTCGCGGCCCTGGCGACCCATATGGCGGATCGCTATCCGGGCACGATCACGCGCTTCCTCGACGCCGGCTTTCCGTTCTTCGACGGCTTTCCGCTGATGCCGCACCTGTCCCATCGCGACGGGCGCAAGGTGGACCTGGCCTACTACTATCGCGAGGCGGACGGGCGGCGGGTGCTGGACGGCGCGGCCAGCCCGATCGGCTATTGGGCCTATGAGGCGCCGGGCGCCGACGAGGCGCGGCCCTGCGCCCACGCCAAGCAGCCGAACCTGCGCTGGGATTTCGCGGCGCTGCAGTCGCGGGTGACCCGCCGGGCCGACCCCGAACGGATGACCGCCGCCCTGGCCTGGCTGACCACCGAGGGGCGGGCCCATGGCCTTCGCAAGGTCTTGATCGAACCCCATCTGAAGCAGCGATGGGCTCCGGGTGTGGACATGATCCGCTTCCAGGGCTGTCGGGCGGCCCGCCACGATGACCACCTGCACCTCGAACTGTCGAGATAACGAAAAGGCCGAATGGCCGAGCGTAACCGGAGGAGACCTCACATGACCCGCATCGCCTTCATCGGCCTGGGCAACATGGGCGGCGGCATGGCCGCCAACCAGGCCAAGGCCCAGCACCACGTCAGCGCCTTCGACCTGTCGGCGGCGGCGCTGGAGAAGGCCGTGGCGGCCGGCTGCCATGCGGCGGGATCCGTGGCCGAGGCGGTCAAGGACGCCGAGGTCGTGATCACCATGCTGCCCGCCGGGCCGCACGTGCGCGGCGTCTATGGCGAGCAGGTCCTGGCCCATGCGCCCAAATCGGCCCTGCTGATCGACTGCTCGACCATCGACGTCGACAGCGCCCGGGCCGTGGCGGGGCAGGCGAGGGCGGCGGGCTTCCGCTTCGCCGACGCGCCGGTGTCGGGCGGGATCATGGCCGCCGAGGCCGGGACCCTGGCCTTCATGGTCGGCTGCGACGCGACCGATTTCGCTCAGGTCGAGGCGGCGCTGGCCCCGATGTCGCGGGTGACCATCCACGCGGGCGACCACGGAGCGGGGCAGGCGGCCAAGATCTGCAACAACATGCTGCTGGGGATCTCGATGCTGGGGACCTGCGAGGCCTTCGCCCTGGCCGAGAAGCTGGGCCTGGCCGCCGACCGGTTCTTCGAGATCGCCAGCAAGTCGTCGGGCCAGTGCTGGTCGGTCTCGACCTACTGTCCGGTCCCGGGCGTGGGGCCCTCGACCCCGGCCGATCGCGGCTACGAGGGCGGCTTCGCCACGGCCATGATGCTCAAGGACCTGAAGCTGGCCCAGGAGACCGCCGCCAAGGCCGGCGCCTCAACCCCGATGGGCGCCCAGGCCGAGGCGCTGTACGCCCTGTTCGACGGCAACGGATTCGGCGGCAAGGACTTCTCGGCGGTGCTGCAACTTCTGCGCGGAAAAATTGCCGACCTTCATTGACACAGCCTTGGCGATAGTTCTCTCTAGCGAAGCTGTCCGTTCGCGAAGGCGACGCGTCGATTGGCGTCATTTGTGACGGCCAATATCTATCGGTAGGTATACGCCCTTATGTGGACAGGGCGCGTCGCTGGTGCGAAAAGCCGAGCCTTGAGAAGGGACCGATAGGACTCGTCAAAGTCCGTCGGGTGAAGTGACCATGGACTACAAAGCCGCGTTCCAGACCGCTGTGGACCAGATCCGCGAAGAGGGCCGCTATCGGGTGTTCGCCGATGTGAAGCGCCATCGCGGCGCCTTCCCGCGCGCCACCTGGACCCGTCCGGACGGCGGCGAGAGCGAGATCGTGGTCTGGTGCTCGAACGACTATCTGGGCCAGGGCCAGAACCCCGTGGTGCTGGACGCCATGCACGCGGCGATCGACAACCACGGCTCGGGCTCGGGCGGCACGCGCAACATCTCGGGCACCAACCATCACCACGTCGAGCTGGAGGCCGAGCTGGCCGACCTGCACGGCAAGGAAGCGGCCCTGCTGTTCACCTCGGGCTACGTGTCCAACGAGGCCAGCCTGTCGGCGCTGCAGAAGATCCTGCCGGGCCTGATCATCTTCTCCGACGCCCAGAACCACGCCTCGATGATCGCCGGCATCCGCAACGGCGGCTGCCAGCGGCACATCTTCCGCCACAACGACCTGGCGCACCTCGAGGAACTGCTGATCGCCGCGCCGGCCGACGCGCCCAAGCTGATCGCGTTCGAAAGCGTCTATTCGATGGACGGCGACATCGCCGACATGGCCGGCACGGTGGCCCTGGCCAAGAAGTACGGCGCCATGACCTATCTGGACGAGGTCCACGCGGTCGGCATGTACGGTCCGCGCGGCGGCGGCGTCGCCGAGCGTGACGGCCTGATGGACCAGATCGACATCATCGAAGGCACCCTGGGCAAGGCGTTCGGGGTGATGGGCGGCTACATCACCGGCGACGCCGTGGTGATCGACGCCATCCGACTGGTCGCCTCGGGCTTCATCTTCACCACCTCGCTGCCGCCGGCCCTGACCGCCGGGGCCCTGGCCAGCGTGAAGTACCTGAAGCAGCACCCGGAGGTCCGCGAGGCCCACCAGGAGCGCGCCAAGACCCTGAAGGCGATGTTCAAGGCCGCCGGCCTGCCGGTGATGGAGAACGACAGCCACATCGTGCCGGTGCTGGTGGGCGACCCCGTGCACTGCAAGATGATCAGCGACATGCTGCTGGCCGACCACGGCGTCTATGTGCAGCCGATCAACTATCCGACCGTCCCGCGCGGCACCGAGCGCCTGCGCTTCACCCCCACGCCGTTCCACACCGACGACATGATGCGCAAGCTGGTCGTGGCGATGGAAAAGCTGTGGGCCCACTGCAACGTCGCCCGCATGGGCGGCCACGCGGCCTAGAGGAAACGCTTCTTCTTCGAATTCCGAACGGACCTACCGCCCCCGCATCTTGCCCTTGCCCAGTCCGATGGACTTGGCGAAGTCGGACCGACGCTCGGCGTAGGCCGGGGCCACCATCGGATAGTCCCCCGGCAACGACCATTTGCGCCGATATTCCTCGGGGCTCATGTCGTAGTGGGTGCGCAGGTAGCGCTTGAGCATCTTCAGGCGCTTGCCGTCTTCCAGACAGACGATGTAGTCGCGCTGCACCGAGCGCGAGACCGGCACCGCGGGCTTGGCGCGTTCGGCCGCCGGTTCGGACGAGGTCGATCCCAGGGCCGACAGCGCGCCGTGCACCGAGCGGATCAGGTCGGGGATCGCCGTGCGCGCCACGGTGTTCTGGGCGACGTAGGCGGCCACGATGCTGGCGCTGAGGCCCAGGATGTCGACGTCCTCGTCATTGGTCGCCGCCTCGCCGCACGCCGTCGCCATACCCGTTCCGCCCTGTCTGTCGATCTGTTTGAAAGTCGCCAAAACGCCCGGCGCGCCAGGTGGTCCTGGCGCCGGCGTCTGACCAACGCTTCGGCGCGCCGCGCGGTTCCCGGATTGATCACAGCGCGAAGGGCGGTAAAGAGAGCGCGACCGAACTCCGCCCGAGTCCTTTCCTCCAATCTCCCAGCCCCAGGAGAGCGTCCATGACCGCACCGGCCAACAACATCACCGCCGACAAGAGCGCCTTTTTCGGCGCCGATCTGGCCGCCGCCGACCGCGACATCTTCGACCGGATCGGGCTGGAGCTGAACCGCCAGCAGAACCAGATCGAGCTGATCGCGTCCGAGAACATCGTCTCGCGCGCCGTGCTGGAGGCCCAGGGCTCGATCCTGACCAACAAGTACGCCGAGGGCTATCCGGGCAAGCGCTACTACGGCGGCTGCGAATACGTGGACGAGATCGAGACCATCGCCATCGAGCGGGCCAAGGCCCTGTTCGGCGCCGGCTTCGCCAACGTCCAGCCGCACTCGGGCTCGCAGGCCAACCAGTCGGTGTTCATGGCCCTGCTGCAGCCGGGCGACACCTTCCTGGGCATGGACCTGGCCGCCGGCGGCCACCTGACCCACGGCTCGCCCGCCAACCAGTCGGGCAAGTGGTTCAAGCCGGTGTCCTACACCGTGCGCCAGCAGGACCAGCTGATCGACTACGACGCCGTCGAGGAGATCGCCAAGGCCGAGAAGCCCAAGCTGATCATCGCCGGCGGCAGCGCCTACAGCCGTCAGATCGACTTCGCCAAGTTCCGTGAGATCGCCGACAGCATCGGCGCCTATCTGATGGTCGACATGGCCCACTTCGCGGGCCTGGTGGCCGGCGGCGTGTTCCCCAGCCCGATCCCGCACGCCCACGTGGTCACCACCACCACCCACAAGACCCTGCGCGGCCCGCGCGGCGGCATGGTGCTGACCAACGACGAAGCCATCATCAAGAAGGTCAATTCGGCCGTGTTCCCCGGCCTGCAGGGCGGTCCGCTGGAGCACGTCATCGCCGCCAAGGCCGTGGCCTTCGGCGAGGCGCTGCAGCCGGCCTTCAAGGCCTACGCCCAGCAGGTGATCGACAACGCCAAGGCCCTGGCCGAGGCGCTGCAGGGGCAGGGCGTCAACATCGTCTCGGGCGGCACCGACAGCCACCTGATGCTGGTGGACCTGCGTCCCAAGGGCGTGACCGGCCGCGACGCCGAGCACAGCCTCGAGCGCGCCCACATGACCTGCAACAAGAACGGCGTGCCGTTCGACACCGCGCCGTTCACCGTGACCTCGGGCATCCGTCTGGGCACGCCGGCCGGCACCACCCGCGGCTTCGGCACGGCCGAGTTCACCCGCGTGGGCCAGCTGATCGGCGAGGTCGTCAACGGCCTGGCCGCCAACGGTCCCGCCGGCAACGAAGCGGTCGAGGCCAAGGTCCGCGAGGAAGTCCTGGCCTTGACGGCCCGGTTCCCGATCTACAACTAATAGGCCCCATCTTGGTCGGGAGGGCCTAGATCATGCGTTGCCCGTTCTGCGGCCACATGGAAAGCCAGGTGAAGGACAGCCGCCCGTCGGAAGACGGCGCGGCCATCCGCCGTCGCCGGCTGTGCCCCGAGTGCGGCGGCCGCTTCACCACCTTCGAGCGGGTGCAGCTGCGCGAGCTGACCATCGTCAAGCGCTCGGGCCGGCGCTCGCCGTTCGACCGCGAGAAGCTGGTGCGCTCGATCTCGCTGGCCATGCAGAAGCGTCCGGTCGATTCCGAGCGGATCGAGCGGATGGTCAACGGCATCGTCCGCCAGCTGGAGAGCCAGGGCGAGACCGAGCTGCCGTCGTCGGCGGTGGGCGAGATGGTGATGAAGGCGCTGAAGTCTCTCGATGACGTCGCCTACGTCCGCTACGCCTCGGTCTATCGCGATTTCCGGGAAACTAGCGATTTCGCAAAGTTTCTCGGGCAGGAAGGCCTGAGCGACGTCGCCGAAGACGAACTATAGGCGCATTCTACGATTCGGTTTTCGGCGGCCTAGTCGTCACTCTACACTCGGATTCGGCGGCGAAGCCGCCGAGCGGCTACGATTGGATTTGGCGACGGCGCCGTTTGGTGCGAAGTGAGCGGTCCCGTCGAGGAGAATTCTAAGGACTATGGTGGAAGACAAGATTCGCCTGCTGATCGTGGAGGCCCGGCGTTATTCGGGGCTTTCCGACGCCTTGCTGCAAGGCGCGGCGGCGGCGATCGACGCCCAGGGCGCCGATTACGACGTGATCACCGTGTCCGAGGCGATGCAGATCCCCGCCGCCATCGCCCTGGCCGAGGAGGCCGGTCACCGGCCCGTCGGCGTGCGCTATGACGGGTTCGTGGCGCTGGGCGTTATCATGCGGGGCGAGACTTACCACTCCGAGATCATGGCCAACGAGACCGCGCGCGGCCTCAACGACCTGTCGTTCGGCAAGCGCCTGGCCATCGGCTACGGCGTGGTCAATGTCGACGAGGAAGACCAGGCCTGGACCCGCTCGCGCGCCTCGGAAGGCGATCGCGGCGGCAAGGCCGCCCAACAATGCCTGGAGATCGTGGGCTTGAAGCGTCAGCTGCTGGGGCAAGGCCGATGAGCCGCGGCGACCGCATCCAGCCGCGCTCGGTGGCCCGCCTGGCCGCCGTCCAGGCCCTGTACCAGATGGAAGTCTCCGGCGTCGGCGTCGACGCCGTCGTGCGCGAGTTCTCCGAGCACCGCTTCGACCGCGACGTCGACGGCCCCGACGGCGATCGCCTGGCCCAGGCCGACGAGACCTTCTTCGCCGAGCTGGCCAAGGGCGTCGTCGCCCATCAGGCCGCGGTCGACCAGGCCATCGTCAAGCGCCTGGCCTCGGGCTGGAAGCTGGAGCGCCTGGACGCCACCGCCCGCGCGGTGCTGCGCTCGGGGGCCTACGAGCTGATGCATCGGCCCGACGTGCCGAAAGAGGTCGTGATCGACGAATATGTCGAGATCGCCAAATCCTTCTTCGAGGGACCGGAATCCGGTTTCATCAACGGCGCCCTGGACGCCATCGCGCGTGACGCCAGAAGCTGACGACGATTGGTTCGACGAGCCGACGGCGCAGGCGCCGGCGGTCGATGACGCATGGTTCGACGAGGCCGCGACGCCCGCCGCCGCGCCGCCCGTCGACGAATTCGGCCTGATCGAGCGGCTGCTGCGGCCGCTGACCCGCGGCGACCGCGCGGCCCTGGACCTGCTGGACGACGCGGCCGTGCTGCCCTCGCGCCCCGGCTACGACCTGGTGATCACCAAGGACGCCATGGTGGCCGGCGTGCACTTCCTGGCCGGCGAGGACCTGGACGTGGTGGCCAAGCGGCTGCTGCGCACCAACCTGTCGGACCTGGCCGGCAAGGGCGCCGTGCCCTACGGCTACTTCCTGGCGGTGGGCTGGCCCTCGGGCACCACCCTGACCGATCGCGAGACCTTCGCACGCGGCCTGGCCGAGGACGGCGCCCTCTACGACATCAGCCTGCTGGGCGGCGACACGGTCACCACCTCGGGCCCGATGGTGGTCTCGGCCACCTTCCTGGGCTGGGTGCCCAGCGGCGACGCCGTGCTGCGCAAGGGTGCGCGGGTCGGCGACCGCCTGATGGTCTCGGGCACGATCGGCGACGGCTGGCTGGGCCTGCTGGCCCACTGGGGCGAGGTCGAGGACCCCGACGGCGGCCTGGTGCGCCGCTATCGCCTGCCGCCGCCGCGCCTGGCCATCCGCGACGCCCTGCGCGCCTACGCCCGCGCCGCCGCCGACGTCTCCGACGGCCTGCTGGCCGATGCGGCCCACGTGGCCAAGGCCAGCGGCCTGCGGGTCAATGTCGATCTCGACCGCCTGCCGCTGTCGCCCGGCGCCCGCCACTGGCTGGGCGCCCAGCCGGAAGCCGGCGAGGCGCGGATGTCGCTGGCCTCGGGCGGCGACGACTACGAGATCGTCTGCGCCGTCGACCCCACCGACGTGGCCGCCTTCCAGGCCGCCGCCATGGCCGCCGGCGTCCCCGTGCGCGACATCGGCGAATTCGTGGAAGGCGAGGGGATCTGCGCCCTGTTCAAGGGCAAGGACATCACGCCCGAACGCCTGGGCTGGCTGCACGGCTAAGGCCGGCAACCAAACCTCAAGCCTTCTCGGTTAACAGGCGGAGCATGACCCGCCCCATCGCCGCCTCCCGCCGCGCCTTCCTGACCGTCTCGCTGGCCCTGCTGGCGACGCCCGCGCTCGCGCGCTCGGCCAAGAAGGAGAAGAAGGGCGGCAAGGAAGGCGAGGGCGAGGAAGCGCCCGATCCGGTGATCAAGCTGCAGTCGATGGCCCTGCCGATCATCGCCAACGGCAAGCTGGTCAACTACGTCTTCGTGCAGATGACCATCACCCTCAAGGACGGCGTGCCGACCACGGTCTTCGACGAGAAGGAGCCGGTGCTGCGCGACGCCATCGTCCGCGAGGCCCACGCCAAGCCGTTCATCCGTCCCGACAGCTACGTCGCCCTCGACGAGGGACGCCTGAAGGCCTCGGTCCTGCGCCAGGCCAACGGCCTGATCGGGCCGGGCAAGGTGGCCCTGGTGACGGTGGTCAAGCAGACGCCGCGCAACTTCATCCCGCCGCCGCCCAAGCCCGGGGCACAGACCAAACCCGCGCCCAGCGCCGCGCCGGCCGGCGACCCGAACCTGGTCCCCTAGCCGCCACGGGGCGCCAAAGGGCCGTCCGGCGGCCTCCGCGCGGCCGCGAGCTCAAGTGAACGCCGTTCCCGCAACCGGTTGACACCCGCCGGTCAACTGGCACTGTCCTGCCCTTGGCGTCGCGACGGCGCCACAGGGAGCATCGAGGGGGCAAGAGGCCATAGGCCCGCCCGCCGTGTGCGGCCGGGGGCGGTCTCTTCGATCGTGATCCTGTCGGGGCGGCGAACCCTCTCGTGATTTGAAACGCGAAAGAGGGCGACTTACCGATGAGTTCTTGGCTTTACGTGGCCATAGGGGCCGGGCTGCTGGCGGTGCTGTACGGCGCCGTGCAGACGGCGTCTCTGATGCGGGCCTCGGCCGGCAATGCGAAGATGCAGGAGATCGCCGCGGCGATCCAGGAAGGGGCCCAGGCCTATCTGAACCGCCAGTACACGACGATCGCCATCGTCGGCGTGGTGGTCATCGCCCTGCTGGGCTTCTTCTTCAAGTCGTGGGAACAGCCGGTCGGCTTCGCCCTGGGCGCGATCCTGTCGGGCGCGGCCGGTTTCGCGGGCATGCTGATCTCGGTGCGCGCCAACGTCCGCACCGCCCAGGCCAGCTCCGAGAGCCTGGCCAAGGGCCTGTCGATGGCCTTCACCTCCGGCGCCGTGACCGGCATGCTGGTGGCGGGCTTCGCCCTGATCGGCGTGGCCGGCTACTTCGCCGTGCTGCTGCAGACGGGCCATGCGGGCACCGACCGCGTGGTGGTCGACTCGCTGGTCTCGCTGGGCTTCGGCGCCAGCCTGATCTCGATCTTCGCCCGTCTGGGCGGCGGCATCTTCACCAAGGGCGCCGACGTGGGCGGCGATCTGGTGGGCAAGGTCGAGGCCGGCATCCCCGAGGACGACCCGCGCAACGCCGCGACCATCGCCGACAACGTCGGCGACAACGTCGGCGACTGCGCCGGCATGGCCGCCGACCTGTTCGAGACCTATGCGGTGACCACGGTCGCCACCATGGTCCTGGCGGCGATCTTCTTCCGCGGCACCGAAGCGGTGAGCTCGATGATGCTGCTGCCGCTGGCCATCTGCGCGGTCTGCATCGTCACCTCGATCATCGGCTCGTTCGCCGTGCGCCTGGGCAAGAAGCAGAACATCATGGGCGCCCTCTACCAGGGCCTGATCGTCACCGGCGTGCTGTCGATCCCGGCCGTGGGCTGGGTGATCTTCCAGCTCGTGCCCGAGGCCGTCATGGTCGCCGGCAAGAGCGTCAGCGCGGGCGACCTGTTCCACTGCGGTCTGGTCGGCCTGGCCGTCACGGCGGCCATCGTGGTCATCACCGAGTACTACACCGGCACCAACTTCCGCCCGGTGAAGTCGGTGGCCCAGGCCTCGGTCTCGGGTCACGGCACCAACGTGATCCAGGGGCTGGCCATGTCGCTGGAATCCACGGCCCTGCCGGCCCTGACCATCATCATCGGCATCCTGGTGACCTATAACCTGGCGGGTCTGTTCGGCATCGCCATCGCCACCACCACCATGCTGTCCCTGGCCGGCTTCATCGTCGCCCTGGACGCCTTCGGCCCCGTCACCGACAACGCCGGCGGCATCGCCGAAATGGCCGGCCTGCCGGCGGAAGTCCGCGTCACCACCGACGCCCTGGACGCCGTGGGCAACACCACCAAGGCCGTGACCAAGGGCTACGCCATCGGTTCGGCCGGTCTGGGCGCCCTGGTGCTGTTCGCCGCCTATACCGAAGACCTGAAGTTCTTCTCGGCCCACGCCGAGGCGGGCGGCTTCTTCGACGGCATGGGTCCGGTGACCTTCGACCTGTCCAACCCCTATGTCGTGGTCGGCCTGCTGTTCGGGGGGCTGCTGCCCTTCCTGTTCGGCGGCATGTCGATGACGGCCGTGGGCCGGGCGGCCGAGTCGGTCGTGGCCGAGGTGCGCCGTCAGTTCCGCGAGAACCCGGGCATCATGACCTACCAGGTCAAGCCCGAGTACGGCAAAGCGGTCGACATCCTGACCAAGGCGGCGATCCGCGAGATGATCGTGCCGTCGCTGCTGCCGGTGGTCTCGCCGGTGGTGCTGTTCTTCGTGATCCAGGCCATCGCCGGCAAGGTCGACGCGTTCGCCGCGCTGGGCGCCATGCTGATGGGCGTGATCGTCACCGGCCTGTTCGTCGCCATCTCGATGACCAGCGGCGGCGGCGCCTGGGACAACGCCAAGAAGGTGATCGAGGAAGGCTTCACCGACAAGGACGGCGTCCTGCACAAGAAGGGCGGCGACACCCACAAGGCGGCCGTCACCGGCGACACCGTCGGCGACCCCTACAAGGACACCTCGGGTCCCGCCGTGAACCCGATGATCAAGATCACCAACATCGTGGCCCTGCTGCTGCTGGCGGTCCTGGCCCACGGGATCTGATCGGTTCCAACAGCCTGACATGACGACGCCCCGGAGGTTTCCCTCCGGGGCGTTTTCAGTTCAGGGGATCGGCGCCGGCCTTAGCCGTGACGACGATAGTCCTGACGGTCGTGACGCTCGACCTGGATCTGGCGGCTCAGGCGGTCGAAGCGGGCGTCCAGGTCGGCGCGCTCGCGCATCGACAGGCCGTTCGACCGGCGATAGCTGGCTTCCAGGCGGGCGATCGAGCGGAACTCGCCGCGCAGGCGCATGGCTTCCGAGCGGGTCAGCGAGCCGTTGCGGACGCCCACGTCGATGCGGTGGTCCAGGTTGGCCTGGCGCTGGTTGATCGACTGCCAGGGCTGGGCCTGGGCGGCCAGCGGGGCGGCGGCGACGGTGGCCAGGGCGGCCAGGGCGAGAAGAGTGCGCTTCATGATGTAGTTCTCCGACGATAATCTGTCGGGCGCCCGACGCGTCCGATGGAGGCCATAAAGCGCCACCCTGGCTGAACGTTCCCAGAGGCCGTCGTTGTCTTCCGTTCATGTGGCGGGTTGTCGCGGGGGAGGGTCTTGCGCCGGTGAACGGAACGCCGGCCGGGCCGTTGTCTCCCCGGGCCAAGCTTGTGGCCGCGTTTGGGGCGACGGCGCGTGACCTTGCAGCAGGGACTGTCTTTCGGCCTGATCGGCGCGACCGTGCTGTGCTTCATCTGGGGACGCTGGCGCTACGACCTGATCGCCCTGGGAGCCCTGGCGGTCGGCGTGGTGTGCGGCCTGATTCCGATCAAGTCGGCCTTCGAGGGATTTTCCAACGACATCGTCGTCATCATCGCCAGCGCCTTGGTGTTGAGCGCCGCGATCGCGCGTTCGGGCTTGGTCGACACCCTGATGGCGCCGCTGCTGCCGCATCTGAAGGACGAGCGCACCCAGACGCCCGTGCTGGCGACCGTCACCACCCTGCTGTCGATGGCGACCAAGAACGTCGGGGCCCTGGCGCTGATGATGCCATCGGCCCTGCGCATAGCCCGCAACACCGGGGTGTCGCCCGGTCGCCTGCTGATGCCGATGTCGTTCGGTTCGCTGGTGGGCGGCCTGGCGGTGCTGGTCGGCACCTCGCCCAACATCATCGTCTCCGAAGTCCGGCAGGAGGCGCTGGGCAAGCCTTTCGCCATGTTCGACTTCATGCCGGTGGGCGGGACCCTGTCGGTGCTCGCGATCCTGTACCTCGCCTTCGCCTATCGGCTGCTGCCCAAGGGACGGGCGGCCGCGATCGATATCGACGCGGCCCTCGCGGCCAACGCCTATGTCACCGAGGTCGAGGTCCCCGAAGGCTGGAGCTATGAGCGTTCGCGGGTGGCCGACCTCCAGAAGGCCGCCGGGGAAGCGGTCGCCGTCGTGGCCGTACTGCGCGGCCGCAAGCGCATCGCCTCGCCGCACCCCAACCGCAAGCTCCTGGCCGGCGACGTGCTGCTGCTCGAGGGCCAGCAGCAGGAACTGAACGAACTGATCGTCAAGGCCAGGTTGAAGCTGACCGACGCCGACCGCCCCGTCGTGATGGACGAACCGGCCGACGAGGTTCGGGTGGTCGAGGCGGTGATCGGCGCGGAGTCCGATCTGATCGGCCAGACCGCAAGGGGTCTGACGTTGAACCAGACCTACGGCGTCAACCTGCTGGGCGTCAGCCGGGCGGGCTATCGCATGGCGGGCCGCCTTGCGACGGTCCGGATGAAGGCTGGGGACATCCTCGTGTTGCAGGGCGCCGAGCAGTTGCTGCCGAACGCCCTGCAGGCCCTGGGCTGCCTGCCGTTGGCCGAGCGCGAGGTGCGGCTGGGAGGCTTCCGCCACGCTTTGCTGCCGACCGCGATTTTGGCCGTGGCCATGTTGCTGGTGGCGTTCGGCGTGTTGCCCGTGGCCGGCGGCTTCTTCGCGGCGGCGGTCGTGGTGGTCGCCACCGGGGCCCTGCGGATGCGCGAGGCCTATGCGGCGCTGGACGCCCCGGTCCTGGTGCTGGTGGCCGCCCTGATCCCCGTCAGCGACACGGTCCAGGCCAGCGGCGGCACCGACCTGATCGCCGCCTGGCTGTCGGGCGCGTTCCACGGCCTGCCGCCGCTGCTGACGCTGACGGCGATGATGGCGGTGGCCATGGCGGCCACGCCGTTCCTGAACAACGCCGCCACGGTGCTGATCGTGGCCCCGATCGGCCTGGAGTTGGCCAAGCACCTGGGCCTGAGTCCGGATCCGTTCCTGATGGCCGTGGCGGTGGGGGCGGGCTGCGACTTCCTCACCCCGGTCGGTCACCAGTGCAACACCCTGGTGCTGGGGCCGGGCGGCTATCGGTTCGGGGACTACGCGCGGCTGGGCGCGCCGCTCACCGTGCTGATCCTGCTCGTGGCGCCCGCGCTGATCGCCCTGGTCTGGCCGTTCGCGGGCCGCTGAGGCGGATCAGTAGCAGTCTTCCGGATCGAGGATCGGCTCGTCGGCGACCTGGCCGTGGGCGTCGGTGAACACCTGGGCCTTGGCGGTCTCGGCCACGCCGCGCCGTTCCTCGCCCTGATAGTCGTAGTCGATCTTGCGCCGCCGGCAGGGGCCGAAATAGGCGGCGGTGCGCACGAAGTCGCGCGGATTGTTGATCACCTCGTTCAGGCGGTGCAGCACGCCCTTGGCGGTGAGGGGCTTGGCCAGGAACTCGGTCACCCCGGCCATGCGGGCCTCGTCCAGGCTGGCGCGGGTGGCGTGGCCGGTGACCATGATGATCGGCGTGTAGGGATTGTTGCTGGCCGGCGAAGTGCGCACCCAGCGGATGAAGGCCAGGCCGTCGACCGGCTGCATCATCAGGTCGGTGAAGATGATGTCGACCTCGCGCTCGGTCACGATCTTCAGCGCCTCGACGCCATCGCTGGCGACGAAGATCTTGCGGATGCCCAACGACTTCAGGACCGTGGCGATGATCTCGCGCATCGGCTCGTTGTCGTCGATGATGAGCACCGTCAACGGGCGCAGATCAGGCGCGCTCACAGTCATTCCCCCGGAAGTCGCAGCGCCACGATACGCTGCCGCAGGCTTACTTCCGGAGATTGTATCCGTCGTCGTTTAGAAACCGTTGACGGATTGACAAATTGTCGCGGGATTTCAGCCGCTTATGCTTAACGCATCGTACGGTGAAGCTTCCGTTGGGGAAGGCCTAGCGGCGGTCCTGCGGACGGTTGCCGGGGGTGTCGTCGTCCTGCGGCAGCATGCCGCCGCGACCGACGTTGCCCAGCAGCTGTTCGAGGATCGTCATCTCGCGGCCGCGGGTCGGGGTCTCATGGCCGTTGTAGGCGATGACCTTGCCGTCCTTCAGCGTGTAGGTGTCGACCGAGGCGACCTTCTCGTCGGCCGGGTTGAACTTGATCGCCACCACGTCGCGCTTGATCACCCGGGGTTTGTAGAAGGCCACGCGGTCGGTGGTCTGCGAGATGTAGTACCAGGCGTTCTGGTCGAAGGTGGACGTGGCCGAGGGCGAGCCCAGCTTTTCCGTCACGGTCGACTTGCTGTCCTCGCCGATCTTCATGTCGGTCGGCTTGGCTTCGATGGCCTGGAACCCGGAATAGCTCGTCAGCGGCGTGCAGCCTCCGGCGACGACGGCGAGGCCGATGACGGCGGCGGCGAGAACGGCAGGACGAAACATTGAGGCTCCGGAACCTAGACAGGCTGACTTTGACCTATCGCCCGCGCGGGCTTAGTTCAATGGTCCGCGTGGATCGAACGGCTAACTAGTTCCGTGTCGCGGCGAAATCGAGGCGAAGTGATGTTTCTGGACCGGCTGCTCAAACCCAGGCCCGCCAAGGCGGCGGGGGGCAAACTCTATGCCTCGGCGGTGGCGCAGGCCCGATCGGCCGCGTTCTACGCCCGGATGGGCGTCCACGACTCGATGGAAGGCCGGTTCGAGCTGTTCACCCTGCACGTGGCCCTGCTGCTGGAGCGGCTGAAGGGCCAGGGCGAGTCGGCGGCCGAGGTCTCGCAGGAGACCTTCAACGCCTATACGCGCGGCCTGGACGACGCCTTCCGCGAGATCGGCGTGTCCGACACCGCCGTCGGCAAGAAGATGAAGAAGCTGGTCGGCGCCGCCTACGGGCGGATCAAGGCGTTCGACGAGGCGGCCAACGCCTTGCCCGACCGCTCGGTGCTGAGCGCGGCCCTGGCCCGCACCGCGTTCGAGGAGCGCGGCGAGGGCGACTTGGCCGGCCTGACGGACTATGTGGTGGCCGCGCGCGACGGCCTGGCGGCCCAGCCGCTCGAGACCCTGCTGCAAGGAGAGGCCCAATGGCCGAAGGCGTGATCGATCCCTGGCCCAGCGTCGTGTCCCTGGGACGGGTGAGCCGCGGCGGCGTCGATCTGCGATTCGAGCTGGACGAGGCCGCGCGTCGCGAGATCGCCAAGACCCTGGGCCTGGTCGCCGTGGAATCCCTGACCGCCCAGATCTTCCTGCGCCCCTGGATGGACGGCGCCGAGGTCTCGGGCCTGATCCGCGCCCGGGTGACCCAGGTGTGCGGCGTCTCGGCCGACGAGTTCGAGGAGCCGGTCGAGTCGCGGTTCAGCGTGCACGTCCTGCCGGCCGACAGCGAGTACGCGCCCCAGGACGAGGACACCGGCGGCGAGCTGGGCCTGGACCCGGAGGGCGACGATCCGCCCGACGTGCTCGAGGACGAGACGATCGACGTCACCGGCTATGTCATCGAGCACCTGGCCCTGGAGCTGGACCCGTTCCCCCGCAAGCCCGGCGCGGTGTTCCAGCAACCGCCCGAGCCCGTGGACCTTTCGCCCTTCGCGGCCCTGAAAAAGCTGAAGAGCGACCCCGAAGCCGGCGGGGAGGGGGGCTGAAATGGCCCATTCCTTCCGCTTGCGTGATATTACCGCGGCTGTATCGTCCGGCCGCCTGGCCCTCACCGTTGAACGGGCGGTGCGCCGCTTCTGGAGCCGATAGCGCCTCGTGCCTGATTCCGTAGTCATTTCGATCGACGCCATGGGCGGGGATCACGGTCCGTCCGTGATCGTCCCGGCCGTGGCGCTCGCCGCAAAGAGCCTGCCCGACGTCCGCTTCCTGCTGCACGGCGACGAGGTCCAGCTGAACGCCCAGCTGGCCAAGAACCCCGGCGCCCGCGCCGTCAGCGAGGTGCGCCACACCGACAAGGCCATCTCCATGGAGGAGAAGCCCGCCCAGGCCATGCGCCGGGGCAAGGGCACCAGCCTGTGGAACGCCGTCGAGGCGATCCGGGCCGGCGAGGCCGCCGCCTGCGTCTCGGCCGGCAACACCGGCGCGCTGATGGCGATCTCCAAGCTGATCCTGCGCATGGGGGCCAATCTGGAGCGCCCGGCGATCGTGGCCAGCTGGCCGACCATGCGCGGCGTCTCGGCCGTGCTGGACGTCGGCGCCAACGTCGAGAGCGACGCCAAGCAGCTGATCGAGTTCGCGATCATGGGCGCGGCCTTCCACCACGCGGTGCACGGCTCGGAGCGTCCGACCGTGGGCCTGCTGAACGTCGGCTCCGAGGACCAGAAGGGCCATGAGGAGGTGCGCGAGGCGCACGCCATCCTCAAGGACACCAAGCTGGACTTCGACTACCGCGGCTTCGTCGAGGGCACCGACATCGCCAAGGGTACGGTCGACGTGGTCGTCACCGACGGCTTCACCGGCAACGTGGCCCTGAAGACCGCCGAGGGCCTGGCCCGCTTCTTCGCCGCCGAGATCAAGACCACCCTGACGTCCGGGCCCCTGGCCATGCTGGGGGCGGTGATCGCCTCGGGCGCGCTGAAGAAGATGCGCCGGCGCCTGGATCCTGGACGAGTCAACGGCGGCCCGCTGCTGGGCCTCAACGGCATCGTGGTCAAGAGCCACGGCGGGGCCGACGCCCTGGGCTACGCCTCGGCCATCCGCGTGGCGGTCGACCTGGCCCGCAGCGACTTCTCGGCCGAGATCGACCGCAACCTGAACCGTCTGACCGAAACCGGCCTCAAAGCCGGTGCAGAAGAAGAAACGGCCGGAGGCGTGTCGGGCGCCGAAGGCCAGGGAGCTTCCGAGTGAGCGTAATTCGTAGCGCCGTCACCGGCGTCGGGGCCTATCTGCCGGACAACATCGTCACCAACGACCAGTTGGCCGAGACCGTCGACACCAGCGACGCCTGGATCGTCGAGCGCACGGGCATCCGCCAGCGCCACATGGTGGCCGACGATCAGCCGGTCTCGGACCTGGCCTTCCGCGCCGCCCAGCAGGCGCTGGAACGGGCCGGCAAGACCGCAGCCGACGTCGACCTGATCATCGTGGCCACCACCACGGCGGACATGACCTTCCCGGCCACGGCCACCATCGTCCAGCGCAAGCTGGGCGCGCCTGTCGGCATCGCCTTCGACGTCCAGGCCGTGTGCTCGGGCTTCGTCTACGCGCTCAGCGTCGCCGACGGCTTCGTGGCCCGAGGCCACGCCAAGTGCGCCCTGGTGATCGGGGCCGAGGCCATGACCCGGCTGATGGACTGGACCGACCGCGGCACCTGCGTGCTGTTCGGCGACGGGGCCGGCGCCGTGGTGCTGGAGCCGCGCGAAGGGCAGGGGACCACGGCCGACCAGGGCGTCCTGGGCTTCGCCCTGCGCGCCGACGGCACCAAGCAGGAGCTGCTCTACGTGGACGGCGGTCCGTCGACCACGGGCACGGTCGGCAAGCTGCGCATGCTGGGCAACCAGGTCTTCAAGCACGCGGTGGTCAACATCTCCGAGGCGATCTTCGCCGCCGCCGAAGTGGCCGGCGTGAGCGTGCCCGAGGTGGACTGGTTCATCCCGCACCAGGCCAACCAGCGCATCCTGGCCGGCGTGGCCCATCGCTGCGGCATCGACGAGGACAAGGTGATCTCGACGGTCGCCCTGCACGCCAACACCTCGGCCGCCTCGATCCCGCTGGCCTTCGCCCAGGGAATCGCCGACGGCCGCATCAAACCGGGCCAGCTGCTGCTGCTCGAGGCGATGGGCGGCGGATTGACCTGGGGCGCCTGCGTTCTCCGGCTTTAAGGCCAAGCTTGGCTGTTTTCGCCCGCTAGCTTGCGCTATCGTCTCAAGTCTTGGCCCTCAGCCTTTGACTCCACGCGATAATCGCGGCATGCAGGTTTGAGTTGATGAGAGCGCGTTGCAGAAACACGGGGCTCCACCCCGTCGGACGAGGGGCGCTCTGGGGTTTGTCAATCAAGCGTAAGGGGGCGTCATGAAAGGCGCGACATTGACCCGGGCCGATCTCTGCGAGGCGGTCCACGAAGAAGTCGGTCTGACCCGGCAGGACTGCGCGGGCCTGGTCGAACGCACCCTGGATCTGGTCGCCGAGGCGCTGGAACAGGGCGAGACGGTCAAGCTTTCCGGTTTCGGCGTCTTCCAGGTGCGCGACAAGCGGGCCCGCATGGGCCGCAATCCCAAGACCGGGGAACCCGCAGAGATCGAGCCCCGCCGGGTGATCGGTTTCCGGGCCTCGCAAGTCATGAAGGCGCGAATCGACCGCGCCTTGGGCGGCTAAGAAGGATTCGATGCGGTGGCGAAGGGGCCCAACGCCTTCCGCACGATTTCCGAAGCCGCCGAGGAGCTGGGCGTGCCACAGCACGTCCTGCGCTTCTGGGAAACCAAGTTCTCGTTCATTCGCCCGATGAAGCGGGCCGGCGGGCGGCGGTTCTACCGCCCGCAGGACATCGCCGTGCTGAGCGGCGTGCGCGCCCTGCTGCACGCCGAGGGCTACACCATCAAGGGCGTGCAGAAGCTGCACCGCGAGCAGGGCCTGACCCATGTGATCGCCGCCGGCCTGGGCGACAACGGCTCGGCCTCGCTGGACGGTCTGGCCGTCGCCGCCATCGTCGATTCGCCGTCGCACGTCGAGCTGGCCGACGAGGCGAGGGGTCGGCTGGTCCTGGCGCTGGACGACCTTCAGGCCGTGAAGGCCCGGCTGGACGGGCTTTTGCGGGGCGCCTGAAGCGCTTTCGAGCGCTGCTCAAAATCCCTCAGGAATCCCATTGCTCCCGGAGAAAGCCGCACCTATAAGGGCGCTCCTTCCGGATCGGAGCGTGGCGCAGCCTGGTAGCGCACTTGACTGGGGGTCAAGGGGTCGCAGGTTCGAATCCTGTCGCTCCGACCATTCCTCCTCGCGAGGATCGGGACCGGAAGAATGGAAAGGCCGCCCTCCGGGGCGGCCTTTTTCGTTGTCCGGTGCGGCTAACACTTGCCCCTACGGATCGCTTCGCGATCGTCTTCCCCCAGAGGGGGAAGAGCCTCGCGCCATGGGCTCCGCCCCCTATGGGGGGGGCGGACAGACCGCGAAGCGGTCAGGTGGGGGCAAGTCCGTGAGCCTCAGCGCCCGATCGGCTTGTCCGCCTTGCCCATCCACGACATCAGCGGCATCAGCGGCAGGCCCCAGCCCATGCCCGCGACGACGAAATAGATCAGGTGCACGGCGCGATTGTTCGGCAGGTAGTCGTAGAGGCTGGTGAAGGCCCAGATCCAGGCGGCCAGGAACACCATGATGCCGATCCCGCCGATCAGCTTACGCAGGCGGGCGGGGATGAGGGGAGCGCTCAAGCGGGTCTCCGGAAGATGCTCGAAACAATGCCGAGGACGGCCAGGAAGAAGATCGCGCCCACGCTGGAGACCAGCAGGCTGCCGAGGAAGCCGTCGAACCGGAACTCCAGCCGCTGGGCGATGAACGTTCCGATGAACGAACCGACGACGCCGATCAAGAGCTTGGTGAACAGCGCATGGCGACGCGCCAGCACCAGGTCGGCGACATAGCCGGCCAGGATGCCGATCACCACGGCGACAAAGACGCCAACTCCGCTCATGAACCAACTCCACCCCCGAAACCGCCCCATCATCGCATGCGAGGCCTTACGCGTCATGAGGCCATGGACGCGGGGCGCTGTCAGGCGTACGGCAAGGCTTCGCCGTATTTCGGCCCCCAACTGACGTTTTTACCGGCTGTCATGACGTCCTTCTTGCGTTCCGATCGTTCCAGGCCCGTCGCCATCTGGCTGTTCGCCGTGGCCTTCCTGGTCTTCTGCATGGTGGTGGTCGGGGGCGCGACCCGCCTGACCGACTCCGGCCTGTCGATCACCCAGTGGAAGCCGATCATGGGCGCGCTGCCGCCGATGTCGGACGAGGCCTGGCGGGCCAATTTCGAGCTCTACAAGAAGATCCCGCAATACAGGCTGGTCAACGCCGGCATGACCCTGGAGGCCTACAAGGGCATCTTCTGGTGGGAGTGGGGGCACCGGCTGCTGGGTCGTCTGGTCGGGGCGGCGTTCGCCATCCCGTTCGTGGTCTTCCTGGTCCGCCGGATGATCCCGCGCCGCCTGATCTGGCGCTGCGCGGTGCTGTTCGGCCTGGGCGGGCTGCAGGGCCTGGTCGGCTGGTGGATGGTGTCCAGCGGCCTGTCGGAGCGCGTGTCGGTGGCTCCCGAGCGCCTGGCCATGCACCTGGGCCTGGCCCTGATCCTGTTCGTCGCCCTGGTGTGGACGGCCCTGGACGCCTGGTCGGGCTCGCCGCGCATCGAGGAGCGCACCGACTGGCGCGGCTGGGCCCTGGCCTTCCTGGGCGCGGTGTTCTTCCAGAGCCTGCTGGGCGCCCTGGTGGCCGGCAACGACGCGGGGCTGGTCTATAACGACTGGCCGCTGATGAACGGCGCCCTGGTGCCGGCCGAATACGCCGGCCATGGCCTGTGGGGCACGATCGCCCACAGCCAGGGGGCGGTGCAGTTGCATCACCGGCTGATGGCCTACGCCCTGTTCGTCGCCGCCATCGTCATCGGCGTGGCCGCCGGCCGGTCGCGCCGCCTGCCGCAGGAGGCCAAGACGACCGCCTTCGTGCTGGTCGGGGTGGTCTGCCTGCAGGCGGGGCTGGGGATCTGGACCCTGATGGCCGCGGTGCCCCTGGCCTTGGGCGTGCTGCACCAGGCCGGGGCGGCGATCCTGCTGGCCACGGCCACGACCTTCGCCTGGCGCGTGCGACGGCCCTAGACCCTTTCAGGGCGAGCGCACAACGAACTGTCACGAAACTTCAGCACAGGACGTTCGACGTCCTTGCTGGAGCTTCCCGTGACCCGCGCCTCCCTGTTCCTCGCCGCCGCCCTCATCGCCTTTTCGGCCCAGGCTCAAGCCGCGCCCAAGGCCGCCAAGCCGGCCAAGCCGGCCGTCGCCGCGCCGGTCACCAACGCCGCGCCCGGCGACGCCTACTACCAGGCCGGCCAGGCCGCCTTGGCCAAGGCCCTGACCGTCAATCCGCGCACCGGCAAGGCCAAGAACATCATCCTGTTCCTGGGCGACGGCATGGGCATCTCGACGGTGACCGCCGGCCGCATCTACGAGGGCCAGCAGCGCGGCGTCGACGGCGAGAGCAATTCGCTGTCGTTCGAGAAGCTGCCCTGGACCGCGCTGTCCAAGACCTACAGCCACGACACCCAGGTCACCGACAGCGCCGCGGGCATCACCGCCATCACCACCGGGGTGAAGACCCGCAACAAGATCATCGGCCTGACGGGCGCGGCCAAGCCCGAGAGCTGCGCCAGCGAGGCGGGGACCCGCGTCGAGACCATCGCCGAGCTGGCCAAGGCCCACGGCCTGTCGGCCGGCGCGGTGACCACCACCCGCATCACCCACGCCACCCCGGCCGGAACCTACGCCCACACCGCCTATCGCGACTGGGAGGGCGACAGCGACATGCCGGCCGAGGCCCTGTCGGGCGGCTGCGTGGACATCGCCCGCCAGCTGGTCGAGGCGCCGGCCGGGGTCCGCCTGGACGTCGCGTTCGGGGGAGGGCGCTCGCGCTTCCTGCCCGAGGCCAAGGACGGCAAGCGCGCCGACGGCCGCGACCTGACCGCCGAGTGGCTCAAGACGCCCGGCGCGGCCTATGTGACCACCGACGCGCAACTGGCGGCCCTGGACCCGGCCAAGACCGGTCCGGTGCTGGGTCTGTTCGCCAACGAGCACCTGCCCTACGAGGTGGAACGTCCGATCCTGGGCGAGGGCGTGCCGACCCTGGCGGCCATGGCGACCAAGGCCGTCGACCTGCTGTCGAAGAACCCCAAGGGCTACTTCCTGCTGGTCGAGGGCGGCAAGATCGACATGGGCAGCCACCTGAACAACGCCAAGCGGACCCTGACCGAGACGGTCGAGTTCTCCAAGGCGGTCCAGGCGGTGCTGGAGAAGGTGAACCTGGACGAGACCCTGGTGATCGTCACCGCCGACCACAGCCACGGCCTGGTGATCTCGGGCTACGCCAACCGCAACGCCCCGATCCTGGGCCTGGCGGGCAACGAGGGCGAGCCGATCCTGGCCGGCGACGGCAAGCCCTACACCGTGCTCAGCTTCGCCACCGGTCCCGGCGGTCCGGAAGGCTCGAACCTGCGCGGCGACCCGACCAAGGAAGACACCGACGACGTCGACTATCACCAGAACGCCACCGCCAACCTGCCCAGCAGCGCCCACTCGGGCGAGGACGTGGGCGTGTTCGCCGACGGTCCGGGGGCCTATCTGGTCCACGGCGTGGTCGAGGAGAGCTTCATCTACCAGGTGATGCGCCACGCCTACGGGTTCGACGCCCAATAGGAACCGTCATCCTCGGGCTTGTCCCGAGGACCCCTCTGTCCGCTTCATCATCGACGGCCATTCGGGGCGCTGCGTTCGCGGCGCCCCGTTCTGCGTTTCAGCGGCGGTTGAAACAGGGGGCTCGGGACAAGTCGAGGATGACGGGTCACGATGCGGTATTATGATACCACATCACGAAATCCCTTGTTCCATAAGGGGTTGCGGAGTTTCTTGCGCGCGCATTGTTGACAGGGCGCGAACGCTCCTGTACCTGCCGCCCCTCACGCAGACGGAGCCGCTTCCTTGGCCCCCGACGCACAAGGAATACGGATCAATCCCATGCAAAAGACCACGGCTTCCCTGAAGCCCGCCGAGGTCGAGAAGAAGTGGATCGTGGTCGACGCCCAGGACGCCGTTGTCGGTCGTCTGGCGACGTTCATCGCCATGCGTCTTCGCGGCAAGCACCGTCCCGACTACACCCCGCACGTCGACTGCGGCGACTTCGTCGTCGTGATCAACGCCGACAAGGTGAAGTTCACCGGCAAGAAGCTGGACGACAAGGTCTACTACCGCCACACCGGTCACCCGGGCGGCGTCAAGTCGACCACCCCGCGCAAGCTGCTGGAAGGCCGCTTCCCGGAACGCGTCCTGGAAAAGGCCGTCGAGCGCATGCTGCCCAAGGAAAGCCCCCTGGCGCGCAAGCAACTGACCCATCTGCTCATCTACAACAACGGTGAGCACCCGCACCAAGCGCAAAGCCCGGAAGTCATCGACTTCGCCGGCCGCAACGCCAAGAACACCCGGAGCGCCTAAGTCATGTCTGAAGCTCAAGGCTTTGACGCGCTGGCCAGCCTGTCCAGCAACCCGGAAGCTGCCGCTCCGGCCGAACCCAAGATCGACGCCCAGGGCCGCGCCTACGCGACCGGCAAGCGCAAGAACGCGATCGCTCGCGTCTGGATCAAGCCGGGCAAGGGCTCGATCACGATCAACGGTCGTGACCAGGAAGTCTACTTCGCCCGCCCCGTGCTGCGCATGATGATCGCCCAGCCCCTGGAGGTCACCGACCGCCTGGGCCAATTCGACGTCGTCGTCACCGTGGAAGGCTCGGGCCTGTCGGGCCAAGCCGGCGCGATCCGTCACGGCCTGTCCAAGGCCCTGACCTATTACGAGCCCGGCCTGCGCCCGGTCCTGAAGCCGCACGGCTTCCTGACCCGCGACAGCCGCGTGGTCGAGCGTAAGAAGTACGGCAAGGCCAAGGCCCGCCGCTCCTTCCAGTTCTCGAAGCGCTAAGCGTTTCGGACCTGCATCCGAAGAAAGAGGCCGCGGTTTCCGCGGCCTCTTTTTTTGCCTAGAACCCGGCCTGCCTAGGCGGGATGGGCCTCGACGCTCTGTCCGACGGCCCGGAAGACCGCGCGTTCCAGTTCGGGGATGTCGAGGAATTCCAGCGACCGGCGATGGTTCCGGATGATGTTCATCTGGGCCAGGCTGCGCATCTCGCGCGTGACCGCCTCGCGATGGGTGCCGATCCGGTTGGCCAGTTCGGCGTGGGTCGGGGCGCGCGGGATCCGCGTCGCGACGGCGCCGTCGCCCCGCGCCATCCGCAGCAGCTCGCAGTGCAGCCGCGCCTGGACGTTCAGGGCGCTCAGCTCGAAGACCCGCTCGGTCAGGCGGCGCACCTCGAGGGCCAGCCGGCGGGCCAGCCAGAGGGCCGCCACGGGCGAGGACTCGACGCAGGCCATGAAGTCCTCGCGGGTCATCATCCGCAGGCGCACGTCCGAGGCGGCCACGACGCTGGCCGACCGCGGCTTGCCGTCCAGGGCCGCCAGTTCGCCGAGGATCGAGCCGGGTCCCAGGTCGCGCACCGAGACCTCGCGCCCGTTGTTGGAATAGAGCAGGACCTGGACCTCGCCCTCGACGACGAACATCACGTCGGTCGCATGCGCGCCGACGCTGAAGATCGTCCGGCCCCTCGGCGCCCGGACGGTCCGCATGCGCGCCTCGACCTGGCTCCGCAGCGTGGGGTCGATCAGGAACAACAGGCCCTGGTCTCCCATCCTCTTCTGCTCGATATCCACCGCCCGCCCTCCAGAAGTGGGTCGAGAATACGCGCTCCGGGCAGGGTCTTGCAATCGAAGCGCGTGCTTCGCGCGCGAAAGCTGTGTCCTTGCCCTGGCTTAGGGCGCCGACCGGACCTCTTCGAGAGGTTGCGGTCGCGTGAAAGTCTATGGCGATACTACTTTTAGCTGTGATAGCGTTTCGCCATAGCGAACCTGGGGGGCTAGGGGCGTATGGAGAAGGCGAGCGCATCGTCCGAGCGCAGGATCATCACGGTCCTGGCGGCGGACATGGTCGGGTCCACCCGGCACATCGCCGCCTGTGATCCCGACGAGGCGCAGGCCTTCCTCGACGTCTGGTTCGAGCATGTCAGCGAGGCCGTCGAGCGCGCCGGCGGCCTGCTGGTCCACTACGAGGGCGACGGCGGCATCGCGGTGTTCGGGTGGCCGGGCGCGCTGGAGGATCACGCCGACCGCGCCTGCCAGGCGGCGTGGACCATCGCGCACCCCGTCGTCGCCGCGCCCGGACCGAACGGGGACCCCGTGTTCTTCCGGGTGGGCCTCCATTCCGGGCTGGTCGGCCTGAGGGAGATCCATCGCCACGATCGGCCGCGTTTCGACGTGTCGGGCGCCGTCGTGCACGTGGCGGCCAAGCTGCAGCAACGGGCGGGCAGCGGCCAGGTCCTGATCAGCGGCGAGGCGCTGAACCTGTGTCGGCATCCTGTCGAGGTGGTCCGCGAAACGCGCGAGGAGGCGCTGGGCGAGCTGGGCGTGGACGCCTATCGGCTGGCGGCCCGGCCCGAGCGGCGCGATCCGGGCTCCGTGCCGTTCCGCTATCGCTGGCCCATGGTCGGCCGGGACGGCGAGCTGGCGGCCCTGCGCGAGCTGTTCTCGGCCGGGGGCGCTCGGGCGTCGGCGGCGCTGATCGGCGAGGCGGGGATCGGCAAGACCCGGCTGGCGGCGGCCGCGGTGAACGAGGAGCTCGCGGCCGGGAGCCGGATCCTCACCTTCCAGGGCGACGGCCAGAGGAGCACCACGCCCTTCGCCGCCGCCCGCGAGCTGATCGAGCGCCTCGGCGCCGAGCCGGGCGATCCGACGCGTGGCGGGCTCGACGAGGAGGAGGCGGCCGTCCTCGAGGCCGTCGTCGCGCCGGCTCGCCGCGAAGACGCCCGTCCGCCGGCCCGTTGGACCCCGCTGCAGGTCGCCCGGATCTTCGCCAAGGCGTTCGCCGCCCGGATGGGCGGCGACCCCATTCTGCTGCTGATCGAAGATCTGCATCTGGTCGACGCCGAAAGCCGGCAGTTCCTGAAGCTGCTGGCGACCGAGACCCCGCCGCCCGCCCTGCGGCTGCTCGTGACGGGGCGTCCGGAAGCCTGGAACGACGCGGGCGAGATCGCGTCGCTTGTGCTGCGCCTGGAACCGCTGGGGCGGATGGAGATGAAGGCCCTGGGACGCTGCCTCTGGCCGACCCCGACGGTGTCCGAAAGCTTGCTGGAACAGGTGCTGGACCGTGCGGAGGGCGTGCCCTTCGTGCTGGAGGAGCTGGTCCGTTCGGTGGACGCCGAGGGCGCCGACGCTTTCCGGCGCCTCCCCCAGGGCGTGGAGTCGGCCATCCACGCGCGGCTGCAGCGGGTGTCGCCCCGGGCCAGGGGACTCGCCGAGGCGCTCAGCCTGCTGGGCGAGGAGATCGAGATCGACCTCGCGCGCGAGGTCCTGGGCGCCGATCGGGACGCCTTGCTCGACGACCTGGCCGAGCTGGAGCGCTTCGCGTTCCTGCATCCGGCGACCGGCCAGACCACGCGCTTCCGGCACCAGATCATCGCCGAGTCCTGCGCCAACACGATCAGCCGTTCCCGACGCCGGGACCTGCACCAGGCGGCGCTGGACACGATCCTGGCCCGTGTCGGTCCCGCCCTGGCCGGCCGCTACGAGGGGCTGTCCCTGCACGCCGAGGGCGCGGGCGATGATCGCGCCGCCCTGGACTATCTGTGGGAGGCCGGCCTGGAGGCGCGGCGCAGCGTCGCCGGCGGCTCCCTGAACCTGATCTTCGATCGCGCGGTCCGGGTGACGACGCGCATCGGCGCCGACGCCGAGAACCGCTTCGTCGATTTCGTGCTGATGGTTTGCGCCTCAATGCTGCAGCTGGGCGAGTTCCGGAAGATGAACACCCATCTGCCGCGCGCCGTGCAGGTGGCCCATGCCCGCGGCCGCCCCGACCAGGTCTGCGTCGCGCTCTCCCAGCTGGGCATGCTCTGCTGGTTCGAGGGGCGCTACCAGGAGGGGCTGGACGCCACGACGCGGGGTCTAGAGATGGCGCGGGCCATGGAGGCTCCGGCCCTGATCTTCGCCCACGAGGTGATGGCGACCAACATCCTCCACGACATGGGGCGGGTGGACGAGGCGATCGCGCGGCTGAAGCGGCTGGACGAGATGCTGGTCGGCGATCTGGCGACCGCGCGCCTGGGCGCGCCGGCCCTGCCGCGCGCCACGACCCACGCCTTCCTCAGCTGGTTCATGAACGCCGTCGGACGCTATGCGGAGGGCGTGGACCACGCCGAGCGCGCCCTGGAGATCGCGGTCACCGCCCAGGACGCCTATTCGGAGGTGCTGGCCCGCAGCTCCCTGGGCCGGAACCTGGTGAACCTCGGCCGTGACGCCGAGGCGGCGGAGTGCCTGCACCGGGCGCTCGATCTGGCCGAGCTCAACGGCTACGACGCGATCAAGGCCAACCTGACCGGCGCGCTGGCCACGGCCCTGACCCGCGCGGGCCGGCCCGACCTGGCGATCCAGCGCGTCCAGGCCTGCCTGGCCAAGAATCTGCATCAGCGGACCGGGCAGCTGGAGGTCTACTATCTGCATGTCGGCTACGCCGAGGCCCTGGTGCGGACGGGCGAGGTCGAGCGCGGCCTGGTCGCGCTGGAGCAGGCCCTGGCGATCGCGCGCGCCGTCGACAGCCCCTGTCTGGTGGTCGACGGGCTGGGACTGAGGGCCCGCCTGCTGGCCGAGCTGCGCCCCGGCTCGGACCTCGTCGAGGTCGATCTGGAGGAGCAGCGCGAGATCTGCGCGCGCGCCGGGCTTGTCGCCTGGAAGCCAGGCCCGGCGCGCGCGCGCGCGGTCAGACCGTCGGCGTCGGGGGCGTCGGGGGCGTCACCCGCGTGAACCGCGCGGGAAGGCCGATCGTCACGTTGCCCTTCTTCTCGGGCCTGCCGCCGAGGCCGGCCGGTCTGCGCAGCCGCTTCAGGCGGCCGGCGGCCCGAAGGCATTCCTCGAGCACGATCATCGCCACATTGTCGCGGCCCCAGCACCTGCGGTCGCTGCGGTCGTCGCCGAACAGCAGGTATTTCTTCCAATTCCGGACGGGGCCGGTCGGGTCCACATAGGGGCTGAGCGAGAAGCGCCGAGGGTTCTTGAAGACCTTTCCATCGAGATTGGCGGCCTGGATCACGCAGCTGACCCATTCGCCGGCCTTGATCTTGGCGCCGCTGCTCAGGGTCGCGTCGGCCACGCAGTAGCGCATCCGGACCGGGGCGTTGGGATTGAGCCGCTCGGCCTCGTAGATCAGCCGCTGGAGGCCGTTGGGCTCGCCCGGTTTCAGCAGACCGGTCGGCGGGTTCCCTTCGAGCAAGGGCAGCAGGCTGGCCAGGTCGATCCGGAAATCGAACAGGGCGCCCATCACCGACGCGAAGGTGAGCGGAATGGTCGCCATGCTGGTGCCGACGAGCTCCAGCAGGATCGTGGCGGTCTGCCGGTAGTAGAGCTGCTCAGCCGCGCTGCCGGGCGGATAGGCGACCGGGTCGCTGACGGCGTTGTGGACGAAGGCCTCCAGCAGCGTGGCCGGTTCGTCGAGCCGGCCGTTGGCCTGCAGCGCCGCCCGCGCCCGGGCGCACGCGTCCGCCAGCAGGCCGTCGATGTGCGCCCGCATTTCCAGGCCGGCCTGGTGGGAGAAGGCCCGCAGCATCGCCTGGACCTGCAGGTTGCCGATCAGGTCGGCCAGGATCAGGACCGACCACACCTGGAGCGTGACGGCGGGCGGATGGTCCGGCTTGCCGTTTCGGTCCAGCCAGTCCTCCGGCACCTGGGTGCGGTTGAGCCGCCCGAACGGCAAGGTGTCCACCAGGTCGCTCGACCGGCTAGGGCCCGGCACGCCGAAGACCTTGGCCATGACGGCGTAGGTGGCCGGCGCCGCGAGGTCCTTGACCAGATCGAGCCGTCGGGCGTCGCCGATCCGGTTGATCGCCGCGCTCAGCGCCGCCTGGGCGCTTTCCCGCAGAAGGGCGGGCAGGCTCGTCTGTTGGTTCGCGAAGCTGGTCCCCAATCGGCCCCAAGCCTGCCGCAGCAGGCGCGTCAGCTGCTCGCGACTGCTCGGCGTGGGATCGGCCGTGTCCGTGGCGACCAGCATGTCCTCGCCCGCGATCACCTGGGCGGCCTCGCGATAGTGCCGGACCGAGAAGTCCTGTCCGTCGCCGCGCAGGATCTTCACGACATCGCCGTGCCGGGCGACGAAGACCATCGTGCTGGGGCCGTCGGGGTCGGGCGAGGCGATGCGAAGGCGAGGGGCTTGGCCTTTCCCGAACCCGAGGCGCTTCAGCCGCCTGGACGTGAACAGGCCAGGGGTGTCGCAATCGCCCAGGGCGTACCCGTCATAGGGCAGTTCCTGCGGCTGCGGCGCGAAGGTTTTCCCCTCCGCCAGGGCCTTCACCACCGGCACGCCCGGCGCGAAGAAATAGTCTCCGCCTCGGGTGACCACGAAGCGGCGCAGACGGGTGACGGGGGCTACGGCGCCGGCTTCCAGGAAGCTGTCGCCCTCCCGACCGTTGTGGGATCCCAGGACCGGGCAGCGGCCGAGGCCGGCCTGGCCCAGGAACTCGCCGCCGTTCATCCATTCGGACTGGATGACCTCGAACTGCACGTCGATCCGGGCGTTGGCGGCGACGAACAGCAGGCCGCGCCGTTCGTCGGTCTTCGTCACGTCCGGCGGGAGGAGGGGGCCTCCATAGCTGATCGACCGTCGGAGGATGCGGTGACGGCTGGCCGCCTCCCGTCCGCCGATGTCGCGCGGATTGGTGCGCCGGATATGGGCGCCGAGGGGGCACTTGCGCCCGTCCGGATCGCCGACGGCGTAGCGGAAGTCGTTGAGCCGGGCTTCCGTCAATCCGGCGGCGTCGGGCGCGCCGGGAGAGAGAACGAGCGGCGTGCCGTCGGGCCAGCGGCCCATCATCTGGGCGGCCAACTTCGCCTGGGCGCTGGTGTCGCCCGGTCGCTGCGTGGCGAGGAAGGCGCGGAAGTCGACCACGTCCTGCTCCAGCTTGCGGAAGACCAGGAACGTCGAGCCGGCGCGCAGGTCGGCGCTGATCGGCAGTTGGTGCAGCGCGCCTTTCTCGTCGGGTTGGTCGAGGAAGATCTCGCCCGGCTCCACGGACTTCCAGGTCCGGTTCGGAAGCGGTCGTCCTCCGCCGGGCGGCGTCGGCGCCAGGCCCAGGTCGACGAAGGGCTGGCTCAGGCCGTCACGGAAGCCGAAGTGCTCCACGCGGGGCTCCTGGGTAAGCGGAACGTCACCCGGCACCGTGTAGGGGTCCTGGCCCAGTTCGACGTGGACGATCTCCATGCCCAGGCTGCGGAAGAGCAGCGACATCCAGTAGCGGAGCTTCTCGCCATGCCCGTCGGCGGGGTCGTTGAACGCGGCGACGTCGTTGCGGACCGCCTTCCAGAAGACCTCGTCCAGGTCGCCCTGGGGAAAGCCGCCGCCGCCCGAGAAGTAGCCGTGGATGCTGGGCAGCCCCAGTTCGCCTTCCCACTGGTCCGGGTCGCTGGGCCCGGTGTCGTGCAGGCGGGCGGCGCGGGCGGCCATGCCTTCCTTGAAGGCTTCGGGAAAGGACGCCAGCGTCACGGGGTCCAGTTGCAGCGCCGTCAGGCCCGAGAGGGTGAAGGCCAGGTTCACCGGCAGGGGGCGGTCGGCCGGGCCGTCGTCGACGCCGCCGACTTCGCCCCGCAAGGCGGCCCGGCTTTCATCCTTGTCCGGGGCGAGCGAGAGGCCGGCCTGCCGCAGGACCTCGAACAGGGTCAGGGTCGGCAACGAGCCGATCTGGGCCTCGGCCTTCCGACAAGCGGCCAGCAGCGCCGTCCTGTCGGCGACCGGTCCGCCGGCCATCTGGGTGATCAGCGTCATGCCGTCCAGGATCTCGCGGGGCGTCAGCTTGCCGTCCTTGAAGCTCTTGTCGACCCAGGCGAGCAGCGGGTCGTTGGTCGGCGCCCCGCCCGTGGCCGTCGCCTTGAGCGACGTGGCGCCGGCCATCTCGCGAAGCCGGTTGAGCAGGGGGTCGGCGTCGGCGCAGGCGATCAGCTTCAGCCAGTCGCGGAAGACGTCGACCGACCTTGGTTCGTCGTCGCGCTGATGGGCGTGCAGCAGGGCGGGATGGGCGAAGTCCAACCACAGGGCTTCCTGGTGGGCGGCCTTGTCCGGGCAGGTCTCGATGCGCGTCTTGGTCGCCTTGATCTCGTCGTCGTCCAGGATGCGGAAGAAGAAGAACAGCAGCCAGTCGCGCGGCTTCTTGCCGGGGCGCTTGGCGGGACGCAGGAGGTTGGCCTGGACGTCCTTGCTGGTGTGTCGGTCGATCGGAATGGCTCCATCGGCGCTCATGGCCGGCCCCCTTTTGTTGGATCAGCTTTGGCGGAACAGTCCGCTGGGCGTCGGAAAATCGTGGGCGATCTGCTGGTTTTCGCGCAGGAAGGCGTCGAACAGGGCGTCGAGATTGGCGGCCTGGCCGCCCTGGGCCGGCCTCACCTGGGCCACGAAGGCGTCGAAGCGCTGCTTGAACGCCTCCAGATGCTTGATCCGCGCGACGCTGAGGTCCGAATAGGCCGCGTAGAACAGGCTGGTGTTGATCTGATAGCGCCGGACCCACAGCCAGAACTTCTCGAAGTCCCTCGTCCTCGGGAAATCCTCGCAGTTCTCGAAGATGAGATCGAAGGCGTCGGCCAGGTATTCGGCGATGTCGCGCATATAGACCCGGAGGTCGCCGTCGAATTCGACCTGGGTCAGGAGGAAGCTGTTGAATTCCGAGGACGCCGGCGCGGTCGGAGGGCTGGAGGGCCGCGCCAGGGTTAGGAATTCGTCGAACGGCTCGGGGACGACCCCCGGGATCACCGTGCTCGGAGACGTCGCTACGGGCGTCGGCTGGTTCGGACCCGCGACCGCGGGCGGGGCGGGCATGTTGAAGTAGCGGACATCCTTCACCGAGGAGCCGACCAGATACTGCTCGGGCCGCAGGATCGTCAGTCGGCCGAAATGGATGGCCGGGACGCGGTTGAGGTCGATCGGGAAGCCCTGGCGGTGCCGCTCGGCCAGGCCGTCGATCAGCGAACGCAGCCGCTCCTCGTAGGTTCGGCGCTCGTTCGGCACGCAGCCCTTCTTGATCGGCGACAGCACGGCGATCTCGGACATGCCGCCGATGGTCTTGGACACGGCCCAATTGAGCCGGCCGCCTCGGGTTCCGGGTTGCCTCATGTTCAGTCCCCCTTTTCGCGCAACGTTCCTGTGAAGCTTTCTGCAACCTTAGGGATTCTATAGGAACGCCGCACCCTTGAGATGGCGGTCCGCCGAAGAGCCGTCTTCAGATCGGAGCCCCCTCCGCCGCGACCTTGCGCCTCGTCCGGAAGCTTCGCGGTGCCAGGGCTCACGGCGCGTGTGTGAGATTCACCACGGTCGCCCGGCCGCGGCTGGCCGCCCTCCACCTCGGGCGTCGGACGTGTTTCCAAAGATTTGCATCAATTTGCATTGTGCCGTTCTGTCGGAGCAGGCAAACAGGCTTTGCAGAATGACGCCAAAGAGCGTCTCCGGTGCGCGGCCCAGTCGGGGAGTTTGCATCTGTTTGCTATGAGGGCGAGGATGCGGCGCTACGATCGGCCGGAACTGGATGGCCTGAGGTTCTTCGCGTTCGCCCTGGTTCTGGTCTTCCACCTGCCGGACTACCTGCCGCTCGCCGCGGGACGGCCCTGGCTGGCCGACGTCCTGACCGCCGGCGCGTTCGGCGTGCCGATCTTCTTCCTGCTGAGCGCCTTCCTGATCACCGAGCTGCTGGCGCGCGAGCACGAGGCCCAGGGACAGGTGCGCGTCGCGGCCTTCTACGGCCGCCGCATCCTGCGCATCTGGCCGCTGTATTTCATGGTTCTGCTGGGCCTGACGGCGCTGGAACACTGGACGCCGGGCGTGGGGCCCGCCCGGCCCGACCAGTTCGCCGCCTTCGCCCTGTTCTACGCCAACTGGCATATCGCCTTCCAAGGCTGGGTCGCCGGTCCGGTCGATCCGCTGTGGAGCATCTCGGTCGAGGAGCAGTTCTACCTGCTGGTTCCGGTCCTCATGGCGCTGGCGGGGCGCAGGGCGATCACGGCCCTGGCGGTCGCGGTCCTGGCCGCTTCGTACGGCGCGATCTGGCTGTACGCCGTCCATCCGACCGCCGGCGACAACGGGCAGTGGACCAACGGCCTGGTCCAGGGCCAGTTCTTCGCCGCCGGCTGCCTGCTTTCCAACCAGCTGCGCGGACGCGTCCCCAGCTGGCGCTGGCCTGTCCGGCTGGCGCTGCTGGCGGCCGGCGCGGCGGCCTGGCTGGTCGCGGTCCGCGTCTGCGGCGTCAAGAGCTGGGACCCGCAGTCGCCCACGCCGTGGCACGCCCTGGCGGGCTGGGGGCTGGTCCTGGGCGGGACGGTCGCGATCTTCCTGTCGACCCTCGGAGTCGATGGGACAGCCCTGCCGTCGGCCCTGACCTATGCGGGGCGCATCTCGTACGGCCTCTACGTCTTCCACGCCCTCGTCCTGCACCTGGTGTTCCACCAGGTCCTGCCGGCGCTGGACGGCTGGCGGCCGGGCCTTTCCCAGACCCTGGCGGGCCGGGGCGGGGGTCTCGTCGCGGCGATCCTGCTCCTGGGCCTGGCCGCCCATCTGTCCTACCGGTTCCTCGAGACGCCCTTCCTGCGGCTCAAGGCCCGGCTGGCCGTCGTCACGCGCTAGGAGTTTCCCGATGCCTCGCCACAGCCTCATCGCGCCCCTGGCGCTTTCGGCCCTGCTGCTGGGGACCAGCGCCGTCGCGGCGCCGGCTCCGGCCCGCTTCCCGGCCGACCGCCTGCCCGAGGACGAGATCATCTATCTGGTCATGCCCGACCGCTTCGAGAACGGCGACCCGGCCAACGACCGGGGAGGGCTGGCCGGCGGCCGCGACAGGACCGGCTACGATCCGACCTCGAGGATGTTCTACCACGGCGGCGACCTGAAGGGCGTCATCGACCGGCTCGACTACATCCAGGGCCTGGGCGCGACGGCGATCTGGCTGACGCCCGTCTTCACCAACCAGACCGTCCAGTACGAGCCCGGGCGGGAGATCGCCGGCTATCACGGCTACTGGCCGCTGAACTTCCTGGACGTCGATCCGCACCTGGGCGACCGCGCGCTCTACAAGGCCTTCGTCGACGCCGCCCACGCCCGGGGCCTGAAGGTCTATCTCGACATCGTGGTCAACCACACCGCCGACATCATCCAGTATCGCGAGTGCGCCCCGCGCGGCTGCGTCTACCGGAGCCAGGCCGACTATCCTTATTCGCGGCGAGGCGGCGTCCAGGGCGAGCCGATCAACGACGGCTTCACCGGCCTTTCCGGCCAGACGCCGGGCAATTTCAAGCGGCTGACCCGGTCGGACTACGCCTACACCCCGTACGTCCCCGAGGCGGACCGCGACGCCAAGCAGCCCGCCTGGCTGAACGACCCGCGCTTCTACCACAACCGCGGGGAGTCCACCTTCGAGGGCGAGAGCTCGCAGTTGGGCGACTTCGCCGGGCTGGACGACGTCATGACCGAGGACCCCAGGGCGCTGGCCGGCTTCATCGACATCTACGGCCGCTGGATCGACGACTTCCGCGTCGACGGCTTCCGGATCGACACCGCCCGCCACGTCAATCCCGAGTTCTGGCGGGCCTTCGTGCCGGCCATGCAGAAGCGGGCCGTCGCCGCGGGCGTGACCAACTTCCATATCTTCGGCGAGGTGATGAACGACGACCCGGCGATCCTGGCGCGCCACACGCGCATCGACGGCCTGCCGGCGGTCAACGACTTCGCCTTCCACAGGGCGATCGTCGACGTGGTCGCCCGCAACAAGCCGACGGCCGAACTGGGCGAGGTGTTCGACAAGGACGCGCTGTACGAAGGCGGCCCGGCCGCCGCGCGGCGCCTGGTCACCCTGATCGGCAATCACGACGTCCTGAGGCTGGGGCGCACCGTCCGGTCGGCCAATCCCCAGGCCGATGAGGCCGAGCTGCTGAAGCGGACCATCCTGGCCAACGCCCTGCTGCTGACCGCGCGGGGCGTGCCGGCGCTCTACTACGGCGACGAGCAGGGTTTCACCGGCGTGGGCGACGGCGACCATGACTCGCGCGAGGACATGTTCGCCAGCCAGGTGGCCAGCTACAACGCCAACCGCCTGATCGGGACCTCGGCGACGACGACGGCGTCGAGCTTCAACCCGTCCCATCCGCTGTACCGCGAGATCGCCGAGCTGACCCGGCTGCGCCGGCAGGAGCCGGCCCTGCGGCGCGGGGACCAGATCACCCGCTACGAGACCAAGGGGCCCGGCCTCTTCGTCTTCTCCCGGCGCCTGGACGGCGAGGAGGTGCTGGTGGCCGTCAACACCGCGGCCGAGCCCAGGACGGCCCAGGTCCAGGTCGAGACCGCCTCGACGGACTGGCGCGGCCTGCGGGGCCAATGCGCGGCGAGCGCCCTGGCGCCGGGCGCCTACGCGGTCAGCGCGCCGGCCTTCGGTTACGTGGTCTGCAAATCGGCGGGAGCGGTGCGACCGAACGCGCGGCTTCCATGATCGGGGGCAAATATCGTACTAGGGCGCGCTCAAGACCAACTTGAACGGGTTCCAAGGCCTCCGGGCCGGTTTCAAAGAATGCAGACGTTTCCGCCGCACAGACTGTCCGTCGCCCCGATGATGGACTGGAGCGACCGCCATTGCCGGTCGCTGCACCGCGTGCTGTC
>Ga0102591_1000839_pt1 | contig 49793 bp, 41 predicted proteins | sample AraplaCol_mCL_r2_2_FD_76860 | JGI IMG/M metagenome (GOLD analysis project Ga0102591, IMG submission 76860) | Arabidopsis root microbial communities from North Carolina, USA - plate scrape MF_Col_mCL_r2 (SPADES assembly) (version 2) | ecosystem: Host-associated > Plants > Roots > Endosphere... | reverse complement strand
TTGACGAACTGATCAATTAATTCCTTCGGGATGGCGGGCAATTCCCGCAATGGGGCTTTCGGTTTGCGTGGCATACATGCTCCTTAACGACATGTTATGCCCTACACACAAAATTCCTGACAGGCCCGGCTGGCCCTCACCCCCGCCCCTCTCCCGCAAGCGGGAGAGGGGAGCAAACACACGCCAAAAAAAGAAAACCCGGCAATCAGCCGGGTCTCCATCACAACATTAGCCGCGCGACTCTTCCGCCAGCCATTCGACCACCGGGATCGTCGCTGGCAGTAGCGGCCCGACTTCCACGGGCACTGACTGCCAGGAGAACGCCTGACCCTCGCGTCCCACCGGCTCGCCGCGCCAGTCGGTGATCTTGCAGAAATACAGCCGCACATAGGCATGCGGGTAGTCATGTTCCAGCGTGTGCCAGTGTTCGCTGCGCAGGATATCGAGACCGAGTTCCTCGTGTAGTTCCCGCGCCAACGCCGCCTCGACGGTTTCCCCCGGTTCAAGCTTGCCGCCCGGGAATTCCCAGTAGCCTTCGTACGGCTTGCCCGCAGGCCGTTGAGCCAGCAGGAAGCGGCCGTCCGGCTGGATCATCACACCGACGGCCACCTCGGTGACCTTGCGGGTCTGCCCGTCGGACGTCGTCACGGTTTCCTCCTGACCACTCATGCTCGGTTATTCCTTGTCCGCGACGAACGGCTTACCGTGCTTGCCGCCCCAGTCGCGCGCGAACTGCCACGCCACCCGGCCCGAACGAGAACCGCGCTCGAGCGCCCAGACCAGCGCATCGCCGCGTGCCGCCTCGATATCGGCCGCACTGCAGCCGAAGTGCGACAACCAGTGCCCGACGATAGCCAGGTATTCGTCCTGCTTGGGTGGATAGAACGACAGCCACAGCCCGAAGCGCTCGGACAACGAGATCTTTTCCTCCACCACCTCGCCCGGATGGATTTCTCCATCGGACGTGTGCTGGTAGGTCTCGTTGTCTTTCATGTACTCGGGCAGCAGGTGGCGACGGTTCGACGTGGCGTAGATCAGCACGTTGTCCGATTGCGCGGCCACCGACCCGTCAAGCGCCGACTTCAGCGACTTGTAGCCCGACTCGCCGTCCTCGAACGACAAGTCGTCGCAGAACACGACGAAGCATTCAGGCCGCGTGGCCAGCTTCTCCACGATATCGCCCAGGTCGCCCAGATCGTCCTTGTCCACTTCCACCAGCCGCAGGCCATCCTGCACGAATTCGTTCAGGCAGGCCTTGATCAGCGAAGACTTGCCAGTCCCGCGCGCGCCGGTCAGCAGCACGTTGTTGGCCGGCAAATGCTTCACGAACTGGCGCGTGTTGGCCACGATGGCATCCTTCTGACGATCGATGTTCTTTAGATCGGTCAGATGAATCGGCGGCAACTGGCGGATGGCCTGCAGATAGCCGATGTTGCCGAACAGGCTTTGCCGCTTGCGCCACCGGAACGCTACCGCCTCCTTCCAGTCCGCGTCGGTCAGTTCCGGCGGCAACCATTGTTCAAGACGGGCGAGAAAACTGTCGAGGCGTGTAGCGAGGTCGGACATGGGGGCGATGGCTCTGATGCTGAAACTTGAAGTTTTAGGATTTCAGGAACGGTAGTCGGCGTTGATCGACACGTAGTCGTGCGACAGATCGCACGTCCATATAGTCGCTTCCGCATTGCCACGACCCAGTGCGATGCGCACCGTGATCTCGGCCTGCTTCATCACGCGCTGGCCGTCTTCCTCGCGATACTCGGCATTGCGGCCGCCATCGCGGGCCACCCAGACGTCGTCCAGCCACAGGTTGACGCGATCCACGTCGAGGTCATCCACGCCGGCGTATCCCACTGCGGCAAGGATGCGGCCCAGGTTGGGGTCCGACGCGTAGAAGGCCGTCTTCACCAGCGGGGAATGGGCCACGGCATAGGCGATCTGGCGGCATTCCGCCACGTTCTTGCCGCCTTCCACGCGAATCGTCATCAGCTTCGTGGCGCCTTCGCCATCGCGCACGATCATCTGGGCGAGTTCCTGCGCCAGCGAGGTCACGGCATCGCGCAACGCTTCGAAAGCGACACCCTCGGCGCTGTTCACCGTGGCGCCGGATTTGCCCGATGCGATCAGCACGAAGGAATCATTGGTCGAGGTATCGCCGTCAATCGTGATGCTGTTGAACGAGTGATCGGCGGCGTGCGACACGAGCTTCTGGAGCACAGGCTGCGATACGGCGGCATCCGTGGCGATAAAACCCAGCATCGTCGCCATGTTCGGGCGGATCATGCCCGCGCCCTTGCTGATGCCCGACATCGTCACGGTCTTGCCGTCGATCTCCACCGTCCGCGAAGCCGCCTTCGGCTGCGTGTCGGTGGTCATGATCGACTCGGCAGCAGCCAGCCAGTTGTCTGCGCGCGCGTTGGCGATGGCCGCCGGCAGCGCGGCGGTCAAGCGATCCACCGGCAGTTGTTCAAGGATCACGCCGGTCGAGAACGGCAGCACCTGACTGGCGGCGATGCCGAGTTGCCTTGCCAACGCCTCGCACGTGGCGCGTGCGGCGGCCAGTCCCGGCTCACCCGTGCCGGCGTTGGCATTGCCCGTGTTCACCACCAGGGCGCGGATGCCCGCGCCGCCCGTCAGGTGCTCCCGGCAGACCTGAACCGGCGCTGCGCAGAAACGGTTTTGGGTAAACACGCCGGCAACGGTGCTGCCCTCGGCAACTTTCACCACCAGCACGTCCTTGCGGTTGGCCTTGCGGATGCCACCTTCGGCCCAGCCGAGTTCGACACCAGCGACGGATTTCAGGTTTTCTGCCTGCGGCAGTGGCAAGTTCACGGGCATTTGCGTTCCTCTACGGACTTTTACGACTACTCGGTCTATCTGACGAACATGCCCGCTTGAACGCGAGTCCAAGCGGGCATGTTCTTGTTCTATCGCGAAGCGCGGCGCGAAGTCTCCTTCGCGTCGGCGCCTGCAGCGGCGGCTGGCTTCAGCTCAGCTTGCCGTGGCACTGCTTGAACTTCTTGCCCGAGCCGCACGGGCACGGGTCGTTACGGCCAACCTTGGGCATGCCCGCGAGCGCCACGTCGTCGCCCCCCATGGCCGCGGCAGCCGCCATGGCAGTCCCGCTGCGTGCCGAAGCCTGCTCGACCGGGTCGGCACTGCCGGCGAAGTCGTCATGCTTGTACTGCACGTTCTCGAGGTGCGACAAGCCCTCTTCGATCTGCTCCGATGCCTGCTCCAGCTGCTCAGGCGACTGGATCTGCACGTTGAACACCACGCGCGTGACTTCGCTCTTGATGACGTCCAGCAGGCGGGCGAACAGTTCGAACGACTCGCGCTTGTACTCCTGCTTCGGATCCTTCTGAGCGTAGCCGCGCAGGTGAATACCCTGGCGCAGGTGGTCCAGCGCGGCCAGATGCTCGCGCCAGTGCGTGTCGATGCTCTGCAGCATGACCGAACGCTCGAAGCCGGCGAACGACTCGCGTCCCACCTGGGCAATCTTGGCGTCATACGTTTCGCGGGCAGTCTTCAGGACGATGTTCAGCAGTTCCTCGTCTTCGATGCTCTGCGCGGCTTCCACGGTCTTGGCCAGCGGGACGTCGAGGTTCCAGTCCTCGCGCAAACGCTGCTCCAGGCCCGCGATATCCCACTGTTCTTCCATGCTCTCGGCCGGCACGTAGTCGCGGAACAGTTCTACGAGCACGCTCTCGCGCAGGTTGGCCACCATGTCGCCAACGTCCTGCGACTCCAGCACGTCGTTACGCAGCTTGTAGATTTCCTTGCGCTGGTCGTTGGCAACGTCGTCGTACTGCAGCAGTTGCTTGCGGATGTCAAAGTTGCGGCCTTCCACCTTGCGCTGCGCCGATTCGATCGAGCGCGTGACGATACCGGCTTCGATCGGCTCGCCTTCAGGCATCTTCAGGCGCTCCATGATCGCGCGGACGCGGTCACCGGCGAAGATGCGCAGTAGCTGGTCGTCCAGCGACAGGTAGAAGCGCGAGGAACCCGGGTCGCCCTGGCGACCGGCTCGGCCACGCAGCTGGTTGTCGATCCGGCGCGACTCGTGGCGCTCGGTGCCCACGATATGCAGGCCGCCAGCAGCCTTGACCTGTTCGTGCAGCGATTGCCATTCGTCCTTGAGCTGCGCGATCTTCTGCGCCTTCTCGGCGTCCGACAGGCTCGCATCGGCCTCGATGAACCCTGACTGCTTTTCGACGTTGCCGCCCAGCACGATGTCCGTACCCCGACCGGCCATGTTCGTGGCGATCGTAATCATCTTCGGACGACCCGCCTGCGCCACGATCTCGGCCTCACGTTCGTGCTGCTTGGCGTTCAGCACCTGGTGAGGCAGTTTTTCCTTGTTCAGCAGGTCTGACAGATACTCGGACGTTTCGATCGACGTCGTGCCCACCAGCACCGGCTGGCCGCGCTCGAAGCAGTCGCGGATATCGCGCACCACCGCGTCGTAGCGCTCCTTCGATGTCTTGTAGATCTGGTCCTGCAAATCCTGGCGCTGCGCCGGGCGGTTGGTCGGGATCACGACCACTTCCAGGCCATAGATTTCCTGGAATTCGTAAGCTTCGGTGTCGGCCGTGCCGGTCATGCCGGCCAGCTTCTCGTACATCCGGAAATAGTTCTGGAACGTGATCGTCGCCAGCGTCTGGTTTTCCTGCTGGATCGACACGCCTTCCTTGGCTTCCACGGCCTGGTGCAGGCCATCGGACCAGCGGCGCCCCGTCATCAGGCGGCCCGTGAACTCGTCGACGATGATGACTTCATCGTTCTGCACCACGTAGTGCTGGTCACGATGGAACAGGCTCTGCGCGCGCAGGGCGGCGTACAGGTGGTGCATCAACGTGATGTTCTGTGGCGCGTAGAGCGATTCGCCCTCGCCGATCAGGCCCTGTGCAGCCAGGATCTGCTCCGCCTTTTCGTGGCCAGCCTCGGTCAGGTAGACCTGATGGCCCTTCTCGTCCACGTAGTAGTCGCCCGGTTTTTCCACGCCCGTGCCATCGGACTTTTCCTCGCCGATCTGGCGCTCCAGCAGCTTGGGAATGCCATTCATGCGCTGGTAGAGATCGGTCTGGTTCTCGGCCTGGCCCGAGATGATCAGCGGCGTGCGCGCTTCGTCGATCAGGATCGAGTCCACTTCGTCGACGATGGCGTAGTGCAGCGGCCGCTGTACCCGCTGCGACGGGTCATAGACCATGTTGTCGCGCAGGTAGTCGAAGCCGAATTCGTTGTTGGTGCCGTAAGTGATGTCGGCGTTGTACGCCACCTGCTTCTGATCGTGCGGCATCTGCGACAGGTTCACCCCTACCGACAGGCCCAGGAAGTTATACAGGCGTCCCATCCACTCGGCATCGCGCTGGGCCAGGTAGTCGTTCACGGTGACGACGTGCACGCCCTTGCCGGTCAACGCATTCAGGTACACGGCCAGGGTGGCGGTCAGCGTCTTGCCTTCGCCGGTGCGCATTTCCGCGATCTTGTTGTCGTTCAGGACCATGCCGCCGATCATCTGCATGTCGAAGTGGCGCATCTTCATGACGCGCTTGCTGGCTTCGCGGCAGACGGCAAAGGCCTCGGGCAACAGGGATTCCAGCGACTCGCCACCGGCATGGCGCTGCCGGAAGATCTCGGTCATGCCACGCAGTTCGTCGTCCGACAGCGACTCGAACTTCGGTTCGAGCGCATTGATCTGTGCCACCGTGCGGCGATATTGCTTGATCAGCCGCTCATTGCGGCTGCCGAAGACTTTCTTGAGAAGGCCCGTGATCATCGAGTGCTTTCACCTGCGCGAGCAACCGGCAGGAACCAGGTCGACCGAGCGCGAGGAATGAGTAGATTGGCGCGAAACGCCGAGTTTATCATGTGCCGATGTCCTGACCCGGCGTATTGCCAGCGCAGATTCTGCACAGTTACAACGGCTCTGGCGTAGTTCGGAACCCGGTCCCGGACTACGCCAGCAGGTTGGGACTGACGCGGTGACTTCAATGTTCCGTCCACGGGTCTGATAGGTGCTCCCCGGGTATTGCGCGCTAGAATGCGCGCATGCGCATGTTCACCCACCACGCCCTGCAGACCCCTGCCGCCAAGCCCCTGCAAGACTGGCTGGCCAAGTCCGGGCCGGTTTCCACGCTGATGCAGACCGCCCGGCAACTGGCCCTGCTGGAGGCGGAGGTTTTTGGGCTGCTCCCGCCCGGCATGCGGGCCGGTATCGCCGTGGCCGGTGTGAAGTTCGACAATCGGGGACCGCAAGCGGAGCACACGCTCCTGCTGCTGGCAGCCCATGGCGCGGCTGCGGCCCGCGTCCGCCAAGTGGTGCCGACGCTACTCTCGAGACTGCAGCAACGTGGCTCCCAGGTCACCGCAATCCGGGTACGCGTACAACCCGAAGTCGGACGTGGCGACTGGGACACTGGGCCGGTCGAGCGCAAGCCGCGCGGCGCCAATCTGCCGGAACTCGGTCTGCGCAGCATGGATGCACTGGCGCGCGATCTCGAGGATTCTCCACTCAAGGACGCCGTGCAGGCGTTGCTGGCACGCCACCGCTGAGTCTGCCGCCTGCGTTTGGAGCAGGCTGGAATTGACGCATCTCGCTATCCCGCAGAACGACCACCGCTGAAACGGCGACGGTTGACCACGAACAAGGAAGCGCCTCCCTGATCACCGCATTCTTTTCCCGGCCAACCCTTAACTTTTTGCCGGAATCAGGAGAGCGATCATGTATCAGGGCATTCTTCAAGCCATCACCGAAAGCGCGGATCGTTTCATCGAGATCCGGCGCCAGATCCATCAATTCCCGGAGGTCGGTTTTACCGAAACCAGAACGGGCGACCTGGTAGCGGAAATGCTGAAAGGCTGGGGCTACGAGGTCTCTCGCGGCATGGCCAAGACCGGCGTGGTCGGAACGTTGAAGGTGGGTAGCGGCAAAAAGCGGGTCGGCATTCGCGCAGATATGGACGCCCTGCCGATGGCCGAGACCAGCGGAAAAGCGTGGAGCAGCACGGTTCCAGGGAAATTCCACGGCTGCGGGCACGACGGGCATACGGCAATTCTTCTATGCGCCGCCGAGTATCTCGCCAGAACCAGAAATTTCGACGGCACCTTGCACCTGATTTTCCAGCCGGCCGAAGAACTGCTCTACGGCGGGAAGGTCATGGTCGACGATGGCTTGTTCAGGGAATTTCCCTGCGACGCCATTTTCGCCATGCACAACATGCCGGGATTCAAGGAGTGCGAGTTCTATTTCCGCGAAGGCGCATTCATGGCGTCGTCCGATACCTTGCACATCGAAATCCATGGCGTGGGCGGGCACGGTGCCATTCCTGAAAAGGCCATCGACGCCACGCTCGTCGCCTGCCACATTGGCACGGCGCTGCAAACCATCGTGTCGCGCAGTGTCTCGCCGTTCGAAGCTGCGGTGATCACCATCGGCAGTATCCAATCCGGCGAGGCCCCGAACATCATCAACAGCAAGGCGCTGATGAAGCTTAGTGTGCGCTCCCTGAATCCCGCCGTCCGCGCGGTGCTGCTGAAGCGTATCGGAGAAGTGGCGCAGATGCAGGCGCAGAGTTTCGGCGCTACCGCCGAAGTGATGCACGTCAACGGCAGTCCGGTGCTGATCAATGGCAGCGAGGCCACCGATTTTGCCGCCCGGGTAGCGCGCGACATGTTCGGGGCAGAGCGGGTGCACACCGACGCGCCGCAACTGCCGGGCAGCGAAGACTTTGCCTTCATGCTCGAGGCCAATCCCAATGGCAGCTACATGCTAATCGGCGCCGGTGACGAGCCGGGCTACTGCATGGTCCACAACCCGGGCTACGACTTCAACGACAAATGCCTGGTTCCCGCCGCCGCCTATTGGTGCGCCATCACCGAAGCCTACCTGAAGTAGTCCGGGCCTTCATATGACCACAGGGAGCCACTCATGAAAATGCAGGACCTGGCGCTGCTAGCCCTGCTTGGGCTGATCATGCTGCCCTTTGTCGCCTCATCGGCATTGCTCGACGCCTACAAAGGCTTCAATGCCGAACACGGCATGGTGATGGCATTCATCAAGTTCGGTGTCCTGGCAACACTGGGGGAAGTGATCGGGCAGCGCATCCGGACCGGCGGCTACCGGCTGGCACGCTTTGGTGTTCTGCCGAAGATGGTGGTGTGGGGGATTCTCGGCCTGTTCATCAGCATCGCGTTCAAGGTCTTTGCCATCGGCTCGCCGTATTGCGCCGAGTACTTGGGACTGGATGGCGTCGTCGCCGCCATGAACGGCGGATTCTCGATGCTGAAACTGGCGGGCGCGCTCACCATCAGCGCCCTGATGAACCTGATCTTCTCGCCGGTCATGATGACCGCGCACAAGGTTACGGACATGCATATCGCCCGTCATCAGGGATCGCTGCGCGCGCTGTGCCGGCCCATCGCCGTCGCAGAACATCTGAAGGCGATGGACTGGCAGACGCAGTGGGGATTCGTGTTCAAGAAGACGATTCCGCTCTTCTGGCTCCCGGCTCATGGACTGACCTTCCTGCTGCCGCCGGATTCGCAGATCCTGTTCGCGGCATTGCTCGGTGTCGCACTCGGCATCGTCCTGGCCATTGCAGGTCCCAAGCCGGCGACTGCGCAAGCCTGAGCAAAAGGAATGGCATGAAAAAAACCCCGCGCTCTTGCGAACGCGGGGTTTTTTTTCGATTTAACCGGGCTGGCCGTCAGGCAAATGCCGGCTGGGCCTGCGGCAGGAAGGCCACTGGGGCTTCCTCGATCTTGTCGAACGTCACGAATTCGTAGGCTTCCTGATCGGCCAGCAATGCGCGCAGGAGCTGGTTGTTCAGGCCGTGGCCGGACTTGTGTGCCACGTACGAACCGATCAGCGGATGGCCCACCACGTACAGGTCACCGATCGCATCGAGGATCTTGTGGCGCACGAACTCGTCGCCGTAACGCAGTTCCTCGTTATTGAGCATGCGGTGCTCGTCCAGCACGATGGCGTTGTCCAGGCTGCCGCCACGGGCCAGGCCCATTTCGCGCAAAGCTTCCACCTCATGGGCGAATCCAAACGTGCGTGCACGGGCAATTTCACGGACGTAACTCGTATCGGCGAAATCGATCGTGAAAGTCTGGCCAGTCTTGTCGACGGCCGGATGGCGGAAGTCGATGGTGAAGGCCAGCTTGAAGCCGAAGAATGGTTCCAGACGTGCGAGCTTGTCGCCCTCACGCACTTCCACGGCTTTCTTGACGCGGATGAAACGCTTGGCGGCGGGCTGCTCTTCAATACCCGCCGACTGCAGCAGGAATACGAAGGATGCGGCGCTGCCATCCATGATCGGGATTTCCTCGGCGTCGACATCCACATAGAGATTGTCGATACCCAGGCCGGCGCAGGCCGACATCAGATGCTCGACCGTCGAGACGCGCGCGCCGTCCTTCTGCAATACCGACGCCAGGCGAGTATCGCCAATAGCGGACGCCGCCACGGGAATCTCCACGGCTTCGGGAAGATCGACGCGAGTGAAAACGATGCCGGCATCGGCGGGAGCAGGCCTCAAGGTCAGCGTCACTTTGCGGCCCGAGTGCAAACCAATGCCAACCGTCTTCACCAGGGATTTGATAGTGCGCTGTTTGAGCATGACGGCCTCAACTATTATTAAAAGCTATTGGGCGGAAATTCTAATAAGGCGATACTACCACCAACCGGTGTACTGCGCTGCACCAAACTGTTTCCGCCTGTTAGACATGTAAGTAAAGCGCCCAATAAGGCACTTAATGACAAAGCTTTCGTATCAGTCGCGCAACGCTGCAAGCACCGCTTCAGCGCTGCTGACCTGGAATGCGCCAGGTTCCTCGACGAACAGGTGCGTCACCGCGCCGTCGTCGATGACCATGGCGTAGCGCTTCGCCCGGACACCCAGACCACGCTGGCTCAGGTCCTGGTCGAGGCCGAGCGCCTTCGCCCACTGGGCGGCGCCGTCGGCCATCATGCGCACCTTGTCGCCGGCGTGCTGCTCACGGCCCCACGCGCCCATCACGAAAGCGTCGTTGACCGAATGGCACCAGACCTCATCCACGCCTGCGGCACGCAGATCGTCGATCAGTTGAACGTAGCCCGGCACATGCTTGGCCGAGCAGGTCGGCGTGAACGCGCCGGGTAGGCCGAACACCACGATCTTCTTGCCCTTGACGAGTTCGGTCACCTGGAAAGCGTTGGGACCGAGGGCGCAGCCACCCGATTCCGTTTCGAAGAATTCGTACAGCGTTGCGTCCGGGACGCGCTGGCCAACTGCGATCATGGAATTGTGCCCTCTTGGTGGAAACCCTGCCTGCATCATAGAGACTGACATCACCGCGACCAAGCACGGTTTTACGTCAGGTGCGGCAGGCATTACATGCGATAGAAACGCCGCGCGGCGCGTCTTCTGGACGCGCCGCGCGGACGAGTACATCCCGCCGCCGGAGGCGGGAGATGAGTCCGGGGAGGCGGCCGATGGCCCGCCTGTCCCGGCAACGGGATGCGATGGACGACATGGGGCGCGGGCGCGGCACAGCCGGGCGCCCTGACGGGTATCGCGTCAGTCCAGGCAATCGCCGAGCGGATAGGGAGCGCTCGCGCGACGCGTAAAGGACCAAGGACCACCTGCCAGGCGCACGGCTGTTACCGCTGCCCTGCCGGAGCCCAACTCAGTCTGCCTGCTTGCGCAGGAAGGCCGGGATGTCGTACGTATCCACACCCTTTTCCTGCAGTGCCGCCACGTGAGCCGATGCGGACTCACGCGAGCTGCGCCACACGGCGGGCGTATCCAGGTTGCTGTAGTCCGGCGCGGCGTGCGCGTGCGACGTGGCGGCGGTCATGCCCGACATCATCTGCACCGGCATGTTGTCCGTACCGGTCTTCAGCAGCGTCATCGGCTGCTGCTTCTTGGCCGAACGGCCCAGGCCCGTTGCCACCACGGTCACGCGCAGTGCGTCGCCCATCGCGTCGTCGTACACCGTACCGAAAATCACGGTCGCATCTTCCGCGGCATAGCTGCGGATCGTGTTCATGACTTCCTTAGTTTCCGACAGCTTCAGCGAGCGGCTGGCCGTGATGTTGACCAGCACGCCACGCGCGCCGGACAGATCCACGCCTTCCAGCAGCGGGCTGGCCACAGCCTGCTCGGCAGCCAGGCGGGCGCGGTCCACGCCAGACACGGTTGCCGTGCCCATCATGGCCTTGCCTTGTTCGCCCATCACCGTCTTCACGTCTTCAAAGTCGACGTTCACCAGACCATCGACATTGATGATTTCAGCGATGCCAGCCACAGCGTTGTGCAGCACGTCATCGGCGCACTGGAAGCACTTGTCCATCTCGGCGTCATCGCCCATGACTTCGAAGAGCTTCTCATTGAGCACGACGATCAGCGAATCCACCGACGATTCGAGTTCGCCCGAGCCATGTTCGGCCACCTTGGCGCGACGTGCGCCTTCGAAGTCGAACGGCTTGCTGACCACGCCCACGGTCAGGATGCCCATTTCCTTGGCCACCTGTGCCACGATCGGCGCGGCACCGGTACCGGTACCGCCGCCCATGCCGGCAGTGATGAAGACCATGTGTGCGCCACGCAGCGAATCGGCGATCTGCTCGCGCGCCTGCTCTGCGCAGTTGCGGCCCACCTCAGGCTTGGCGCCAGCGCCCAGCCCCGTATTGCCGAGTTGCAGCACGCGCGACGCGCTGGAGCGCTTCAGAGCCTGGGCATCCGTGTTCATGCAGATGAATTCCACGCCCTGCACACCACGGCTGATCATGTGCTGCACGGCGTTGCCGCCCGCACCGCCCACGCCCACCACCTTGATGATGGTGCCGTCCTGAATCTCCGTTTCGATCATGTCAAAGTCCATCACTGCCTCCGAGAAAAATCAGTCCCCAAACGCTGCAGCCTCCCCGCCGCAACCCTTGGCTCCTGAACAAGAAACCATCAAAAACTGCCTGGCCAATATGGCCGGTGAAACGTCTGACCTGCTCTTCGTGCCGCGATCCGGGATCACGGCACTGAATCTTTCCTGACACGCGACGGCTTCAGAAGTTGCCGACGAACCATTCCTTCATGCGTGTCCACACCTGCTTGACCTGTCCGCTCTGCACCGCCACCTTGCGCCCGCGCATGCGCTGCACGCAGCCTTCCTGCAGTAGCCCCATCACGGTCGAATAACGCGGGCTCTTCACCACCTCGTGCAGGTTGCCGCGATACTCGGGCACACCCACGCGCACGGGCTTCAGGAAGATGTCCTCGCCCAGCTCGACCATGCCCGGCATCATCGCCGTGCCGCCGGTGATCACCACGCCCGACGACAGCAGTTCCTCGTAGCCCGACTCGCGCACCACCTGATGCACCAGCGAATAGAGTTCCTCGATGCGCGGCTCGATCACCGCCGCCAGCGCCTGCCGGCTCAGCGTGCGGGTACCGCGATCGCCAACACCAGGCACTTCGATCATGTCTTCCGGATCGGCAATCGCCTGCTTGGCAATGCCGTACTGCATCTTGATATCCTCGGCATCGGGCGTCGGCGTACGCAGCGCCATCGCGATGTCGTTGGTAATCTGGTCACCGGCGATGGGAATCACCGCCGTATGGCGGATCGCGCCTTCGCTGAAGATGGCGATGTCGGTCGTGCCGCCACCGATATCGACCAGCACCACGCCCAGTTCCTTCTCGTCCTCTGTCAGCACGGCCAGGCTCGACGCCAGCGGCTGCAGGATCAGGTCATGCACTTCCAGCCCGCAGCGGCGCACGCACTTGACGATGTTCTGCGCCGCGCTGACCGCGCCGGTCACGATATGCACCTTTACTTCCAGGCGGATGCCGCTCATCCCGATAGGCTCGCGCACGTCTTCCTGGCCGTCGATGATGAATTCCTGCGTCAGGATGTGCAGGATCTGCTGGTCGGTCGGGATATTGACCGCCTTGGCCGTCTCGATCACGCGGGCCACGTCCGTCTGCGTGACCTCCTTGTCCTTGATCGCCACCATGCCGCTGGAGTTGAAGCTGCGGATATGGCTGCCGGCGATACCGGTGAACACCTCGGCAATCTTGCAGTCGGCCATCAGCTCGGCCTCCTCCAGCGCGCGCTGGATCGACTGCACGGTGGCTTCGATGTTGACCACGACCCCCTTCTTCAGACCCTTGGACTCGGACTGACCCATCCCGATGACCTCGTAGCTGCCGTCGGGGCGCAGTTCCGCCACCACGGCCGCCACCTTCGAGGTGCCGATGTCGAGACCGACCAGTAGGTCCTTGTATTCCTTGCTCATCGACTTTTCTCCGCGTTCTTGCTCTTGAGTCGCGTCGGATTGTTATTGGTATTACCGGCCGAAGCCGCCTGGGGCGCCGCCGCCGTGCCTGTGGCCGCCGCCTTCGCCGCTGCCTTGGCTGCCGCGGCGGCCTGGGCATCGGTCAGGAAGCGCACGCTGGCCGCGCGGATCGCAAAACCATTGGGGTAGCGCAGGTCGGCATACTCGATCTGCTTGCCCCACTGCTCCGTCAACTGCGGCCACGAGGCCACGAAGCGCTTCACCCGCGCCTCCATGGCAGCGCGGTCTTCATCGTTCTGCTCGCGGCCGAGTTCGACCACCATGCCGTTGGACAGCTTCGCGCGCCACGCGTAGCGGCCCGACAGCGCCACCGCCAGCGGCTCGGCCTTCATCGGCCGGAACCACTCGCGCATGATTTCCAGCTTTTCCACTACGTCTTCCTCGCTGTCCTGCGGGCCATCCAGCGCCAGCAGTTGCGCATCCTCTTCGGCCTCGGCCGTGTTGGCCACGAACACCTCGCCGTAGGTGTTTATCAACCGGCCGCTGTCCGGGCTGCCCCACGTGCCCAGCGCCTCGTGCTCTTCCACCTGCACCGCCAGCCCGTTCGGCCATTCGCGCCGTACGCTGGCGTGGCGCACCCAGGGCACCGACTCGAACGCCTGACGGGCCGCGTTCAGGTCCAGCGTGAAGAAATTGCCCGTCAGCTTGCCCAGCGCGTTGGCGCGCACGCTCGGCGCGTTCACGTGTCGCAGCTGACCACCTTCCATCGAGGTCAGCTCCACATGCGTGATGCCGAACACGGGCCGCTGCGCCAACCACAGCAACCCCGCGCCAAGCGCCATGAGCGCCACCAGCGCGTAGAGCGCTGAGGCGATCAGGTTGAGCAGGCGCGCGTTATGCCACATGGTTGGTCGGGTCTTCGGGTCGTCGTTTCAGGGTTACTCGGGCTTCCAATGCTCGTTCGGATGCAGATCCAGCGTGGCCATCGCCAGCACCTGCATCACGAAATCCTCGTAGCTGATGCCCTGCGCGCGCGCCGCCATCGGCACGAGCGAATGGCCGGTCATGCCAGGCGAGGTATTCATTTCGAGCAGGTACGGCTTGCCGTCGCGCGTCAACATCACGTCCGCGCGGGCCCAGCCTCGGCAACCCAGTACGCGGAATGCTTCGACGGCCAGCGCGCGGACTTCGTTCTCCAGCGCTTCAGGCAAAGTCGAGGGGCACAGGTATTGGGTATCGTCAGTAAAGTACTTATTTTGATAGTCGTAGTTCGACTCAGGCGCAACAATCTTGATAACTGGCAGCGCCGCGGTGCTCGCGCCCTCGCCCACGACCGGGCAAGTCAGCTCCGCGCCGTCGATGAAGGACTCGGCGATGACGTCGTTATCGAGGTCGGCGGCCTTCTGGAACGCGGCCTGCATCTGGTCGGCGGCGGTCACCTTGGTCAGGCCGATCGACGAACCTTCGCGTGCCGGCTTGACGATCAGCGGCAGGCCCAGGTCACGCACCACGGCGTCGAAATCTGTGTTCGCGTCCAGCATCGCAAAGCGCGGCGTCGCCAGGCCGTGGGTCATCCACAGCCGCTTGGTCGCCTGCTTGTCCATGGCCAGCGCCGACGCCAGCACGCCGCTGCCGGTATAAGGCACACCCAGTTGTTCGAGCAGGCCCTGCATCGTGCCGTCCTCGCCGTAGCGGCCATGGAGTGCGATGAAGACGCGGTCGAACTTGGCTGCAGCGAGCTCCGCCACGGACTGCAAGGCGGGATCGAACGCGTGCGCGTCCACGCCACGGGACTTCAGCGCGGCCAGCACGCCGTTGCCGGACATCAGCGAGATCTCGCGCTCGGCGGACTTGCCGCCCAGCAGCACGCCAACCTTGCCCAGCGATTTCGGATCGATATTGGGATGGGCCACGAAGCTCATTGCTGGCCTCCCGTCTGGTGCGACACCAGTTGTCCCGGTACGGCGCCGATCGAGCCGGCACCCATTGTCACGACCACATCGCCAGGTCGCACGGCATTCAGGATCGACTGGGACATATCCTCGATCTGTTCCACAAAAACGGGTTCCACCTTGTTTGCCACGCGCAACGCGCGGGTCATGGCGCGGCCATCGGCGGCCACGATTGGTGCCTCGCCAGCGGCATAGACTTCCGCCAGCAGCAGCGCATCCACGGTGCCGAGGACCTTCACGAAGTCCTCGAAGCAGTCGCGCGTACGGGTAAAGCGGTGCGGCTGGAAGGCCAGCACCAGCCGGCGGCCCGGGAACGCGCCGCGTGCGGCGGCCAGCGTGGCGGCCATTTCCACCGGGTGGTGGCCGTAGTCGTCCACCAGCGTGAACGTGCCGACGCCGTCGGGCGTCGCCACTTCACCATAACGCTGGAAGCGTCGACCCACGCCATGGAACTCGCGCAGCGCCTTGACGATGGCGGCGTCGGGCACCTCCAGTTCGGTGGCGATGGCGATGGCGGCCAGTGCGTTCTGCACGTTGTGGTCGCCCGGCAGGTTCAGCACGATATCCAGGGGCGGTTCGGCGTGGCCGTTCAACTGGCGCAGCACCGTGAAATGCATCTGGCCATCCACGGCGCGCGCGTTGATGGCACGGATCTGGGCGTCCTCGGCAAAGCCGTAGCGGACCACGGGCTTGGACACGAAGGGCAGGATCTCGCGCACGTTCGGATCATCGACGCACACAACCGCGATGCCGTAGAACGGCAGTCGCTGCGTGAACTCCACGAACGCCTGCTTGAGCCGGGCAAAGTCATGCCCGTAGGTGTCCATGTGGTCGGCGTCGATGTTGGTGATGACTTCCATCACCGGGAACAGGTTCAGGAACGACGCGTCCGACTCATCGGCCTCGGCCACGATGAAATCACCGGTGCCCAGCCGCGCGTTGGCGCCGGCCGAATTCAGCCGGCCGCCAATCACGAACGTCGGGTCCAGCCCGCCTTCGGCCAGCACCGAGGCCACGAGGCTGGTCGTGGTCGTCTTGCCGTGCGTGCCGGCGATGGCCACGCCCTGCTTCAGACGCATCAGTTCGGCCAGCATCACCGCGCGCGGCACCACCGGGATGCGCTTGGCGCGGGCGGCCAGGACTTCGGGATTTTCATTGGCCACCGCGGTGGATACCACCACGGCGTTGGCGCCTTCGACGTTCGCGGCATCATGGCCGTGGCAAACGCGTGCGCCGAGCGAGGCCAGGCGCCGCGTGGCAGCATTGCTGCCCACATCGGAGCCCGAGACCTTGTAGCCCAGGTTCAGCAGGACCTCCGCGATGCCGCTCATGCCGACGCCGCCGATGCCTACGAAGTGGATGTTCTTGACGATATGCTTCATGGAATTCGTTTCACTTTTCGCCCGCCGCCTGCCGGCAGATCTCGGCTACGCGCCGGGTTGCCTCAGGTTTGGCCAGGCTGCGCGCCGCGCGCGCCATGTCCTTCAGTTGCTCGCGCGTCAGGCTGGCAATGGTTTTCGCCAGTCCTTCCGCGCCCAGTTCGTTCTGTTGCACCAGCAACGCCGCGCCCTGCTTCGACAGGAACATCGCGTTGGTGGTCTGATGGTCGTCCACCGCGTGCGGGAAGGGCACGAACAGCGCGGCCACCCCAGCGGCCGCCACTTCCGAAACCGTCATCGCGCCCGCGCGGCAGATAACCAGGTCGGCATCGGCATACGCCGCCGCCATGTCGTCGATGAATGGCACGGTCTCGCCGGCCACGCCCGCTGCCGCGTAGTTGGCGCGGAGCTGGTCAATCTGTTTCGCGCCGGCCTGATGCTTGACCGTGGGCCGGGTGGCCTCGGGCAACAGCGCCAGCGCCTTCGGCACGACGTCGTTGAGCGCGGCCGCGCCAAGGCTGCCGCCCACCACGAGGATGCGCAGCGGCCCGGTGCGGTGGTCATAGCGCGACTCGGGCGCCGGGATCGTCGCCAGTTCCGCGCGCACGGGGTTGCCGGTCCACTCGCTGTCCGGCAGTGCATCCGGGAACGCGCACAGCACGCGGTCGGCCACCTTCGCCAGTACCTTGTTGGTCAGCCCGGCAATCGAGTTCTGCTCATGCAGCACCAGCGGCCGGCCCAGCAGCGACGCCATCATCCCCGCCGGGAACGTGATGTAGCCACCCATGCCGAGCACCACATCCGGCTTCACCCGGCGCAGCGCGCCGATGCTCTGCCAGAACGCGCGCAGCAGGTTCAGCGGCAACATGAACTTGGTCACCAGGCCCTTGCCGCGCAGTCCGCCGAACTGGATAAACTCCATCGGGATGTCGTGCTTCGGCACCAGCGTGGCTTCCATGCCCGTGCGATTACCCAGCCAGACCACGCGCCAGCCCTCGTCACGCAATGCATGCGCGACCGCCAGCCCGGGGAACACGTGTCCTCCGGTGCCGCCAGCCATGACGAGAAGGGTGCGCGCGGTCATACCTTCCCCCCGCGCATCAACACTCGATTTTCATAATCGATCCGCAGTACGATCGCCAACGCCACGCAGTTCATCAAAATGCCCGAGCCGCCGTAGCTCACCAGCGGCAACGTCAGCCCCTTGGTCGGCAGCAGGCCCAGGTTCACGCCCATGTTGATGAACGTCTGCCAGCCGATCCACACGCCCATGCCCTTGGCTACCAGCCCAGCGAAGGTGCGGTCGAGTTGCAGTGCGGTGCGGCCGATGTTGAAGCAGCGGCGCACCAGCCAGTAGAACAGCACAATCATCACCAGCACGCCGATGAAGCCGAACTCCTCACCGATCACAGCCAGGATGAAGTCGGTATGCGCTTCGGGCAGGTAGTGCAGCTTCTCGATGCTGCCACCCAGGCCCACGCCCGTCCATTCGCCGCGTCCGAAGGCGATCAGGGAGTGCGTGAGCTGGTATGCCTTGCCCAGTGCATTACTCTCTTCCCACGGATTCAGGTAGGCAAAAATCCGCTCGCGCCGCCATGGCGATGCCGTGATCAGCAGGCCGAACGCGCCCACCGCCACGCCCACTAGCCCGGCGAACAGCTTGCCGTTGATACCGCCCAGGAACAGGATGCCCATGGCCACGGCCGCGATCACAAGGAACGCGCCCATGTCTGGCTCCAGCAGCAGCAACATGCCCACCACCACCACGGCCACGCCCATCGGCAGGAAGCCCTTGGCGACGGTTTGCATCCACTCCTGCTTGCGCACCGTGTAATTGGCGGCGTACAGCACCACGGCCAGCTTCATCAATTCGGATGGCTGGAAGTTCATCACGCCGAGCGGAATCCAGCGTCGCGCGCCATTCACGCCCTTGCCGACGAACGGCACCAGCACGATCACCAGCAGTGCCAGCGCGATCAGGAACAGCTTCGGGGCGTACTTGTCCCAGACCTTCACTGGAATCTGGAATGCCACGAGCCCCATCGACAGGCCGACAAACAACGCAAACGCGTGGCGCGTCAGGAAATGCACCTCGCGGTAGTTGGCGTAGCGCGGCGAATCCGGCAGCGCAATCGACGCCGAATAGACCATCACGAGGCCGAACGTCAGCAGCACGATCGCCACCCACAGCAAGGGCTGGTCGTACTCCATCATGCGCGAACGGGTCGGCTTGACGCCCGAGACCGCGTCACGCAGCCCACCCCAGGCATTGCCGATGGTGGCGCCGATGAATCCGCTGCGCTTGACCTGCGACTCGCTCATGGCATGATCCCCCGGGACAAGGCCAGTTCTTCCACGGCGCCGCGGAACACCTGCGCGCGGTGGACGTAATTGCGGAACATGTCGAGGCTGGCGCAAGCCGGTGACAGCAGCACGACATCGCCTGACTCCGCCAGCGCTGCCGACTTCTCCACGGCTTCTTCCAGCGAAGCGGCGTCGACGATCTCCGCTCTGGCACCCAGTGCCTCGCGAATCGCCCCGGCATCCTTGCCGATCAGCACCACCGCCCGCGCGTACTGCGCCACCGGCGCGGCCAGCGGCGAGAAATCCTGCCCCTTGCCTTCACCGCCGGCGATCAGCACCACGCGCTTGTCGAGCCCGTTCAACGCGGCCACCGTGGCACCCACGTTCGTTCCCTTGCTGTCGTCGAAATATTCGACTTCGTCGATCGTCGCCACCCATTCCACGCGATGCGGCTCGCCGCGATACTCGCGCAGTCCATGCAGCAGCGCATTCAACGGCAGGTCGATTGCGCGGCACAGGGCCAGCGCGGCCATGGCATTGGTGGCGTTGTGCATGCCGCGGATGTGCAGCGCGTCCGCCGGCATCAGGCGCTTGTGACGCACCGGCACGGCGGCTTCTGCCACCTCGTCCTTCTTGCGGCGGCGCGGCTTCTGCTCGCTCTCCGCTTCGGGATCGGGCTCGGCCACGGCCAGCCACGGCATGCCGCCATCGCGCAGCACGCCATAGCTGCCAGCCACTTCGGGCAGGTCGGTGCCGAACGTCACCAGTGACGCCCCGGCACGGGCCATGTCCATCGTCAGCCTGTCCTGGCGATTCAGCACCTGCACGCAACCCTTGTCGGCCGGGCCGAAGATGCGCGCCTTGGATGCGACATAGGCTTCCATCGAGCCGTGCCAGTCCAGGTGATCCTGTGTGAGGTTCAGCACAGTCGCCGCATGGGGCGCCAGGGAATATGTGGTCTCAAGCTGGAAGCTCGACAGTTCCAGCACCCAGACATCAGGCAGCGTAGCGCTGGCAATGCATGCCGAGAGCTTGTCCAGCGCCGACGGGCTGATGTTGCCGGCCACGCCGACGGTCTTGCCCGCCCGTTCGGCCAGCCGGCCAGTCAATGCAGTCGTCGTGGTCTTGCCGTTGGTGCCGGTGATCGCCAGCACCTTCGGAGCGTAACCCGACGTGGCTTCGAGATAACCGAGCGCCTGCGCGAACAGTTCGATCTCTCCCCAGACCGGAATGCCACGCGCCTGCGCGGCCTCGATCAGCGCGCGGGTGTCCGCCTCCAGCGGCGACAGCCCCGGGCTGATTGCCACGAGGCCGATGTTGTCGAGCAGCGCTTCGGCGAACGGACCGCCGACGAACTGCGCCGACGGCAGTTCCGATTGCAGCGGGGACAGGTTGGCGGGCGCCTCGCGCGTGTCGGCCACGCGCACGCGGCAGCCGTTCAGGCCGCACCAGCGTGCCATGGCCAGCCCCGATTCACCGAGGCCCAGTACCAGCACTTGAGGTTTTTGCAACGCGCCAAACACTTCGATTTCCTGCCTTTATCTATATAGAGAGACGAATGCGCTCAGCGCAGCTTCAGCGACGACAGCCCGATCAGCACCAGCAGCATCGTGATGATCCAGAACCGCACGGTCACCTGCGTTTCCTTCCAGCCGCCCAGTTCGAAATGGTGGTGCAGCGGCGCCATGCGGAACAGGCGCCGGCCTTCGCCATAGCGCTTCTTCGTGAACTTGAACCACGTGACCTGCAGCATTACCGACAGCGTTTCCACCACGAAGATCCCGCCCATCACGAACAACACGATTTCCTGGCGCACGATCACGGCGATGGTTCCCAGCGCGCCGCCCAGCGCCAGCGCGCCAACGTCACCCATAAACACCCGTGCCGGGTGCGCGTTGAACCAGAGGAACGCCAGCCCCGCGCCGGCCATGGCCGAGCAGAAGATCAGCAGTTCGCCAGCCCCCGGGATGTGCGGGAACAGCAGGTACTTGCTGTAGACCGAGCTACCCATCACATAGGCGAACACGCCCAGGCCACCGCCCACCAGCACCACCGGCATGATGACCAGGCCGTCCAGGCCATCGGTCAGGTTCACGGCATTGCTCGATCCCACGATGACCAGGTAGGTCAGGATGATGAAACCCGTGACGCCCAGCGGGTAGCTGATTTCCTTGAAGAACGGAACGATCAGGTTGGTCTTGTACGGCACGTCGGCAAACATGCCGCCTTCGATCCAGCCCAGGAACAGGCTCCAGACGCGCACGTTGCTGGCCTCGGACACCGAGAACGCCAGGTAGACGGCCGCGACGAGTCCGATCAGCGTCTGCCAGAAAAACTTCTCGCGGCTCGACATGCCGCGCGGATCGCGATAGACCACCTTGCGATAGTCATCTACCCAGCCCACGGCGCCATAACCGATCGTCACCAGCAGCACCACCCAGATGAAGCGGTTGCCCCAGTCGCACCAGAGCAGCGTGGAGATGGCGATCGAGATCAGCACCAGCACGCCGCCCATCGTGGGCGTGCCCGCCTTCACGAGGTGCGTCTGCGGGCCAATCGTGCGCACGGCCTGGCCGATCTTCAGTTCGGTGAGGCGACGAATCACCCACGGCCCGAAACCGAGGCCGATCACAAGCGCGGTGAGGTTGGCCATCACCGCGCGGAAAGTCAGATAGTTGACGACCCGCAGGAAGCTGTAATCGTTTTGCAGCCACTGGGCCAGAGCCAATAACATCGTATGTCTTCTATTAGTGAGCGGAAGGTGTTGCGACCAGCGCATCGACCATCCGTTCCATGCGCATGAAGCGCGATCCCTTCACGAGCACGGCGGCCGCACCGGCCACCACACCCTCCCTGTCCTGCTGCAGCGCGTCCAGCAGCGCCTCTGCCTTGTCGAAATGGCGCGCACCGGCGCCGAACGACTGCACCGCGTGCGGCGCCAGTTCGCCCAACGTCCAAAGCGTCTCGATGCCACGCTCGCGCGCATAGTCACCGATCTCGGCATGGAATGCCGGCCCCTGGTCACCCACTTCGCCCATGTCGCCGAGCACCAGCACGCGCGGCGCGGCAAACCCGGCCAGCACGTCGATGGCGGCGCGCACCGAATCCGGGTTCGCGTTGTAGGTGTCGTCGATCACAACCACCCCGGCAGGCGTGTGCTTGACCTGCAAGCGGCCCTTCACGGCGGCAAACCCTGCAATGCCTCGCTGGATAGCTTCCACGTCCACGCCCGCCGCCAGTGCGCAGGCCGTGGCGGCCAGCGCGTTGCGCACGTTGTGTGCACCCAGCAGTGGCAGGCGCAAGTCGAACGTTTTATCCTCCGCGTCCACATGCAATACCTGCACACCATCCTCGAGCGAAACCGTGGCCCGCACATCAGCGGACGCATCGGTACCGAACGCCAGCACACGGCGCGTGCCGGCTGCCCGGCGCCAGATGGCCGCGTGCGCACCGCCGCTTTCGGCATCCACCGGGAAGACGGCCACGCCGTCGGCCGGCAGCGCTGCAATCGCGCTGGCATGCTCGTGCGCCACTGCCTCCACGCTGACCATGAATTCCTGGTGCTCGCGCTGGGCGTTGGTGATCACAGCCACGGTCGGCTGGGCAATGCCCGCCAGGTAGACCGTCTCGCCCGGATGGTTCATGCCCAGTTCGAGCACGGCCAGCCGGTGGTGCGCGCGCAGGCGCAGCACCGTCAGCGGCAGGCCGATATCGTTGTTCAGGTTGCCGCCCGTGGCCAGCCGGTCGGCCTCGCCCACGGCCGCCGCGAAGATCGCGGCGATCATTTCCTTGACCGTCGTCTTGCCGTTGCTACCCGTCACGGCCACCGTGGGTGGCGTGAACTGGCGGCGCCAGCCGGCAGCCAGTTCACCCAGGCCGATGCGCGTGTCAGCCACGATCAGCGCCGGAACATCGAGTCCGGCCAAGGCCGCGTCATCGCTGACGAGCACCGCGGCGGCGCCGCGCGCCACCACATCGGCCAGGAAATCGTGTGCGTCGAACCGCTCGCCCTTGAGCGCCACGAACAGGTCGCCAGCGGCGACGGTACGGCTGTCGGTATGCACGCGCGTGAACGTACGCGCGGCATCGCCTGAAATACGCGCACCGGCCATCCAGCCGGCGGCTTGCTGCAAATTCGTCATCGGGGTTCCATTCATGCCGACACCCCCCGTGCGCCCAGGGTCAGGCGCACATGTTCGCGGTCCGAGAACGGCCGCTTGCGTCCCTGGATCTCCTGCGTGGCTTCATGGCCCTTGCCGGCCACGAGCACCACGTCTGCCGGGGCGGCGTGCTTGATTGCATGGAGAATGGCAGCGGCACGGTCCTCGATCAGCCTCGCGCGGCTACGGTCCTGCATGCCATCGGCAATCTGTTCGAGGATGTCGCGCGGATCTTCGCTGCGCGGGTTGTCGCTGGTCAGCACTACGTCGTCGGCCAGCCGCTCGGCTACCTCGCCCATCAGCGGGCGTTTGGTGGCATCGCGATCGCCGCCGCAGCCGAACACGCACCAGAGCCGGCCCTGACGGGCGTCGGCCACGGGACGCAGCGCGGTCAGTGTCTGCACCAGCGCGTCGGGCGTATGGGCGTAATCGACCACGGCCAGCGGCGCGTCATGGCCGCCGAACAGCTCCATGCGGCCTTCCACCGGCGTCAGCGTGCGCAACGCGGCCAACGCGGCATCCCACGCGACTCCCTGCGCCAGCGCAGCGCCGAGTACGGCCAGCAGGTTGCTGACGTTGAAGGCGCCGATCATCGGCGTGGTCATCTCGGCCGTGCCGAAGCTGCCGTCGACGCGGAATGCGGTGCCGGTGCCCGTGGCGCGCACGTCGGTGGCGCGCAGCCACTGGGCCCGCCCCGCCGTGGCGCCGGCCTTGCCGTCGATGCCATACTCGATCACCTGCGGCGCGCTGACGGCGGCAGCGTTGCCAGCCAGCAGGCGGCCACCCATCGCATCGTCACGATTGAGCACGGCCACCCGCAAGCCATCCCACTGGAACAGCATCGCCTTGGCCGCCTCGTACTCGGCCATCGTGCCGTGGTAGTCGAGGTGGTCCTGCGTCAGGTTGGTCAGCACGGCCACGGCAAACCCAGTGCCGGCCACGCGGCCTTGCTCCAGGCCGTGCGAAGAAACTTCCATCGCGATGGCGCGTGCGCCCTCGTCATGCAGACCAGCCAGGCTGGCCTGCAATTGCACGGCGTCGGGCGTGGTGAACCCCGTGTGCCGCAGGGCGTCGGGAAAGCCAGTGCCGAGCGTGCCGATCGTCGCGCACGGCGTGCCGATAGCCTGCAGCAGGCGGGCCAGCCACTGGGCACACGAAGTCTTGCCGTTGGTGCCGGTGATGCCGGTCACGGCCAGCCCGCGTGCCGCAATGCCGTACCAGCCGGCCGCAATCGGTCCCGCCAGTTCGTGCAGGCGCGACACGCCAAGGTGCGGCACGGCGTCGCCCAGGAACCAGTCGAAATCGTCGGATTCGTAGATCACGGCCGACGCGCCGGCAGCGATGGCCTTGTCGATATGCGGACGCCCATCGGTCGCCAGGCGTTCGTTGCCAAGCACATAGGCAAAGAACACATCACCGGGTTGCAGGCGGCGCGTGTCGCCGGTCAGCCTCGCGCCAGCGGGGGCGTGCGTACGCAGCCAGGCCAGCGCATTGCTGGCCTGGGCGGAAACTTCGAGCGGGAGCATCGACATGGTCGTCATGGCATCGCACCCAGGGGTTCGCTCTCGGCCACCTTGTCGGTGACCATCAACTGGCGAATCGGCGAATCGGGCTGCACGTTCAGCGCCCGCAATGCGCCGCCGGTGATCGCCGAGAACGCCGGACCGGCCACTGCGCCACCGTAGTGGCTGCCGGCCGTGGGTTCATCGACGCTCACTGCCACGATCACGCGCGGATTCGACATCGGACCCAGGCCGATGAACGATGCGCGGTACTTGCTGCGGTCATAGCCCCGGCCTACGTGCTTGTATGCGGTACCGGTCTTGCCGCCGATGCGGTAGCCCATCACCTGCGCCTCGGGGGCGGTGCCGCCCGGTGCCGTCACGGTTTCGAGCATCGCGCGCACGTCGCGTGCAACCTTGGGCGTGAGAATGCGCTCGCCCGTGGCCGGACCATTGGTCTTGAACATCGACACCGGGATCAGTTCGCCGTCATGCGCGAAGATCGTATAGGCATGCGCCACCTGGAACAGCGACACCGACAGGCCGTAGCCATACGACATCGTTGCCTGCTCGATCGGGCGCCAGCTCTTCCACGGACGCACGCGGCCAGCCACGGCGCCCGGGAAGCCGATCTTGGGCGCCTGACCCAGACCCACGCTCGTGAACATGTCCCACATTTCCTGGGACTTCATCATCATCGCGATCTTGGTCGTGCCAATATTGCTCGACTTCTGGATCACACCGCCCACCGTCAGCGAGCCGTAGTTGTGGGTGTCCGAGATCGTGGCACCCTCGAAGTTGTACTTGCCCGTCGTGGCGATCACCGTGGACGGCGTCACGCGACCCAGCTGCAGCGCCAGGCCAATCGTGATCGGCTTCATCATCGAGCCCGGCTCGAAGGTATCGGTCAGCACGCGGTTGCGCAGTTGCTCGCCCGACAGCCGGCTACGATCGTTCGGGTTGTAAGTGGGCCAGTTCGCCAGCGCCAGCACTTCGCCGGTCTGCGCGTCGATGACCACCGCACTGGCCGCCTTGGCCTTGTGGCGCTCCACCACGGCCTTGACCTCGTTGTAGGCCAGGTACTGGATCTTGGCGTCGATCGACAGTTGCAGGTCCTCGCCGTCGCGCGGCGTCTTCAGGATGCCGACGTCCTCGACCACGCGGCCCAGCCGGTCCTTGATCACCTGCCGCGCGCCCGGGCGGCCGGCCAGCGCGGTCTCGCGCGCCAGTTCCATCCCTTCCTGGCCCTTGTCCTCGACATTCGTGAAGCCGACGATGTGCGCCATCGCCTCGCCTTCCGGATAGAAGCGCTTGTATTCGCGGGTCTGGTGGATACCGTCGATCTTGAGCGCGGCGATCTTGTCAGCCGCGTCGGGCAGCACCTGACGCTTCAGGTAGACGAAGCTCTTGTCCTCGTTGAACTTGGCGCGCAAGTCCTTCTCGGACATCTCCAGCAGTTTCGCCAGTTGGCGCATTTGCTGGGCGTCGATATTGTTCGGCACATCCTCGGGCACCGCCCAGATGGCCTTGACCGGCAGACTCGTAGCCAGCACCAGTCCGTTGCGGTCCAGGATCTTGCCGCGCGTGGCCGGTAACTCCAGCGTGCGTTGGAATCGCTTCTTGCCTTCGGCCTCATAGAACTGGTTGCCCGGCCCTTGGATCCACATCGCGCGGATGGCCAGCGCCCCGAACGCGGCAAACATCAGGAACACCACGAACTTGGACCGCCACATCGGCAGGCGCAGGCCCAGCACCGGACTGGCCGAGAACTGGCCGGTGCGCGGACGTGCGGCCTCGCCGCGCGGCTTGTTGCCGTTGCGGGGGCGGTTCAGGTTCGGGCGGGCGGTCATTTGTCAGCGCCTCCGCCCGGCTTTTCGGCATCGGGAGGTGTGGGGGGCAGTATCACCCCCTGGAGGTAGTGCGTGCGACCGGCCAGCGCCGGCGACATCTTGAGCTGGTCCCGGGCCGAATCGGCGATGCGGGCACTCTTGCTGAGCGAACTCTGCTGGTACTGCAGGCGCGACCAGTCGATATCGAGTTGCTTGGCCTCGGACTGCCCGCGTTCAAGTGCCACGAACAGCGTGCGCGCCTGATGCTGCGCACTGACCAGGGACAGGGCGCAGAGCATCAGAGCAGCGAGCAGAAAGAAGGTCAGGCGGTTCATGCCGGCTGCGCTCCAAGCTTCTCGGCCACGCGCATCACGGCGGAGCGCGCGCGCGGGTTCTCGGCCACTTCCTCGGTACACGGCTTGAAGCGGCCCAGCAGCTTCATGGTCGGCTGGGGCAGGTCCACCGCGCGCAGCGGCGCACGGCGCAGCGCGGGATCGACATCCTGCTCTGGACGCGCGTGCGCCTGCATGAACCGCTTGACGATGCGGTCCTCGAGCGAGTGGAAGCTGATCACCACCAGACGGCCCCCGACCTGCAGCAGATCGTATGCAGCCTTCAGACCGGTTTCGAGGTCCGCAAGCTCTTGATTGACGTGAATCCGTAGAGCTTGAAAGGTGCGGGTCGCAGGGTCCTGACCCTTCTCACGGGTCTTGACGGTTTTCGCCACGAGCGCGGCAAGGTCTGAAGTAGTGGCGAGTGGTCCGCCATCGCCGGGTTCGCGCCGGCGAGCAACAATCGCCTTTGCAATCTGTACAGCAAACCGTTCTTCCCCATAGTCTCGTATCACCCTGGCAATGTCCTGCTCGTCCGCCTGCGCCAGCCACTCGGCGGCGGTGACGCCGCGCGTGGTGTCCATGCGCATGTCCAGCGGGCCCTCGAAACGAAAGGAAAATCCCCTCGCCGCCTCGTCGATCTGGGGCGAGCTGATACCCAGGTCGAGCAGCACGCCGGCCACAGGCGCGCGGCCTGCCAGCCGGGCGCCCATTTCCGCAAAGCTCTCGTGCTCAATGGAGAAGCGGGCATCCTTGATGGTGCCCGCTTCTGCGATTGCTGCCGGATCCTTGTCGAACGCGACCAGGCTGCCGGCCGGCCCCAGCCGCGCCAGCACCGCGCGGCTGTGCCCACCCCTTCCGAAGGTGCCGTCCACATAGGCGCCGTCGGGCCGCCAGACGAGCGCGTCTACGGCCTCGTCCAGCAGCACGGTGCGATGGCGCAGGGCGGTGGTCCCCGGCGTTGCGTTAGGGGTCATGACCTCTTCAGAAAGAGAAATTCTTCAATGCGTCCGGCATGCCTTGCGCCATCGCCGCCTGTTCCTTGGCGGCGTAGGTGGCGGCATCCCAGACTTCGAAATGGCTGCCCATGCCGAGCAGCATCACTTCCTTGTCGAGCATGGCGGCACTGCGCAGTTCCGGTGCAATCAGCACGCGGCCTGCGCCGTCCATCTCCACGTCGGCGGCGTTGCCGAGGAAAATTCGCTTCCACCAATGGGCATCCATAGGCAGCGCCGCGATGCGGCCGCGAAAAATCTCCCACTCCGGGCGAGGAAAGAGCAGCAGGCAGCCGTCCGGGTGCTTGGTCAGCGTCACCCGGCCCTCGGCCTGCGTCTGCAGCGCTTCGCGATGCCTGGCCGGAATGGACATCCGGCCCTTGGCATCCAGCGACAGCGCCGATGCTCCCTGAAACAAGCTAAGCCCCCCGGTTGCCGTCGGCGTGACTGGCGAAACTCGCAGTATTCACGCCGCCGACTGGTCGATTCATCCTCGCCCGCGACCGTCCCAACTGATAAGAATCATCGCAGAGACAGCCCTGTTTATCACACAAAAATACACTTCCTCACACTATTTCCCACTTTAGAGGAAGCATTTTGGCCGGTCAAGGCTCGCCATGGGGCGGCAAACAGGATTTTTTTAATCAGAACAAAGACTTAGCGCGCAAACTTCACGCACCGATAATGGGAATCCTTAATGAAATGAAGCACTTGGGGAGCAAAGCAGAGAAACCACCTGAGAACTACGGAAGGGGGACTGCCAGACAGCGCGCGATGCATTCAGTTCCGCGCCGTGGGGAAGGATACAACGTTTTACCGCCAGCCCTGCCCAAGCAAGGGCTGGTGGCGGTTTTCCACAGGGGCCGTATTCAGACTCGGAGTCGACTTAGTTAAGACTCAGATCCGATACGCCGCCGTAGTCATGACCTTCGATGCGGCACGCATCAACGCGCGCACCGGCCCCGGCAGCGGCACGCCACCCGCATCGCGCGCAGCATCGCCGTGACGGATCTCGTCATCGCGCATCTGTTCGAGGATCGCGCGCGAGCGGCCATCGGCTGCTGGCAGGCGTTCCAGATGTCCGGTCAGATGGTGTTCCACCTGACGCTCGGTCTCGGCCACGAAGCCCAGGCTGATGCGATCTCCCGCGCGGCCGGCCAGGCAGCCAATGGCAAATGCGCCCGCATACCAGACGGGGTTGAGCAGGCTGGGCCGTGAACCCAGTTCGCGCAGGCGTTCCGCGCACCAGGCCAGGTGGTCTTCCTCCTCGGCGGCGGCGGCGTCCATCTGCGCGCGGACTTCCGGTGTGCGAGCGGTCAGCTTCTGCGCCTGGTAAAGGGCCTGCGCGCAGACCTCGCCCACGTGGTTGATGCGCATGAGGCCGGCCACATGGCGGCGGTCCGCAGCGCTCATCGGCGCCGTGTCGGGCGTCAGGCGATCGGCGGGATTGGCGCGGCCGGCGCGGGTGGCACCGGCAATTGCGCGCAGTGCGACATCGAATTCTCGGATGAACGTGTCCATGCGTGTCAATGGATAGGTCTGCCGACGCTTATGGAACATGCCCCACTGATGGGTAGAGGCTTGCCTCGAATGCGTCTCGGGAATTCCCGCATTGTACCTGCGGCATTTTGTGCAGGTCAGCCATGCCGACCATGCATGCGCGAGCACCCTGCGCCTGCGTACCCAATAACCCTTAGTTGTGAAAAGAAGACAAGACGTTTACCACAGGGTCGAAAAAAGAAGTGTTTTGCTAGAGTTGTCCGCAGCTTCTCAGGAAGTCAAGCGCGGAAGGATGTAGAGGGCTCACAGGAGGTCCTTCCGAAGCTTCAACTAATAATTCTTAAGTGGAGATCACCCAGCATGAAAAAATCGCTACTCGCGCTTGCCGCGATGAGCGCGTTTGCCTCTGCTGCAAACGCGCAAACCAGCGTGACGCTCTACGGCGTCGTCGACGTGCCGATCGAATACAACAACAACCTGGCACCGGGCTTCAATACCAATCCGGCAAGCTGGGGCCCGAACGGCCGGCCGCCTTCGCTGGCAGGCGGCGGTAGCCGTGTCGGCCTGCAGACCGGCGGTGGCCTGTCCGGCTCGCGCTGGGGCCTGCGTGGTACGGAAGATCTCGGCGGCGGCCTCTCGGCGCTGTTCGTGCTGGAAAGCGGTTTCGGTCTCGACGATGGCAGATCGCAGCAAGGCGGCCGCCTGTTCGGTCGTCAGGCATTTGTCGGCCTGTTGAGCAACACGTACGGTCGCGTGACCTTCGGTCGCCAGTACACGACGATGTTCGACATGTTCGCGAACTTCTCGCCGACCGGCTACGCGACGCTCTACGAGCCGGTGGTGGCACAGCTGGGCACCAACTTCCGTTCGGACAACACCGTGAAGTACACGGCCAAGGTGGGTCCGGTCACGGCCGAGGCGCACTGGAGCTTCGGTACGGGCGTGGCTGCCATCGGTCCGGTGCCGCTGGCTGGCGCGGGCGCTGGCGAATCGCCTGGCAACTTCAACAACAACGCCGGCGGTGGTGCGGGCGTGCTGTACATGAGCGGCCCCCTGGGCCTGACGGTGGCCTATGACGAATGGCGCCCGACTATCACGATCGGCCAGCCGGGCCGCTCGCGCAAGGTGGGTGCCGCGGCCAGCTACGCGTTCGGTCCGGCCAAGGTGATGGCGGGATACCGCTACGGCCGCACCACCGATGCCAACGACCAGGAACTGCTGCGCGACAACTATTACTGGTTTGGCGTGAACTACCAGGTCACCGCACCGCTGGGCCTGACGCTGGCGTACTTCTACGACGACGTGAAGACGATGCGTGCATCGTCGGCATTCGTGCGCGACAACCCCAAGAACCCGTGGCAGATCAGCTTCGTGGCCGACTACAACTTCTCGAAGCGCACGGACGTCTACCTGACGGCCGGGTACGTGAAGAACTCGGGCCTGAACTTCGACACCTCGGCAGTCAGCTTCGCCAACGGCTATCCGCTCGAACAGGGCAAGACCAGCCAGGTTGGTGTGGCCGTGGGTGTCCGCCACAAGTTCTGATCCGCAGTATCGCGTATCGACATTGTTCCTTTGCAGGGCGCCTTCGGGCGCCTTTTTTCATGGCGTGGCCCGGACGCCCGCACCCAAATGTCTCAACGGGTTTCACCTCATCCGCGCCGTAACCGCCGCCCTCTAGAATGGCCTCCAGACCGGAACACCGGCCGCCTTCCATGGAGACCCTGTCATGCAACAACCTCGCCGCCGCACCCTTGCGCTACTGATGTCCGTCGCGCTGGGCCCGCTGGCCATCGCCACCGCCCATGCCAGCGACGCGTATCCGAACAAGCCGATCCGGCTGGTCGTGCCGTTCCCGGCCGGCGGCACCACCGACATCATGGCGCGCGCAGTATCCGCCGAGCTGTCGAAGCTGCCGGGCTGGAACGTGGTGGTCGACAACAAACCCGGCGCAGGCGGAAACATCGGCTCGGACATCGTCGCCAAGGCGGCCCCGGACGGCTACACGCTGCTGATGGGGACCGTGGGCACCCATGGCATCAACCAGTCGCTCTACGGCAAACTGTCGTTTGATCCGATCAAGGACTTCGTACCGATCACGCTGGTGGCCGCCGTGCCGAACGTTCTGGTGGTCAACCCGGCCTTTGCCACCCAGAACAAGATCAATAGCGTCAACGACCTGATTGCCTATGCGCGAGCCAATCCCGGCAAGCTGAACATGGCGTCGAGCGGCAATGGCACGTCGATCCACCTGGCCGGCGAACTGTTCAAGACGCAGACGCGCACGTTCATGGTCCACTTCCCGTACCGCGGCAGTGGCCCGGCGCTGACCGACATGGCCGGCGGCACGATGCAGGTGATGTTCGACAACCTGCCCTCATCGATGCAGTTGATCAAGACCGGCAAGCTCAAGGCGCTGGCGGTAACCAGTGCCAAGCCGTCGCCCGCCCTGCCGGGTGTCCCGACCATCGCCCAGGCCGCCAACCTGCCCGGCTTCGAGGCGAGTTCGTGGTTCGGTCTGCTGGCGCCGGCCGGCACGCCGACCGAGATCGTCCATCGCATCCAGCAGGAAGTGGCCAAGAGCCTCAACTCGCCTGCCGTGCGCGAGCGGTTGCAGGCCCAGGGCGCCGAGCCCTCGGGCAATACCTCCGAGCAGTTCGCCGCATTGATCCGCAGCGAAACCACGAAGTGGGCGAAGGTGGTTAAGGATTCGGGCGCGAAGGTGGACTGACGCTATCGGATGGCGCGGGCATCGCGCATATACTTCAGGCATCAAATGTTCAGGTTGCCCCAATCCCGATGCCCAATCCTTCCGCCGGCAGCAGTCCGGCCGACGCTGCGCCAGTAGACCTGGAAACCAGCGCCGGCGAATCGGAGCACGAGGCGCTGCGGCTCTGGCTGCGCCTGCTCACCTGCACCACGCTGATCGAGAGCGATATCCGCTCGCGGCTACGGCAGGACTTTGCGGTCACGCTGCCGCGCTTCGACCTCATGTCGCAACTCGATCGCCATCCCGAGGGCCTCAAGATGGGCGAGCTGTCGCGTCGCATGATGGTCACGGGCGGCAATGTCACCGGCATCACCGACCAGCTCCAGCAGGAGGGCCTGGTCACGCGTGAAGCCCTGCCCACGGATCGCCGCGCCTTTCTGATCCGCCTGACACCCGCCGGACGCGACGCGTTCTCGCAGATGGCGCGTGCGCACGAAACCTGGGTGGAACAATTGTTCTCCGGACTTGCCGAAACGGACAGACGCGCGCTGTTCCGATTGCTGGGACGTTTGAAGACAAGCCTGACCACGCCATGACCCGACCTCACATCCGCCTGATGCCGATACTGGCCGTAGCCGCCGTATCGATGACCCTGGCCACGCTATCCGCCTGCAGCAGCACCCCGGCAGCCCCGCAGATCACCCCTGTCAACGCGACGATCAAGCTCGGCCGCGTGACCGAGAAGACGTTCCTGTCCCGCGTGGACGTGGCAAACCCCGGTACGCCCTATGGGGCCACTGGGGTAGGCGTGGGAGGCTTCGCAGGCGGAGGGGGTGGCGGTGGCGGCGTGGGGGTGTCAGTGGACCTGACGCGACTCTTCAGCCGTCCGGCGCCGCCGCAGCAAATCGATCTGTACCGCTACAAGGTGAAGGCCAACGATGGGACGCTGGCCCAGGTGGACGCGCCTGCGGCGCAGGGGCTGGAGCCGGGTGTATGTGTGCGGCTGATCTATCCGGATGGGCAGACGCAGCCGCAGATGGCGCCGTCGAATGAGTGTTGAGGGGTCTTGCTACTGATAGTGTCCTCCCCTCTCCCGCGCAGCGGGAGAGGGGAACAACCACCCGGAAGAGAGAAAGCTTAAGCCGCCTTCCGACTATCCCGCAGTTCCCTCCGCAAAATCTTCCCAACGTTAGTCTTCGGCAGCTCAGTGCGGAATTCCACGTACTTGGGTCGCTTGTAGCCCGTGAGCCGTTCCTTGCAGAAGGCGATCACGTCGGCTTCCGACAGGGCCGGATCTTTTTTAACCACGAACAGCTTGACCACCTCGCCCGAGTGCTGGTCCGGCACACCGACGGCTGCCACTTCCAGCACGCCCGGGCATTCCGCCACCACGCCTTCTACCTCGTTCGGATACACGTTGAAGCCCGAGACCAGGATCATGTCCTTCTTGCGGTCGACAATCTTCGTGTAGCCCCGCTCGTCCATCACGCCGATGTCGCCGGTCTTGAAGAAGCCATCAGGCGTCATGACCTTGGCGGTCTCGTCCGGACGGTTCCAGTAGCCGGCCATCACCTGCGGGCCGCGCAGGCAGATCTCGCCGGGCTGGCCGAGTGGCAGTTCGTTGCCGTCGTCGTCGCGGATCGACACTTCGGTGGACGGCAGCGGCAAGCCGATGGTGCCAGAGAAGGCGTCGGTATCGGTCGGGTTGCAGGTGGCCGATGGCGATGTCTCGGACAGGCCGTATCCCTCGATGATCGGGCAGCCGGTCTTGGCCAGCCAGTTCTTTGCCACGGCTTCCTGCACGGCCATGCCGCCACCGTTGGCCACGCGCAGGCCGGAGCAATCGACCTTGCTGAAATCGGGATGGTTCAGCAGCGCGTTGTAGAGCGTGTTCACAGCCGGGAACATGTTGAACTTGTACTTCTGCAGCTCCTTGATGAAACCTGGGATATCGCGCGGATTCGGAATCAGGATGCTCAGGCCGCCGCTCCGCATGCCCAGCAGGCAGCAGACCGTCAGCGCGAAGATGTGATACAGCGGCAGCGCCGTGATCGTGATGACCTGGTCGATGTGTGCACCCTTGGCCAGCGCCGGTTGCATCCATGCTTCGGACTGCAGCACGTTCGACACGATATTCCGGTGCAGCAGCACGGCGCCTTTCGATACCCCTGTCGTGCCGCCCGTGTACTGGAGAAAGGCGATGTCATCCGGACCGGTGCTGACCGGCTTCAGTTCCATGTTGCGGCCTTCGGCCAGCACATCGTTGAAGCGCACGCAGGTGGGCAACTCCCACGCCGGCACCATCTTCTTGACGTTGCGCACCACGAAATTGACGATGGCACCCTTCAGGCCGCCCAGCATGTCGCCCATGCTGGCCACCACGATGTGCTTGACTGGCGTGGCAGGCAGCACAGCCTGCAGCGTGGAAGCAAAGTTCTCCAGGATGACGATGGCTTCTGCGCCGCTGTCCTTCAACTGGTGTTCCAGTTCGCGCGGCGTGTAGAGCGGATTGACGTTGACCACCACGTACCCGGCGCGCAGCACAGCGGCCAGCACCACCGGATACTGCAGCACGTTCGGCATCATGATGGCCACGCGGGCACCGGCGCGCAGGCCGCGCGCCTGGAGCCACGCCGCGAAGTGCCGCGAGAGCGCGTCCAGTTCGCCGTAGGTGATGGCCTTGTCCATGCAGATGAATGCACGGCGATCAGCGTAGGTACGGAACGATTCCTCGAGCAACTGGGCCAGCGAACGGAACTGGCTGGCGTCGATCTCTGCCGGTACGCCTGCCGGATAATGTTTCAGCCACAGCTTTTCCATACCGTCTCCTGAATTTTCTGAATGGTCGTTCGATTTTTTGGGAATGCTAAACGCCTGCCCCATGTAAAGACAACCCGTTAGACGAAGTCCTCCACGAATTCGATCGCGGAAATCGTGGATTATGCGTCACGCAGCCATCCATTCGAGGGAATACCCTGACGATCTTTGCAACGATTGGCCGCGATCAATCAGGCCGGCAACACCAGCTTCATCATGTTCTGCGCCAGCTCGATCGCCAGCGTTTCAGGGTCCATGCGATCCGGTTCGTGCCAGGTGTACATGAAGCCGATCACGCCGCCCATGGAATGGGCTGTCACGCGCGCATCGCCGAAGGCGAACACGCCAGCCGCGCGCCCTTCTTCAAGCAGGCCATACAGGTCGCGGTAGAAATCGCGGGCCATGCTGTTGAGCCAGTCCACTGTCTCTGGCTGCAGGTACTGGTTGTCGCGGAAGCTCAACGCCGCTGCCACGTGGCATTTGACGCAGCGCCTCGCCATCTCCAGCAGGCAGGCATGCAGGCGCTCGCGCACCGGCAGGGACGGATCGGCCGTCTCGCGAATCACAGGCAGGCAGGTTTGCGCCGATTCGCGGCACAGGATGTCGAAGATCTCGTACTTGTCCGAGAAGTAGTAATAGACCGCGGGCTTGGTGACACCAAGCGCCCGGCATAGGTCGTTCATCGTCATGCCCGGGTAGCCTTTCGTGTAGAAAAGCTGCGCGGCGGTATCAAGGATCTGGCGTCGGCGCGCTTCCTGGCGTTCGGCAACGTGCGAGCGCGCCGGACCGTCCTCGCTCAGGGTGGCGGCAATGGTGGCGCGCGGCGTGTGGCCGGGTTTTCTCGGGGCATGAGACATAGGCGACATTCTCGCACGCACTGCGCTCGCCACCATCGGGAAACTCCCGCGATTCAGGGGATGGGCAGAGCGTTGTTCAGGGCCGCGCGGCAGGAGTGCCGGACTGTCCCGCTGTCAGCGGCGTGACCTCCGTGGCCGGAGGTGCCAGCTTGCGCAGTGCGGCATCGCGCTCGGCAGGCGGAAGGTCGCCGATCTGGCGTGCTGCGGCGTAGAAGCGATCCCAGTCGCCGCCGGATTGCGCGAGCAGCGCCGTGAACGCGGGCACCCATTGCTGGTAAGTGGCCACGGCGGCCAGGTGGGCGTTGGTCAGCGGCTGGTCGAACCAGCGGTCGTAGCCGGTGTAGCCGGCCCACTCCACTTTCAGCGTTCCATACTCGTCACGCAGTTCTTCGAAGATGCGCGCCTTGCCCTGGCGCTTGGCGGCATCGTCCAGCGGGGATTTGTACAGCTTCACGAGCTTGTCGCGCGTATCGAGCAGCATCGCCCGGAACTGGCGGCGCCGGCCATCGTAGATCCGGTAGCTCGCACGTGCATCGGCCGAACCTTCCTGCGCCAGCCAGCGCTCTACGCCAGCGGCCTCCACCGCCGTGGCAAACGACTCGTTGAACGCGGTGTCGTTGCGCACGTAGACCACCTGGTGCGCCAGTTCGTGGAAGATCAGCCGCGCCAGTTCGCCCTCGGGCTGGTAGACAAAAGTGTTCAGCAGCGGATCGTCGAAATAGCCGAGCGTCGAGTAGGCCGGGATGCCTGCCACGTAGGCCTCGAAGCCTTCACCGCGCAAACCCTTCGCGTAATGCTCGGCATCGTTCTGGTCGTAGTAACCGCGATAGGTGATGCACCCGACCACCGGGAAGCACCACTTGCGCAGGTCCATCGACAGTTCGGGCGTGGCGAAGACGCTCCAGACCACATAGGGCCGGTGCAGATTGGCGTAGCGGCGATAGCTGCCGTTGTCGGGGAGCTTCAGTTCGCGTGAGGCGTAGTCGCGGATGCGGCGCGCCAGTTCGAGCCGTTGGGCGAGCCGGGCGTCGTTGGCGCCATTGGCCGTGGCGATGGCGTCGTCGATGGGCTTGGCCGAAGCCATCACGCCCAGGTGACCACCGATCGACTGATAGTAGTAGCCGATCGTGTCGCAGCCGGCCGCCAGTGCGCCCAGGGCGAGTATCGCGACGATACCCGCCAGGCGCCGACGGGCCGGCCAACGGATCATGATGCCAATGCCTCCGAGGGGACCGCCTCCACTTCGACGAGGCAGTCGTAGAAGACCGGCGCGCGGCCCATGTCGGTGAGGCGCTGGCTGGTCAGTTCGTTGGCGTTCTTGCCATCCGGCGCCAGCTTCTTCCACCAGATCGACAGGCCCACGACCAGCCCGCGCTTGGCGCGATCCGTCACGCGGGCGCGCGCCTGCATGCTGCCGCGGTCGTTATACGCCCGCACCATCGCGCCGTGGACGATGCCGCGTGCGGCGGCGTCGTCCGGGTGGATGTCAAGATGCGGCTCGCCCTCGGTGGCACGCAGGCTATCCACATTGACGAACGAGCTGTTGAGGAAGTTGCGCGCCGGCGGCGAGATCATCGCCAGCGGATAGCGCGCGGCGAGTTCCGGGGCGGACGACGGCGCTTCGTACGGCGGCACGTAGGCCGGCACGGGGTCCAGGCCGTCACGCGCCATCGCCTCCGAATAGAACTCGCACTTGCCCGACGGCGTCGGGAAATTGCCGTCAGCGAACGGCGCGGCGCCGACACTCAGCTTCTGCCAGCCCTGCTCCTTGAGAGACTCCCAGCTGATGCCCGCCGCACGCTTGTCTTCGCGCAGGATGGCCTGGCTGGCGATGGTCTCGTCGCTATCGGCAAAACACGGCTCGGTGAAGCCCATGCGCGCCGCCAGCCGTCGGAAAATCTCCGTGTTCGGCAGCGCCTGGCCCAGCGGCTCCACGGCCTGGTTGTTGGCGAGGAAGTAGGTGTGACCGTACGCCTTGTGTACATCGACGTGTTCGAGCTGCGTCGTGGCCGGCAGCACGAAATCGGCATGGTCCGCCGTATCGGTGCGGAAGTGTTCCAGCACCACCGTAAACAGGTCTTCGCGCGCAAAGCCCTCGGCCACCTTCACCGACTCCGGTGCCACGGCCACGGGGTTGCTGTTGTAGACCACCACGGCCTCGATCTTCGGTCCCTGCCCCGTGGTGCCATCGTCGAGCAGGGCGTCGCCGATCGTGCTCATGTTCACGGTGCGCGGCTGGCTGGGCCAGTTCGGCAGCAGGTCCGGACGCTGCAGCGTCTCGTGATCGATCGGGAAGAAGCCGGACGTCGACAACTGCAAACCGCCAGCGGCCTGGCGCCAGGCGCCCACCAGCGACGGCAGGCACGCTACCGCGCGCACCGCCTGACCGCCGCCGCGCACGCGCTGCATGCCGTAGTTCATGCGGATCGCCACGGGCTGGCGCTCGCGCACGGCCAGATTGCCGTAGAGGCCGGCCAGCCACTCGATATCTTCCACCGGCACACCGCAGATCTCGGCGGCGCGGGCGGGCGGAAATTCCATCGCGCGCTCGCGCAGCGCGTCGAAGCCCACCGTATGCTGCGCGATGTAGTCGTGATCGAGCAGGTCGTCGCGAATCAGGATGTGGATCATCGCCAGCGCCAACGCGCCATCCGTGCCCGGCATCGGCGCAATGTGGCGATGGCACTTCTCGGCGGTCAGCGAGCGATACGGATCGATGGCTACCAGCGTGGCGCCGCGACGCTTGGCTTCCTGCACACGCGTCCAGAAATGCAGGTTCGACGCGATGGGGTTGCCCCCCCAGATGATCACCAGCTTGGCGTCGACCACATGCTCCATGTCCATCCCGACGCTCGCGCCATAGGTGTACTTGAGCGCCGTGGCCCCTGCGCTGGCGCAGATCGTGCGATCCAGCAGCGACGCACCGAGCTTGTGGAAGAAGCGCGCCGCCATGCTCTCGCCCTGCACCAGTCCCATCGTACCGGCGTAGCTGTACGGCACGATGGCTTCCGGATTGCGCGCCGCGATGGCTGACAGCCGCGCGGCGATTTCGTCGAGTGCCTCGTCCCACGACACCGATTCGAACTTGCCCTCGCCCTTGCGGCCCACGCGGCGCAGCGGCGTCAACACACGATTTGGATGATAGGTGCGTTCGGTATAGCGCGACACCTTCGTGCAAAGCACCCCTTGCGTGCCGGGATGGTCTGGATCACCGGCCACCTTGATCGCGCGCCCGTCCTCCACGGTGACGAGCAATGCACAGGTATCGGGGCAATCATGGGGACAGGCGGCACGAACGATGCGGGGGGCCATGGCGATCAGAGGTAATTCAGGCTGGGGCACCCGGTACGGGCAGAAAAGACAGCAGGCCGGGCGCGTGTCAACGGCGTGACTGTGGCGCCACTGCGTCGGCGAAAACCTGCCGGACCGGGGAATTTGTTTGGCTCCGATTGTATTCGATTATGATGTGCCGGCGCAGTCCGGCCCTCGGTCGGAAGCCCGTATCGGCACAAGACCGGACAAGGGATGCGGGTCCGCCAGCAGCACAGAACATCAGAATCAATCAGAACGTTGTACGGATTTTTTTGACGGGGATTTACATGGGTTTCAAGACAGGGGTCAAGCGCCGGCAGCTGATGGTCGGCGTGATGGTGGCGTCCGCCATCGCGGCATGCGGCGTATCGGGTGCCGCGCTGGGCGTCAACACTGCCGCCGGGGAAACCGGGGTGACGGCCGACACCATCGTACTGGGCCAGTCGGCCGCGCTGACGGGCTCCACCGCAGTGCTCGGCAAGCAGATGAACGCGGGCGCGCGCCTGTACTTCGACCACATCAACAGCCAGGGCGGCGTGTTCGGACGCAAGATCGAGCTTAAGGCGCTCGACGACATGTACGAGCCCGACGAGGCCATCAAGAACACCAGGAAGCTGATCGAGGAAGAGCGCGTCTTCGCGCTGTTCGGCTACGTGGGCACGCCGACGAGCCAGGCCGTGCTGCCGCTGGTCAATCACATGCGCATCCCGTTCTTCGCGCCCTTCACGGGCGCGCAATCGCTGCGCGAGCCGCACAGCCGCTATGTGTTCCACGTGCGCGCCGGCTACGACGAGGAAACTGCTGCCATCGTGCGCCAGATCCGCACCACCGGGCTCAAGCGCATCGCCGTGGTCTACAACGACGACGCCTATGGCCGCGCTGGCATCTCGGGCATCGAGCACGCCATCAAGACGCTGCCGGCCGACAGCGGTGTGAAGCTGGTGGCGCAGGAAAGCGTGATCCGCAACACCGTCGAGATCGGCGACGCCATGCAGGGCGCGATGAAGGCCAAGCCCGATGCCGTAGTGCTGATCAGCGCCTACCGCACCGTGGGCGCTTTCGTGAAGGAAGCGCTGCGCCGGGGCTACAGTGGCCAGTTCTACAACGTGTCGTTCGTCGGCACGCAGGCACTGGCCCGCGAAGTGGGCCCGCAAGGCAGCGGTGTGATCATCTCGCAGGTGATGCCGCATCCGGGCAACGCCACGCTGCCGGTGGTGCGCGAATACCTGCGCCTGCTGCAGGCCGCCGGCAAATCGAACGAGTTCGACTACGCCAGTATCGAAGGCTTCATCGCCGCCAAGGCATTCGTGGAAGGATTGCGCCGCGCGGGCAAGGACTTGACCCGCGAACGCTTTGTCACCGCCATGGAAAGCATGCGCAATGTAGACCTCGGCGGCTACATCGTCCAGTTCGGACCAGACAACCACGTCGGGTCGAAGTTCGTGGAGATGACGATCATTAATTCGAAGGGTGCGGTGATTCGGTAGTGCTCTACCGCTTCGTCTGGCTTGCTCCCCTCTCCCACTACGCGGGAGAGGGGAGAACACCGACAGGGAGACTAGGCGGCATCATTCAAATGACAAGCCGACCACCGCATCGGCGCGATCTCCTTCAGCATCGGTTGCTCCTCCCTGCAACGCGGCATGGCGTGCGGGCAGCGTGGATGGAAGTGACAACCCATCGGCGGATTCAGAGGCGACGGGATTTCTCCGCGAATCGCCCCATACGTCTTCTTGCCAACCTCCAGCTTCGGTGCCTCGGCCAGCAGTGCCTGCGTGTACGGATGGTTGGGTGACGAAAACACCTGCTCAGTGGGCGCTGACTCCACCACACGCCCCAGGTACATGATCATCACGCGGTCGCTGATGTGCTTGACCACGCCGAGATCGTGGCTGATGAAGAGATAGGTCAGGTTCAGTTCTTCACGCAGGCGCATGAACAGGTTCAGCACCTGGGCCTGGATCGATACGTCGAGCGCTGCCACCGATTCATCGCACACCAGAAATTCCGGCTTCACAGCCAGTGCGCGTGCAATGCCAATACGTGCCCGCTGACCACCCGAGAACTGGTGCGGAAAACGCCGCAGCACAGTGGGGTCCATCCCCACGCGCACGAGCATGTCTTCCACGTACGCCTGCTGCGCATTCTTGTCGACCATGCCATGCACGACCGGCGCCTCGCCGACGATATCGAGCACGCGCAGGCGCGGATTCAACGACGCGTAAGGGTCCTGGAAAATCATCTGGATCGCCAGTTGCCGCTCGCGTTTCTTCTCCGGTGGCAACCGATCGAGATCGGTGCCGCGCCAGAAGCGCTCGCCTTCGGTCAACGAATGCAGGCCCACGGCCATGCGTCCGAGCGTGGACTTGCCGCAGCCCGACTCGCCCACCAGCCCGACGACTTCGCCGGTACGGATCGCCAGGTCCACCTTGTCCACGGCGTGCACCACTTCCATCTTCTGCTTTGCCCCGAAGACGTTGGCGATCTTCGCGGCCACATCGAGCGACTTCACGAAACGCTTCGACACGCTGCGCAGTTCCAGCAGCGGCGCCGGCGGCATGCTGCTCTCCGCGTTCGGTACAGCCACTGCGGCATTGGGGGTATCGATCACCGGCGTGCTCATGCAGCCTCCTGCTGGGCATGGACCGGATGGAAGCAGCGTAGCTGACGACCATCGGGCGAGGTATCGAGCGGCGGATCGGTCTTGCAGATTTCCGTGGCGTAGGGACAACGATTGCGGAACGAGCAGCCGCCCGGCAGGTTCAGAAGCGACGGCGTCATGCCCGGGATCTGCCGCAGTGGCGTACCGCGTGGATTGCGCGATGGCGCCGAGCCGATCAGCCCATGCGTGTATGGATGCCCAGGACGCTCCAGCACCTGTCGCACATCGCCCGATTCCACGATCTTGCCGGCGTACATCACACACACCTTGTCCGCGAGACCGGCCACCACGGACAGGTCATGCGTGATCCAGATCAGCGCGGTGCCCGACTCGCGACACAGCGTCTGCATCTCGTAAAGGATCTGGCCCTGGATCGTCACGTCGAGTGCCGTGGTGGGTTCGTCGGCGATGATCAGGTCCGGCTTGTTCAGCAGCGCGATGGCGATGGCCACGCGTTGCCGCATGCCGCCAGAGAACTGATGCGGATAGGCCAGCAACCGCTCGTCGGGCGACGGAATGCCTACGCGTGCCAGCGCATTGCGAGCGCGCTCGCGGGCCGCGGCCTTGCTGACGTTGTCATGCGCACGCACGGCCTCGATCATCTGCGTGTCGATACGCAGGACCGGGTTCAGCGTCATCATCGGATCTTGAAAGATCATGGCGATGCGATTGCCGCGCACATCGCGTTGCTGCGCGGCAGTGAGCGTGCGCAGGTCGCGCGTGACACCGTCGCGGCTGGTCAGCGCGATGCGACCATCGACGACCTTGCCCGGTGGATCGATCAATCCCATGATCGAGTACCCGGTCATGGATTTGCCAGAACCCGATTCCCCGACCAGTCCCATGATTTCGCCGCGTCCCACCGTGAACGACACATCGTCCACGGCCTTGGCCACGCCGGCGCGTGTGAAGAACTGCGTCTTCAGGTTTTCAACGACGAGAGTCGGCTGCGTCATGTTGGCTCCCGTTCGATCATTGCGTTTGCAGGCGCGGGTTCAGCACATCGCGCAACTGGTCGGCCACGAGGTTCATCGCCACGATGGTGATCACCAGTGCGATGCCCGGGAAGAAACTTATCCAGTACTTGCCCGACAGCATGTACTGCTGGCCGTTGGCGATCAGCATGCCCAGCGACGGTTCCGTCACCGGCACGCCCAGCCCCAAGAACGACAGCGTGGCTTCGAGGGTGATGGCGGATGCCACCTGCAGCGCAGCAATCACGATCAGCGGCGGCAGGCAGTTCGGCAGCAAATGCCGGAACATGATGCGACGCGGGGGCAGCCCCAGGCACGTGGCCGCCTCGATATACTCCTTCCGCCGCTCCACCAGCGCCGCGCTGCGCGTAGTCCGCGCGTAGTAAGCCCACTGCACGGCCACCAGCGCGATCACGATATTGCCAATGCCGGGCCGCAGGAATGCCAGAAGGATCAGCGCCAGCAGGATTGGCGGAAACGAAAGCTGCAGGTCGGCCACGCGCATGATGAACACTTCCGTGCGGCCGCCGAGAAAACCGGCCAGCAGACCCAGTGTCGCGCCGATCAGCAGGGCGATCACCGTGCTCACCACACCCACGCCCACACTGATACGCAGGCCGTACATCACGGCCGACAACATATCGCGGCCCTGTTCGTCGGAACCCATCAGGAAGGTCATGCCCATGCCGGACTGTTCGCCCGGCGCCATGCGCGCATCGAGCACATCGAGCGTGGCGAGGTCGTACGGATTCTGCGGCGCCAGCCATGGCGCGAAGATCGCAATCAGCAGCAGCACGATCAGCGTGACAAGGCCCAGCACCGCCAGCTTGCTCTCCAGGAACTGCCGCGCGAAGCGGCGGAACGGTGTCTGCTCCTTCACGGCGGCCACTGGCGTGGCGGCGGCATCGGGTATGGTCGGAGTGCTCATGGCTCAGCCCTTGTTGTCAGCGATGCGCACGCGCGGATCGAGCATGCTGTAGACGATGTCCACCAGCAGGTTGATCAGGATGAACAGGGTCACAATGACCATCAGGTACGCGACGATCACTGGGCGGTCCAGCAACTGGATCGAATCGATGATCAGCTTGCCCATGCCGGGCCATGCAAAGATCGATTCGGTAACGATGGCGAACGCGATGATCGAACCGAACTGCAGCGCGATCACCGTGACAATGGGAATCAGGATGTTCTTGAGCACGTGTACGCCAACGATGCGCGTGTTCGACAGCCCCTTGGCGCGCGCGAACTTCACGTAGTCCTGCAGCATCGCCTCCTGCGTGCCAGCCCGCGTGAGCCGGATCACCATCGCGATATTGAGCAGCGACAGCGTGATGGCGGGCAGGATCAGGTGCCGGATGCCATCCAGCGTCAGGAAACTCAGCGACATGCCGAGCACCCGTACCGTCTCGCCGCGTCCGTTCGACGGCAGCCAGCCGAGCTGCACGGCAAACACCATGATCAGCATCAGGCCCACCCAGAACGTGGGCAGCGAGAAGCCGAGAATTGACACGGTCATGATGGTCTTGCCCGCCACGCCATTCGGCCGCAGTCCGGCCCACAGTCCCAGCGGAATACCGAGCACGATAGCGAGAAGGATCGCGCAGATGGCCAGCTCCATCGTGGCCGGCATGCGTTCGAAAATCAGCTTGAGCGCTGGGGTGCCATGGGCGAATGATGTTCCCAGATTTCCGTGCAGCGCGTTCTGCAGGAAGATCCAGTACTGCTCCCATAGTGGCTTGTCGAGACCGAGCGCGGCAATGGTGCGCTTGATGTCTTCCTGGTCGGCCTGCGGGCTGATCAGGATGTCGACCGGATTGCCGATCGCAAACACGCCGAGAAAGACGAGCAACGACATGACCAGCAGCACGATCACGCTCTGCATCAGTCGCCGGATGATGAAAACCAGCATGTTTCAGACGCTATCCTTTCGCCGGTGTGCCATGGCACGGCCAGCGGGTTCGCGACCCACGGGGGATGTCGTGGGCAGTACGCCCGGCCATTCTGGCGGGCCGGGGCCGCGATGATACCGGAGCCGGCCGGCTGCTGCGCCGGCTCCGATTTTGCGACTATCTACTTAGCGCTGCCATTTTCTGCGGCCACTTACTGCTGCGGCTTGAAGAGGTGCGCGTAGGTGCGCTCGTCGGTACGCGGCACGTACGTGATGCCCTTCTGCGTCGCCCATGTCGTCACCTGATGGTGGATGGGAATGATGCCGCCGTCCAGCACTGCAATGGCCGTGGCTTCCTGGAGCAACTTCGAACGCTCCGCGTCATCCACGGTGGCCAGCGCCTTTTCCAGCACGGGGTCCATCTTCGGATTGCAGTACTCGCCCCAGTTGGTGGTGCCGAAGCCCTTCTTCGAGTCCTCGCAGGCCAGCAGCGCGCGCAGCGGCGAGCTGACTTCGCCGGTCTGTGCACCCCAGCCAAGCAGTCCGAACGACCACTCGTGCTTGATACCCTTCGACGAGTACGTGGCCATCGGCATGCCTTCCACCTTCGTATTGATGCCGATGCGCGTCAGATTCTGCGCGATGGTCTGTGCAATCTTCTCGTCGTTCACATAGCGGTTGTTCGGCGTGTGCAGCGTGATGCCGAAGCCGTTCGGATAGCCAGCGTCAGCCAGCATCTTCTTGGCGGCTTCCGGGTCGTACTTCAGCGTCTTCAAAGCCGGGTTGTAGCCGAACAGCGTGGGCGGCACCAGGTTGTTCGTCGGCTCGGACAAGCCTTCCATCAGCCGGTCCTTGATGCCCTGCCGGTTGATAGCCGTGCTGATGGCAATACGCACCCGCGCATCCTTCAGCGGGTTCTTGTCCATCGGCTGGCCTTCCTTCGTCGTGACAAACGGCGACTTGTCACGCTTGGCATCGAAGTACAGGTAGATCACGCGATGCGAGATCTTCGAGAAGAACTGCAGCTTGGGATCGTTGCGAACCTTCGGCAGGTCCGGGGTCGGCACGTTCTCGATGGCCTGCACATCGCCGGAAAGCAGCGCGGCCAGGCGCGTGGCCGGGTTCGGGATGAAGCGCAGCGTGACCTTGTCCCAGGCCGGCTTCGCACCCCAGTAGTCGGGGTTGCGAACCAGTTCCACCCGATCGTCGCGGGCATAGCTCACGAACTTGAACGGACCCGTGCCGATCATCCCCTTGCCCTGCGCAAAGTCATCAGAGGTCAGACCCTGCGTGGCCTTCTTCTGCACCATGAAGATCGACGTCAGGTCATTCAGCATCAACGGATACGGCTGATTGGTAGTCAGCTGGATCGTGTACTTGTCGATGATCTTCTTGTTGATGATCGCCTTGGTGTAGACGTCGAACTTGCCTGGGCTGTTGAGAATGGTGGCCGGACGATCGAGCGACCACACCACATCCTCGGTGGTCAGTTCCGTGCCATCGTGCCACTTCACCCCCTTGCGGATCTTGAACTCCCATGTGAGGTTGTTCACCAGCTTCCACGACTCCGCCAGCCCCGGCACGATCTTGCTGTCGGGATCGAGCTTGATCAGCGAATCGAACACGTGCTCGGACACATTGATGTTCGAGAACAGGTTGTAGAAATGCGGGTCCATCGAGGTCGGCGGCGAACTCAAGGCAATCTTGATATCGGCGGCGAGCGCAGGGGCTGACAGGCCGAGGGCAAGAGCGCCAGCCAATATGACCGTGCCGGCCTTCTTGCCAAGCGCCTTCTTGACGTTGCTGAGGGACATCGTGCGATTCTCCCTGGAGGGATGTCTTGAAATGACAATATGGATCAGCCACGCACCCACTGTGACCACGATGAAAAGGCCGCGTTTTGGTGCGGCGTTCCACCGTGCAGCGCGGGGCGCAACCGGCCGGGCACTTCAAGCATGAACTGTTCCAGCACGCGACGGTGGCCGCCATGCGGGGAAACCCACCCGCACTCAGCTTCCCGTCGATGCGGCGCTGCACCAGTTTCTACGGTCAACGTGACGCTCTGGCCTTGTTTTGGCGCTTCTACGATAGGCGTCGTATGATCGGGGTATCGCAAATGTCCGATCAGCCTCGACGGCATCATGAAGCTCATTCCCGAAATCCTTCAGGCGCAAGCCGAAATCCGCGCCATCCGACGCGATATACACGCTCACCCGGAACTCTGCTTCGAGGAGCAGCGCACCGCCGATGTCGTAGCAAAGAATCTTGAATCCTGGGGCATCGAAGTCCATCGCGGCCTGGGTACCACCGGCCTGGTGGGCGTGCTGCGCAACGGCACCGGCACCCGCTCGATCGGCCTACGCGCTGACATGGATGCCCTGCCGCTACAGGAAGCCAACACGTTCGGCCATCGTTCGCAGCACGAAGGCAAGATGCACGCATGTGGTCACGATGGTCACACGGCGATGCTGCTTGGCGCCGCGCGCTACCTGGCCGAACATCGCAACTTCGACGGCACGGTACATCTGATTTTCCAGCCTGCTGAAGAAGGCGGTGGCGGCGCGCGCGAGATGATCAAGGACGGCCTGTTCGAACGCTTCCCGTGCGATGCCGTGTTCGGCATGCACAACTGGCCCGGCATGCCGGTGGGTTCGTTCGGCACGACGGCCGGTCCGCTCATGGCATCGAGCAATGAATTCAAGATCGTGGTGCGGGGCAAGGGCGCCCATGCCGCAATGCCGCACAACGGTTGCGATCCGGTGTTCACCGGCGCGCAAATCGTCTCGGCACTGCAGGGCATCATCACGCGCAACAAGCGTCCGATCGATACGGCCGTGATCTCGGTGACGCAGTTCCATGGTGGGGACGCCACGAACATTGTGCCGAACGAAGTCTGGCTCGGCGGTACGGTGCGGACCTTCACCGTGGAGGTGCTCGACCTGATCGAGCGGCGCATGGAGGAAGTGTCGCGCGCAGTGGCGCAGGCATTCGATTGCACGATCGATTTCGAATTCCGCCGCAACTACCCGCCGACCATCAACAGCGCGGCGGAAGCCGAATTCGCCGTGGGGATCGCGAGCGAACTCGTGGGCGCATCGAACGTGGATGGCAACGTGGAGCCGACGATGGGCGCCGAAGACTTCTCGTTCATGCTGCAGGAGAAGCCGGGCTGTTACCTGTTCATTGGCAATGGCGAAGGCTCACACCGAGAGGCTGGCCACGGCATGGGCCCGTGCATGCTGCACAACCCGAGCTACGACTTTAACGACGAATTGCTGCCGGTTGGCTCGACGTTCTTCGTGAAGCTTGTGGAGAAGTGGCTACCTGCGGCCTGATCCGAGGAAGGACGCCGGCCTATACTGGCCGTCGTCCGCCTCGCAGGCACTAGTCGATTGCGATATCACCGTACCAGGATTCGGCACGACTCTTTGTATTATCAGTATCGGTCATCAAGCCGACAGCCAGGATCTTGCCGGGATCCGAACCGAACGCCTTCCGATAGTCGGCACGTAAATCCCGCTCATGGCATCGCCATTCATTCGTGTGGCGCGTGCCCGAATCGACGACGATCATGCGCACCCGATCGGTGTGTGGATTGTTCAGAATGCTGCCTTCCGGCCGACGGCCACCCCAGATGTACATCAGCGTGGCATAGGGCATCTCACGGCCCGTGGTGATGCGCGCCATTTCGTACATCAGCTGGTCACGTAGCGGCAAACTGCTGCGATCTCCGTCGAACGCCACGAAAATTCGCAGCGGCGCATCCTCGCGATGACTCACCGCGTTATCGGCAACACGGATCACATCACGCGTCTTCCAGCGCCAACGCAACGTTCGGGCTTCGCGTTCGGTCAGCGGGACGTAGAGACCGGACGCCGACGCATCGGCCTGTGCGTGCAAGACCGTATGCTGGTCCAGTTCGGTCAGGCTATAACGCGTGGGCGTCTTGTTCCGATTGACCCTCCAGGGCTGCCAGCCGGTCGACTGCATCTGGCCTGAGGACGCCAGCAGGGAAAATGGCGGTAGTTGCGCCAGGGGCTGCGCCAATTCGGCGTCAGCTTCGGCTTCGCCATCCGCGCCAGCTTCCGCATCGACGTCAGAAGGCGCACTCCGGTTGGCGAGCGCCAACGGATCGGGAGTCGCCGCGGCCGAAGCCGTGATCGGCACGGCTTTTACCGCGAACGTCTTGCAACTCCCATCTGAAATATCCGCCATCTTCGACGGATCCACTGGCGGCAATGCCGATGATGCACAGCCGGCGAGCAATACGATACCCGCAACACATGCCAGTGCTGGCCTAAACTCCTTGGCCATAAGACCCCCTGAACCCTGTTTCCCCACCCGCTAGCCAAATCTCAACAACATGCGTCAGGCCATGCGGCACCGCGACTTCCTGTTGCAGACTGCATCGCGCTGATTTCGGTACAGCGCTTGAGAGTGGACCTTATCAGAAGCGTATTGAGGCCGGAATGCTCCGGGACCCTGAAAACAGGAATACAACAACCCCGGTATCAACGTTAAACCCGAAGACCCAAAGACAAAACCCCTCGCAGCGTTAGCTGTCGAGGGGTTTTGGGGCATAAGAGCCTGGCGATGACCTACTTTCACACGGGTATCCGCACTATCATCGGCGCAAAGTCGTTTCACGGTCCTGTTCGGGATGGGAAGGGGTGGTTCCGACTCGCTATGGTCACCAGGCATAAGGGGTTGCCTGCGCTGACATGGGTCAACGCGGGCGAATTGGGTGTAGTAAAGGTTGGGTTGTGTTGTGTCGACCTTGGGCACAAGGCGGATCACAGACACCAGGTAAAACACACTGGTTATAGGATCAAGCCTTACGGGCAATTAGTACTGGTTAGCTTAACGCATTACTGCGCTTCCACACCCAGCCTATCAACGTCCTGGTCTCGAACGACCCTTCAAGGAGGTCAAGCCTCCAGGGAATCCTCATCTTCAGGCGAGTTTCCCGCTTAGATGCTTTCAGCGGTTATCTCTTCCGTACATAGCTACCCTGCGATGCCTCTGGCGAGACAACAGGTACACCAGCGGTACGTCCACTCCGGTCCTCTCGTACTAGGAGCAGCCCCCGTCAAGATTCCAACGCCCACGGCAGATAGGGACCAAACTGTCTCACGACGTTTTAAACCCAGCTCACGTACCTCTTTAAATGGCGAACAGCCATACCCTTGGGACCGGCTACAGCCCCAGGATGAGATGAGCCGACATCGAGGTGCCAAACACCGCCGTCGATATGAACTCTTGGGCGGTATCAGCCTGTTATCCCCAGAGTACCTTTTATCCGTTGAGCGATGGCCCTTCCATACAGAACCACCGGATCACT
>Ga0102591_1000837_pt1 | contig 49934 bp, 20 predicted proteins | sample AraplaCol_mCL_r2_2_FD_76860 | JGI IMG/M metagenome (GOLD analysis project Ga0102591, IMG submission 76860) | Arabidopsis root microbial communities from North Carolina, USA - plate scrape MF_Col_mCL_r2 (SPADES assembly) (version 2) | ecosystem: Host-associated > Plants > Roots > Endosphere... | reverse complement strand
GCGCCACGGCCAGGGCCAGCAGGAACTCGGCGTTGCGCCCGCCGCGACCGCCGCCGCGCACGGTCACCGTGGTCTCGCCGCCGGACAGGACCGCCCAGCGGCCGCGTCGACGCCGGGTCAGGGCCATCAGGCATTGGACGAGATCGGCGTGCTCGCCCGCGATCTCCCGCGCCTCGCCCTCGATCCGGTCGCCCAGGACCACCGGCGTGTAGCCGTGCTCGCGCGCGACGGCGGCGGCGGCCTCCAGCGACTTGGCGGGCGTGGCGATCATCCGGACGTCGGCGCGAACCGCGTCCGGCCCGGGTGTCTCGCTGCGCGGATCCAGCAGCCAGGCGCGGACGGCGTCGGGTACGGTGTCCAGCCGACGCTCGAGGATCGCCAGGGCCTCGGCCGAGGTCCTCGGATCGCCCAGGGTCGGGCCCGAGGCGATCACCGCCGGGTCGTCGCCGGGCACGTCGGAGATGACCAGGGTGACCACCTTGGCCGGCGCGGCCGCCAGCGCCAGCCGGCCGCCCTTGATGGCCGAAAGATGCTTGCGCACGCAGTTGATCTCGCCGATCGGCGCGCCGGATTTCAGCAACGCCCGGGTGACCGCCTGCTTGTCGGCGAGGGTGACGCCCTCCCCCGGGGCCGCCAGCAGCGCCGAGCCGCCCCCGGAGAGCAGGCAGAGCACCAGGTCGTCCTCGGTGAGCCCCCTCACCCGCTCCAGGATCGCCTGGGCCGCCCGCGCCCCGGCCGCGTCGGACACCGGGTGGGCGGCCTCCACGACCTCGATGCGCTCGCAGGGGATCGCGTGCCCGTAGCGTGTGACCACCAGGCCCGACAGCGGTTCGGGCCAGTGCGTCTCGACGGCCCGCGCCATCGCCGCCGCCGCCTTCCCCGCCCCGACCACGATCGTCCGCCCGCGCGGCGGGTCCGGCAGGAACGACGGCAGCCGCGACGCCGGCGAGGCGGCGTCGACCGCGGCGTCGAACATGGCGCGAAGAAGGACCCCGGGCTGCATCAGCACCCCGGGGCCAGGGAAGGACCAGGGCCGCGTCGATGACGCGCGCCCGATCCGCTCGAGGTCATGGTCAGCGGGTCCAGTTGAAGGTCACGCCGAAGGTGCGCGGCGGGGCGTAGGCGCCGAAGTTCGCGCCCAGGAACGAGCCCTGGAAGGTGCGCGTGACCTCGTCGCTCAGGTTCTTGCCCCACAGGGACAGCGACCAGCGGTCGTGCGGCTCGGTGTAGACGATACGGCCGTCATAGAAATTGGTCGGCGACCGCCGTTCCGGACCCTCGTTGGAATTGTCGTCCCAGATGCTGCTTTCGTAGCGGTAGTCGATCGCGAAGCGCACCGCGCCGCCGCCCGCCAGCGACCAGTCATATGAGGGCGACAGCACCACCTTGTGCTTCGGCACGCGGGCGATCTGGTTGCCGGCGTAGCTGACACCGGGCTCGGCCTCGTACTCGTCGAACTTGGCGTCGGTGTAGCCGTAGGACGCCACCAGCTTGGCGCCGTGGAACGGCCGCCAGCTGAGATAGGTCTCGTAGCCCTTGATGGTGGCCGCGCCGGCGTTGTCGGTGACCACCGCGCCGCTGGGCACGGTCCGGCGGGTCTGCAGGTCGCTGTAGTCCATCCAGTAGAGGGTGTTGTTCCAGACCAGCGCGCCGCCCAGGAAGGTGCTCTTCTGGCCGAGCTCGTACTGGGTGGCGTGCTCGGGATCGAACGCGTCGCCCGCCTCCTCCGCCGTCGCCGGCAGGTCCTGGAACCCGCCGCTTTTGAAGCCGGTCGAGATCATCGCGTAGAACAGGTTGTTCTTGTCCGGCTGGAAGTTGACGCCGGTCCGCCAGGTCACCGCGTCGAACGAGGCCGAGGACGAGACGTCGAACGGCTCCTCGGCGCGGAACAGCGAGTCCCCGGCCAGGTCGTCGACGCGGTAGTCCTTCTTGTCCTTCGAGTAGCGCAGGCCGCCGATCACCGCGAAGCGCTCGCCCACCGGCACGGTGACGTCGCCGTAGACCGCGTAGCTCTTCAGCTGGGCGTCCTGGGTGAAGACCTCGGTTCCGGCCCCGCCGATGTCGAGCACCAGGGTGTCGGTGCGGTGCGTGTCGCTGTTGAAGTTGTAGGCGCCGACCACCCAGTGGATCGGGCTGTCGGGCAGCGAGGAGAGCCGCAGCTCGTGGCTGGAGGCGTCGCTTGTCTCGGCGTTGCCGCCCTCGATGCCGATGAAGTTGGTCGACGGGTTGCCGCCGTCGAAGTCGTAATAGGTGTCGTAGTCGAGGTCGCGGTACGAGCCCAGATAGGTCAGGGTCGCGAACGACAGGTCCCAGTCGGCCTGGAAGCGCAGGCCCCAGGTGTCGCGGTCCTGGTGGCCGTCGATCGAGCCCGCCGAATGGTCGCGATCCCGATCCACGGTCCAGAAGGCCGCGTACGGGCTGCTGTCATCCAGATCGAGCACGTGCTGTCCCGGACCGGTGCCGCGGTCGCGCGTGCCGTCGACGCCCGCCTGGACGCGGAAGGTCGGGCTGAGTTCGGCCGCCACCTGGAACCGGCCGCTCAGGGTGTCCTGGTCCTCCAGCGAGCCGCCGGTGAAGGTGTTGTCGACATAGCCGTCATGCTTGCGCCAGGCGGCGCTGGCGCGCACGGCGGCCTTTCCGTCGGCGAAGGGCGCGTTGACGAAGCCCGCGCCCTCGAACCGGTCGTAGTTCCCGACCGTCGCCTCGACGCCCGTGTCGAAGCCGGTCAGGCTCGGGCGCTTGGACACGACATTGACCGCGCCGCCGACGACGTTGCGGCCGTACAGCGTGCCCTGGGGTCCCTTCAGCACCTCGATCCGCTCGACGTCGAACGCGTCGAAGGCGACCATGGCCGGGCGGCCCAGATAGATCTCGTCGAGGAAGACAGCCGAGCTCGGATCGCCCGCGGCCCCGCGGTCGGTCGAGCCGATGCCGCGGATGGCGATGCGCGGCTGCGAGGCCGGGAAGGCGTCGAACTCCAGGCCCGGCGTGCGGCTGGAGACGTCGTCGATCTCACGGATGCGGGCTTCCTTCACCTGCTCGGCGCCGAAGGCGGTCACGGTCACCGGCACGTCCTGCAGGCGTTCGCTGCGGCGCTGGGCGGTGACGACCACCTCGTCGAGCATGGCGTTGTCGGCCGACGCGGCCTGGGCCAGCGCGTGACCGGCGGACATCAGCGCCGTCGCGGCGACGCCACACGCCAGCACCTTGCGGCTCATCGAGACCATATCGCCCTCCCCTGGGGTCATTATTGAACCCCGTCTCAGCGGGGATGCCGGGACGATAGACAGCCTGGATGCTGTCGGTCAACAGATTGCATCCAATTTTATGTCTGTTTGAATGTGATCCTTGACGGTGGCGGATACGGGCGGCAGGTTCCCTAGCGAAGGGTCGCGATCGCCAGGATACGCGCCTTGGTGCGGAGGACGTGTTCGATCATGAGGCGCTCGGCCCCCTCGCCATCCCCCGCGCGGATCGCCGCCAGCAGGTTCTCGTGATCGGTCTGCGACTGGACGATGTGCGGCGGGACGGTCGCCGCGATCTGGCGCGCGCGGGGCGGCACGTGGGCCGCGACCGTGGGCGACACCCGCACCGCGTCGCCGAACACCGGATAGAGGATCGTCATCCGCATGGCGTGGCGCAGCACCAGGTTGTTGGCGGCGTGATGGATCCGGCGGTGGAAGATCCAGTTGCAGTCGTACCACTCGTATTCGATGGCTTCGGACCACTCGCCGCGATCGACGATGGCGCGCCCGCGCGCCACCAGTTCGTCCAGCGGCTGGAGCCCCTCCTCGGTCCAGCCCTGTTCGATCGACAGCCGGCAGGCCAGGCCCTCGATCCGCGCGCGCACCTCGATCGAGTCGTAGATGTCGCCCAGGGTGACGGCGCGGACGGTGTAGCCCCGGTTCATGTTGTAGAGCACCAGCCCCTCGGCCGAGAGCACGGCCAGGGCGCTGCGCACCGGCGTGCGCGAGACGTCGAGCTGGGTCGCCAGGGCCTCGGCGCGCAGGCGCGTGCCGGGCGCGATCTCGCCGGTGACGATCATCTCGCGCAGTCGGGTCAGCACCGTATGGGTGGCCGGCTCGGTGTTCTGGGGATCGGCCAAAGCCTCGGCGCCGTCCGTCATCTTCGCCCCCGCCATCGCATGCTCCGAGAATCTTCCTGTCGCCCCACGGTGAGCGATCCCCCGGAGCGATACAATCATCCGGCGCCGCGCGTCCCCCTCATTCAACCATCCGCCCCCGGCCGATCGCCGACGGAGACCTCCACGTGACGCCCAGCATCTTCCTGAATCCGGCCTTCCTCGGCCTGGCCATGGTCGTGACCTTCATGACGCTGATCATGACCAAGCGCATGTCGGCGATCGCCGCCCTGCTGCTGGTGCCGATCCTGTTCGGCCTGATCGCGGGCGCCGGCGCGGGGCTGGGCCCGATGATGATCAAGGGCGTCCTGCAGGTCGCCCCCACCGCGCTGATGCTGGCCTTCGCCGTGCTCTATTTCGCGATCATGATGGACGCGGGCCTGTTCGATCCGCTGGTGAGGAAGGTGCTGGCCACGGTCGGCGAAGACCCCGTGCGCATCGCCCTGGGCACCGCCGTGCTGGCGACCGTGGTCTCGCTGGACGGCGACGGCACCACGACGGCGCTGATCGTCATCACCGCCATGCTGCCCGTCTATCGCAAGGTCGGGATGAACCCGCTGATCCTCGCCACCCTGCTAGGCTCGACCAATTCCCTGATGAACTTCGTGCCCTGGGGCGGACCGTCGGCGCGCGCGGCCAGCGCCGTTCACGCCGACCTGACCCAGGTCTTCCTGCCCCTGTTGCCGGCGATGATCGCCGGGCTCGCCGGCGTCTACGGCCTGGCCTGGCTGTTCGGCCGGTCCGAGCGTCGGCGCCTGGCGGGAGCCGCGCCCGGCGCGACGATCGCCGCCCCGCCCGTCGTCGCGCTCGACACGCCCGCCGACAAGGCGGCGGAGGCCCTCCGCCGGCCCCGGCTATTCTGGCTGAACCTCGTCCTGACCGTGGGCCTGCTACTGGGGATGATTCTGAGCCTGGCGCCGCTGCCCGTCCTGATGATGGGCGCGTTCGCCGTCGCCGTGACGATCAACTACCCGAACCTGCGCGAGCAGAAGGCGCGGATCGCCGCCCATGCCGACAACGTCGTCAACGTGGTGGTGCTGATCTTCTCGGCCGGCGCCTTCACCGGCATCCTGAACGGCACGGGCATGGCCGACGCCATGGCCACCGCCGCCCTGTCGGTCATCCCACCGAACATCGGACCGTTCCTGGCGCCGATCACCGCCCTGGCCAGCATGCCGCTGACCTTCGTGATGTCGAACGACGCCTACTATTTCGGCGTAGTGCCGGTGATCGCCCAGACCGCCGCCCACTACGGCATCGCGCCCGAGGCCATCGCCCGCGCCTCCCTGATCGGACAGCCGGTCCACGCGCTCAGCCCGCTGCTGGCGCCGATCTACCTGGCGTGCGGCCTGCTGGGCGTGGACGTCGCCGACGCCCAGCGGTTCGCCCTGAAGTGGGCGGTGCTGATCTGCCTGCTGGTGCTGGGCGCGGCCCTCCTGACGGGAGCCGTGCCCCTGGTCGCCGGCTAGCGGCGGCCTCGACCTCCGGAGCCGCTAGAAGCGGACCCGGATATCGAGGCCGGCCGATTGAGCGCGGGTCCGGTCGCCGAACTCGCGGTCATAGCTGAAATGCACCGACACGCGGTCGTCGCCGATCACGTGGAAGTCGACGCCGGCCGTATAGGCGCTGCGGTCCAGGATCGTGCCGACCCGCGCCGCTTCGGACGCCGGATTGGCCCCGACCAGGCGGAACGGCATCTCGATCCGGTCGGTCGTGTTGAAAAGACCCCCGACCCGGAACGCCACCGCCGTCTGGCTGCGCACGCCCTGCCGCATCACGAAGCCCAGCGTCACCTCCGGATTGGCCGTGCCGATGAACTGGGTGTGCGAAGCGCCGCTCGCGCCCAGGCCGCCTAGCCCGCCTAGCCCGCCCTCGGCGAACTTCTGCTGGTGCAGGCCGGTCGCCCAGACGTTCAGCGCCGGACGCACGAACAGCCGTCCGTTCTCGACCACATAGGCGAAGCGCGCGTCGGTGCGCAGATAGCCGCTTTCCGGCTGGGCCTCGGCGCGTCCGGGCCCGAAGACCTCGACCGCGCGCGTGGTGTCCATCCACTGCCAGCCGCCGGACAGCGAGAAGGCCATCTCCGCCGAGCCGTGGGCGTGATCGCTGCGTTTCTTCAGGCCCAGGCCGGCGTTGAAGCCCTGCCCCTCGGCCAGCGAACGCATGTCGTCGACATCGACGCGGTCCAGGCGCTCGTATCCGACCGCCGCGGCCAGCGACCAGTCGCCGGCCAGCGGACGTTCGAAGCCGCCGCGCAGGCGCCCGCCCTCGACCTTGGCGCCGAGGGTCTGGGCGTCGGCCTCGCCGCGTGAGGTGACCCGCTCGATCGTCGTCCAGGCGCATTTGCCGTCCAGGCCCGCGCCAGGACTGGCGCAGTCGAACAGCTGGCTTGAGAAACTGTTGGCCGAGTACAGCTGGCTGCGCAGCGGCGCCAGGTAGGGCTCGGGATTGAGCTCGCCGAAGATCCGCGAATAGATCGCCTCCTGGCCGGCTTCCAGATTGCCGATCAGGGCCATCAGACGGCCCATGCCGCCGGAGTCTCCGGCCTGGATCGCCGAATTCATGTGTCGGCCCAGCGCCTGGCCGTTGTCGTTCAGGAAGCCCTGGTCGAAGTGCGGCGTGAAGGCCAGCTGGACGCCGGCCGCCCCCGTCACGACCCGGTAGTCCATCGCCAGGGTGTCGGCGATCTTCAGGCCGTTGTCGACCGCCGAACCGGAGGCGAACAGGGTGACCGGCTTGGTGTCCTGCAGCCAGGTGAGCGTCACCTCGCCCATGCCCGCCACGCTGGCCGATCCCGTGACGTCCACATGGTCGGACGCATAGGGTCCGAAGGCCACGTCGAAGGCCATGCGGCCGGTCGAGGTCTGGACGAAGTCGCCGTCGATCGCGACCGTGTTGATCACCCGCAGCCCGTAATAGGGATTGGCGGCCGGATCGCCGAGATCGTCGTAATTGGCGAACTGCGCGCCGCCGGCCAGGTCGATCGGCGTACGCGGCGCCGACAGGCCCATCAGGAAGTCGCCGCTGTTGGTGAAGGCGCCGCCCGGGATCGCGGCCGGCGACAGCGAGAAGGCCGCCATGCGGGCCGAGGCCAGGCGCACCGTCGCGGTTTCCCGCAGGACGATCGAATGGGCGGCGATGAAGGTCGCCCCGTCCTGGTTGACGAAACTATTGTCGCCGCCGCCCAGATCGACGTCGCCGACGACCACGCCCAGGTTGTCGACATGATCGTCGCCGCCCGAGGTCCGGATGGCCAGGTTCGAGGTCGCCGAGACGTGCCCCGTGTTGACCAGGGTGTTGTCGGCGCCGCCGTCGATCACGACGCCCGCGCCCGTTCCCGAACCGCCGCGCGTCACGCCGCTCAGGCTGATGTCGATGTCGCCCGCGCCGCTGGAGCCCTGGCTCTGGGCGAAGACGGCCACGCCGTCCGCGCCGACCGCCATGATGTCGTCGGCCAAGTTCAGCGAGATCGAACCGCCCGCCCCTTCGCCGCCGGCCGCGCCCTGATGGACGTCGTCCACCCAGCCGCCGCCGCCGCCCAGGCTCTGGACCGCGACGCCGTAGGCGCCCGCCCCCGTCGTCAGCACGCCGCCGGTCTGGGTGAAGGCGATGTCGCCGCCGCCGCCGATATTGTCCTGGTTCAGGCTCACGTCCGTGACGCCGCCGCCCAGCACCGCCCCGCCGCCGCCGCCGATCGATTGCAGCAGCACGCCATGCGCCCCCGCGCCGGCCGTGACGATGACGCCGTCCTGGTCGAGCGTGACGTCGCCGCCGTCGCCCGCCGCGCCCGCGGTCGCGCCCAGGCTCGCCGCGCCGCCGGCGGGACTGGTCAGGTTGACCACGCCGCCGCCCGCGCCGATCGACTGGACCAGCAGACCCGCGGCGTGATCCCCCGTCGTGACGATCGCGCCGTCGAAGCGGGCGGTGACCGCTCCGCCCGAAAGGTCCGTGCCGCCGGCTGAGCCCAGGCTCAGGGTCGGGGCGACCGTCGCCGCGTCCGCGCCCGTGACGACCACGTCGGCCACGCCACCGCCGCCGCCCACGCTCTGCAGGATCGCGCCGGCGCCGAGCGCGCCCGTGGTGGTGATCCGGCCCTGTTGGTCGCGGACCACCGCGCCGCCGCCCTCGTCGGTCCCGTTCCGGCCGCCCAGGGCCACGGACACCGGTCCGACCGACGCGCCCTGCGCCACGTCCACGGTGACCACCGCCCGGCCGCCCCCGCCGCCGATCGACTGGTCCAGCACGCCCGGCGAATGGGCGCCGTTCATCAGGATGTCGCCGGCCTGGCTGTTGTCCAGGTCGCCGCCAAGGTTGCGCGCGCCGTCGATCCCGCCCAGGGCCACGTCCACCGCCAGCGGCATGGCCTCGCCGCCGACCTCGGTCAGCGGGTCGACCGCCAGGGCCGACAGGGTCGACACGTCGTCCTCGGGCGTGGCCGCGACCTCGAGATTGACGCGCAGCACGCCGCCGCCGCCGCCGATCGACTGGTTGAAGATGCCGGCCGCGTTGGCGCCGCCCACCTGGTACGTGCCGCTCGAGACCAGGAACACCGAGCCGGCGTTCATGTCGGTCGCGCCCTCGGCCCCCGCCCGCGCGGAGACCCGCGGATCCGCCGTCGCGGCGGGGTCGTTGGAGCCGCCGATCGGCAAGCCCTTGCGGCCGTAGACCTGTGTGATGTCGAAAGCCAGTTGGCCGCCGCCGCCGTTGATGCTCTGGAGCACGATGGCCTGCGAGCCCTCGCCCAGCGTGGTGATGTCGCCGGACTGGACGACCGCGACCTCGCCGCCCTGGCCGCCGTCGCCGGTCCCGACCGCGCCCAGTACGGCGTTGACCAGGCCCGACACGGCGATGACCCCGGCGTCGATCGAGGCCGAGATCGCCGCGCCGGCGTTGCCGCCGCCCCCGCCGATCGATTGGGCCACGATCCCGTCGGCGTTGTCGCCCAGGGTGACGATCGAGCCGGCGTTCTCCACCAGCACGTCGCCGCCGTTCCCGCCGTCGCCGCCGATCCCGCCCACCGAGATGGCCGGCGAGGACGTTTCCTTGCCGAAGTCCAATCCCAGGGTCAGCACCATGCCGCCGTTGCCGCCGCCGCCGCCGATCGACTGGGCCAGGATTCCGTGCGCCCCGTCGCCGCTGGTGCCGATGACGCCGTCGTTCTGGACGGTCACCTGGCCGCCGGTATTGCCCGAGCCGCCCGCGCCGCCGATGTTCAGCGAGGCCGCGGTGGTGCCCTTGCCGCTCGTGATGAGGTTGATCGATCGGATGGAGCTGCCGTTGCCGCCGCCGCCGCCGATCGACTGGGCGAAGATCCCGTAGGACTCCTTGCCCTCGGTGACGATGAGGCCGGACTGCACGTCGTCGGTGACCGGGCGGTTGGTGACGGTGACGTCGCCGCCCGTGCCGCCGGTTCCGCCGGAACCGCCGATGTTCAGGGCCGTGCGCGTCGTCGCGCGGTCGCCGGAGCTGATCGTGGCGCCGTCGTTCATGATCCCGGCGTCGCCGCCGCCGCCGCCGATGCTGTTGGCCGAAACGCCCGACGAATAGTCACCCTGCGTCCAGATCAGCCCGGTGTTGACGACATCGACCGTCCCGCCGGTCCCCCCGGCCCCGCCCGAACCGCCGATATTGATGAAGGCCGAGATCCGCGAGGCGGTCCTGGCGCCGGCGCCGCCCGTGTCGGACGATGAGCTCATCGTCGCGCCGCCCACGCCGCCGCCGCCGCCCACCGATTGGGCTCTTATGCCGTCGGCGAACTGGCCTTCGGTGACGATCTGGCCCGCGTTGACGACATCGACCGCGCCGCCGACGCCGCCCGCGCCGCCCGAACCGCCCAGGGCGATGCTCATGGCGCCGGCCGAGGAGTCGCTCCGGGCGGCCTCCACCGGCCTGGCGATGGTGACGGTCGCCCCGCCCACGCCGCCGCCGCCGCCCACGCTCTGGGCCAGGACGCCGTCGGACCGGTCGCCCGAGGTCCAGATCAGCCCGCTCTGGGTCAGATCGACCGCGCCGCCGTCGCCGCCGGTCCCGCCATCGCCGCCCAGCACGATCTTGCCGGTGAAGGTGCTCATGATCAGGTTCAGCGCCATGCCGCCCGCGCCGCCGCCGCCGCCGACCGACTGGGCCAGCAGGCCGCGGGCCTCGTCGCCGCGCGTGACGACCTGGGCCTCGCTGGTCACCACGATCTGGCCGCCGTCGGCGCCCAGGGCGCCTTGCAGGCCGATGGTCATGCCCGCTTCGTAGACCTGTCTTTCGGTGTCGCTGCCGGTTGCGGTCTGAGCCCCGACCGAGATCGCGCCGCTCTTGCCGCCGCCGCCACCGATCGACTGGGCGTAGAGGCCGCCGGAGCGGTCGCCGGTGGTGTCCAGCACACCGCTGATGTCGATAGACAGGTCGCCGCCGGCCCCGCCGGTTCCGCCTTCGCGGCCGATCGCGATGGCCAGCTTGTTGCTGGCTCCAAAGGCGAAATTGCTGTTGAGCATGGCGTTGCCGCCGCCGCCGCCCAGGGACTGCACGATGATCGCGTCGGAATCGTCGCCCTTGGTGACGATCGAGCCGTCCTGGACCAGGGTGATGTCGCCGCCGTCGCCGCCCGAGGTGGGGTCGCCGCCCAGCGCCAGGGCCAGCGCCGTGGTCTTGGGAAAATAGCCGGCGCCGATGTTGTAGTTGGCGTTGCCCCCGCCGCCGCCCTGGGACAGCACCACCAGACCATCGGAATTGGCTCCGTCGGTCGAGATGTCGCCGCGGTTGGTCACGTCGACCTCGCCGCCGTCGCCCGAGGCGCCGCCGTTGCCGCCGATGGCCATCGACACCGCGAGGCTCTCGCTGGTCGGGGTGTTGGCGTCCACACCCGCGGTGGAGAGGCCCAGCACCGCGTTGATGCCCGCGTCGCCGCCACCGCCGCCCGTGGACTCCACATAGACGCCGATCGAGTTGTCGCCGAACGTGACGACCGAGCCGGCCCGGACCTCGTCGTCGTCCGGGTCGCCGCGCACCACGGTGATGTCGCCGCCATCGCCGGCCGCGCCGCCCGAACCGCCGACGCCGATGGTCAGCGGGCTGCCCGACAGCGCCACCACGCCCGTGACGTTGATGCCGCCCGAGCCGCCGCCGCCGCCGATGGCCATGACGGAGACGCCCTTGGCCCCGCCGGTGAAGTCGGCCGAGGCCAGGCTGGTCTTGCCCGCGGCGTCGGTCACGACCTTGGCGTTGACGATCACGTCGCCCAGGCTGACCAGCGAGATGTCGCCCGCGTCGGCGCCGACGCCGCCGTTGCCGCCGATGCCGACGCCCAGGGCGTAGCCGCGTTCCTCGCTGCTGCCGTTGGTGGCCGAGAGCGTGACGTTCAGGCCGCCGTCGCCGCCGCCGCCGCCGATCGAGCGCACCAGCACCCCGCCGGCCTCGACGCCCTGGACCCAGACGTCGCCCGTCTGGACCACCGAGACGTCGCCCGCGACGTCGCCGTTGCCGCCGCCGCCGCCCACGCCAAAGGTGATCACCGGCTCCGAGCTGTCGGAACCGCCCTTGATCCCCCCGGCGATGTTGATGCCGCCATCGCCGCCGCCGCCGCCGAGGGACTCGACCAGCAGGCCGCGCGAACGCCAGCCGTGGGCCGAGAGGTTGGCGTCGATCGCCGCCGTGACGTCGCCGCCCTTGCCGCCGCCGCCGCCGAACCCGCCGACGCCCAGCGTGGCCGAGCCGTCCAGCGAAAAGCTGCCCGAGACGTTGATCGCCCCGTTGCCGCCGCCGCCGCCGATGCTCTGGATGGCGACCGCCGATTCCGTGTCGCCCTTAGACGTGATGACGGTGCGCTCGTCCTGCGTGCTCGCGATGGTCGCCGTGACCTCGCCCGCATCGCCGCCGTCGCCGCCGAAGCCGCCGATGCCGATGGCCGCCGCGCGGCCGGCGCTGTCGGAGCCGCCGTTGATCACCAGGTCGCCGGTGACGTTGATCCCGCCCGAGCCGCCGCCGCCGCCCAGCGACTGGACGACCACGCCGCTGGAGCCCATCCCGTCGGTCTCGCCCACGGCCCGACCTTGCGCGTCAAGGACGTAGCCGGTGGTGACGTCCTCGCCGGTCGTGACGCTGCCCGTGATCGTGGCCGTCACGTCGCCCGCATCGCCGCCGCCGCCGCCGAAGCCGCCGACGCCCAGGCCGAGGCCCAGGGAGTCGCTCTCCAGGCTGACCGAGATCGTGCCGGTGACGTTCAGCCCGCCCGAACCGCCCGAGCCGCCCACCGACTGGACGTTGATCCCGTCCGAGCGGTGGCCGTCGGTCTGGGTGGCGCCGGTGAGCGTGGCGGTGACGTCGCCGGCGTCGCCGCCTGCCCCGCCGAAGCCGCCCAGCCCCATCGCCACCGTGCCCGCGTCGCCCGAGGCGATGTTGATCGCGCCGGTGACGTTGATCGCCCCCGCGCCGCCGCCGCCGCCCAGCGACTGGATCAGCGCGCCGATGGCGTCGTCGCCCTCGGTCCGGATGTCGCCCGTGAGGCTGGCGGTCACCGCCGCCCCGTCGCCGCCGCCGCCGCCGAACCCGCCGACGCCCACGCCGATCAGGCCGCTCTGCACCTCGGCCGCCGTCACCGACAGGCCGCCGGTGACGTTCATGCCGCCCACGCCGCCGCCGCCGCCCTGGCTGACCACGGCCACGGCGCCCGCGCCCCGGCCCTTGGTGTGGACGTCGCCCGTCAGATCGGCGAGCACCGCCCCGGCGTCGCCGCCGCCGCCGCCCAGGCCGCCGACCCCGACCAGGACCGAGGCCGCGTCGGTGGCGATCGTCACCCCGCCGGTGACGTTGAAGCCGCCCGCCCCGCCGCCGCCGCCCTGGCTCTGCACCAGAACGCCCGTGGCTTTGACGCCCTGGGTGGACACGTCGCCGACGATCGTCGCCGACACCGCGCCGGCGTCGCCGCCGTCGCCGCCCGAACCGCCGATCCCAACGCCGACGTTGTGGGCCGTGTCGGCCGCGATCGACAGCTGGCCCGCGATGTCGAAGCCGCCCGAACCGCCCCCGCCGCCCACGCTCTGGGCCACCACGCCGCGCGAGCCGTAACCCTTGGTGTAGGCCGCATAGTTGGAGTCGCCCGTCCCCGAGGCCGCGTTGCTGGCCATGACCAGGGTCACCTCGCCGCCTGAGCCGCCGTCGCCACCAGAGCCTCCGACGCCCACGCCGATATTGGTCGCCGCGTCGGCGGTGATCGACATCTGGCCGGTGACGTTGAAGCCGCCCGAACCGCCCCCGCCGCCCACGCTCTGGGCCATGACGCCGTCGCTGTCGCCGCCCTCGGTCAGGATCTGGCCGATGATGTCGAGGTCGACGCTCCCGCCGTCGCCGCCGCCGCCGCCGGAGCCGCCGACGCCCACGCCGATCGCGGCGCCGCCGGCCGTGGCGATCGTGGTCGTGCCGGTGACGTTGAACGCCCCGGCCCCGCCGCCGCCGCCCACGCTCTGGGCGGTGACGCCGGCCGAGCCGCCGCCCGCCGTCTCGACGTCGCCGTGGACGGTCGCCTGGACGGTCCCGCCGTCGCCGCCGTCGCCGCCCGAACCGCCGACGCCCACCGCGACGCTGGCGCCCGACTGGCCGGTGACCGACAGCGCGCCCGCGATGTCGAAGCCGCCCGAACCGCCGCCGCCGCCGGTGCTCTGGGCCAGCACCCCGCGCGAGGCCGCACCCTCGGTGTGGGCCAGGACGCCGCTGTCGCCGGTCCCCGAGGCCAGTTGGCTGGAGGCCGTCAGGGTCACCGCCGCGCCGTCGCCGCCGCCGCCGCCCGAACCACCGACGCCAACGCTGGCGCCGCCGCCGCTACCGGTCGACGCATTGACCGTACCCGAGACGTTGAAGCCGCCGTCGCCGCCGCCGCCGCCCAGGCTCTGGGCCACGATGGCGTCGCTGAATCCGCCCTGGGTCGAGGCTCCGCCGGCGACCTCCAGCGACACCGCGCCGCCGTCGCCGCCGTCACCGCCCGAACCGCCGACGCCCACCGAGACCATGGCCGCCGAACCGCCCGAGGCGCTGAGGCCGCCCGCCACGTCGAAGCCGCCGTCCCCGCCGCCGCCGCCCACGCTCTGGGCCTTGATGGCGAAGGCCCGCTGGCCCTCTGTCGTGACCAGGCCGGTCAGGGCGGCGGTCACCGCCCCGCCGTTCCCGCCGCCGCCGCCCGAACCGCCGACGCCCACGCTGACCGCGCCCGCCACCGAGCCCGAAGCGCCCAACGCGCCCGAGACATTGAAACCGCCGCTGCCGCCACCGCCGCCGACGCTCTGGGCCAGCAGGCCGTGCGAAAGGTCGCCCTGGGTCTGGATGTCGCCGGTGATCGTGGCCAGCACGTCGCCGGCCGAACCGCCGCCGCCGCCCGAGCCCCCGACGCCGACACTGACCGCGCCGCCGCCGTCGCCCGCCGCGCCGAGAGCTCCGGCCACGTTGAAGCCGCCATTGCCGCCGCCGCCGCCCACGCTCTGGGCGGTCACCGCGTCGGCGTCGCCGCCATAGGTGACCGCGGCCCAGGTGGCTTCGGGATCGCCGCCCGCCGCCGCGCCGCTCTTCATCGTCAGGGTCACGTCGTCGGCCGCGCCGCCGCCGCCGCCCGAACCGCCCACGCCCACGCTGGCCGCGAAGGCCGCCGTGCCGCTGACGCTGAGATCGCCCGAGACGTTGAAGCCGCCGTCGCCGCCGCCGCCGCCCGTGCTCTGGGCCAGGACCGCCTCGGCGCCCTCGCCGAAGGTCAGCACCACGCCGTTGACGCCCAGCTTCACCTTGCCGCCCGAACCGCCGCTTCCGCCCGAGCCGCCCAGGCCCACGCTGGCCGCCCCGCCGATCCCGCCGCTCAGGGCCGCGTCGGCGCTGATGTTGAACGCGCCCGAACCGCCGCCGCCGCCCACGCTCTGGGCCACGACGCCCGCCGAGTCGTCGCCCAGGGTAGCGACGACGCCATCGACCTGGGCCTCGACCGCGCCGCCGGCCCCACCGCCGCCGCCCGAGCCGCCCAGGCCCACGCCGAGCGAGGCCGCGCCCGTGCCCGATGCGGCCAGCGCGCCTGAAATGTCGATCCCGCCCGAACCGCCGCCGCCGCCCACCGACTGCACGACCACCGCGTCGGAGCGATCGCCCAGGGTGGTGATCAGGCCCGACAAGGTGACCTTGACCGTTCCGCCCGCGCCGCCCTGACCGCCCGAGCCGCCCAGGCCCACGGTCAGGGCGTTGGCCGAGGCGATCTCGGCCGAGGCCGCGCCGGAAATGTTGAACCCGCCGCTGCCGCCCCCGCCGCCCACGCTCTGGGCCAGGAAGCCGCCGGACTGGTCGCCCTCTGTGTGGATGTTGTGGGCTGAGGCCTCGACCGCGCCGCCGCCGCCGCCGCCGCCGCCCGAACCGCCCAGGCCGACCGCGACGGCCAGGCCGCCGCCCGCGCCGATATCGACGCCGCCGCTGATGTTGAACCCGCCCGAGCCGCCGCCGCCGCCCACGCTCTGCACGATCACGCCGCCCGATTGGTCGCCATAGGTGACCACGTCGTCGCCGATGTCGGCGACCGCGCCGGCCCCGTCGCCGCCGCCGCCGCCCGCGCCGCCCAGGCCCACGCCGATCGTCCCGCCGTTGGTGGCCGACAACGACAGCGCGCCCGAGACGTTGAAGCCCCCGCTGCCGCCGCCGCCGCCCACGCTCTGCACCAGCACGCCCACCGACTGGTCGCCACCGGTGGTGACCACGCCGCCCGTGGACCCGTAGGCGTCGCCGCCGTCGCCGCCGCCGCCGCCCACGCCGCCGACCCCGACACCGAGCGCCGCGCCGGACACCGCTGCGGACAGGGACCCGGCCACGGCGAAGCCCCCCGCCCCGCCGCCGCCGCCCACCGACTGCACCACCAGGCCCGTCGAACGGTCTCCCGAGGTCGTGATGTCGCCCCCGACATAGCCCGACACCGAACCGCCGGCGCCGCCCGAGCCCCCGGAACCGCCGACGCCGGCCGAACCCGCGCCGGTGTCGCCCGACGACACAGCCATCGCGCCGCTGATCGCGTAGCCGCCGTCGCCGCCGCCGCCGCCCACCGACTGGATCAACGCCCCCTTGGAGTCGTCCTTGTGCGTGGTGATCTTCCCCTCGAACGCCGCGCCGACCGCGCCGCCGTCGCCGCCCGAGCCGCCTTGCCCGCCCACGCCCACCGACGCGGCCACCGCCGCCGCGACGCCGCCCGCGCCGGAAAAGGCCAGGGCGTAGCCGCCGGTCCCGCCGCCGCCGCCCACCGACTGGGCCACCAGGCCGGTCGAGAACCGTCCGTCGGTGTCGATCGAGCCGCCCGAGAGGATGTCGACCTGGCCGCCGTCGCCGCCGCCGCCGCCTTGGCCGCCGATCCCGACCGCGAACGCCGCGCCCGCCGGTTGGCTGGCCGCGACGGCCAGGCTCAGGGCGTAGCCGCCCGCCCCGCCGCCGCCGCCCACGCTCTGGGCGAAGATCCCTTCGGCGTTGTCGCCCTTGGTGGTGATGCTGGCCTCGCCCTCGATCCAGACCGCGCCGCCCTTGCCGCCGACCGAGCCGTCGCCGCCGATCGCCGCGCTGGCGCCGGCGCCGTAGCCCACCGTCAGGGCGCTGGCGAAGCCGCCCGCGCCGCCGCCGCCGCCCACCGACTGGGCGAAGATCCCGCGCGAGCGGTCGCCCTCCGTGTCGATGGTCGGGTCGACGCTCACCGTGCTCCCGCCGACATTGAGCGAGATCGGGACCAGGTTGACCCTCACCGCGCCGCCGTCGCCGCCGCTGGCGCCCTGGCCGCCGATCGCCGCCCCGGCGAACACCGAGATCGACGACGCCGTGCCCCCGCTGCCGCCGCCGCCGCCGATCGACTCGGCGAAGATGCCGTTGGAGTCGTCGCCCTTAGTGTGGATCGCCCCGCCGTGCGTGACCGTCACCGAGCCCGACTTGCCGCCGATGTTCCCCGAACCGCCGATGGTCAGGAACACCCCGCCCGACGAACCGCCGTCGCCGCCGCCGCCACCGATCGACTGGGCCTGGACGGCGCTGGAATGGTCGCCGGACGTGTTGATGGCGCCCGTGTTGCTCACCGACACGTCGCCGCCGTCGGCCGCCGCGCCGCCGTTGCCGCCCAGCGAGACCAGGCCGCCCGCGTCGCTGCCCGCGCCGCCGCCGCCGCCGATCGACTGGGCCAAGACGCCGCGCGCGAAGTCGCCCTCGGTGGTGATCCAGCCGGCGTTCTGGACGGTCACCGTCCCGCCGTCGCCGCCCGAGCCGCCCTTGGCGCCCAGGGCGACCAGGCCGATCGAATAGCCGCCCGCCCCGCCGCCGCCGCCGATCGACTGGGCCATGATGCCCGTCGCGCCCTTGCCGTAGGTGTGGATCGACGAACCGGAACCGGTGACCACCGTCACCGTCCCGCCGTCGCCGCCGGCCCCGGCCACCGTGTCGCCCAGCGAGACGATGCCCGCGCCGTCGCCGGCCGAACCGCCCGAGCCGCCGATCGACTGGGCGATGATCCCGTAGGCGTCGTAGCCGCTGATGTCCTCGCCGGCGGCGTTGAAGTCCCAGCCGGACTCGTCGCCCGTGACGATGGCCCCGTCGTTCTCGACATAGACGCCGCCGGCGTTGCCGCCGGTGCTGCCCGACGCGGCGCCGGCCACGATGCCGTAGCTGGAGCCGCCCGTGCCCGCGCCGCCACCCAGGCTCTGGGCCGAGATGCCCGCCGAGCCGTAGCCGACCGTGTGCAGATAGCCGGTGTTGTAGACCCGCACGTCGCCGGACTCGGCGGCCGCGCCACTCACCGCGCCGTCGCTCAGGCCGTAACCGTCGCCGCCGTTGCCGCCGGTGCCGGCCCGGCTCTGGGCGAAGATCGCCGCCGCGCCCTTGCCGGTGGTCACCACCTGGGCCTGGTTGGTCAGATCGACGTCGCCGCCGGCGCCGGCCTTGCCGCCCCGCCCGCTGATCACATAGCCGTAGCCGTTGCCGCCCGTGCCGCCGCTGCCGCCCTGGCTGAGGGCGAAGATGCCGGCCAGCTTGTCCGTCGCGGTCTTGATCGGACCGTCGGCGGCGTAGACGGTCGCGGTGACGGTCTGGCCGTTGCCGCCGTCGCCGCCGTTGCCCGGCTCCTTGCCCACGGTGACGCAGCCGAACCAGCCGAAGCAGATGCGCACGCCGCCGCCGTCGGCGCCATTCTTGCCGTTGGCGCCGATGCTGGAGAAGATCCGGTTCCCGATGTCGCCCGCGCCGCCCCAAGAGGTCAGGGCGCCGTTCGGGTCGGTGGAGCCGGTGGAGCCGGCCGGCGGGTTGACCAGCGGCGTGACCAGGTCGAACGCGACGACGTTGTTGGACGCGTCCTTGACCTTCAGCTTGGGATGGGCGGGATCGGTGTTGTCGACCGACTCCACGGTATACGTCTTGCTGGTCCCCGCGGGGTCCGGGGTGCCGTCGTCGGGATGGTTCCCCGTGCCCTGGTCGGCGACGGTGAAGGTGGTGCCCGCCGCCATCGGCACGAGGATCAGGTTGCCGCTTTCGGTGCGGACCGTGATCGCGTTGACGATCTCGGCGATCTCTTCCTGCTGGCCGGTGGCCGGGTTCGTGATCAGGTCGTCGACGTGATAGGCGGCCGTCGGGTTCGGCGGCGGCGCGGGATCGGCCGCCGCCAGGGTCGGAGCGGCCGCCGCGACCATCGCGGTCACGGCCACGGCCAGGCGGCGCAGCTCGCGGCTCAGCCGCTTGCCGATCGTGTTCCGTCGGCCCAGGGGCGCGACGTCGGGCGCGGCGATCTCGCCATCGGCCTCGACGGGGATCGGCGCCAGCCGTTCGGCCAGGATCAGGAAGCCGTCGTGCAGCGCGATCAGGTCGCGATTGCGGCTCTGCGACAGCAGGCCGGCGATTTCGAGGACCTGGGTCCGCGCCGAGGCGCGGTCGGCGTTCGACAGGTCGCGTGCGGCGGCCAGCTTTTCCAGCCCGCGCAGCATCAAGGCGATCTTGGCGCACGCCGCCTTGGGAGCCGCGGCCACGCCCGGCATGGCGTCGTTCTCGTTCTCGGGCGTCGGCGCTTGCACTGTCTCTACCTTTTGTCGCGCTCGGAAATCTTCCGCCGGCGCGCACGGCGGGAAGCGGTCCGTCGACGCGCTTCGTCCTTCAGGGATGGGGTGGAGTCCGGTCGCGACGGTCGGTCACGAGGGGTCAGGATCGCGACCTTGGACGCAGCCTCCGCGTCGGCTTGCGCGGGAGCTCAGGCGCAAGTGTTTGCGAGGCGACCATCTTGGCGACGCTCAGTACTGGGGCGGGCGAACCCAGGAGCGGATTGTTGCTAAGGCCAAAGCGTTCCCCCACAAAAGTGTTGACTGAATTTAACTACTTGTGGTTACGCGAGTTGGCATGCTTCAGCTTACCCATTGCGTGTTTTTTTCGGTGACACCGGAGTCCAGCCGTCGCGCCCGCCCCGGGCGGCGAGCGTGAGCACGGCGTCGCCGACATCGGCCCCCGCGGGGGCGGCCCAAGACCTCCAGCCGTGGGAGGTCGCCCGGGCGTCCCTCGGCTACATCCGCGACATCGTGCGGATCACCCGGGGCGACCGCCATTTCCTCGACGCCCTGATCTTCACCGTCGCGCTCGACGCGAACATGACGCCGGTGACCCGGGACCGCAGCCTGCTGGCCGCCTATGGCGGCGCGGAAGTCTCCACGCCCGACGAACTTCGGCGTCCCGTCAGCATCAACGCGGTGGCCACGTCGCTGCGGCTGCCCTTGGAGACCGTGCGGCGGCGCTTCCTCAACATGTCCCGCGACGGCCTCTGCATGATCGGGCAGCAAGGCGTGATCATCCCGCGCGCGGCGGTGACCTCGGCCGTCTACCTGGCCGAGCAGCGCGCCCGCTTCGACCGCACCCGCGGCTTCTATCAGACGATGCAGGCCGGGGGCGCCTTGCCGGACCGGGCGGCGCGCGAGGCCTCGCCGGCGACGGGTGAACCGCTGGTGCGGGCCGCCAACTGGGCGGTCTCGGAATACGCGCTGCGGATCTGTGGCGAGCTGGTCGCCCTCACGGGCAATGTCGTGAGCAGCATCGTCCTGCTGGACCTGGTGCTGGCCAATATCGACCAACTGCCGCCGTCGGCTCTGCCCGACTGGGGTCGTGATCCCGAGCGCTTCGGGCGGCCGGTCAGGATCGGGGCGCTGGCGGGTCCGCTGCGGGTTTCCGGCGAGACCATCCGGCGGCACCTTCTGACCTTGGAGACGCTCGGCTTCTGTCGTCGCAGATCAGGCGGTCTGGTCGCGGTCGCGCCCGACTCCGCCCGGCCGCAACTGATGCGCATCGTCGAGACCAACAGGACCAACAGCGCACGCCTGTTCGCCCGTCTGGGCCAGCTGGGCGTCCTCGACGGCTGGGACGCCGCGATCGCCTAGAGCGTTCGCGTTTCCCCCGACCCGGCTCGGCGATCCTGCCCTGCCGCCCGGATCGATCGCCGCATCTGGAACCCGGAATCCGCGCGGGATTCCCAACGCGCGGCGCCCAGAGACTAGACGGACGGCGCTCGGGGTTTCGCCCCATGGCTCCCGCCAGACCCACGCCCGATCATCGCGCCCTGGATGACCACCGGGTCGAGAGCGTTGGCGTGATGACTTCATCCCTCCGCACGGCGTTTCTGCGCAGTTCCATGTTGGCGTGGGTCGGCGGGGTGGATCGACGAAAATCCCCGGAGCCGGGAGCGACAGTTCGGCGGTTGGCGATCACCCTGTTCGGCGCCGCCCTGGCGACCACGGCCGCGCCGGCCCTGGCTCAGGCCCCGGCGGGCCTCCCCACGGGCGGCGCCTTCGTTCGCGGGGAAGGCCAGATCGGCCAGACCGCGCCGGACGTGATGACGATCACCCAGTCCAGCCAGCGCGGCGTGATCGACTGGAGCAGCTTCTCGATCTCCGGCCCCAGCCAGGTCAACATCCTCAACGGCCAGGGCGCGACGCTGAACCGGGTGCTGGGCGGCGAGGTCTCGCGGATCGACGGCGGCCTGACGGCGACCGGCTCGGTCTTTCTGATGAACCCGCACGGCGTCATCGTCGGGGCGGGCGGACGCGTGCTGGCGGGCGGCAATTTCGTCGCCACCACCAAGGAGACCAGCCTCGACGACTTCATGGCGGGCGGTCCCCTCGCCTTCACCGGCGGCTCCCAGGCGTCGGTGGTCAATGAAGGCTCGATCGTCTCGCGCGGCGGCGACGTAGTGATGATCGCCAGCGCGGTCGCCAATCGCGGAACGATCGAGGCGCCGAACGGCCGGGTCAGCCTAGTCGCCGCCGACGAGGTCCTGCTGGCCACCACCGACCGCAGCGACGGCGGCCTCTATGTGGCGACCGCCTCGGGCGGCGGCGACGTCACCCAGGAGGGGCGCATCCAGGCGGCCGCGGCGACGCTGCAGGCGGCGCACGGCAACATCTACGCCCTGGCGGGCAACCGTGACGGCCTCATTCAGGCGACCGGGACCGAACGGATCAACGGCCAGCTGTGGCTGACCGCGCCGCAGGGCGCGATCACCGTCGGCGGGGCCCTGTCGGCGGTCAACGCCAATGGGACCGGCGGCAAGGTCGTCGCCAATGGTCGCGACGTGACCGTGGCGTCCACGGCGCGGGTCTCGGCAGCCGGTTCGTACGGCGGTGAAGTGCTGATCGGAACCTCGGCCTTCGGCGGGGCAGACCTGGCCCAAACCACGACGATCGCGTCGGGCGTGACGATCCTGGCCGGAGGTCCCTCGGGGGGCGGCCGGGTCGAGACCTCGGGCAAGACCGTTTCGATCGGCGCGGCGCGGATCGACGCCGGACGCGGCGGGACCTGGCTGTTGGACCCCGACGACCTGACCATCGACGCGCCGGCGGCGGCGACCATCACCGGAACGCTGGACGGTGGCAGCGACGTCACCCAGGCCACCACGGCCGGCGGGACGGGCGGCAGCGGCGACATCACCGTCCAGGCGCCCGTCGTCTGGACCGGCGGCGGCAACTTGACGCTCAACGCCTATCGCGACCTCAACATCAACGCCCAGATCGACGGCGGCGGTGAGTTCACCTTCTCGGCCGGGCGCAACGCGACGATCTCGGCGCCCGTGGCCGGGGCCGTGGTGTCGACCGGGCTACCCCTCTATTTCGGCGTCAGCGGGACCCTGACCATCGCCTCAGGCGGCTCGGTGTCGGGCAGTAGCGGCGTCGGCCTGGCGGCCTCGACCTTCGTGAACCAGGCCGGCGCCGGGGCGCTCACCTCCGGAACCGACTGGTACATCGTGACCCCCGATCCCGGTTCGGTCACGCTGGGGGGCCTGGTCCCGGATTTCTATCAGTACGACATCATCACCAGCGGCTCGCCGGCGGCGGCGGGAAACGGCGTGCTCTATACGGCCGCCCCCACGGTCAGCGTCACCCTGGGAACAGTCACCAAGAGCTATGACGGCACGACCACCGCCACGCTGGACGACGGCAACACCACCGTCACGGGCCTGAACGCCGCCGACGACTGGTCGCTGGACGGCGTCTATTCCACCAAGAACGCCGGGACCGGCCTGACCGTCACCACCAGCAACTTCCAGATCACGGAAGGCGGGATCCCGGTCTACGGCTATGCGTTCGCCGCGCCCGTGCCGACCTCGACGACCGGTGAGATCACCCCGGCCGTGCTGACGGCCAGCATCATCGGCACGCCGACCAAGACCTACAACGCCACCACCAGCGCCACCCTGACCGCCTCGAACTACCAGCTGACGGGCGTCGCGGCGGGCGAGACGATCACGATCAGCGGCCTGACGAGCGAGGACTACGACTCCGCCAACGCCGGCGCGCGCACCATCACCGCCACCCTGACCACCCCGGACTTCGTCGCGGGTTCCGGCGTGGACCTCAACAACTACGTGCTGCCGACCAGCGCCACCGGCGCGGGCCTGATCAATCCAGCCACCCTGACGATCAGCGGGCTCACGGCCAACAACAAGGTCTATGACGGCAACGCCGTCGCGACGGTCAACACCGCGGGCGCCAGCCTGTTCGGCGTGATCGGCGGCGACAGCGTCACCGTCGATGGCTCCGGCGCGACCAGCTTCTTCCCCAGCAAGAACGTCGGGACCAACCTGGCGGTCACGGTGACCGGCGTGACGCTGAGCGGGGCCAGCGCCGGCAACTACGTGGTGACCCAGCCCAGCGGCCTGGTCGCGGACATCACTCGGGCCACGCTCACGATCTCGTCGGTCACGATCAACGACAAGGTCTACGACGGAACGGCGGCGGCGACCGCCGACACCAGCTCGGCGGTGCTGACCGGCAAGATCGCGGGCGATGACGTCACCATCACCGCCTCGGGCCTGTTCTTCGCCTCGAAGGACGTCGCCCAGAACATTCCCATCTTCGCCACCGGCGGCGTGATCAGCGGCGCGGACAGCGGCAACTACCGGACAGTGGTCGCCGGCTCGGTGACGGGCGACATCACACCCCGCCCGGTCACGATCACCGTCACCGGGACGCCGACCAAGATCTATGACGGCACGACGGCCGCGCGACTGTCGCCGTCCGACGTGGTCATTTCCGGATTGGTCGCCGGCGAGGGGCTCACGGTCACCCAGTCGTCGGGCGCGACCTACGCCTCGAAGGACGCCGGCTCGCGGGCGGTGACCGCCAACATCTCGGCCTCGGACTTCCAGGCCCAGCCGGGCACGCTGCTGTCCAACTACCAGCTGCCGGCCACGGTCACCGGGATGGGGCTGATCAACCCGGCGCCGCTGGACATCGAGATCGTCGGGAACCCCACCAAGCCCTACGACGGCAATTCCAGCGCTGGCCTGGGCCCCTCGAACTTCCAGGTCGAAGGCTTCGTGCCCGGCGAAGGCGCGACGGTCACCCAGACCAGCGGGCAGTACAGCTCGGCCGACGCCGGCGTCTGGACGGTGTCGACCACCCTCGACGCCAGCGACTTCGCCCCCGACGCCGGGACGCAGATGTCCAACTACGTGATCCCCTCCCCTGTGACGGGGTTCGGCACCATCACGCGCATCGACGTGGACCCGGGCATCCTGAACGCGGCGATCACCGGCAATCCGACCAAGACCTATGACGGCACGGTCCTCGCGACCCTCAGCCCCAGCGACTACACGATCACCGGCTTCATCCCGGGCGAGAGCGCGACGATCACCAAGACGACGGGAAGCTACGCCGACAAGAATGCCGGGCAGAAGCCCGTCTACGTCTCGCTGGCGCCGACGGACTTCGTGGCCGGCCCCGGCACCAATCTCGACAACTACAACCTGCCCACCGAAGCGACGGGGATCGGCACGATCCTGCGGGCCCAGCTCACGGCAGCGATCATCGGCAACCCCACAAGGGTCTACAACGGCTCGACCAACGCTTTCCCGCTGTCATCCAACTACCAGGTCAACGGCCTCATCGGCTCGGAAACAATCAGCATCAGCGCCTCGTCGGTGGTCGCCAACTACGACAGCAAGAACGTCGGCGCCCGGACCCTCACCACGCCGCTCGCGCCCAGCAACTTCGTCTATGCGAACGGGGCGCTGAGCACGAACTACATCCTGCCCGTCCAGGCGATCGGGCCGGGCACGATCACGCCCGCCCCCCTGGTGGTGCTCAGCACCCGGGCGCTCAACAAGGTCTACGACACCACCACGGCCGCCCCGCTGGACGTCAGCGTCGCCAGCCTGTCGGGCCTGATCGCCGGCGATACGGTCACGCTCAGCACCAGCGGCGCGGTCGGAACCTTCGCCACGCGAAACGTCGGCAACGGGATCGCGGTCACGGTCGTCGGCATGACCCTGGGCGGTCCCGACCTGGCCAACTACCAACTGTTCCAGCCCGCGGGCCTGACCGCCAACATCACGCCCGCGCCCCTCGTGGTGACGAACGTCACCGCGTTCGACAAGACCTATGACGCGACCACCGCCGCCACACTGGACATCTCTGCGGCGACGCTGCAGGGCGTGCTCGGTTCGGACTCCGTCACGCTCGGCGCGTCCGGCGTGGCCGGCGCCTTCCGCCAATCCAACGTGGGAACCGATCTGGCCGTCAACGTCAGCGGCTTCGCCATCAGCGGCGCCGACGCCGGGAACTACAGCCTCAACCAGCCGTCGGGCCTGCTGGCCGACATCAACCGCGCCATCCTGACCGGTTCCATCATCGGCAACCCGACCAAGACCTACAACGGCTCGACCCAGGCGACCCTGACCGCGGCGAACTACAGCCTGACCGGCTTCGTCGCCGGCGAAGGCGGCTCGATCGTCCAGGCCTCGAACGGGCGCTATAACGTGGCCGACGCGGGCTCCCGCACGGTGCTGGCCGACGTGGTGGTGTCGGACTTCACGGTCAACGCCGGCACAAGCCTGGCCAACTACCAACTGCCGACGACGATCTCGGGACCGGGCACGATCAACCGGGCCACCCTGCTGGCCTCGATCATCGGCAACCCGACCAAGGTCTATGACGACACCACCGTCGCCACCCTGACCTCGGCCAACTACAGCCTAAGCGGCTTCGTCGCCGGCCAGGGCGCCACCGTCGGCCAGACCGTGGGGACCTACGACAGCGACAATGTCGGCGCCCGCATCGTGACCGCCGGCCTCAGCGCCCCCAACTTCACCGGGGTGGGCGCCACTAACCTCGCCAACTACAACCTGCCGACCACCGCCAGCGGCGCGGGCACGATCACCCCGGCCAGCGTCCAGGTGATCAACGTCACCGCCCAGGACAAGGTCTATGACGGCAACACCAGCGCCATCCTGAACAGCGGCGCGGCCGCCCTTTCCGGAGTGCTGGGCGCCGACGTGGTGACCGTGGTCTCCGGCGCGGCCAGCGGGACCTTCGCCAGCAAGAACGTCGGGGTGAACATCCCCGTCACCGCGACCGGCTACGCGATCGGCGGAACCGATGCGGGCAACTACACCGTGGTCCAGCCCACGGGCCTGTTCGCCGACATCACCGAGGCGACCCTGATCCTGGCCTCGGTGACCAAGGTCTACGACTCCACCCTGGCGATCCCGACGACCAACGGCGCCTACGGTCTTTCCGGCGTGATCGGCGGCGACACCGTGGCCGTCAACGCCGCCGGGCTGTCTGGCGCCTACGCCGACAAGAACGTCGCCACCGGCATCGGCGTCACCCTGTCGGGGGTCGGCCTGACCGGCGCGGACGCGGCCAACTACACGATCGCGGCGACCACCACCAACGCGCCCATCGGGATCATCACCCCGGCCTCGTTGCAGGTGATCGGGGTGCTGGCCAACGACAAGGTCTACGACCAGACCGCCACCGCGATCCTGAACAACGCCGGCGCGGGCCTGAGCGGCGTGCTGGGCACAGACGACGTCACCTTGCAGACGGGCGGCTCCAGCGCCCTGTTCTACAACGCCGGCCTCACCGCGCCGGACGCCAACGCCGGCGTCGGCAAGCCCGTCGTGGCCAACGGCTACATCGTCACGGGGATCGACGCCGGCAACTACACCGTCACCCAACCCCAGGGCCTGACCGCGACCATCACACCCGCGCCGATCAGCCTCCTGGCCGTGACCAAGATCTATGACGGCTCGACCGCCCTGCCGACCGCCAGCTCGGGCTACGCCTTCAGCGGCGTCTATGCCGGCGACACGGTCACGGCCAACACCTCGGGCCTCTCGGGCGCCTATGCCGACAAGAACGTCGCCGGGAGCCTGAGCGGCGGGACCGTGATCGGCGGGATCAATGTCACGCTCAGCGGCCTGAGCCTGTCGGGAAGCAGCGCCGGCAACTATTCGATCTCGCCGACCGTGACCGCCCAGCCGATCGGGATCATCACGCCCAAGGCGCTGAGCGCCAGCATCATCGGCGATCCGACTCGCGTCTACGACACGACGACCGCCGCGACGCTCGCCTCGACCGACTACGACCTGGTGGGCGTGGTGGCCGGCGAGACGATCACGGTCACCGAAACGGCCGGCGTCTACGACAGCAAAAACGCCGGGACCCGCACGGTGACCGCGACGCTGGACGGCCTGGACTTCACGGCCGGCGGCGGCACGTCGCTGGCGAACTACACCCTGCCCACCAGCGCGTCCGGAACCGGCCACATCACCCCCGCCCCGGCCTCGGTGGCCGGCGCGGCCGCCAACGACAAGGTCTATGACGGCACGGTCGCGGCGACGCTGGACAACAGCGGAACCAGCCTGGTCGGCCGCCTGGGTTCCGACGACCTGACCCTGACCCTCGCCACGACGGGCGTCTTCGGCGACCCCAATGTCGGGATCGGCAAGACCGTCACCACCACCGGCTATGGCCTGACCGGCGTCGACGCCGGCAACTACACCCTCACCCAGCCCAACTACCTGACCGCCGACATCACCCAGGCTCTGCTGAACCTGATCAAGGTCAGCCGCGTCTACACGGCCGGGACCGAGCTGCCGACGGCGTCCTCGGCCTATACGCTGTCGGGGATCGTCGGGACCGACGATGTGATCGTCGACACCTCGGGCCTGTCGGGGAACTACGCGGTCAAGAACGTGGGCACGGGGATCAACGTCACCCTGTCAGGCCTGGCGCTGGGCGGCGCGGCCCAGGGCAACTACAGCATCGCCCCCACCCTGACCAACGCGCCGATCGGCGAGATCACCCCGGCGACCGTGACCCTCGCGGGTATGCTGGCCAACACCAAAACCTATGACGGCACGACCGCCCTCACCCTGAACAACGCCGGCACGGTGGTGGTCGGCACGCTGGGCGTCGACGACCTGGACGTCGACAGCGCCGCCTCGTCGGCCAGCTTCCCCTCCGCCAACGCCGGGACCTACCTGGTCAACGCCAGCGGTTACCTCCTGACCGGCGTCGACGCCGGGAACTACATCCTGACCCAGCCGACCGGCATCTCGGCGACGATCGATCCCAAGGCGCTGGCGGCGGCGATCATCGGCGATCCGACCAAGACCTATGACGCGACCGCCGCCGCTAGCCTGGCGGCCGGAAACTACGATCTGGTGGGCTTCATCGCCGGCGAAGGCGCCAGCATCACCCAGACCGTCGGCGCCTACGCCTCGGCCGACGCGGGCGCGCGCCTGGTCACCGCCAACCTCGCCGCCGGCGACTTCACGGCCAACGGCGGCACCCTGCTGGCGAACTACGTCCTGCCGACCACCGCCACGGGCCTGGGCCACATCAGCCAGGCCAGCCTGACGGCCGCTATCATCGGCAACCCCACCAAGACCTATGATGGGAACACCGCCGCCACCCTGGCCTCGACCAACTACCAGCTGACCGGCTTCGTCGCCGGCCAGGGCGCCAGCGTCGGCCAGACGGTGGGGACCTACAGCGCCGCCAACGCGGGCGCCCGCACGGTCACCGCGGGCCTGTCGACAGGCGACTTCACCGCCAACGGCGGCACGAACCTGGCCAACTATGTCCTGCCCACCACCGCCAGCGGCGCGGGGACCATCGGTCAGGCGACCTTGACGGCGTCCATCGTGGGCGATCCGACCAAGACCTATGACGCGACCAACGCCGCCAGCCTGGCGGCCGGCAACTACGACCTGGTCGGCTTCATCGCCGGCGAAGGCGCCAGCGTCACCCAGACCGTCGGCGCTTACGCCTCGGCCGACGCGGGCCTCCGCAACGTCAACGCGACGCTGGGCTCCAGCGACTTCACCGCCAACGGCGGGACCCTGCTCGCGAACTACGTCCTGCCGACCACAGCCACAGGGGTGGGCCACATCAGCCAGGCCAGCCTGACCGCCGCCATCATCGGCAATCCCACCAAGACCTATGACGGGACCACCGCCGCCACCCTGACCTCGACCAACTACCAGGTGACAGGCTTCGTCGCCGGCCAGGGCGCCAGCGTCGGCCAGACGATCGGGACCTACAGCGCCGCCAACGCGGGCGCCCGCACGGTCACGGCCGGCCTTTCGACGGGCGACTTCACCGCCAACGGCGGCACGAACCTGGCCAACTACGTCCTGCCGGTCAGCGCGGCGGGTTCGGGGACGATCGACCCCAAGGCCCTCACGGCGTTCGTGACCGGCATCCCCACCAAGACCTACGACGCCACCACCGACATCACCCTGGCCCCGGCCAACTACCGCCTGGCCGGCTTCGTCTCCGGCGAGGGCGCCAGCGTCGGCGAGACGGCGGGCCAGTTCGGCTCGCCCAACGCCGGCGCGCGCCTGATCACCGCCGCCCTCGACCCGACGGACTTCACGGCCGACAGCGGGACCCTGCTGGCCAACTACGTCCTGCCGACCACCGCCACCGGCGCGGGCCTGATCCTCAAGAAGCAGCTGGAAGCGGTGATCCTGAGCGATCCCACCAAGACCTATGACGGAACCCAGAGCGCGGTGTTGACCACCTATCTGCTGACCGGCTTCGTCTCGGGCCAGGGCGCCATCGTCACCCAGCCGACAGGAACCTACGACAGCGCCAACGCCGGCGTCCGCTTGGTGTCCGCCCAACTGGGCAGCCCGAACTTCCAGGCCAACAGCGGCACCTCCCTGGGCAACTATATCCTGCCGGCCCGGGCCGAGGGCGTCGGGCATATCACGCCCAGATCCCTGGCGGCCGTGATCGTCGGCAACCCGTCCAAGCTCTACGACGGCTCGACGGCGGCCAGTCTGACGGCGGCCAACTACCAGCTGACCGGCTTCATCGCCGGCGAAGGCGCCACCGTCGACCAGACCGTGGGGACCTACGCCAATCCCAATGTCGGCGTGCGCGCCGTGACGGCCAGCCTGACTTCGAGCGACTTCACGGCCAATGGCGGGACGCTGCTCGGCAACTACGTCCTGCCCACCACCGCCCTCGGGACGGGGACCATCGGCCAGGCGATGCTGGTCGCCATCCTGAACGGCGTCTTCAAGACCTATGACGGCACGACGGCGGCGGTGCTGACCTCCGGAAACTACACCCTGACCGGCTTCGCCGCCGGCGAGGGCGCGAGCGTCACCGAGACGGTCGGGACCTACGGCTCGGCGGACGCGGGCCTTCGCCTGGTCACCGCCGACCTCGACGGCGCGGACTTCGTCGCCAGTGGCGCGACCGACCTCTCCAACTACGTCCTGCCCGTCCAGGCCACGGGGACGGGACGGATCGACCAGGCCGCCTTGACCGCGATCATCGTGGGCGATCCGACGAAGACATACGACGCCACGACCTCGGCGAGCCTGACCTCGGCCAACTACCTCCTGACCGGCTTCGTCGCGGGCCAGGGCGCCACGATCGGCCAGACCGCCGGCGCCTACGCTTCGGCCGACGCCGGCGCCCGCCTGGTCACCGCCACGCTCGGCGCCGGCGACTTCGCGGCCGATGGCGGCACCCTGCTCGCGAACTACGTGCTCCCGACCTCGGCGGCGGGCCTGGGCCACATCGATCCCAAGACCCTGTTCGTCGCCTTCGCGGGCGTGACCAAAACCTATGACGGGACCACCGCGGCGACGGTCGCGCCCGACAACTTCGTGATGACCGGCTTCGTGGCGGGCCAGGGCGCGACCGTGACCGAGAGCCAGGGCGTCTACGCCCAGGCGAACGTCGGCCTCCACCTCGTTACGGCCAATCTGGACGCGGGCGACTTCAACGCCGCCAGCGGCACGAACCTGGCCAACTACGTGCTGCCGACCAGCGTCAACGGCCTCGGCCGGATCGACCCGGCCGTGCTGATCGCCCGCCTCAACGGCGTCTCCAAGACCTATGACGGCGACGCTATCGCTGCCCTGACCTCCGGGAACTACACCCTGACGGGCTTCGCGCCCGGCGAAGGCGCCGTCGTCACCGAAACCGCCGGCGCCTACGGCTCGCCCAACGCTGGCCTGCGCACCGTGAGCGCAGTCCTGGAGGCCGGCGACTTCACCGCGACCGGCTCGACCCTGCTCTCCAACTACGTCCTGCCCGCCACGGCCGACGGCCTGGGCCCGATCGACAAGGCGGCCCTCGCCGCGGCGATCGTCGGCGGACCGGCCAAGGCCTATGACGGCACGACCACCGCCACGCTCACCTCGGCCAACTACCAACTGACCGGCTTCGTCTCCGGCGAAGGCGCCGAGGTGACCCGGACGACGGGCGTCTACGACGACAAGAACGCCGGCGCCCGCACGGTGACCGCCGACCTCGCGACGGCGGACTTCGCGCCAGGCGGCGCGACCCTGCTCGACAACTATGTCCTGCCCACCAGCGTGTCCGGCGCCGGGCGCATTGATCCCAAGGCCCTGACGGTCGTGCTGACCGGCATCTCCAAGACCTATGACGCCAACACCGGCGCGACCCTGACCTCCGGCAACTACGTTCTGACGGGCCTGGCGTCCGGCGAGAGCATGGCCATCGGCCAGACGGTCGGCGTCTACGACTCCCCGAACGCCGGCGCCCGCTCGGTCAGCGCGACGCTCAGCACGACGGACTACGCCGCCGGGGCCTCGACCCTGCTCTCGAACTACGTCCTGCCCACGGCCGCGAGCGGCGCGGGAACCATCAACCGCGCGCCCCTGGCCGCCGTGATCATCGGCAACCCGACCAAGGACTACGACGGGAACACCACCGCGAGCCTGACCTCCGGAAACTACCAGTTGACCGGCTTCATCGGCGGCCAGGGCGCCACCGTCACCGAAACCGCCGGCGCGTACGACTCCGCGGATCCCGGCGCCCGCGTCGTGACGGCCCTGCTCGGCGGCGACGACTACAGCACCGACGCGGGGACCTTGCTGTCGAACTACGACCTGCCGACCTCGGCCTCGGGCCCCGGCGAGATCGTCGCGCCGCCGGGACCGCCGGGATGTCCGACCGCGCGGGCGGACGCCTGCAACACGGTGTTCAACCTGGCCCGTTCCGTCGGCAATCCGCGCTTCTACGTCCCCTACCCCGTCGCCGGCGGCCTGTATCAAGGGCGCACCAACGGCCTGGGCGACCTGCCGTCCAGCTTCGAGATCTCCCTGCCGGTCATCGAGGGCAACGAGGCGGTGATCTTCGGCGGCGCGCCGGTCGCCAACTCCACCGAGGACGTCCTCCTGCTGGGCGACCGCCAGACCCGCTGGAGCCTGCGCTTCGTCGCTCGGTCCGCCCCCCTCGAAATCAGCGAGGCCCAACCTTGAAGCCCCACTCGAAGTCGCCCGCGCGGTGGGCGGCGATGATCGTCGCCCTGGCCGCCTCGGCGCCGCTCGTCGCGCGCGCGCAGGACTTCGAACGCGTGATCCCCCGGCCGCCCCAGCCGACGACGCCCCCGCCCGTACAGCCCCCGCCGCCGGCCTCCCCGCCCAGCCAGGACCGGACGGTCCTGCTGCCGCGCCTGGAGGGCCTGGTCTTCGTTCCCGATCCCGGATCGCTCCAGCCCGCCGGCGTCGCGCCGCCGCCCACCGGCCTGGCGACCGCCGACCTGCCGCTGTTGTCGACGCCGGCCTTCACCCGGCAGGCCACGGACTATCTCGGCAAGCCCCTGACCCGCGCCGATCTCGACAAGATCACCGCCTTGGTGCGAGCCGCCTACCGCAAGGCCGGCCGGCCGTTCATGGACGTGACGGCACCGCCCCAGACCATCCAGAACGGCGTCGTCCAGATCGTGGTGACCGAATTCCGCGTCGGCGAGGTGACCATCACCGGCAACCGCCATTTCTCGTCGGAAACCGTACGAAGACTGGGCGGGCTGGACAGCGGCGAGCCCCTGACGCTGGCGCGGATGCGCGGAGCGCTGGACGGCTATAACCAGAACGCCTTCCTGACCGTCGACGCCGTCCTCCGCCCCGGGGCCGAAACCGGCCTGAGCGACGTGGCCCTGACCGCCCACGATCGTTTCCCGTTCCGCGTCTACGCCGGCTACGATAACCAGGGGGTCACGACCCTGGGCCGCGACGAGTGGAACGTGGGCTTCAACTGGGGCAACGTCTTCGGCCGGGGCGGCACGTTCTCATACCAGTTCACCCAGAGCTTCTCGGGCCGCTATACCTCGCACTCGTTCAGCGACGTGGTCCCGCTGGTCGACGGCGACCGCCTGCTGTTCTTCGGGGCCTACGCGATCCAGAAACCCCGCGTCGCCCGCGAGTTCGGCAGCAAGGGCCATTCGGGGCAGTTCAGCGGCCGATGGGCCCATCCCGTGATCGGCCCCGGGCCGATCAAGCAGACCCTGCAGATCGGCTTCGACTACAAACGCGTCGACAACACCTTGGAATTCCTGGGTTTCCGGCTGCTCGACACCGACGTCGAGATCGTCCAGTTCCCCGTCATCTACAGCCTGACCGCCACCGACCGGGCCGGTCAGACCGACCTGGAGAACCTCGCCGTGCTCTCGCCGGGCGAGCTGGCTCCGCACAACGGCGACCGGGAAATGCGCCTGCTGGTCCCCGGCGGCGACGCCACCTATGCCTACGACCGCTTCAGCGCCACCCGGACCACGACCCTGCCCAAGGGGTTCACCTGGATCGCGCGCGGCGTGGCCCAGATCGCCAGCGGCAATCTGCCCTACAGCGAACAGCTGGCGGCGGGCGGCATCGGCAGCGTCCGAGGCTATGACACTAACATCGCCCTGGGCTCGAACGGCGTGATCCTCAGCACCGAGATGCGCTTTCCGACCATCCGGGTAGGACAGGCCCTGGGCCGACCGGGCCTGGACGACCGCCTGCAGCTGGGCGTGTTCGTCGACTACGGGAAGTTCGAGCAGCCGACGGATTTCCCGGACCTGGCCGACGAGGCGGAACTGGCCAGCCTGGGGTTCAATCTCCGCTATGTCGTCGACCGCCACTTCGCGCTGCAGCTCGAGTTCGGCTCGCAGCTGAAGCCGGCGCCCGGCCAGGCCCACAAGGCCAGCCAGTTCGCCGTCTCGACCTCGATCGGCTTCTAGGAAGAGGCCTTACCTAGTCCTTGAACGCGGAGGTTTCCCGCCGCTCCTCGACGTCCTTGTTGAGGAAGTAGTTCAGGGCCGTCCGGATCGCCGCGATGGCCGCCAGCTGACCGATCTGGTCCCAGGTCGGGGCGATGGCCGTGCGGACGATGTCGGCGGCCAGGGCGAACTCCAGCGCCAGGATGATCCAGCCGGCATAGGCGACGAAGATCGTCTGGCGCGTGCTGACCTCGCTCGCCAGACCCCGCACCAGGGCGAGGATCACGCGGGTCAGCGCCACCACCGAACCGATGGCGATACACAGCACGCAGACCAGTTCCGTCGCCAGGGCGATGTGGCTGGCGAATTCCCGAAGGATCTCTTCCATGCGCTCACCTTGTTGATGCCGCGACTCCATCGCGCGCGCGCCGGACGCGCCACCGGGTAAAACCCGGAGGGAACCGGCCGAAGATTGCTCCGGCCGTTCCGTGGGATTCCCGCAGATGCGAAAAGTCGGCGCGCCGTGCTGTGGGTTGGCCGTTGTCGTGCGTCATGCACGGTGAGAAAAACCTCTTGAACCCGGGCTCACGCCCATGGGGCGGGATCGTGCGACCAGTCATCGAACCAGACCTCCATAGACTGGACCGACGCTACCGGCCGGCGCTGATGGCGTTCTTCATGCGTCGCGCCGCCAGCCACAGCGACGCGGAGGACATGACCCAGGAGCTGTTCGCCAAGCTGGCGACCGCTCAATCCGGTCCGACGGGGGCCGGCGGAGTGGACAACGCCGACGCCTACATCTTCCAGATGGCCGCCAACCTGCTGCGCGACCGGGGTCGGCGCGAAAGGGTCCGGGCCAACTATCGCGCCAGCGTGCACGCCGGTGCCGGCGCCGGCGACCTGGAGCCGCTTGACCCCGCTCGGGTGCTGCTGGGTCGCGAGAGCCTGGGCGAGGTGTCCGACGCCCTGCGCGAACTGCCCGACCGCACACGCGCTATCTTTCTTCTGTTCCGTCTGGAAGGCATGAAGCAATCCGAACTCGCCGCCCTGTACGGCGTCTCCGTCAGCGCGGTGCAAAAGCACATCCTCAAGGCCATGACCCATCTGACCCGACGCGTGAGGGCCGGCGAATGACCGTGATCTCTCCTGAAGAGCGGCTGGAGGCTGCGCGCGAGCAGGCCGCCCTGTGGTGCGTGCGCCTGGCCGACAACGCGCTGACTCCGGCCGAGCACGACGAGCTCCAGGCCTGGTTCGAGGCCGACGCCGACCATCGCGGCTTGCTGGACGACGCCGTCATGGCCTGGCGCGCCGTCGAGGAACAGGCCGCGGGGCCGGGCCTGATCGCGCTGCGCCGCGAAGCCCTGGAAGATCTGCGGCGCGCGCAGCACGGTCGCTGGGCCCGCCCCGGCCGCCGTCGAGCGATGTGGGCGGCGCTGGCGGCCTGCCTGGTCGCGGCCGTCGGCGGCGGCATCGCCTGGCGCGCCAGCCTGCCCGACGTCTACCGCACCACCGAGGGCGAGCGGCGGATCGTCGAGCTGGCCGACGGCTCGCGCGCCTCGCTCGACAGCGCCACCGTGCTGAAGGTCAAGTACGAGCGCGGCCGCCGGCGGCTGTGGCTGGACAGCGGCCGGGCCAAGTTCTCGGTCGCCAAGGACCCGCTGCGGCCCTTCTCGGTGGCGGCCGGCGACAAGCTGGTGGTGGCCACCGGCACGGTGTTCAGCGTCGAGCGCCTGACCGGCCAGATGCGGGTGGTGCTCTACGAAGGCCACGTGGCCGTGCTGGACGACAAGACCGGCCGCGCCGACACCGCCGTGCCCCTCAAGATCGACGGCGCGCCCGCCGACCGGCTGCTGACCCCCGACCACGAACTGGTCGCCTCGACCCGCACCAACGCCACGGTCGTCAGCCAGCTGGATCCGGTGCGCGCCAAGGCCTGGGAGAACGGCCAACTGGTGTTCCAGGACGAGCCCATGGACCTGGCCGTCGAGCGGGTAAACCGCTACGCCCGCGACAAGCTGAAGATCGGTGATCCCGGCGTCGCCCAGCTGCGGATCAGCGGCGTGTTCACCTCGGGCGACACCGGCGCCTTCGTCGACGGGGTGACGGCCGTGCTGCCCGTCCACGCGGTTGCGGCCAACGGCGTGACCGTGCTGAAAATCGACCGCGGTCAAAAAAATTCAGCGCCGTCCGGTGTGTCTTCGACGAGCTGAGGCGTCTCACTTTCCAAAGCGCCGCAATCAACGTCGGCGCATAAGGGAGGGAAGACAATGCGCAGAACGTTCGACCGTCGCCTGGCCAATCGCCTGCTTGGGGGCTCCACCGCCGCCGCGGCCCTGATGCTGCTGGCCGCCCCCGTCGCCGTGCACGCCCAGCAGCAGCGGACCACCTACAGCTTCGACATCCCCGCCCAGGACCTGAGCAGCGCCCTGCGCGCCTTTGGCCAGGCCTCCGGCCAGCAGCTGGCCTTCGACGAGGCCAGCGTGCGCGGCAAGCGCGCCCCGGCCCTAACCGGCGCCTACACCGCCGAGGCCGGCCTCAAGCGCCTGCTGAACGGCACCGGCCTCAGCGCCCAGCCCACCGCCAGCGGCGTCTACGCCATCCGCGCCAAGACCCTGCTGGTGGCCACCAGCGCCCAGACCCAGGGCCAGCCCGCCACCGCCGTCGAGCCCGAGCCCGAGACCCCCGCCCAGGTCGAGGAGGTGATCGTGGTCGGCACCCCCGGCGGCAAGGGCATCGACAAGCTGGCCGCCAGCTTCGCGGTCACCACCGTCAACGCCGACGACATCACCAAGGCCTCGCCCAAGAGCACCGCCGAGCTGCTGACCCTGGTCCCGGGCGTCTGGGTCGAGACCTCGGGCGGGGTGGCCGGCGCCAACGTCTTCGTGCGCGGCTTCCCCGCCACCGGCGACGCCGAGTTCCTGACCATCCAGCTACAGGGCTCGCCGATCTATCCGCCCTCGACCCTGTCGTTCCTGGAGAACAGCTCGATCTTCCGGGTCGACGAGACCATCTCGCGGATGGAAGCCCTGCGCGGCGGCCCAAACCCGATCTTCTCCAACGGCCAGCCCGGCCTGACCACGAACTTCCAGCTCAAGGAAGGCGGCGAGGAGACCCACGGCCTGATCAAGCTGTCGACCTCCGACTACGACCTGCGCCGCGTCGACGGCCTGATCAGCGGCAAGCTGGCCGACGACCTCTATTTCATGGTCGGCGGCTACGCGACCACCTCGCCCGGCGTGCGCGACACCCAGTTCGACAGCGAGGTCGGCCAGCAGTTCACGGTCAACATCACCAAGCGGATGGAACGCGGGAAGATCAATCTCTACGCCCGCTACACCGACGACCACGGCGCCTGGTACCTGCCGTTCGCGATCAACGTGCCGGGCGTCGACAAAGGGACCTACACCCAGATCGGCGAGGCCAGCCGCTTCCACACCCTGCAGATCAACGCCGCGGGCGCGACGCGCAACTTCGACCTGGCCGACGGCCGGGGCTTCAAGGGCTTCGTCGCCGGCGGCGGGTTCGAGCACGAGTTCGGCGACGGCTGGCAGGTGCGCGACCGCTTCAGCCTGACCGACGGCGACGCCAATACCTACGGCCTGGTGGGCGACGGCGCGGCGATCACGGTCGCCTCGCTGAACACCGTGGTCCCCGGCGCGATCAAGACCCGCGGCGGCGCCACCCTGGCCTCGACCGACTACGTGCAGAACTGGGGCGCCTGGATCGTCGAGAAGAAGATCAAGGCCGTGACCAACGATCTGTCGATCGCCAAGACCCTGGGGACCCACCAGCTGTCGGCCGGCTACTACGCCTCCAGCTTCAAGTCCGACGACTTCTGGACGCTGGGCAATGTCGAGCCGATGCAGGTCAAGGCCAACGGCGAGTACCTGGCCGCCCCGGTCACCTGCGCCGACCTGGCCACGGCCGGCAGCACGTCCAGCTGCTTCAAGTTCGGCCTGACATCGGCCGGCGACGGGCGGGTGGACGCCCTCTACCTGGCCGACTCCTGGCAGGTGATCGATCCCCTGCGCATCGACCTGGGCGTCCGCCGCGAGCGCTTCCAGACCGACTACGTGGTCGACGATGGCCCCGGCTTCCCCGACGGCCTGGCCCTGCGCACCACCGACTACAGCAACAGCAAGACCAGCTACACGGTCGGGGTGAACTACGACATCAACGGCGTGTCGGGCGTGTTCGGCCGCTATTCGCGCGGCTACAAGTTCCCCAGCTTCGACAACTTCCGCGAAGGCCTGACCGACACCCTGTCGGTCGACCAGTACGAGCTGGGCTACAAGCTGCGCAGCGGACCGTTCGAGCTCTACGCCACCGGCTTCGCCAACGAGTTCAAGGGCGCCAAGTTCGCCGACGTCGGCGGCATCCAGGAGAGCAACAGCAACAAGGCCCACGGCCTGGAGCTGGACGGCCGCTGGCGCTCGGACTTCGGCCTGTCCCTGGCCCTGAACGGCACCTTCCAGAAGACCGAGATCGTCAAGTCGTCGATCCCGGCCAACAAGGGCAACAGCGCCCAGCGCCAGCCCGACTGGATGATCCGCTTCACCCCCAGCTACGACGTGACCCTGGGCTCGGTGGAGTCGACCTTCTACGGCACGGTCAGCGCCGTGGACGACCGCTTCGCCGACAACGCCAACACCCAGGTGCTGAAGGGCTACACCAAGGTCGACCTGGGCGCGATCTTCGACGTCGCCGACTTCACCGTCCAGGTCTCGGCCGACAACCTCACCGACAGCCATGGCCTGACCGAGGGCGATCCGCGCTCGACCAGCGGCGCCAACGCCCGCCCGATCCTGGGCCGGTCGTTCAAGTTCAGCGTCGGCTACAACTTCTGACCGGTTCTCCCGATCAGACCGCCGGAGCCGCCCCCAGTCGGCCCGGCGGAGGGAGCGCCTCCCCCGGCGGCTCCCGTTGGCGGATCGGGTCCCTCCCTCGGACCCGATCCGCGCTTTTCCCGTTCTTGAGCTAGAGCTGTTCGCCTTCGGAGGAACGCCGTGAACCGTCGCCACGTCCTAGCCGCCTCCATCGCCTGGCTCGCCCTCGCCGCGCCCGCCTTCGCCCAGACGACGGCCGGCGAGATCGCCTCCCCCGCCGACACCTATGCCGAGCTGTTCCACCAGGTGCAGATGCGCAGGCTGTTCCCGGACGGGAAGACCTTCGTCGACGCCAAGCCCAAGCGTCCGCCCGCCCGGATCCTGGCCGCCTACCGCGCCCACGCGGCCTTCACCGACGCCGAGCTGAAGCGGTTCGTGACCGCCAATTTCGTCGTGCCGCAAAGTCCGCCCGCGCCGCCGCCGTCCAAGGACCGCACCGCCCTGAAGGCCCACATCGCCGCCCTGTGGCCGGTGCTGACCCGTCCGCCGGTCACGCCGGTCGACGGCGACAGCGCCCTGCCCCTGGAGAAGCCGTTCGTGGTGCCCGGCGGGCGCTTCCGCGAGATGTACTACTGGGACAGCTACTTCACGATGCTGGGCCTGGCCGCCGACGGCCGGCAGGACGCGGTCGAGAACATGGTCGACGACTTCGGCGGGCTGATCGACCGCTACGGCCACATCCCCAACGGCACGCGCACCTATTATCTCAGCCGCTCGCAGCCGCCGTTCTACTTCGCCATGGTCGGGCTCGCGGACAAGACCGACAAGGCGCGGTTCAAGCAGCGCCTGGACCTGATGCGCCGCGAGCACGCCTTCTGGATGGACGGCGAGAAGACCCTGGCGCCGGGCCATGCGTATCGCCGCGTCGTGGCCCTGCCCGACGGTGCGATCCTCAACCGCTACGCCGACGACCGCACGACGCCGCGCGACGAGTCCTACCGAGAGGACGTGCTGACGGCGCGCGAAGTCACGAACCGTCCGGCCGGCGACGTCTTCCGCGACCTGCGCTCGGGAGCCGAAAGCGGCTGGGACTTCAGCTCGCGCTGGATGGCCGACGGCAAGAGCCTCAAGTCCATCCAGACCACCGCGATCCTCCCGGTCGACCTCAACGCCCTGCTGTTCGGCCTGGAGACGGCGATCGCCCAGGGCTGCGCCGACCTGACCGACGCCCCCTGCGTCGCCGAGTTCAGCGGCCGCGCCAAGGCCCGCCGGGCGGCGATGGACGCCTATCTCTGGGACGCCCCGCGCGGGCTCTATCTGGACTACCAGTGGCGCGAGCGGGCGCGGCTGGACCATCCCAGCGCGGCCACCCTCTATCCGCTGTTCGTCGGGGCCGCGAGCGCCGACCAGGCCAAGGCCGTGGCGGCGACCACCCGCGCCCTGCTGCTCGCGCCCGGCGGCCTGCGCACCACCACCGTCGCCACCGGCCAGCAGTGGGACACGCCCAACGGCTGGGCCCCGCTGCAATGGGCGGCGGTCTCGGGCCTGCACCGCTACGGCGAGGACGACCTGGCCAAGACCATCGGCCAGCGCTGGCTGGCCACCGTGGCCCGCGAATACCAGGCCAGCGGCAAGATGCTGGAGAAGTACGACGTCGAGGAGGCCAAGGCCGGCGGCGGCGGCGAGTACCCGCTGCAGGACGGCTTCGGCTGGACCAACGGCGTGACCCGCGCCCTGCTCGACCTCTACGCCGCGCCGTGAGAATCCCGATCGGAACCCGGCGCCCTTCGGCGACTCTGGCCTATCGCGTCACGCTCTAATGCAGGAGTGGCGCGCCCTGCTGGATTCGAACCAGCGACCGCTCGCTTAGAAGGCGAGTGCTCTATCCAGCTGAGCTAAGGGCGCGGATCCCTTGGGGAATCCGGGGAAGCTTGGGGCGGAAAGCCTAGTGCGTCCAGGGTTGCTTGCGGCCGGCGGCGAAGTTGTCGGCGTAGGCCTTGATGATCCGCTTGGGCGTCTTGGGCTCGAACAGCTGGAACGAGATCTCGTGACGCTGGGCGTAGGCCACGGCCTCGTCGCGGGTCTCGAAGTTCAGGCGCACCTGGCCGTTCATGTCGCTCGACTGGGTCCAGCCCATCAGCGGATCGGGACGTCTGGCCGAGGCCGGTTCGAACTCCAGAACCCAGTCCTTGGTCTTGGCCTTGCCGGACTGCATGGCGGTCTTGGCGGGGCGGTAGATGCGCGCGAGCATGAGGGCCTCTCCAGGTCGATCGTCACCCCTCGGAAGGGGGTCTAGGTGGTCGGAGCGGCAGGATTTGAACCTGCGACCCTCTGGTCCCAAACCAGATGCGCTACCAGGCTGCGCTACGCTCCGAAACACCGAGCGGCTGCTCTACAGGGCTTCGCCGCCGGGGGCAAACGGAACGCCGGACGTCCTGAAAGAAATCAGCCTTTCGGGAAGATTTTGTTGAGCACCCGGTCGCCGGGCAGGATGCCCAGCTGGGCGGCGCGGCCGCCGGGGATCTCGAGCACGCCCCGGATCACGCCGCCGGAGGGGATCGGCGTCTCGTCGTGCGGCACCGCGTTGCGGGCGATCGACAGCACCCGGCCGTCGGGCGCGATGTAGATGATGTCCAGCGGGATCAGGGTGTTCTTCATCCAGAACGCCGCCCGCTGGGGCGGGTTGTACGGGAACAGCATGCCGCGGTCGGGGGCCAGCGACTTGCGGAACATCAGGCCCCGCTCCTGCTCGGCCTTGGTCACGGCCAGTTCGACGGTGAACCTGGCCCGTCCCCGGCTGGTCAGGATCTCGACCGTGTCGAGCTTGGCCGAGGGCTTGGCGGCGGCCGGCGCCGGCTTGGGCTTGGCCTGCCACGCCCGGGCGGGCGCGGCGATCGACAGGCTGGAGAACAGGGCCAGGACGACCAGCGCCAGGGCGCGTCGTCCGATCGTCGTCATCCCGATCGTCCTCATGAAGGTCACACGCGCCTCATCATCCTCGCCGCGTCCCGCGACGCGGCGATCCTACGACGTCACGCCGCCATGGCGAAAGCCGGTCCTTGGAGGTCAGTCCTCGCCGGCGGTGATCTCGGCCACCACCAGGCCCTTGGGGCCTTCCGCGAAACGCACCATGACGTCGTCGCCCGGCTGGAGGTCCTCCAGCCCGCCGCGACGCAGGGTCTCGATATGCACGAAGATGTCGCCCGGCTGGCCGTCGCGGACGACGAAGCCATAGCCCTTGGTGCGGTTGAACCACTTGACCTTGGCGCGCTCGGCCGGCCCCACGGGCTCCAGCATCTGGCGGCCGCTGTCGACGCCCGAACGGAAGTGGTCGCGGCGCATGCCCACGCCTTCGCCGAACGACCGCTTGGGACGCTCCAAGGGCGCCGGCGCGGCGCTCTCGTCCAGGTCCACGACCTCGGACACCTGCCAGCCCTTGGGACGCTTGACCACGTCGCAGACGATGATCGCGCCCTCCAGCGCCGTTTCCCGGCCGCAGCTGCGCAGAGACGTGACGTGCAGCAGCACGTCCTTCAGGCCGGTCTGACCCGGATCGTCGGGGACGATGAACCCGTACCCCTTTCCCGTGTCGAACCACTTCACGCGACCGCTGATACGCACGAATTCCTCATGCGATCCCGAGTCCTCGAAATCGAAACCAGACATTCCGCCCCTCTGGCTCGCCCAGACAGCCCAGGGGGCGAGCACCACAGAATAACACTGTTCTCGCGAGAAGAGAGCCGTCAATAACCAATTGACGTGAAAAGGCGATCGCGAGGCGTACGCGACATTTCGTCGCAGCGCCTAGACCGACATAAACCTGAAATGTCCGTGGTGGGTGGCAGTCCCTAGGGGAGTCGAACCCCTCTCTCCAGAATGAAAATCTGGCGTCCTAACCGATAGACGAAGGGACCACGGCGCCTGCATTAGGCGGGTATTCGCATGTAAAGTCTAAGTAGCTTCGCGGTGGCAGTCCCTAGGGGAGTCGAACCCCTCTCTCCAGAATGAAAATCTGGCGTCCTAACCGATAGACGAAGGGACCGCGTGGCCGCGAAGAGCAGGCGATATACAAAGCTTCCCCCCGGGGCGCAAGCGACGAAGAGCAGTTTTTTCAGGTCACGCGCATGCGGGGGTCGGCGACGTCCTCGATCTCCAGCTGGACGCCTTCCCGGCCCATATAATCGTCCGGTTTCAGACGGCCCACGACGTGCAGGGCTCCCCCGCCGGCCAGCAGGCGCTCGCCCAGCGGGGTCTCGGCCGACCGCCAGGAGATGGCCTTGATTCGGTCGCCCGACGGCCCGACCAGATCGACCCGCACGTGGCCGCCCTTCATCGCCACCATCCGTTCGGGCCGGACTCCGGCCAGGGCGAACATCGGCTCGGGATTGCCCGGACCGAACGGCGCCAACTGCTGGAACTCGCTCCACAGGGCGCGGTTGGCGGCCCGGGGCTGGACCAGGGCGTCGATCTCGACCGCCTCGACGCCGACGGCTTCCATCTCGCCGGCCAGGCGCTCCTCCAGGAAGGCGCGGAACTCGGGAATCGAATCGGGACGGATCGACAGGCCCGCCGCCATGGCGTGGCCGCCGCCGGCCATCAGCAGGCCCGCCTCGAAGGCCGCCTGGATCGCCGCGCCTAGGTTGACGCCCGGCTGCGAGCGGCCGGACCCCTTTCCGACATTGGCGGCGCGGTCGACGCCGATCACCACCACGGGCTTGCGATAGCGCTCGCGCAGGCGGCCGGCGACGATGCCGATCACGCCGGGGTGCCACCCCTCCCCCGCCACGACGATCACCGGGGCGTCGGGATTGAAGTTGCTGCCGCGCTCCAGCACGGCCGCGGCCTCTTCCACCACGGCGGCCTCGACGGCCTTGCGCTCGGTGTTCAGGCCGTCCAGCTCCTCGGCCAGGGCCTGGGCCTCCAGCGGGTCGTCCGTGGACAGCAGGCGCGCGCCCAGGTCCGAGCGGCCGATCCGTCCGCCGGCGTTGATGCGCGGCCCCAGGATGAAGCCGGCATGGAACACCGAGGCGGGGCCCGAGCCCTTGCCCACCTGGAACAGGGCCTTGAGGCCCGGATTGCCCCAGCTGGACATGGTGCGCAGGCCCAGGGTGGTCAGGGCCCGGTTGAAGCCGACCAGCTGGGTGACGTCGCAGACCTCGCCCATGGCCACCAGGTCCAGCCACTGGCGCAGGTCCGGCTGGGGCCGTTCCTCGGTGAACAGGCCGCGCTTGCGGGCCTCGCGGTTCAGGGCGGCCAGCAGCACGAAGGTCACGCCGGCGGCGGCCAGAACCCCCTGCCCGCTCTGGCAGCCCGGGCGGTTGGGATTGACTACGGCGGCGGCGGCCGGCGGGTCTTCGCGCATCAGGTGGTGGTCGATCACCACCACTTCGAGGCCGATGGTCGCGGCGCTGGCGATGGCGTCGTAGGCGGCCGCGCCGCAATCCAGGGTGACGACCAGCTCGGCCCCGCCGTCGCGGATGGTCTTGAAGGCCGCCGGACTGGGGCCATAGCCCTCGGTCAGGCGGTCGGGAATGTAGATGGGCAGCTCGACGCCCATGTAGCGGAACCAGCGCACCAGCTGGGCGGCGCTGGTGGCGCCGTCGACGTCGTAGTCGGCGAACACCATGGTCGGCCGGCCGCTTTCCAGGGCGTCGATCAGGATCTCGGCGGCCCGGTCCATGTCGGTGAAGCTGGACGGGTCGGGGAACAGCGCCTTCAGGGTGGGCCGCAGATAGTGCTCGGCCGCGTCGACGCCCACGCCGCGCGAGGCCAGGGCCCGAGCCAGGGGCTCGGACAGGCCGTGCATCTGCTGGTGGCTGCGGGCTACGCCTGCGTCGCCCGGCCGCTCGCGCCAGGCCCGACCGCTGATCGACCGCTCGACGCCGAGGAAGTGGCGGGCGTCGAGCGGGACGTGTCCGTCGGCCATGGCTCAGCCCTCCCGTGCGGGAAAACGGCCGGCGATGCTGAGCTTGGCTGTCGTGGTCATCTCCCGAGCCTACGCCCTTCGGCGGATTCGCTCCACGGGCGGGGCGATGCTGGGAAGATAGGTCGCGGATGCGTCAGAAACGGACGCAGACCGGGGACATGCCCTTGGGCGTGTCCCCATCAACATCCACCGCGCCAAGACTTGGGGACACGCCGCGAGGGCATGTCCCCGACCCGGATCAGCCCGCCGCCGTCTCGGCCGCGACCACCTCGACCTCGTTGGCCGAGCCCAGCACCACCGGCACGCGCTGGTGCAGCTTGGTCGGCTGAAGGTCGAGGATCGGGGTGACGCCGTCGGTCGACTTGCCGCCCGCCCGTTCGACGATCAGCGACATGGGGTTGGCCTCGTAGAGGAGCCGCAGCTTGCCTGGCTTGTCGGGCTCGCGAGCGTCCCAGGGGTACATGAAGACGCCGCCGCGCATCAGGATGCGATGGACGTCGGCCACCATCGAGGCGACCCAGCGCATGTTGAAGTTCTTGCCCCGCGGCCCCGTCTTGCCCTGCAGGCAGCCGTCGATATAGCGGCGCACCGGCGCGGCCCAGTGGCGCTGGTTGGACATGTTGATGGCGAACTCGGCGGTGTCGGCGGGGATGGCGACGGTCGGGTGGGTCAGCCGCCAGGCGCCGTCGGCGTCCAGGGTGAAGCCCACGACGCCCTTCGACAGGGTCAGCACCAGCATGGTCTGCGGGCCGTAGACGGCGTAGCCGGCGGCGACCTGGTTGCGGCCGGGCAGCAGGAAGTCGGCTTCGCTGGGCGCCACGCCGGCCGGCGCGGGCAGGATCGAGAAGATCGTGCCGACCGAGACGTTGACGTCGATGTTGCTGGAGCCGTCCAGCGGGTCGAAGGTGACCAGATAGCCGCCGACGGCGCCCGTGGCCTCGACCATCTCCAGTTCCTCGGAGGCCAGGCCGGCCACTAGGGGACAGCCCTGCAGCGCGTCGCGCAGGATGTCGTTGGTGATGATGTCGAGCTTCTTCTGTTCTTCGTCCTGGACGTTGACCATGCCGGCGGCGCCCAGGCTGCCCGAGATCGCGCCGGAGGCCACGACCTTGCTGATCCTGGCGCAGGCCCCGGCGATGACGGTGACGACGGCCTTCACCTCGTCGCCCGCCGGCTCGTCAGCGAGCCATCCGGCGAGATCGGTCAGCGTGGTCATGCGGGGCCTCTTGGGAAAGAAAGATTCGGCGCGACCATAGCGCGCGCGGCGCGATTTCCGATCCGGCTGGATCAGCTTACCGCTCTAGGATGTTGTTGTGACGCATTTTCCGGCGACGGATCGGCGACTGTCCGCCGGAAGACCGCTAGGCCTTCCGCTTCATCCGCACTTCGCGCACCGTGCCGGTCGACGAGTTCATGACCAGGGTGTGGGTGTGGACGAAGCCGTCCTTGTAGGTCACCCCGTCCAGCAGGTTGCCCCAGGTGACGCCGGTCGCGGCGAAGATCGCGTCGGCGCGGACGATCTCGTGCAGGTCGTACTTCTTGTCGAGGTCGGTGATGCCCCAGCGGGCGGCGCGGGCGCGCTCGTCGCCATTTCGGAACAGCAGGCGCCCCTGGAACTGGCCGCCGACGCACTTCAGCGCCGCGCAGGCCAGGACGCCCTCGGGCGCGCCGCCGGAGCCGACATAGAGGTCGATGCCGGTCGACGGATCGGTGGTGGCGATCACCCCGGCCACGTCGCCGTCCGTGATCAGATTGACCCGCGCGCCCACCGACCGGATGCTGGCGATGATCTCGGCGTGACGCGGACGGTCCAGCACGCAGACGGTGATGTGCTGGGCATCGACGCCCTTGGCGGCGGCGACGGCCTTGACGTTGTCGGCCGGCGACTTGTCCAGGTCGATCACCCCGGCCGGCAGGCCCGGACCGCAGGCGATCTTGTCCATGTAGGTGTCGGGGGCGTTCAGCAGGCTGCCCTTGGGCGCCCAGGCCATCACCGCCAGGGCGTTGGGCATGGCCTTGGCCGTCAGGGTGGTGCCTTCCAGCGGGTCCAGGGCGATGTCGATGGCGGGGCCCTGCCCCGTGCCGACCTTCTCGCCGATATAGAGCATGGGCGCTTCGTCGCGCTCGCCCTCGCCGATCACGATCTCGCCGTCGATCGCCAGCTCGTTCAGCGTGTTGCGCATGGCGTCGACCGCGGCCTGGTCGGCCGCCTTCTCGTCGCCCCGCCCCACCATCGACCACGAGGCGATGGCGGCGGCTTCCGTCACGCGAACCGCGTCCAGGACCAGCGAACGGTCCAGGGTCTTCGAACTCATCAACGTCTCCCAGCCTATGCGAGGCTCAAGTCCCGGCCGCTTGGCGCGGCTCTCAGATGCGCGCGACGCGCAAAAGGCGGGGACGCTCTAGCACGGCGTGCAGTTTTTCGATGCGACTAATCGCGTCGAGGAGATTGGATTCGGGAGTCGCGTGCGTAACGAGCACGATCGGAACGCCGCCCGCGCCTTCGACCGGCTTCTGCAGGAAGCTGTCGATCGAGACGCCGCATTCGGCCAGGGTCTCGGAGATGGCGGCGATGGCGCCGGGCTCGTCGCGGACCATGATCCGCAGATAGGCCTTGCCCACCGAACGGGCCGGATCGACGGCCACGAACGGCTTCAGCTGACCGGCCGGCGCCTGGAACACCGGACGACGAGCGCCGGTCATGACGTCGGCGATGTCGGCGGCCACGGCGGCGGCGGTCGGACCCGCGCCCGCGCCCGGCCCCTGGATGAAGATCCGGCCGATCCGCTTGCCCTCGATGAACAGGGCGTTGAGCGCGCCGCCCGCCTGGGCCAACGGATGCTCCAGCGGGACGAGCGAGGGATGCACCTTCACCGACACGCCGTCGTCGCTCTTGGCCGCGCCGGCCACCAGCTTGATACGATAGCCGAGGTCCTTGGCCAGCTTGATGTCCAAAAGCTCGACGTCGCTGATGCCCTCGATCTCGGCGGCGTCGAAGTCGGGCGCGCAGCCGAAGGCCAGGGCGGCCAGGATGCTGATCTTGTGGCCGGCGTCGAAACCGCCGACGTCCATGGTCGGGTCGGCCTCGGCATAGCCTAGGCCCTGGGCCTCGCGCAGCACGTCCGCGAAGTCGCGGCCGGTCTTCTCCATCTCGCTGAGGATGAAGTTGCAGGTGCCGTTGAGGATGCCGGCCACGCCGACAACCTCGTCGCCGACCATGGCCTCGCGCAGCATCTTCACCGCCGGCGTGCCGCCCATGACCGCGGCCTCGAACAGCAGCGGGGCGTCGTTGGCCTCGGCCAGGGCCGCCAGTTCGGCGCCGTGCTCGGCGATCAGGGCCTTGTTGGCGGTGACCACCGGCTTGCCCAGCTTGAGCGCCGCCTCGACGGCCGCCTTCGCCGGGCCGTCGCTGCCGCCCACCAGCTCGACGAACAGGTCGACGTCCGGCGACGAGGCCAGGGCCACCGGATCGTCGAACCAGGCCAGGCCCGAGATGTCGACCGTGCGCGGCCGCGACTTGGAACGGGCCGAGACCGCGGTCACCACCGCCCGGTCGCCGGCCGGCGCGAAGTCCGGCTGCTCGACCAGGAACTGCAACAGCCCTCCGCCGACGGTGCCGAGGCCGGCAACGCCGACGCGCCAGGTCTTCTGGGTCATATTCGCGTTCCTAGTTCCAGCGGCCGGGCTGCCCATCCTTCAGGGGATTTGGCGGCGCCCTAGACCTGTTCCATCTTGTTGTGCGCCTTGGCCAGGATCGTGTCGGCGTTGGCGATGAACTTCTTGACGTTGCGGGCGGCCTGCTTGATCCGCTGCTCGTTCTCGACGAGTCCGATGCGGACATAGCCCTCGCCGTACTCGCCGAAGCCGATGCCGGGCGCGACGGCGACGCCGGCCTCCTCGATCAGCAGGCGCGAGAACAGCATCGAGCCGGCGGCCTCGAACTGCGGGGGGATCTTGGCCCAGGCGAACATCGAGGCCGGCGGATTGGGGATCTCCCAGCCGGCGCGCGCCATCGACGACACCAGGGTGTCGCGGCGGCCCTTGTAGATGGCGCGGATCTCGTCGACGCAGTCCTGCGGGCCGTTCAGGGCCGCGGCGGCGGCCACCTGCACCGGGGTGTAGGCGCCGTAGTCCAGGTACGACTTCACGCGGGCCAAGGCGGCGCAGATGCGGGCGTTGCCGACCACCATGCCCACCCGCCAGCCGGCCATGGCGTAGGTCTTCGACAGCGAGTTGACCTCGACGGCGATGTCCTTGGCGCCCTCGACCTGCAGGATCGACGGCGGCGGATTGTTGTCGAAATAGATCTCGCCGTACGCGACGTCGCTGATCACCAGCAGGTCGTGCTTCTTCGCCAGAGCGACGGCGTCCTTGTAGAAGTCCAGATCCACCCATTGGGCGGTCGGGTTGGACGGATAGGACAGGATCAGCACGCTGGGCGGCGGCACCGAGTGCTTCACCGCGCGGCTGATGTTGGACAGGTACTCTTCCGGCGACAGGGCCGGCACGTGGCGGATGATGCCGCCGGCCATGATGAAGCCGAAGGCGTGGATCGGATAGGCCGGGTTCGGGCAGATGATCACGTCGCCCGGGCCCGTCAGGGCCTGGGCCAGATTGGCGAAGCCCTCCTTCGACCCCAGGGTGGCGATCACCTCGGTATCGGGGTTCAGCTTCACGCCGAAGCGCCGGCCGTAGTAGTTGGCCATCGCCTTGCGCAGGCCGGGGATGCCCTTCGAGGCGGAGTAGCGGCCGGCCTTGGGGTCGCGCGCGGTCTCAATCAACTTGTCGACGATGTGCTGAGGCGTGGGCATGTCCGGATTGCCCATGCCGAAGTCGATGATGTCGGTCCCCTCGGCGCGAAGGCGCGCCTTGATCTTGTTGACCTCTTCGAAGACGTACGGCGGCAGACGACGGATACGGTGGAAATCGGTGCTCATGAGGGCTCTATGCGCCGCTTCGGCGCTTTGGGAGCGGAAAGTCGGGCATGGATAGACCCCAAGCGGGGCCGAGCCAAGCCGGTTCAAGGAAGATTATGCCTCCGTCGCCCTATCAGGGCTGGGACGGAGGCGCGCTAGCTCGGCCGCGGGCTGTGCGCGCGAAGGCTTCGGTGGCGGCGCGATCGGCGTCGGTCGGCGCTTCGAAGGCCGGCGGCTTGACGTCGCGACGCGCTTTCGAGGCGTAGGTCTCGGTGTCCTTCAGCTCCCAGGTCCCCGGAGCGACGGCCTTGGTCAGAGCCGCGCCGGCGGCCTGTTGCTTGACGACCGCCGCGCGGATCTGGTCGGCGGTCGGGACGTCG
>Ga0102591_1000832_pt1 | contig 50186 bp, 47 predicted proteins | sample AraplaCol_mCL_r2_2_FD_76860 | JGI IMG/M metagenome (GOLD analysis project Ga0102591, IMG submission 76860) | Arabidopsis root microbial communities from North Carolina, USA - plate scrape MF_Col_mCL_r2 (SPADES assembly) (version 2) | ecosystem: Host-associated > Plants > Roots > Endosphere... | reverse complement strand
GCGAAAATCCGAAGACGATCTCCGGCACCAGGATCGGCAGGACGAAAATGGTGGAAAGCCAGCGCGGCAATTCCACCCGGTAGCGGTTGATCGCATAGGCCGCCGGGACACCGATCAGCAGGGACAGCGCCGTACCGAAAAAGGCGACCTGCAGGCTGGTCAGCGCGGTCGTGCGGAAGGCCTCGATCTCGAAGATATTGACGAACCAGCGCAATGTCAGGCCCTGCGGCGGGAAGGTCAGATAGGTCGTGTCGCTGAAGGCCGCACCGATGATGATGACCAGCGGTGCGAGCAGGAAGAAGAAAACGCAGGCCGCAAAGGCGGCGAGGATCGGGTGAACGCGCCTGTCCATCATACCGCCATCGGATTGAGCCGGCGTGCGATGCGGCTCATGATGAGGACGACGCCGAGCGTCAGCACCACCATGATGGCGGCGATCGTCGATGCGCCCACCCAATCGAAGGTCACCATGGCGCGCTGGTAGAGGAAGGTCCCCATCATCATCTGCTTTTCTCCGCCGAGCAGTTGCGGTGTCGCATAGGAGGTGAAGCTGCCGGTGAAGACCAGGACCGCGCCGACGATGAGGCCGGGTGTCGCGAGCGGCAGGATCACCTGAAAGAATGTCATCAGTGGTCTCGCGCCGAGCGAGGCGGAGGCGTCGATCAGATCGCGCGGGATGCCTTCAAGCACCCCGACCAGCGTCAGGATCATCAGGGGAACGAAGAGATAGACCATGGCGACGATGACCGAGCCTTCGGTATAGAGCATCGAAAGCGGCTCCCCGATAATGCCGGTCGAGATCAGCATGGCATTCAGGATGCCATTCTTCCCGAGAATGATCAGCCATGCGAAGGATCGGACGACGACACCCGTCAGCAGCGGAAAAACCGCTGCGATGATCATGATGCTCTTTGCGCGACCGGGCATTTGCGCGATCACATAGGCGGTGATGAAGCCCACAGTGAGCGAAATCGCCGTCGTGACCAGGGCGACCTCCAGCGTCCGATAAAGAACCGCCCGGCGAAAACCGCTGCTGAAGAATGTCACATAGGGCGCAAACACGCCCTTCGGCTCCGCGAACGTTGCCGCGATGGTGATGGCGACGGGAACGATGAGAAGCACAACGACGGCAATCGTCGCCGGCATCGTCAATCCCCACCTGGCAAAATGCTTCATCTTAAAACTCGTGGCATGTCCTGATATCACGAGCGTCGCATTTCGGATTCGGACGTGCGGCGCTTCCATGTCTGGCCTAGGTCTGGCCCAGGTCCGGCAATAAACCGGCCTCAGGCCGAGAATATCGCGCAGCTTACTGACCGAAGACTTCGTTCCACCGGTCGATCCAGTCGGCCTTGGCAGCATTCATCTTGGCATAGTCGATGCGGGTAAGGCCTGCCACCATATCCGGGCCATAGGTCCAGATCTTCGCCTGGTCCGGCGTCAGGCTGACCTTTGTCGAGATCGGCGCGTCGACGCCTTGTTCGGCTTCAGCCTGCTGGATTTCTTTGGACAGGATGAAGTTGATGAACTGATAGGCGAGTTCGACATTTTCGGAACCCTTCGGGATGTTCACGGTGTTCAGCGTCGCGATGTCGCCGTCCTTGAGCTTGGCCCATGTCATCGTCGGAACGGCCGCCTGCATCGATGCCAGGGTAAAGTCCTGGGCCAGCGCAACGCGAACTTCGCCTGTTGATATCAGGTTCACCAGCTCCGAGCCGGTGTTGTAGTTCTTGACGACATTGGGCTTGAGTGCCTCGATTTCCGCAAAGGCCTTGTCGGCGTCTTCATAGGCATCCGCACCGCCATGCTTGCCGGCTTCCAGCACGACCAGCGGGCCGGCCGTAGTGGTGATTCCGGGCAAGGAGACGGAGCTTTTCAGATCTTCGCGCCACAGGTCGCCCCAGGCGGTGATCGGTGGGTTGACCTTGGCGGAGTCATAGACAATGCCGACGCGTCCGATCGTGTAGGCAGGCCCGTATTTGCCCTGAGGCGCCTTGCCCAGCCCGTAGATATCAGCGAGGTTGGGGATCTTCGACGCATCGATTTCCTGGAACAATCCCTGTTCGATGCCGAGCTGCGAGAAGCTGTCTGTGAGATAGATGACATCGACGCCCTTGCCGTCGCGCAGTTTCAGCTTGTTGAGCCGGTCGGCATTGTTACCTGTCTCGAACACGATCTCGCAGCCGCAGATCTTCTTGAAGGGCGTGATGATGTTCGCATTCATCTTCTCGCCATTATAGCCCCACCAGGAGATGGTCAGAGTCTTCGATTGCGCATGTGCCGCAACGGTGCTGCCGACGGCGGCAAGCAGCGCTAGAGACAGGATTCGGGCAAAACGTCTGGCCTTCATGAGCAATGTCCTTCTGTGAAAAACGGATTTGATAATCGGGATCAACCCCCTGGATTTGAGGGATACTATTTTTTGATCGGTCAGGTCGCAAGCTCAATAATTGAGCAAATACGCTCTTATGCGGGGAATTTTCCCAGACCGATCCCGTCAGTAACTCCCGGTTGCCGATGCCTTGTCGCCGCTCACGAAACGTGTGGTTCATCAGCGCTTTACACATCCGGGTGTGGTCTTTACGGTCCGGCGGTTCCAGCTTCTCACGGGCATTTCATTCATGGCCACTTCGCGCACTGCTCTTCCAGATGATCTGCTGATCAACGCGTCCGACGAGGTGCTGACGCGCCAGGATCTGGTGCTGACGGCGCTCGGACGCCGGCCCGCCGACAGGCTGTTGCGCGTGGGCAGGTTGCTCGATGTCCACACCAGGACATGGCTCGACGATCAGGAGATCGTCATCAAGGGCCGCCGCATCGCCTATGTCGGCCCCGCCGGCAGTTACGCAGGCGAGGTGAGCGAGCGCTTATCCGAGCCGGATCTTGCGGCCGTGCCGGGCTTCGGCGAGGCGCATAAACATATCGAAAGCTCCCACCTGACGCCCGAATGGGAGGCGGCTCTGGTGATGCCGCATGGCGTGACCTGGACCTGCGAGGCGAGCCACGAGTTTTCCAACGTCAACGGCGCCCGCAATCTGGAATTCTGGCTGGAAGCGCGCCGGCGCGGATCGCCGATGAAGATCTTTCCCCTGCCTGGCTCCGCCGTGCCACCGACCGCCTATGAATGGGGTGGCGGCTGGTTCGGTTACGATGAGCAGAAGGCCTTCCTTTCCGAAAGCCTGATGGTCGCCGGGCTCGACGAGGTCATGGACTGGCCGTCCATATCCGATCCCGGCAATCCTTCCTACGATCGGCTATGGGGCATGATCGGCGCGACCTTCGAGCAGCGCGGCGTGGTCGAAGGCCACGGCGCCGGGCTGCGCGACATGGCCTCGATCAATGCCTTCGCCGCAGCGGGTCTCGCTTCGGATCACGAAGGCTGGTTTCTCGACGAGATCTGGCAGAAGCTTCTCCACGGTCTTTTCATCGAGCTCAGGCCGCATTCCCTGCCGGAGGTGATCCGCGGCCTGATCGACAAGGGGCTGACGGACTGGTCGCAGATCGCTCTGGTGACCGACGACCGCAGCGCCTCGGACACACTGAAAATCGGCGCGACCGATCACAATGTCCGGCTCGCCATTGAAAACGGCCTTGCGCCGGAGATCGCCATCCAGTGCGTGACCCTTAATCCAGCACGCCATATGCGGCTGACGCCGTGGGTCGGATCGATCGCGCCGGGCCGTTTCGCCGATTTCGTACTTCTCAGCGACGTCGCCAGCCTGTCGATCGAAAAAGTATGGGCGGACGGGCGTCCTGTGTCCGAGGGTGCGACATTCATTGGCGTGCGTCCTGAAATCGATTGGCCGCAATGGGCGACGCGCACCGTGAAAATAGACAGGACGGTCACGGCTGACGATTTCCGTATCGAGGCGCCGCCGAACCGGACCACGGTCAACGCAGCACTTTTGCGGCCGTTTCACTGGCACGACGATTTCATCACCATGGAATTGCCGGTGGAGGATGGCGCCGTACAGCGGGATCCCGCGAGCAATGTCACCAAATTCTCGATTGTCGACCGGTTTTCCGGGGAGGCCAAGGTCTCCAGGATGTTCTGGCTGGGCACCGGACCGCGCACGCCGGAGACTGCGCTCGCCTCCACACTCGGGCACGACAAGCATAATATCTGGACGGTCGGCTCATCGGACGAGGCGATGGCGATGGCCGTGAATGCCCTGAACGAGCAGCAGGGTGGTTGGGCGCTGGTCTCCGGCGGCAAGATTCTTGCCCGCGTCCGCTACGAGGTCGGCGGCCTGATGACGGCGCGTTCGGCCGAAGCGCTGGATGCGGAGATGCAGGTCCTGTATGCGGCCGGCGCCGGGATCGACTGGATGTACGAGCCGACCTTCTCGCCCCGATGGTGGCCGGGATTTCCCGAACGCCTGTCATTTGCGACGCTGACCTGCTCGCCCTGGCGCTGGGTCCTGGTCGCACCGTCGGAGCTGGCGCCGGAGGGGTTCGTGAACGTGCTCACAGGCAAAACCCATCCGATCGTCTGGTGACGTTGTGGCCCGCCAAAATTCCACCTGATTGATCTTCTTACTGCAGCAAATAGAAAGCGTTAACCATAGTCCCGTAGACAACGAACAGGATCAAAGGAACCTGTGTTCGATGGCTACTGAAATGACCCGCCGGCCTGCCGGCGCCAATGAAGGCAGAATTATTGCCTTTCCTGCTGGAACCGGAACTGCGAATATTGAGCGTTGCGCTCGCGAACTCGGCCGCCGGCATGGCGCAGATGCGATAGAATTCTGGAAGGCCGAATGCCGCAGGCTTGCCGATCAGCTTCTGGCGGCCGGGATACCGGAGAGCGATGTCGGTCAGCGGGTGCTGCAGTTTCAGCAAGATGTCCAGAGCGAACTGGTCTTCAGCCATCAAAACGGACCACTGCCCAAGTCTCAAAACCGATAGCGGCAATCTCGCCGATGGCCGTCGTGTGCCTTGCGACTACCGCATCAGCCCGGCGGACCGGAGGGCGTCTTCAATGATTTTCTGAATGCCGCCACGATCGCTGCCCGTGCCGAATGGATCTGCAGCGTTTTCCGGTTGCGTTGCAGGGGCTTTCGTGTTGCGCCGTTTTTCAAATGAGGGCACCAGACCCCAGGACCTGGCAGTTTCGACGGTCGAGGAAATTCCGACGTCAAGCATGAAGGGGCCGCTTGCCCCGTAGCCGGTGCCGACATCGAGAGGCGTGCCGTGACCCATACCGGCAATCGTATAGAGCTCGATCACTTCGACACCATGAGCATCAGTCCAGACCTTTCGCTGATGTCGTCCGAAATCCTCGACGCGCCTTGGCGATGCGTCGACGCCGTGGATATTTTTCCATTGCTCCACGATCGCATTCGCATTGGATGGCACGACGGTGCTGTCTGCGGTTCCCTGCCATATTGCTAATGTCGGCCATCGGCCCTTGTGTCCTGAAGCGTTTCTCAACCGCCGTTCCAGCTCTTTGGCAGTCGGGCCGCCATGGCCGCGCATTCGGTCGAACGCCTCGGGAATGGTTGCAGCACTTGCATATGGCAGGCCGGCAATGATCGCGCCACCCGCAAAAACCTCGGGATAGGTGGCAAGCATGGCGGCGGTCATGGCGCCGCCGGCCGAAAGCCCGGTCACGAACACGCGCCTGCTGTCGATACCGTGTTCCGTAACGACCTTTGCGATCATCTGGCGAATGGAAAAGACCTCGCCGTGATCCCGGCGAATGTCCTCCGGGTTGAACCAATTGAAGCAGAGATTTGCATTGTTTGCCCTTCGCTGCTCGGGAAACAGCAGCGCGAAGCCATAGTCCTCGGCCAATCCAGACCAGCCGGATCCGATATCATACCCGGCGGCAGTCTGGGTACAGCCGTGCAGGACAACGACCAGAGCCATATCTTTCCCGCGCTTCGACGGCAAATAGGTGTAGCCCCCCAAGGCGCCTGGGTTTGAGCCAAATGCGTCCAAGGCGACGAGATCGGGGCTGCCCTGCGTGGGTTGGGCGCGAAGGGTTCCTCGCAGCGCAGCAAGGCGTGCGAGGGTGTCTGACATAGATCTCATGAAAGTCTCCGCCAATCAGCAGCCGGGATGGCGGTGATGCTGAACTAAACGCGTCAGTCTACGAAATGGTTGCTGCGGTGCACAATATTTTTCAAGCCACCGGGCTTCTCAATGCATGGACACTTTTCTCATCAGACATCCAGCTTAGCGGCAGTCTTCTCCATGGGTGCAAGCAGATGGGCGTCCGACCTCTGGATTGACATCGGCGGCGCCAGGAACTTCGGCCCGGATGTGGAGTTGATGTTGTCGATTGACAGCATTGACGCTGCGACCCAACGAGGCTTTTCAGATGTCGAACAAATCCAACTTCTTCTCTTCCTTTGCTACCGCCGTCGCCGATCTCTCGGGAAAGCCGTTCACCTTCGTAGCGGCTTTGGCGCTCGTGCTTGTCTGGGCGGTTTCCGGCCCTTTTTTCGGCTATTCCGAAACCTGGCAACTTGTGATCAACACCACCACCACGATCATTACCTTCTTGATGGTGTTCGTGTTGCAGAACAGCCAGAACCGTGACGGAAAGGCTCTGCAGGCCAAACTTGACGAACTCATCCTGACGAGTCAGGCGGCCAACAAGTTTGTCGGCATTGAAAAGCTGGAGGAGGGCGAACTCAGGGAAATGAGCAAGACCCTTGCCGAGAAAGCCGAATGCGTCGAGGAAAAGGCGGATGAGAAATCTGCCGCAGAGGCAGCGTCCGCCTAATTCGCCGTCTTTGTGATTTGGTCGTGGTGTTGCCGGCGCATTCCCTCGATTGCCTCGGCGTTTTTCTTCTCGACCGCAATCCAGTGGTTTCCTGCCTTGCTTGATCGGATCAGTTCGTCGAGCTTGGCATGAAGCGCCATCATGTCCCGATTTTGGGAGTGCTGCACCAGCAGCAAGATAAAAAATATAATGAGGGTACCGATCATATTGGTCAGCAGAAACCACCCGCGTGGAAAGGAGAAGCTGAGACCGACTGCCGTCCATATGACTGCGAATGCGACCAGCGTGACAGGGACCACAGGATGCCCTGCCCATGAGACGGCCCAGTCAGAGATCTGTCGAAAGCGCCAGCGCATACGGCTCTCCACAGCGTATAATGGAAGACGGAGAGGCTTCCATCACCTCGCCAGAATAGATAGGGCGCCGCAAACGACATAAAACCCGCGTTTCCGCGGGTTTTATTCTGACGACTAGCCGTCTCGCGGACATGACGACGAGACGGTCAATTCAATTTGACCGACGGCTCCCGGCCCCAGACCCGCAGTTTGCCAAGCGCCTGGATAAAAGCCGTGACGTCTTTTGCTGCTCCGAGCGCAATCACGCCCTCATCCAGTGCGTCGGCAATTCCGGCCTTCTGCATCAGCAGCAGCGCTGTTTCCACATAACCGATGAACTTGCAGTGCACGAAGGCATCCGCCACGAAATCGCGGGCCGTGGCCTCCTTCAGCAGGTCGCCGGTTCCCTCTGCCGAGGGGAGGAGGGCGACGGCGTCGTAAAGCACCGAAGGTCCGCCGTCGATCATCTGATGCGCCTCGATCCAATTGCCGTCCGAGAGTGTCACGCCGCCGATCTTTGGCGCGATCACTTCGAATGTTGCCTTCTGCTCGGTGATCTCGGCAAGCAGCGCCTTGAAGATAGCGGCATCGGTACCATCGCTGACAAGAATGCCGAGCTTGCGTCCTTCGAACCGCTTCGGACCGCGCTCGACGATGCTGAGCGCCGGCGACGGCTCGAGATCCTGCCGCGTCGGCATGGCGGCATCGGCAGGCTTCGGCATCGATTTGAAGCCGAGTGCGTGGCCAACCTTGCTGGCCAGCGTCTCATCGATGTTCATCAGATGCGAGACCATACGCTCACGAATGACCGGCGTTTCGACCTTGCTCAGTTCGAAGATCAGCGCCGCAGCGATATGGCGTTGCTCGGGCGGAGTCTGGCTGATGTAGAACTGTCGCGCCTGGCTGTAATGATCGGCAAAGCTTTCCGGCCGCAGCCGAACCTTGGGGCCCTGCTCCTCGGCCGGGAAGTGGCGATAGCCCTGGACCGGCGATTCCCGCGGCCCCTGATTCCAGGAATTCGGCTGGTAATTGACGCGTCCGACAGGATTGCGCATCGCCATATGGCCGTCCTGCTGGAAATTGTGGAAGGGACACTTCGGCGCGTTGATCGGCAGATGCGTGAAATTCGGACCGCCCAGACGTTTCAACTGCGTGTCGAGATAGGAGAAATTTCGTCCCTGCAGCAGCGGATCGTTGCTGAAGTCGATACCGGGGGGAACATTCTGCGTCATAAACGCGACCTGCTCGGTCTCCGCAAAAAAGTTCGCGGGCATGCGGTCGAGCACAAGACGGCCGATCGGTTTGACCGGAAGGATCTCCTCCGGAATGATCTTCGTCGGATCGAGAATGTCGAAGTCGAACGTGTCGGCGAAGTCCTGATCGAAAAGCTGCACGCAGAGCTCCCATTCCGGGAAGGCTCCCGACTGGATCGACTGCCAGAGGTCGCGGCGATGGTAATCCGGATCCGCTCCATTGATTTTGACTGCCTCGTTCCAGGCGACGGACTGCAGGCCGAGTTTCGGTTTCCAGTGGAATTTGACGAAGGTCGATTCATCCGCTGCGTTGACGAAGCGGAAGGTATGAACGCCGAAACCCTCCATGAACCGGAACGAGCGCGGAATGGCGCGGTCCGACATCACCCACATGATCATGTGCATGCTTTCGGGCGTGAGGGTGATGAAGTCCCAGAAATTGTCATGCGCCGACTGCGCCTGCGGAAATTGCCTGTCGGGCTCCGGCTTTACGGAATGAATGACGTCGGGAAATTTGATCGCGTCCTGAATGAAGAAAACGGGGATGTTGTTGCCGACCAGGTCCCAATTTCCCTGCTGGGTGTAGATCTTCACTGCGAAACCACGGACGTCGCGCGCCAGATCGAAGGAACCCTTGCTGCCGGCGACGGTCGAGAACCGGACGAAGGCCGGCGTCTTTTCGCCGGGCCGCTGGAAAAGATCGGCCCGGGTATAGGCGGCCAGGGATTCATATGTTTCGAAGTAGCCATGGGCGCCGTAGCCGCGCGCATGCACGACCCGCTCGGGAATGCGCTCGTGGTCGAAATGAAAGATCTTCTCACGGAAGTGGAAGTCGTCGATGAGCGCAGGGCCGCGGGCGCCAACGCGAAGCGTATTCTGATCATCGGAAACGGGGCCACCTTGCGCTGTGGTCAGCACCGGCATGCCGTCTTCGGCAAACTGATGGAGCTCGCCGCCTGCACCCCGGTGCAGTTTCTGATCATGGATCGTTGCGTTGTCCGAGGGCGAGGTTTGAGAGGTCTTCTTGGCCATCTATATTCTCCGGAAAGGGTTTTACCTAACCGAAGCTCCCCAACGGCCACATGTTCCGCTCGATGCGAAATAAACCGCAACTGGGCAAGAGGCCACCTGGGGGCGGCCGATAGTCGAGCACGGGAGACCCGAGGCCCAACATAAAGGGGCGCGTGGCCTTTCGACCCTGCGCCCCGATTTCCGTCGATCTTAGATCCGGGAGGTAACGATGAGATCTTCCTCTTCGTCGCGCTGCGAACCGCCAAACGCTGCGGCGGCAGCAGCGATGAATGCCCCGATCAGAAGTGACAGTGCGCCGAGCAATGCTGTGGTGGAGGCAGCCTTGCGTGCCTCATCGGCGGCTTTCTGGGCGGCGACCTTGGCGTCGTCGATGCGCTTCAGCACAGTGTCGACGCGGGTGCGTGCATCGGCCTCGGAAAGACCGGTGCGAGCAGAGACGATGGTGGCAAGATAGGCCTTGTCGTCATCCGGGATCTGCCCGGCGGCAGCACCGTTGAGGAGGATGCGGGAGACCTCAGCCGTTGCAGCAGCATCATCGGATGTTGCTCCTGCACGGGCCTGTTCAGGACGCAGCAAAGCGTCGGTAAAATAGGCGGTGGGCAGATCCGCGGCCGATGCCGTCGATGACGCCGCTGTACCTGCGGCGGTGGCGGCCGAACCCACGGCCTGTGCGCCCGCACCAGCAAGAGAGGTCAGCGACGAGGCTAGAAATCCGGCGACGAAAATCGTCGCCAGCGCCCAGCTGATGAAGCCATGCGCCGTGTCGCGGAAGAATACCTCGTCGGTGTGGACAGCCGCCCACTTCGTGCGCAGCCGGCCGGTGATATAGCCGCCGAGCCCGGAGGAGAGCCATTGCACGACAACGAGCCAGATCGCCGTCGTCACCCCGACCGTGCCGAGCGAGCTGCTTTGCCCCGACCAGGGCGACACCATCGTCAACCCAACCCCGGATCCAAGCAGCAAAAGAATGAGGGTCACGCCGATGGCAGCAGCGGCGCCTCCGAAGATGGGCCCCCATGTCATGGCGGATTTGGAGGATTCGACCGGAGTAGCAATCTCTCCGGAACCTGTCATTGAAACCGACATGATCCGTCCCTATCGCATAAACAGAGCAAGAAGGATGATGATCGGCAGTGGAACACCAAGCAGCCAAAGCAGAATACCGCGACCCATGAAAGACCTCCTGTCAGAAACTGACGTTACGTGGTTGATGCCACTCAACTTTGAACCACGGTCTTTGTTCCCGGCCGGCTTGGTCATCGACGATCTTCATGCGGAGCTGATCGAGATCGATAAGAATCTTGCGCGTTCGGAGCTGACGTCCGGCGAAGAGAGCGCCATATCTTGAGGGACAAGGTGATCTTGGCAGGAGAGAGCAGAAGCTCTCGTCACTCGGTCACAGCCAAACTGGAGAGGCATCGATGAAGAAATTTCGGGCATTTGTAGCAGCCGGGGCAATCAGTCTTGCCGCCATGATCTCGGCCTGCTCGACACCACCGAATTCCTATGGCACGGCATCAGGATATCAGCCGGGAGATTCAATGAACCCGGCCTGCGCCGATGGGTTCCGACCCGGCGACGGTCGTTCGTGCAGCTACTAGAGGCGGTCGTCTCTTTGCCCGTACAAGGAAACGGGAGCTGGCGGAGCGTCAGGCTGGCGTTCAGTAAGCCGTCACTTCTGTTTGATGGCAGCCCCAACGGCGGCGCCGATCGCGACACCGAACGTGATGCCGATCGCGGCGTCATCGAACAGTATCGGGCCGACTGCCGCGCCGATTCCGATTCCTATCGCCATACTGAGAGCCGTGACCGTGATCTTGTCCAGGTGCTGTGGCGAGAGTATGTGTTTCGCTGCATGACCGCGAGCTGCGGGCGTGGTCCGAGCGAGGCAAGCTGATGCTTTGAGCTGAACAGAAAAAGCGTCTATTGAAAGTTCAAGACACTTTTTGAAAATTGGCCAAGACGGCCCGGCAGCGCGCCAGCCGGTTCTATTGACGGCCAATCCATCTCATTACCGTTTTTTCCGGAGATCACCTGGCAAAGCGTCAATGAGTCGATGTACTTTTCCGGTAGCGAATACGATGTCCTCGCGCGGCAGATGGACTGTTATCTCAATCTCTTCCCACCTGCCGCCATGGTCTTTTGCGAACCGGACAGCGGCTTCCAAAGAGGTAAATTGCACGGCCGGTGCGTTGGCGGTCCAGAACTGCACGCTGCAGTCCGCCGCACTGTAATCTAAAAATGCTTTTTCAGGATCTAGCGCCATGGCGTTTGCTTTACACCGCCGCCGGTTGGTTGGCCAGCGAATGCCTACCCGTCGTAAAAAGCGCGTTGTCCGCGATGCCCAACGCGAAAAGCCCTTATGGGAGCATTCAAAAGCGGGAGGGAAAGTGGGGAAGAAAACGCCTGCCTTCGGATTTATCAACGAAACAGGCGATTACTTGAAAAATGGCTCCCCGGGCCGGATTCGAACCGGCGACCTGTCGATTAACAGTCGAATGCTCTACCGCTGAGCTACCAGGGATCACTGCTTGGCGCGGTGTGAGTGGGCTAATACAAACGCTTTCCCGATTTGCCAAGCGGTTTTTTCAAAAAAATGAAATGAACTTGTATTTGGGTTGCCTGCGCCCATCTCTGGGGAATGACAAAAGGGAATGATCGCAGAGAGACGAGGGGCGGCGAAAAGCGCGAGGCGCGGGCAAGGCGCTTCGGCATCGATCATGCCAGCGGCAGGCTTGTGCTCGGCTCCTTCAGCATCGGCTTGCCGCGCTCGCGCATCGCGCGGATGGGGCTCGGCGTAGCTCTCATCTTGTGCGGGTTCCTGGGCTTCCTGCCCATCCTCGGCTTCTGGATGCTGCCGCTTGGCTTCATCGTGCTCTCGCACGATCTGCCGTTTGCGCGCCGGCTTCGGCGTCGGCTGGCGGTCTGGTGGCACAGGCGGGGGAAACCAGCTGGCTGACGGCCGCCCCCGTGGAACGGTGGAGCGCTTTTCGCATTTGTGGTTTATGAAGTGTAAGTGCGCCACAATGGCCCAGGTGACGAAATGAAGCTATTTTTTGTGGTTGTCCTGTCCGCGGCGAGCATGCTCTCCGGCGCTCCCGCCGAGGCCCAGAGTGTCGACAGCGGCGGTTTCGACGCCCGCGGCATCTGCCGCCGGCCCGAAGGCTGCGTGGTCGATCATGGCCAGGGTGGCTATAGCGGACCTCGCAACTATCGCAACTTCAACGGTCGCAACGAGCGCAATGGCGACAATGACCGCGACCGGAACAATCGTCGTTATCGTTCTCAGAACAGAAGCGACAATTTCGCCCCCACAGCCAACCGCCTTGCCGCCGGCCCTGTGATGGAACTGGGCGTGCCGCCTATGCAAATTCGGGTCTAGTTGGATCTGAGTTCGCTTTCCTCGAAAACTCCGCCATGGTCCGGGTCGAGGCTGGTCGCCATCAACAGGCTGCAGGCGGCAAGGAGGAGGACGAGCTTCATGGTGTAAGACGCCACGGAAACCGGTTGCCGACGGCCCTGTGATACGCGAGACGGCGCTATATAATATTTATAATAGAAGTGCGGATCATCCGTTTCCAGCAGGTTCCGATAGACGTGCGGTGGGATATTCGCGTGTTTCACCGGCGTAGAACCGGGAAACTTTACATGGAGATCCCTGGTTTCGGCATCGTATGCGGCATGCATATGCTTAGATTTGAGGGCAGCCCAATCCATCGCAGCTCCTTACCCTCCCGAGGATAATTGAGGCCTGGACGGCGATCGAAGTCAAGCTGCCAATTTGTTTCAAATGCAATCATTGGCAGGAAATGGGGCATCGCGACGGTCATGGAAATTCCAGCCTGCACCCGTGCCGTTCCGGGATCGGAAAATGCCCTTTTCGGTAGAGGTGGAATGGCGTTTTTCCGAAATGCCCTCTTGCGATTTCCTTACGATCATTCTAAACGCTCGCCACGGCTCAGATAACGAGCGCGTGAGGCCTCGTGGCGGAGTGGTGACGCAGAGGACTGCAAATCCTTGTACCCCGGTTCAATTCCGGGCGAGGCCTCCAACATCTTCCCACATGACAAACCCGTCTGAAATGCGCCCAAACGATGGGCGCTGCATGGGCGCTTCAGGCGCAAATGCTACCAGACCCGCTGGCCAGGCGAAAAATCGAACTGTGACGGATTGATTCCGGTGAGGCGGTAGAGCGCCTTCAGGCCGCCTTTGCGGATTTCCGCCTGATATTGCAGATCGCTCAATTCAGACCGGTCATCGATTTCAGGGCCGTCGCCGAGCAGCCGTCGCATGCCCTGCGGCGAAATGCGGGTGAAACTGCGAATGTCGCCGCTGCTGTATTTGATCAGCAACAGCCGGGCATCAGCGTTGTAGTGAAGCGCTTCTATACCGCGCGATTGGATCAGGAAGGTTTGCATGCGCGCACCCATAGCGGAAGGTGAGGGCGCTGCAACAAAATGGTTGACGTAACGTTAATGTGCGTGCGGTCGCAAAGGGTTGGAACTGTTGGAAAAATGCGCGCACCTGCGGTCGCGCCGCTATTTCAAGTGGAATGGAGCGCATGTCAAAACTGCGTCCGCCAGCGTGAGGTTGCCGCAGACGCGATGCGGGGGAGATCGCCGAGCGTAGTTCGGCGCGCTATCGCCTCCAGGTCGTTTCGCCGTCCAGCAGCCCGCAGCAGAATATGCCGACAAGCGCTGCGAGGATGAAGAAATCGAACAGCGTGAAATATTCGAAAATCGCAGACATGGCCTGCTCCTCCCATTTCCTCCGTTGCAGATCATATCATGAAGGGGCAGAAGCTTCCACGCTGGAGTTGCAGCGTCCACTCCGTCTCCTGTGGCGCGGAAGAGGCGTCTGCCGGATTCTTTTCGCCGGCGGCTGCCAAGCCTTGAAAGCATCCGTGGCGGGGATTAAGAGACGAAGGACAGGAACCGCTTTTCAAAGAGCGAGAGGACATGATGGATTTCGAAGCAGCGCGCGTAAAGATGGTCGACACTCAGGTTCGCACCACGGACGTTACCTCCCATTCCGTGCTGATGGCGCTTCTCACGGTGCCGCGTGAGGCTTTCGTGCCGGAGAAGGCGAAGCTGTTGGCCTATATCGACAACGATGTCGAAATATCAGCCGCCGCACCGGGAAAGCCGGCCCGATTCCTGATGGAGGCGTCTCCGCTCGCCAAGCTGCTGCAACTCGCCGCGATCACCAAGGATGATTTCGTCCTCGAAGTCGGTTGCGGCACAGGTTACACCTCGGCGCTGCTGTCAATGGTTGCCGGCTCCGTCATCGCGCTCGAATGCGACGAGACGCTGGCCGCCGAGGCGAAGGCCAAGCTTGCCGACTATGCCAAAGTCGAGGTCGTCACCGGCCCGCTCGAAAAAGGTTACGCTGCCGGCGCTCCCTATGATCTGATTTTCGTCAACGGCGCCGTCGAGGAAGTTCCAGCAGCCCTTCTCGGTCAACTGCGCGATGGTGGCCGCCTGATCACGGTCGAGGGTTACGGCAATGCCGCCCGCGCCAAGGTCTTCGTCGCCGAACGCGGCGCGGTTTCGGAAAACGTCTTCTTCAATGCCTCGGTCAAGCCGCTGCCGGGTTTCGCCAAGGCGCGCGAATTCGTTTTCTGACATCGTTCTTGTCGACGAAATTCAACGACGGGCGCCATCGGCGCCCGTTTTTTATGAGCGCCGCTGGAAAGCCTTCACAAACATAATTTATCCTGACGCCGCCACAAAATCACGGCAGGCTTTGCGGGTGGCAAACATTGGGTAACAAAACTGTGCATGGCCGCATTCATTTGATTCGCGATGATTTTTTTCCCGCCTGGGGTATTCTAAGGTCGTGGTGATTCGGATGAATGCTCCACACCATCCGGTCGTTGTTTTGGAATAACGGGGATAGATATGGCTCAGCCAAGTGTAGCGCGTGAACCGTCCATGGAAGAAATTCTGGCCTCCATCCGCCAGATTATCGAAAGCAATGAGCCCGGCGCCGGCAAGGCGATTTCCCCATCCCTGCCGCCGGTCTACGGCGCCGACGAGGATGAGAACAGCTCCGAAATCCATTTGACGGTCGACGACACCTATGCCGGTGTGGAATTCCCCGAACCGGTCATGCGCTCTTCCGATCCGCGTTTTGTCGCCGCCAATTCGGCCGGCACCCCCGAAGCGGAAGTGCCGGCCCGCGCGCTGTCGCTTGCCGATGTCGCCGCCCGCGTGCGCGCCGCCTCCGAGCGCAGCGCCGTGCAGGCCGGTCAGGCACTGCGCGAAATTCCGAGCGGCTTCCGTCAGCCCGAACCGCAACCGGCCGCAATACCGGAGCCGCCGCGCGCCGTGGCGCCACAACCCCAACCGCAACCCTCACAGCCCTTTTTCCCGGCTGCCGCAGCGCCTGCTCAGCATGCTCCGATCCAGCAGCCGGCCGAGCCGGTGCTGACGGAAGCGCCTGGGGTGGCCGTCGCCGAGCCGGCGCCTGCCGTCGAAACAGCGCCGCCGGCTATGGAGCCTGCTCAGTCGTCGGTCGAGCGTTTCCTGCCGAGCGTTATGGACGAGGTCCAGCCGGCGCTGCTTTCGGAAGATGCCGGCCTGCAGATCAGCCGTTCCTTCGAGGAGCTCGCCGCCGCGATCGACGGTGCTGAACGCCGCTCGCTGGACGAAATCGCCGAGGACATGCTGCGCCCGATGCTGCGCGAATGGCTTGATGACAATTTGCCGACACTGGTCGAGCGGTTGGTGCGCGAAGAAATTGAGCGCGTGGCACGCGGCCCGCGCCGCTGATCGGATTGCTTTTTCCTGAAAAGCCGCTCCGGTCTCCGGGGCGGCTTTTTTATTGACTTGCCCGTGGCCATCCTATTTACAACCTCCATCCTCGAACCTCGAAATTGGTCAGAAAATGCTCGACAAGACCTATGATTCCGCCGCCGTCGAACCAAAAATCGCCGCGAAATGGGATGAGGCGGACGCTTTCCGCGCCGGCGCGAACGCCAAGCCCGGGGCCGAGACCTTCACCATCGTGATCCCACCGCCGAATGTCACCGGTTCGCTGCATATGGGCCATGCGCTGAACAATACGCTGCAGGATATCCTGGTCCGTTTCGAGCGCATGCGCGGCAAGGACGTGCTCTGGCAGCCGGGCATGGACCATGCCGGCATCGCCACGCAGATGGTCGTCGAGCGCAAGCTGATGGAACAGCAGCTGCCGGGCCGCCGCGACATGGGCCGCGACGCCTTCATCGACAAGGTCTGGGAATGGAAGGCCGAATCGGGCGGACTGATCTTCAACCAGCTGAAACGTCTGGGTGCATCCTGCGACTGGTCGCGCGAACGTTTCACCATGGACGAGGGCCTGTCGAAGGCCGTTCTCGAGGTTTTCGTCACGCTCTACAAGGAAGGGCTGATCTACAAGGACAAGCGTCTGGTCAACTGGGATCCGAAGCTCCTGACGGCGATCTCCGACCTTGAAGTCGAACAGCACGAGATCAAGGGCAATCTCTGGCATCTTCGTTATCCGCTGGAGCCGGGCGTTACCTACCAGTACCCGATCGCTTTCGACGAGGAAGGCAAGCCGACCGAATGGGAAACGCGCGACTATATGGTCGTTGCGACCACGCGACCGGAGACGATGCTGGGTGATACCGGTGTTGCCGTCAATCCGGAGGACGAGCGTTACAAGTCGATCATCGGCAAGCACGTCATCTTGCCGATCGTCGGCCGCCGCATTCCGGTCGTTGCTGACGGCTACGCCGATCCGACCGCCGGTACCGGTGCCGTCAAGATCACGCCTGCGCATGACTTCAACGACTTCGACGTCGGCAAACGGGCTGGCCTGCGCGCGATCAACATCCTGAATATCGACGGCACGATCACCATCAAGGACAATGAGGATTTTCTCGAAGGCCTCGACAATCCGGCGGCGCTGCATGGCGCCTGGGATCGCCTGGAAGGGCAGGACCGTTTCTATGCGCGCAAGGTCATCGTCGAGATTTTCGAAGAGGCCGGCCTTCTCGACAAGATCGAGCCACACAAGCACATGGTCCCGCATGGCGACCGCGGCGGCGTGCCGATCGAGCCGCGGCTGACCGAACAATGGTATGTCGATGCCAAGACGCTCGCCGAGCCGGCGATCGCCTCGGTCCGCGAAGGCCGCACCAGGATGGTGCCGAAGAGCTGGGACAAGACCTATTACGAATGGATGGAAAACATCCAGCCCTGGTGCGTCTCCCGTCAGCTCTGGTGGGGTCACCAGATTCCCGCTTGGTATGGCCCGGACGGCCAGGTCTTCGTCGAAAAGACCGAGGAAGAGGCGCTGCAGGCGGCGATCCAGCATTACCTCTCGCATGAGGGGCCGATGAAGGCCTATGTCGAGGACCTGCTCGAAAACTTCAAGCCGGGCGAGATCCTGACGCGGGACGAGGACGTGCTCGACACATGGTTCTCCTCCGCGCTCTGGCCCTTCTCGACGCTCGGCTGGCCGGACGAGACGCCGGAGCTGGCACGTTATTACCCGACCAACGTTCTCGTCACCGGTTTCGACATCATCTTCTTCTGGGTCGCCCGCATGATGATGATGGGCCTGCACTTCATGAAGGACGAGGACGGGCAGCCCGTCGAGCCCTTCCAGACCGTCTATGTCCACGCGCTGGTGCGCGACAAGAACGGGCAGAAGATGTCGAAGTCGAAGGGCAACGTCATCGATCCCCTGGAACTGATCGACGAATACGGCGCCGACGCGCTGCGCTTCACCTTGGCGATCATGGCCGCGCAGGGCCGCGACGTGAAACTCGATCCGGCCCGCATCGCCGGCTACCGTAATTTCGGCACCAAGCTCTGGAACGCCACGCGTTTTGCCGAGATGAACGGGGCGAAGAGCGATCCGCATTTCGTGCCGGAGGCGGCCGAGCTCACCATCAACCGCTGGATCCTGACGGAACTTGCCCGTACGGAACGTGACGTTACGGAAGCACTCGAAGCCTTCCGCTTCAACGATGCCGCCGGTGCGCTCTATCGCTTCGTCTGGAACGAGGTCTGCGACTGGTATCTCGAACTCTTGAAGCCGGTCTTCAACGGCGAGGACGAGGGCGCCAAGGCTGAAGCCCAGGCCTGCAGCGCCTATATTCTCGAAGAGATCTACAAGCTGCTGCATCCCTTCATGCCCTTCATGACCGAAGAGCTTTGGGCCCATACCGCAGGCGATGGCAAAGAGCGCGACACACTGGTCTGCCACGCCGAATGGCCTGCGCCCTCCTATGCCGACGACGGCGCCGCCGACGAGATCAACTGGCTGATCGACCTCGTCTCCGGCATCCGCTCGGTGCGCGCTGAAATGAACGTGCCGCCGTCGGCGACAGCCCCGCTCGTCGTCGTCAAGGCCAACAGCCTGACGCGTGAAAGGCTGTTCCGCCACGACGCGGCCATCAAGCGGCTTGCGCGCGTCGAGGCGATATCGCTGGCGGAGGACGCGCCGAAGGGTGCCGCACAGATCGTTGTCGCCGAGGCCACCATCTGCCTGCCGCTCGGCAAGCTGATCGACCTTTCCGCCGAAAAGGCTCGGCTCGAAAAGGCGATTGCCAAGATGGAAGGCGAGATCTCCCGGATCGACGGCAAGCTCTCCAACGAGAAGTTCGTCGCCAATGCCAATCCCGAAGTGGTCGAGGCCGAACGCGAGCGCCTTGAGGAACTGAAGGGTCAGATCGGCAGCCTGACGACCGCTCTTTCCAGGGTGAGCGAAGCCGGGTAAATTTCCCCGACCCATTTTGGTAAGTTATTTCAAAGACGCGCCCTTTGCGGGGTGCGTCTTTTTTACTGCTGCCTCATGCGATTCGGTCCCGAACCAGCAGATTTTAGGCGTCTCAGCCTGTGGATTGTTGTCGTACAAGGGGCCTGCCGGCGAAAAGTGCCACTGTTGTCGGATTGATACAGCTTCTGCAATGTTTGGAATGAAAACCCAAAAGTACCGCTGAAATGCCGCCAAGTTCGAAAAAAATTTTATTAACCAGATTTTTTGACGTGTCCGTCAATTTCTTTACGTAAATTAGCCACTGCAATGGCCGGGAGCGCCGCTGAGGGGCGCGTTGCCATATCACGCGAACACTTACTAGAGTGGGGTCACATCAATTGCTGGAGTGGGGGAGACACAATGGCATCTCGTAGGTTTTCCAAGGGCATAACATCGCTCGTTCTTTTTTCGTCGCTTGCATCGCCATCCTTTGCCGGCGGTCTGGAGCGCGGCGGATACAATATCGACCTTCTCTTCGACAATTCGCGGTTTGCCGTGCAGTCCGGTGCGACCTATGTCATGCCGCAGCGTAAGCTGAAGAACGTCAAGGACACCGATCCCACCGATGGCCTCGGCACCAACGGCATCGGCGGCGGTTCGACCACGGCGGATGATACCGAGGATTACTGGGTCCCCTATCTCGGCGTGAAGGTTGGTCTCGGCGACTCGATCGACTGCATGGGCGATTTTTCGACACCCTTCGGCGCACACACCAATCCCGGCGCTGACTGGCTTGGCGTCAACGACAATATCGAAACCAAGATCAGCACCCGCAATTACGGCGCCACCTGCTCCTATCGTTTCGATATGGGTCCCGGCCAGCTTCGCCTGATCGGCGGCGGATTCTATCAGACGGTCGAAGGTTTCAAGACGCGCCTCGTGGCGCCGATCACCACAATGCCGGCCGCGCTGATCTATGACGGCACCGGTCGTCTGGATCTTGCCGACCAGGCTATGGGATGGCGGGCGGGCATCGCCTACGAAATCGAGGAATATGCCTTCCGCGCCAGCCTGGTCTACAACAGCAAGGTCAAGTATGACGATCTCACCGGCACGGTCGACCTGACCGAGGTGCCGAAGGCCGCCAATCCCAAAAATCCCTACCTCGGTGTCGTGACGCCGGTCTATGGGGAGGCCGAGGCGCCGGATTCCGTTGAGCTCAAGCTTCAGAGCGGCATTGCGCCCGATTGGCTCGCCTTCGGGTCGGTCAAGTGGACGAACTGGAGCGTGCTGCAGTCGATCGCCTTCTGCCCGAAGGCCACCAAGGGCGTCGTCGCCTGCTCCGCCAGCAGCCAGCTCACCTCGCTCGATCTCTTCTACCGCGACGGCTGGACGGTCAGCGGCGGCGTCGGCCACAAGTTCAACGACCAATGGTCCGGTGCCCTCAGCCTGACCTGGGATCGCGGCACGAGCCAGGGCTACGGCGCCCAGACCGATACATGGACGCTCGGCGCAGGTGTCGCCTATACGCCGGTCGAGAATGTCGAGTGGCGTCTGGCCGGCGCGCTCGGCATCATGACGGGCGGGGATTCCGGTACCTACGTCTATAATGGCCGGACCTATGGCAACGACGTCTCCTATTCCTTCGGCGACGATCTGGTCGCGGCTCTTTCCACCAGCGTAAAGGTCAAGTTCTGATCCTGCGATCCAAGTAAAAGTGTTAAAGCCCGGCAGTTTGCCGGGCTTTTCTTTGGGCGGTCGGCAAGACAAATCGACGTTCCAATTTGTGACGATTCAGCAACACTTTTTTACGACGATTGGCGTAAGGTGGCGGCGGGGCGAATTTGTCCATTTCCCGCCACAAAGAGGGCGCAGCGCTATTTGCAGGCGAGGAGATGGCAGGCTTACGGTGCGTGTAAATAGTAGCATGGGTCGATTTTTTTCCGGTAACACCAGATCGCACGGCGCGATTGGCGACAGTCGTTTGATTGCAGTCGTTTCGCTTTCCGAACAAGGCTGTTCCGGCCGCCAATCCGGCCTTGCGATGACGTCGCCGATCCATCCATTGTCGTTGTTTTCGACCCGTTCGGATGAGCAGCCTAGCTTTGCCGGAGACGTCGATACCGCTTTCGTCACATTTGCTGTTTACGAATGCGATGAGGCGGGAAGGCGGATGCCGCACCTGCCGAAAGAATGCCACGGAGATTGCAGTCGGGGCCATGCCGGGAGCCGGGTGGTTCTGAATGATGGGCTGAGAATAGCGCCTTTGAGAAAAGGCCACTGGGCTGGATGCGACGCGGGTAAGGGAGCCATTGAGCTCGCCGCGGGATCGCTCGCCTCGAAGGAATACATCCGCGGGATGCAGGGCGCGAGCGCCGTTGCCGCCTGCCTGAGATGAACGAAAGAAATCGGTTGAAATGGTGACGTCCGAGTTCAAACTGTTCAAATTCATGCTGATGGGCATGTCGATAGCCGTCGCGCTGGCGCTGTCCGGTCCGTGCCGCGCATTCGATATCAAAGGCGGCGTCAGCAAGGAATCCGGACCCTTCGACCTCTTCAAGTTCGGCTTCAAGGCCTACAAGAACGGCCAGAAGGAAGAGGCGGTGGAAGCCTATAGATACGCCGCCGAAAAGGGGCACACCGGCTCGCGCTGGGCGCTTGCCAACATGTATGCCGATGGCGACGGCGTCACCCAGGATGATTTCGAAGCCTTCAAGATCTATAGCGAGATCGCCCAGCAGGGCGTCGAGCCCGGTTCGGAAGATACCGGCTTCTTCGTCAACGCGCTGCTCTCGCTCGCCAACTATTACAAGCACGGCATTGCCGGCAGCCCGGTCAGGATCGACCTCAGCCAGGCACGCCAACTTTATTTCCAGGTGGCCTCCACCTTTGGCGTCCCCGAAGCGCAGTTCCAACTGGCGCAGATGATGCTCGCCGGCGAGGGCGGCAATGCCAGCCCGCAGCAGGCGAAGAAATGGTTGAACCAGGCCCGCAAGAGCGGCCATCCCGGCGCCATGGCGGTCTTCGGCAATATCCTGTTCGACGAAGGCCAGACGGCCCGTGGTCTGGCGCTGATGACGGCGGCACTCGACCGCTGCAAGCCCAAGGACTGTGGCTGGATGGAAGCGTTGCAGGAGCAGGCCTTCTCTGTTGCGAACGAGGCCGACCGCCGCACGGCGGTATCCCTCTCGCACAGCATCGCGACCGGTTCCGACGACTAGAGGAGTGCCGTGCATCCTTTCGGACCCACGGCACGGTAAGGCGGAAAAGCCTCAGCCTGCAAAATCGAAATAGGCGATAACAGGCACGTGGTCGGACGGCTTTTCCCAAGCCCGCACATGTTTCTCGATCGCGGCCGACGTCATCCGGTCGGCGGCTTCCGGCGACAGCATCAGATGGTCGATGCGGATGCCGTTGTTCTTCGGCCAGGCGCCGGCCTGATAATCCCAGAAGGAATAGAACTGCGTCGCATCCGTCGTCGCGCGCACCGCATCCGTCAGCCCGAGATTTTCGAGCCGGCGGAACGCCGCCCGCGTCTGCGGCAGAAACAGCGCATCGTTTTCCCAGACCTTGGGATCGAAGCAGTCGTGCGGTTCCGGGATGACATTGTAATCGCCGGCAAGGACCAGCATCTCCTCATAGGCCAGCCGTTCGGCGGCGAACGCCCGCAGGCGCTCCATCCAGGCGAGCTTGTAGGGATATTTCTCCGTGTCGACGGGATTGCCGTTCGGCAGGTAGAGGCAGCAGACACGCAGGATGCGCGTGTCGGGGAGCGTGAACACGGCTTCGAGGAAACGCGCCTGTTCGTCCAGCGGGTCGCCGGGTAGGCCGCGGTTCACTTCGAAAGGGGAACTCTTGGAGAGGATCGCCACGCCGTTGAAGCCCTTCTGGCCGTGCGTCTCGACGTGATAGCCGAGCGCCTCGATCTCCAGCCGCGGAAACCCTTCGTCGACGGTTTTGATTTCCTGCAGGCAGACGATATCGGGATCGGAATCCTTGAGCCATTGCGTGAGATTGTCGATGCGCGCCTTAACGCCGTTGATGTTCCAGGTCGCGATCTTCATGGCTCTGTCCCGTTAGCTTCGTGCGCTTCTTTTATCGCGGTATTTCACCAGGGGACAAGACGATAAACCGGCCGGAAATAGTTCTTCGGCCGGTTCGTTGGGGAGAAGGCCGTGCGTTCAGAAGTCAGATCGAGAAGCTGGTGCCACAGCCGCAGCTTGCCACCGCGTTCGGGTTCTTGATCTGGAAGGATTGGCCAAGCAGATTGTCGACGAAGTCGATCTCCGAGCCTGCCATATAGACGAGCGACAGGCTGTCGATCAGCACCTTGGCGTCGTTCTTTTCGACGACGATGTCGTCGTCGCCGGCGTTATCGGCAAGATCGAACTTGTAGGAAAAGCCCGAACAGCCGCCGCCTTCGACGGAAACGCGCAACGCGCTCTTGCCGGCTTCGGCGCCGACGATCGCAGCGATACGCTTTGCCGCGGCATCTGAAAGGGTTACACTCGTATCCGTCATGTTTCCTCCTGCCGGGGTCAAGATCCGGAGAGAATGGGTTTTGGCACTGAAATGTTCAAATGCCTGATATCAAAGAAACTTACCATAATCCTAGCGAAAAGGCGATGATACGCCGATGCGGTTGAGAAAGCGCCTCTTTGCCGTTTTATCGGGCTATAGGTATGAAGGGCGAAGAGCGGCGTCAATGGGCAGATGCGGCAACATGCAGGATGACGGTGAAGAATGACGATCGATACGCGTGCTTTGGGTTTCGGCAGCAGTGAGAGGGCGGTCTATGCGGCCGACCCCTGGACGAGCCGCGGACGACTCTATCAGGAAGACGGAAGCCCGACGCGCTCCGATTTCCAGCGCGACCGCGACCGCATCGTCCACACCACCGCCTTTCGCCGGCTGAAGCACAAGACGCAGGTCTTCATCGCCCAGGATGGCGATCATTACCGCACCCGGCTGACCCATACGATCGAGGTGGCGCAGATCGCCCGCGCGCTCGCCCGCGCCCTGAAGCTCGACGAGGATCTGGCCGAAGGCGTCGCCCTCGTCCACGATTTCGGTCACACGCCCTTCGGTCACACCGGCGAGGACGCGCTGCACGAGGTGCTGCTGCCCTATGGCGGCTTCGACCACAATGCACAATCGCTGCGCATCGTGACCAAGCTGGAGAGGCGTTATGCCGAATTTGACGGCATCAACCTGACATGGGAAAGCCTCGAAGGTCTCGTCAAGCACAATGGTCCGCTTCTGACGCCGGATGGCGTCGGCACGCGCGGCCCCGTTCCCCAGCCGATCCTCGATTATTGCGAGCTGCACGATCTCGAGCTTGCAAGCTATGCCAGCCTCGAGGCCCAGGTCGCGGCGATCGCCGACGACATCGCCTATAATACCCACGATATCGATGACGGCCTGCGTTCCGGTTACCTGACTTTCGAGATGTTAGAGGAAATCCCGTTTCTCGCCGGGCTGATGGCCGAGGTGAGGGAGCGATATCCGCATCTGGAGCCGAGCCGCTTCACCCATGAGATTATGCGCCGCCAGATCACCCGCATGGTCGAAGACGTGATCGGTGTCGCGCAGGCGCGCCTTTCCCTCCTTCGCCCCGAGAGCGCCGGCGACATCCGCGGCGCCGGCCAGGTGATCGCCACCTTTTCCGAGGCGATGGCCGAGACCGACCGGCAGATCAAGGCGATGCTTTTCAAGCGCATCTACCGCAATGCCGATATCATGCGCATCCGCGCCGGCGCGGCAAAGATCGTTACCGATCTGTTTGGCGCCTACATGGCCAATCCCAAGGAGATGCAGAGCCATTACTGGGTCGATCATATCGCCGGCCTGTCCGATGCGCCGAAGGCCCGCCATGTCGGCGATTATCTGGCCGGCATGACCGACACCTATGCGATCAGCGCCCACAGGCGGTTGTTTGACCACACTCCGGATTTGCGATAGGCAGCGGTCGCCCACGCCGAGGGTCGATTTGAGCCTTTGGCACAGCCTATGCATGGAAGAGTGCGATGAACCTTTTTACCGACTTCGAAGCCAGGATCAAAACCGCCCTTGAACAGATCGATCTGGTCAGGGAAAAGCGATCTGAGCTCGATTTCGGCCGCATCACCGTCGAGCCGCCGCGTGACGCGAGCCATGGCGATGTCGCGACCAATGCCGCGATGGTGCTGGCAAAACCGCTCGGAACCAATCCGCGCGCGCTGGCCGATGTCATCATCGCCAAGCTGAAAGAGGATGCCGACGTCGCCGATGTCTCGGTTGCCGGCCCCGGTTTCATCAACATCCGTCTCGCCGTCGGCTACTGGCAGCGGCTGCTCGCCTCGATCATCGGCGCCGGCACCGATTACGGCCGCTCGACGCTGGGTGAGGGCAGGAAGGTCAACGTCGAATATGTCTCGGCCAATCCGACCGGCCCGATGCATGTCGGCCATTGCCGTGGCGCCGTCGTCGGCGACGCGCTTGCCAACCTGCTGGCTTTTGCCGGTTACGGCGTCGAGAAGGAATACTACATCAACGATGCCGGCTCGCAGATCGATGTGCTCGCCCGCTCCGTTTTCCTGCGTTATCGCGAAGCGCTCGGCGAAAAAATCGGCGAAATCCCTTCGGGTCTCTATCCCGGCGACTATCTCGTGCCCGTTGGCCAGTCGCTTGCCGCCGATTACGGCGTGCGGCTGCACAACATGCCGGAAGAGCAATGGATGCCGATCGTCAAGGACCGCACCATCGATGCGATGATGGTGATGATCCGCGCCGATCTCGCGGCGCTGAACGTCCATCACGACGTCTTCTTCTCCGAGCGCACCCTGCATGCCAATGGGGCCGCGGCGATCCGCACGGCGATCAACGACCTGACCTTCAAGGGTTATGTCTACAAGGGCACGCTGCCGCCGCCGAAGGGCCAGCTTCCCGAGGATTGGGAGGATCGCGAGCAAACATTGTTCCGCTCGACCGAAGTGGGTGACGATATCGACCGGCCGCTGATCAAGTCGGACGGCGCCTACACCTATTTCGCCGCCGACGTCGCCTACTTCAAGAACAAGTTCGACCGTGGTTTCGACGAGATGATCTATGTGCTCGGCGCCGATCATGGCGGCTACGTCAAGCGCCTGGAAGCGGTTGCACGCGGCGTTTCGGATGGTAAGGCGAAGCTGACGGTGCTGCTTTGCCAGCTCGTCAAGCTCTATCGAAACGGCGAGCCGGTGAAGATGTCGAAACGCTCCGGCGATTTCGTCACGCTTCGGGACGTCGTCGAGGAAGTCGGTCGTGATTCGGTCCGTTTCATGATGCTCTACCGCAAGAATTCCGAGCCGCTCGACTTCGATTTCGCCAAAGTGACCGAACAATCGAAAGATAATCCTGTTTTTTACGTGCAGTATGCGCATGCCCGCTGCATGTCGGTCTTCCGGCAGGCGAGGGAGGCTTTTCCCGACCTCGAAGTTTCGCCCGAGGATCTCGCGAAAACCGTTGCTGGCATTGGTGATCCGGCCGAATTGCAGCTTGTCGCCAAGCTCGCCGAATTCCCGCGGATCGTCGAGGCGGCCGCCCAGTCGCAGGAGCCGCATCGCATCGCTTTTTACCTCTACGACGTCGCAAGTTCGTTCCACGCGCACTGGAACAAAGGTAAAGATCAGCCGGAATTACGATTTGTTAATGATAAAAACCGAGAATCAAGTATTGCCAGACTTGGGCTGGTGTACGCCGTCGCGTCGGTTTTGAAGTCGGGACTTGCCATTACAGGCACTGCCGCACCGGACGAAATGCGATAACGTCACCATTTCCCCACAATGCGCTGGCATTTGAGCGTTGGCGTTTGCGAGTGGGATAGGCATGGCTGATAAACAACTTGCGTATGATACGCGCGGAAAAGACGATCTGTTTGCCGACGACGATCCGTTGGCCGAACTTGCCCGTATCGTCGGCTTCGAGCCGCGTGTTGCAGCGAATACGATGACCGAGGCGGCTCGGCGCGAGCCGGCCCTCGATCTCGAGGAAGAGCTTGGGCGCGAGTTCGACCGTTACGATTCGCCACGTCCGCTCGCAGAGCTCGACCGGCCCGCCGAGCCGATCTCTGACGACCTGCCTGAAGATTACGTCGAGCCCGTTCTCGATGTTTCTCCCGCTGACGAACGTGCGGAGGCTGCTGAGCCGGTGTCCGTCGCTCCCGATGACGCTGACGAAGACGTGACTTTGGCCGTGGAGAATCAGGACACGCCCGCCGCCGACTGGGCGGAGCAGCTTTCCCCCGAGCCCGCTCCCGAAGCGTCGGTGCAGTCGGTCTTCGGCGGTGCGCGCGACCTCATCGAGGAGCTTGAGCTGTCGATCGGTGCAGCACCGGTCTCTTCGCTGCCGCAACCCGCCAAGGCGCCGCAATGGTCGGCTGCCAGCATCAGGCTGCCGCTCGCCAATTTCCATGCCGCGAAGCGCGAGGAGCCGGTTGTTGCGCCGGCGCCTGTGGCCGAAACGGTCGCAGCACCGGTCGCTGAAGCGCCGTCCGTCGATCTTCCTGTGGTCGAGCCGCAATCTGTAATCGAACCGCCGGCGCCTGTCGCCGCTGTCGAGCCCTCCGAGGAATTCGAATCCGCTTCGCCGTCGCTTGGCTTCCCCGCCGAACTCGATCGCCATGATGAGGTCGTCGCGTCGGAAGAGGCTGCCGAGGCCGAGGAATTCGTCGAAATCGAAGACGAGCTGGAGGATTTCGGCTCCGACGCTGGTTTCGATCTCATTGCCGCGGCTGTCGAAGGCGAGGTCCAGGCCGATGCGGCGCTGACCGAGGTCGTGCCGGAAGTTCCACACACTGCCGGCACGTTCGATCTCGACGATCTGCTGGCCGACGTCTCGCGTTATCCGGTGCCGCAACGCGCCAATCCGGCGCCCGTTTCGCCGCAGCCCGCATCGATCGAGGCGGCACCCGCTCCTGCCGTCCCGGTGGCCGCAGCACCTGTTCAGCCCGAGGTGATCGCGCCCGCGTCGGTCGCCGCAGCATTCGTCCAGCCTGCTCCGATCGAGCCAGCTCCGGTCTATGCTGCCGAAGCCGCACGGCCTGTCGCGCCGCAACTTGCCGAAGTCGTTGCGCCGCAGCCTGCTGCAACGGCATATTCGCAGACGCCGCGGCCCGTACAGGAAGCCGACGATCCCTTCGCCGGCCATGATTTCGAGCTGGATCTTGCCGGCATCGAACTGGAACTCGCCGATCTCGATTTCTCCGAGCAGATCGAGCCTGCGCCCCAGCCGATAACCCCTGCGCCGCAGCAGGTCGCCGCCGTCTCTCCGCGGCCGGCTCCCGTTTTTGCGCCTGAGCCGCCAGCTCCTGCTCCCCAGCAGGCTGCCGCCGCCTCGGTGCGGCCCGCTCCGGCCGCCGTTCCTGAGCCGCAGGCGCCAGCTCCGGCGCCGGCTTTCAACTGGGCGGCGCCTGTCGCCGAATCCACCGAAGACTTGCCTTTCGATCCGGCGATGATCTCCGATCCGGAGGATCGTCCCGAGACCGTCGACGATATGCATGTGCCGGCGCTGCCGCCGGTCGAGCAGCCTGCGCCGGTCGCGAAAACTGCGGATTTCGATTTCGATCTCGACGCAGAGATCGCCAGCTTCTTTGAGCCGGCCAAACCGCGGGAAACCCCGGCGCCGGTCCGGGATACGGCTGCTGCCGCGGCAAAGCCGGTCAAGCCCACCATCGCCGATGGCCTCGATGATTTCGAACGGGCGCTGGAGGAGGATTTCCGCCGCAGCGTGCGCGAACCGGTCGAGCGCCGTGAAACCTCCGAAGTCCGTATCGAATCGGCAAGCCAGGCCGCTGATTTCAGCCGCGCCCGGTCGATGCGCCGGCTGCTGGCCGGGGCTGTCGTTCTCGTCGTTTTTGCCGGCGTTGGTTATGGCGTCTATTCCTCCGTCTGGAACGGCGAGGGGCTCGGCATTGTTGCAACCGGCGAGCCGCGCGTGATCACCGCCGACAAGGAGCCGGTCAAGGTCGTTCCGGAAAATCCGGGCGGCAAGACCGTGCCGAACCAGGATAAGGCTGTCTACGACCGCGTCGCGGGTTCTGCCGAGGAGCCGAAGCAGAAGGCGCTCGTTTCTTCCGACGAGGCGCCCGTCGATGTCGTCCAGCGTACCCTGACACCGGAAGCGCTGCCTGAGGACGACGAGAACGCCAATGCCGGTGATCAGGTCACGCCGACCGCGGTCGGTGAGACGCAGGATCCGCGTCTGCTGCCGAACCAGGACAATGCCGACAACGCTTCTGCAACCGATGCCGACAAGGCGCCGTCCGTTTCGCCGCGCAAGGTCCGCACGATGATCGTCAAGCCTGACGGCACCTTGGTCGCCCGCGAGGAGCCGGCGCCCGCCGACCAGCCGACACAGGCGGCGCAATCTGCCCAGCCGACGCCGTCGGCTCTGCCGCCGTTGACGGCCCAGACGACGCCATCGACCCCGACCGCGCCTCCGGTCGCCGGAACGGCCGCAAGTTTCCCGGCAAGCGCCGAGGTTGCTTCCGCCGATGCTCGTTCTGCAGCACCTGCTGAAACCGCGCCGGCTGAGCCGCCGCTTGCAGGCAGCGCCGACGCGCAGGCCGCAAATCCCGCCCCGGTCGAGCCGCCGGTGCGCCCGGTCAAGACCTCGGCGATTGCCGATACCGCTCCGATCCCGACCGCCCGTCCGGTCGACCAGCCCGTCAACGTCGTCGGCACCGTGACCGAGAAGGGCAATGTCCGGCCGCCTGCACAGCAGACGACGGCTGAGGTCGCGGCCGCAGCACCGGTTGCCGCAAAGCCGCAGCAGGCTGCGTCCGCCGGCGGCTACGGCATCCAGATCGCCTCGCTGCCGTCGGAAGACGAGGCGAACAAATCCTATGCCAACCTGTCGAAGAAATTCGCCGGCGTGCTTGGCGGCCGTAGCCATGAGATCCGCAGGGCCGATATCGCCGGCAAGGGCACGTTCTACCGTGTTCGCATTCCGGCCGGTTCCAAGGACGAGGCGGCTGCGCTCTGCGAACAGTATCGCGCCGCGGGCGGAAGCTGCCTGATCTCCAAGTAAGAATCAGGCTCATTGATATCGGAAGCGGCGGACCGGATTGGTCCGCCGCTCTTTTTTGTGCATCGCGCTGGACCTTGCTCGCATTTGGCCGGGCGCCGTCTATGATTCTCACATGACCGAATCAAAAGCGATGATCCTTGGCTGCAGCGGCCTTGCCCTCACATCCGAAGAAAAGGCCTTTTACCGGGGCGAACGGCCCTGGGGCTTCATCCTCTTCGGGCGCAACATCTCCGAAGCCCGGCAGATCACCGATCTCGTCGCCGATCTGCGCGAAAGCGTCGGCTGGCATGCGCCGGTGCTGATCGACCAGGAAGGCGGCCGCGTCCAGCGCATCCGCCCGCCCATTCTGGCGCGTTATCCTTCCGGCCAGGCGCTCGGCGATCTTTATCGCCGCGACCCGGCGCTTGGCCTGCGGGCCGCATGGCTGATGTCGCGGCTGCATGCCTTCGACCTTTCGAGCCTCGGCATCGATGTCGATTGCCTGCCGGTGCTCGACGTGCCGGTGGAGGGCAGCAGCAACGTCATCGGCGACCGCGCCTATGGCGGCGATCCCGACACCGTCATCGCCATGGGCCGGGCGGCTGCCGAAGGCCTGAAGGCCGGCGGCCTGTTGCCTGTGATGAAGCATATGCCCGGCCACGGCCGCGGTTTCGCGGATTCACATCTGGAACTGCCTGTCGTCACCGTCTCGCGTGATGAGCTGGAGACCCACGATTTCCCGCCCTTTATCGCGATGAAGGACGAGTTGATGGCGATGACCTGTCACCTCGTCTTCACTGCCATCGACCCGGACAATCCGGCGACGACCTCGCGCAAGGTGATCGACGGCATCATCCGTCAGCATATCGGCTTTACCGGTCTGCTGCTCTCCGACGACAGCTCGATGAACGCTCTTTCCGGTACGATCGGTGAGCGCGCGGCGAATATCATTGCAGGCGGATGCGATATCGTGCTGCATTGCAATGGCGATATGGACGAGATGCGGGATGTCGTGGCAAATGTTCCGCCGCTCGCCGGCATCTCGCTTGCCCGCGCAAAAGCGGTGGAAGCAGGCTTCGCGGCGCCGGATAGGTCCGACGAAGCGGAATTGAGGGTGGAATTCGAGGCGATGTTTGCGACGGTCTGATCGTAAGGGAGCAGCTAGGTGAGCACGGTCAAGGGCACGGAACGTCCGCAGGCGGCAACGCCGATGGACAAGCTGTGGCAGGATAACGGTGCCGAGCGCGCCAGCCACGAGCCAGCGCTGGTGATTGACGTCGCCGGCTTCGAAGGCCCGCTCGACCTCTTGCTCTATCTCGCCCGCAACCAGAAGGTCGACCTGTCGCGCATCTCGGTGCTGGCGCTTGCCGAGCAATATCTGCTCTTCATCGAAAGCGCCCGGCGGATCCGCATCGAGTTGGCCGCCGATTATCTCGTCATGGCCGCCTGGCTTGCCTATCTCAAGTCACGGTTGCTCATTCCCCAGCAGGTCAAGGATGACGGTCCTTCGGGCGAGGAACTGGCGGCAACGCTCGCCTTCCGCCTGAAACGCCTGGAAGCCATGCGCCGGGCGGCGGAGGGCCTCGTCAATCGCAACCGTCTCGGCCGCGATATCTTCGTGCGTGGCGCCCCCGAGCATATTCCCGACCGTCAGCAATCCGCTTATGCGGCAAGCCTCTACGATCTCCTGACCGCCTATGCGGCGCTGCGGCAGCGCAATGCCGTCACCCAGGTGACGATCGAGCGGCGCAGTGTCTGGTCGCTGACCGATGCCCGCGAGCTGTTGACCCAGATGATCGGCGAGATCGGTGACTGGACGGCGATGGAGCATTACCTGCTGCGTTATCTCGCAGCACCCGAGGAACGCGTCACGGCAATCGCCAGCGCCTTTGCCGCCTCGCTGGAGCTGGTGCGTGAGGGCAAGCTCGAAATCCGTCAGGATGGCGCCTTTCAGCCGATATACATGCGCCGCGGTCCGAAACATGCCACGCTGCAGGTGGTGGAGCAGGAGCAGCCGGCTTGATCGATCCGAAGAGCGAAGAGGATTTCGAAGGCGATTTCGACGACAGGAGCCGCGAACTGCAGGCCGAGATCGAGGCCGAGCGCATCGCCGAGGCGCTGGTCTTCGCCTCGTCGCAGCCGGTCTCCGAAGGCTTCCTCGCCGAGCGCCTGCCTGAGAAGACCGACGTGCGCGCCATCATGCTGCGCCTGAAGGAGCAGTATGCGCCGCGGGGCGTCAATCTGGTCCAGGTCGAGGGCGCCTGGGCCTTCCGCACTGCCGCCGACCTGTCATTCATCATCCGCCGTGATGACAATGAGGTGAAGAAGCTTTCGCGCGCAGCATTGGAAGTGCTGGCGATCATTGCCTATCACCAGCCGGTGACGCGCGCCGAGATCGAGGATATCCGTGGCGTCCAGACCTCGCGCGGCACGCTCGACGTGTTGATGGAGGCCGGCTGGGTGCGGTTCCGCGGCCGCCGGCGCACGCCGGGCCGGCCGGTGACATTGGGCACGACACGCGATTTCCTCGACCATTTCGGTCTCGAAGAGCTGCGTGACTTGCCGGGTCTCGAAGAGTTGAAGGGAGCGGGCTTGCTGTCGGGCCGCATTCCGGCGAATTTCAATATTCCCTCGCCGTTGATGAACGACGAACTGACCGAGGACGAAGACCCGATCACCCAGATGGACCTCGAGGAATTGGGGTTGTTGGCGCCGCGCGGCACCTCTGAAGATTGAGGGGTTTGCGTCTTGCTTTTGCCATGCATGGCGAAAACAATAGAACCAGCACTTTTCGGCGGGTCAATGGCTTGTCACAAAGGGCGATACCGTGACATTAAGCGCAGTTCAAAGGGCTTGATGTTGGAAACGGTGTCGGAAATCCTTACATCGTGGGAACATAGAAACAGGGAGTTAGCGTAATGGGTTCTTTTAGCATGTGGCACTGGCTGATCGTTCTGGTCATCGTGCTGTTGTTGTTCGGTCGCGGCAAGATTCCGGAACTGATGGGCGACGTTGCCAAGGGCATCAAGAGCTTCAAGAAGGGCATGACGGACGAGGACGCGCCGGATACGGCAAAGACCGTCGATCACAAGGCCGACGAAACGAAGTAACCAAGTCCGGGAAAAAGCGCAGCCCCCGCGCTTCCCGTCCAGGAGCCTTGCATGTTCGATATTGGCTGGACCGAGCTTTTGGTCATTGCGGTCGTACTGATCGTGGTGGTCGGTCCCAAGGATTTGCCGCCGATGCTGCGCGCTTTCGGCAAGATGACGCAGCGCGCCCGTAAGGTCGCGGGTGAATTTCGTGCGCAGTTCGACGAAGCGTTGCGCGAAGCCGAGCTTGACGATGTCCGCCAGACGATCAGCGACGCCCAGAAGCTCAACCCGGTCAACAGCCTGCGCGAGGCGATGAACCCGCTTCGCCAGATGGGCAACGAGATCAAGGCCGACCTGCAGAAGTCGACCGTGGTCACGGAAAACAAGACCGAGGTGCCGGCTGCTGTTGTCTCTGCCCCGACGCCGTCGATGAGCCTGCCGGAAACGCCGCCGCTGGTACCCGCGCCTGCGCAGCCTGAACCCGTCGCAGCAGCGGCTGTCCAGGCCGATACGGTTGCCGCCAAGCCGAAACCCGTGCGCAAGCCGCGCGTCAAGGCTGCCGACAAAATCGATGCTGCGGCGGCCGTTGCCGTGCCTGTGGAAAAACCGAAGCGCGCGACGGCAGCCAGGAAGCCTGCAACGCCGAAGAAGCCGGCGCAGACGAAGAAGGACGAGGCATGAGCGGTGATATCGAAGACAAGCCGCAGCCGCTGATCGAGCACCTGATGGAGCTGCGCACGCGGCTGATCTGGTCGATCGGCGCGTTTTTCGTCGCCTTCATCGCATGCTTCTTTTTTGCCAAGCATCTCTTCAATTATCTGGTCATTCCCTACAAGACGGCCGTGGTGTGGGCGCATCTCGATGTCGAGAAGGCGCAGCTCATCTACACCGCGCCGCAGGAATTCTTCTTTACCCAGGTCAAGGTGGCGATGTTCGGCGGCCTGGTGGTCGCTTTTCCGATCATTGCCGCCCAGGTTTACAAGTTCGTGGCGCCGGGCCTCTACAAGAACGAACGTCAGGCCTTCCTGCCGTTCCTGATCGCTTCGCCGGTCCTGTTCCTGATGGGCGCTGCTCTCGTCTATTTCTTCTTCACGCCGATGGTCATGTGGTTCTTCCTGTCGATGCAGCAGGCGCCGGGTCATGACGAGGTGGCGATCTCGCTGATGCCGAAGGTCTCGGAATATCTGAGCCTCATCATGACGCTGGTCTTCTCCTTCGGCCTTGTCTTCCAGCTTCCCGTCGTCACCACGCTGCTTGCCCGTGTCGGCCTGCTGACGTCGCAATGGCTTGCCGAAAAGCGCAAGTTCGCCATCGTCCTCGCCTTCGTCGTTGCCGCCGTGCTGACGCCGCCGGACCCGATGTCTCAGATCGGCCTTGCGATACCGACGATCCTTCTCTACGAGATTTCCATCTATGCGGCGCGACTCGTGGAGCGCCAGCGTGCCCGGCAGGCGGTCGAAAAGGACACCGGATCCGCGGACGTTGCCAAGACGGACAGCGTCTGAGCGGCGATCCCAATCCCCCTTTGTGAGCGCCGCTTAACATCCGGTCGAGGCCCGATCAGGCTTTGGCCGGGTCATCTCTGTTGCAACGACCTGGAACGACGATGCTCGATATCAAATGGATCCGTGAGAATCCCGAAGCGCTCGATGCCGCCCTTGCCAAGCGCGGGGCGGAGCCTCTGGCCCAAAGTCTCGTTGCCCTCGATGAAAAGCGCCGCTCCGCCGTGCAGAAGGCGCAAGACTTGCTGTCTCGCCGCAACATCGCCTCCAAGGAGATTGGCGCGGCGATGGCTCAGAAGAACGGCGAGCTCGCCGAGAAGCTGAAGGCCGAGGTCGCAGAATTGAAGACCCTGCTGCCGGCGGTCGAGGAAGAAGACCGGCAGCTGACGGCCGAACTGAACGACGCACTCTCGCGCATCCCGAACATCCCCTTCGACGACGTCCCGGTCGGCAGGGACGAGCATGACAATGTCGTCACCCGCACCGTCGGCGAAAAGCCGCGCTGGAACCACGCGCCGAAGGAACACTTCGAAATCGGCGAGGCGCTCGGCTATATGGATTTCGAGCGCGCCGCCAAGCTCTCCGGTTCGCGCTTCACGGTTCTAACCGGGCCGCTCGCCAAGCTCGAGCGCGCGCTCGGCCAGTTCATGATCGATCTCCACACCAGCGAGCACGGCTATACCGAAGTCAGCTCGCCCCTGATGGTGCGCGACGAGGCCGTCTATGGCACTGCCCAACTGCCGAAATTCGCCGAGGATCTCTTCAGGACGACGGACGGCCGCTGGCTGATCCCGACGGCCGAAGTGACGCTCACCAATCTGGTGCGCGAAGAAATCCTCGATCAGGACAAGCTGCCGCTCCGCTTCACCGCATTGACGCCGTCTTTCCGCTCGGAAGCGGGATCCGCCGGCCGCGATACGCGTGGCATGCTGCGCCAGCACCAGTTCTGGAAATGCGAACTCGTCTCGATCACCGACGCCGAGAGCGCCGTTGCCGAGCACGAACGGATGACCGCCTGCGCCGAGGAGGTGCTGAAACGCCTCGGCCTGCATTTCCGCACCATGACGCTTTGCACCGGCGACATGGGCTTCGGTTCGCGCAAGACTTACGACCTCGAAGTCTGGCTGCCGGGACAGAATGCCTTCCGCGAAATTTCCTCCTGCTCGGTCTGCGGTGATTTTCAGGGCCGGCGGATGAATGCGCGCTACCGCGGCAAGGATGACAAGAACAACAGGTTCGTCCACACGCTGAACGGTTCCGGCACCGCCGTCGGTCGCTGCCTGATCGCTGTCCTTGAAAATTATCTGAACGAGGACGGCTCCGTCACGATTCCGGACGTTTTGCTCCCCTATATGGGCGGATTGACCAAGATCGAACGGGCGGCCTGAGGCGATGCGCATCCTGCTTACGAATGACGACGGCATTCACGCCGAAGGGCTCGCCGCCCTGGAGCGGATCGCGCGCACGCTGTCCGACGATGTCTGGATCGTTGCGCCCGAAACCGACCAGAGCGGCCTGGCCCATTCGCTGAGCCTGTCTGAACCGTTGCGGCTGCGCAAGATTTCCGACAAGCATTTCGCGCTGCGCGGCACGCCGACCGATTGCGTCATCATGGGCATCCGGCAGGTGATGGACATCAAGCCGGATCTCGTGCTGTCAGGCGTCAATTCAGGTTCGAACGTTGCCGACGACGTCACCTATTCCGGCACGATCGCCGGCGCCATCGAGGGCACGATGCAGGGCGTGCGCTCCTTCGCGCTGAGCCAGGCCTATCTCTATGAGGACGGCGCGCGCATCGTGCCGTGGGAGGTCTGCGAAACGCATGCCCCAGCGCTCCTGGAAAAGCTGATGGTGCTGGACCTGCCGGAGGGCACGTTCCTCAATCTCAATTTCCCGAACTGCCGTCCCGACGAGGTCGATGGCGCGGAGGTGACCATGCAGGGCAAGCTCGCCTTCAACCTGCAGGTCGACGCGCGCTCCGATGGCCGGGGCTTTCCCTACTACTGGCTGAAGTTCGGCGAACGCGCCGGCGCCTTCATCGAAGGCACCGATATTCACGCCTTGAAGCATAATAAGATCTCGGTAACGCCTTTGAAACTTGATCTGACCGATTATTCCGTGACGGACCGCGTGGCGCGGGCCTTGGGATACGGAGCACAAGTTTGACGGCTAAACTGGCGGAGAAGGAGGGCTTTGCGGCGCTCGTCCTCAGATTGCGTGCCGAAGGCATCTCCGACCTCGATCTGCTGACGGCGGTCGAGCAGACGCAGCGGTCACTGTTCGTGCCGCCGCAATTCGCCGACGACGCCTATTCGAGCCGGACGATACCGATCGAATGCGGCTCCTTCCTCGAAGGCATCGATTTTGCCGTCCGCATCCTGCATCACCTGAAGCTCAAACCAGGACAGCGCGTTCTGGAGATCGGCACCGGCAGCGGCTTTACCGCCGCCGTCATGGGCCGCATGGCCGAGCGTGTTCTGTCCATCGACCGCTACAAGACGCTGACCACGGCAGCGCAGCGACGCATGGAATCGCTTGGTCTGCGCAGCGTCATCGTTCGCCATGCCGACGGAAGCGCCGGCATGCAGGGAGAGGGAACTTTCGACCGCATCCTGGTGACGGCCGCCTTCAATGCCATGCCGCGCTTTTATACCGACCAGCTCGTTTCCGGCGGTTCGATGATCGCGCCACTGATGATTTCAGAAAACGAGTGCCGCATGGTGCGGCTGACGAAAACCGGCAGCCGTTTCGAACGCGAGGAACTGTTCGAAGCTCCCTATCTGCCGATCGTTCCGCGGCTTGCCTCGCTGCTGTAGGGCCTGGCTGCCGCAGGCATAAATGTTTTTCGGCCGGATCGGCCTGAAATCTGAATATGCATCACAATCAGAAAAGCGCTCGAAGTTTTGGGCATCATGCTCTGCGCACTGCGATTTTTTACCCCTAAGCCTATGGTTATCAACTTCTCAAAAATATCGCACTGATTCCAGCATCTTAACCGCGTGGTAATACTAACGCGTTTTAATAGACTCACAAATGGTTGCGTTCTCAGTGGGTCGAGTCATGCGTTTCAGTCTTTCGCCAAAGTTCGGGAAGTCGGCCGGTAATCTTCTGGTTGTTGGCCTGCTGGCAAGTGCCGCAACGGGCTGCAGTTCCGATGTGACACGGTTTGGCGGCTTGTTTTCCTCCTCAGGGCAGGATCAGATCACCACAAGTTCCATTCCGCGCAGGAATATGAACGGTTCTCAGGGTGATCCGGTGCCGCGTGCCGATCTCGGCGGTTCGGCCGTTGCGAGCCAGCAGGGCTATGGCGGCGGCAATGACGCGCTGAATCAGCCTTATCCCGCCCGCCCAAGTTACGATCCGATCCGCGCGTCGAGCTCGAGCGCGCGTCTGGCTTCCGCGCCGGTCTCGGTACAGCGGACAGAACTTGCCGCACCGTCGGCTGTGGCGCCATCCCGCCAGCGGGAAAAGGAAGTTGCGCTCGCCCAGCCTTTCCCGGCTACGCCGCAGGCTGAAAAGCCGCGGTTGGTGGCGCCGGCGGCACCCAAGGTGACGCCCGATTCTTTGACGACAGGCACGACGCCGAGGGTTTCCGGCTGGTCCGCAACCAATGCCCCTTCGGTGACGCTGCGTCCGGGTGAAAACATTGCCACGCTCTCCAGGCGCTTCGGTGTTCCGGAAAAGGAAATCCTTCGCGTCAACAATCTGAAGACCGCATCTGCCGCCCAACCCGGCCAGGCGATCCTGATCCCGACCTTCAACGGCGGCAATGCCGCCAAGGCGGCATCGCAGACGGCCGATCTCTCCAAGCCCGGCAAGCTGCCGGAGCCGGTCAAGGCGCCGGAGCAGAATGTCGCTGTCGTTCCAGGCGCCAATTCCGCCCGCGACAAGACCATGGCGAACGCCGATGTCACCGGCAAGCTTCCGGTCGGCGCCGGCAAGGATCCGAAAGCGCCCGCCGGCACCTATGTCGTCAAGCAAGGCGATTCGCTGGCAAAGATCGCCAAGGCGACCGGTACCAATGTCGACGATCTCAAGGTCGCCAATAGTCTTTCGGCTAGCTCGCTGCGCGTCGGTCAAGCCCTGAAGATCCCGAACGGCACCGCCGACAACATCAAGACCGCCTCGATCCCGGCCGAGAAGGTCGATCCGAAGCCGACCCAGCCGGCTGCCGCCCAGCAGACGGCTTCCGTTCAGCCCGCGCCCTACAAGGCGCCGGCTGCCACCCAGACCGTCGACGATGTCGAGAAGAAGTCGGACGTCAGCTCCGACGCGCCGGAATCGACCGGCATCGGCAAATATCGCTGGCCGGTGCGCGGCCAGGTCATTGCTTCATACGGCGCCAACGTCAACGGCAACCGCAATGACGGCATCGATATTTCGGTACCGCAGGGCACGCCGATCAAGGCTGCCGAAAACGGCGTCGTCATCTATGCCGGCAACGGCCTGAAGGAACTCGGCAACACGGTTCTCGTCCGTCACGACGACGGCACCGTCACCGTCTACGGCAACGCCGATACGCTGAGCGTCACTCGCGGCCAGAAGATCCAGCGCGGCCAGACCGTCGCGGTCTCCGGAATGAGCGGCGACGTCAAGCAGCCGCAGGTCCATTTCGAGGTGCGCAAGGACGCGTCCCCGGTCAACCCGATGACTTTCCTGGAATAGGTACAGCGTACCAGGAAGCGCAAAAGCCCGGCCACCCGCCGGGCTTTTGTTTTTTGGCATGTCGTCCGAACTGCGCCTGATGCTAGGCGATTTAGGCTCTGTCGATGTGAACGCGCATGCGCCCGGCCAGATCCTGGATATACTGCCAGGCGACACGGCCGGAGCGCGCGCCGCGGGTCGTCGCCCATTCCAGCGCCTCCGCATGCATCTTGCTGCGGTCGAGCCCGAGCTTGAAGTGATCGGCATAGCCGTCGATCATGCCGAGATAATCCTCCTGGCTGCATTTATGGAAGCCGAGCCAGAGGCCGAAGCGGTCGGAAAGCGAAACCTTCTCCTCGACCGCCTCCGACGGATTGATCGCCGTCGACTGCTCGTTTTCCATCATGTGCCGCGGCAGAAGATGGCGCCGGTTGGAGGTGGCGTAGAAGAGCACATTGTCCGGTCGTCCTTCGACGCCGCCGTCGAGCGCTGCCTTCAGCGACTTGTAGGCGGTGTCGTCGTGATCGAAAGAGAGATCGTCGCAGAAGACGATCACGCGGTGCGGTGTGTCCTTCAACAGGTCGAGCAGGTTGGGAAGGCTGGCGATATCCTCGCGATGGACTTCGACCAGCTTCAGCGAGACGCCGCTTTCGCGCCTGACATCCTCGTGCACGGCCTTGACCAGCGAGGATTTGCCCATGCCGCGCGCGCCCCAGAGCAGCACATTGTTGGCGGCATAACCGTCGGCGAAACGCACCGTATTCTCATGCAGGATGTCGCGCACGTGATCGACGCCGCGGATGAGCTTCAATGCCACCCGGTTCGGTCGCTTGACCGGCTGCAGATGCTGGCGCGATGGTGCCCAGACGAAACAGTCGGCGGCATCCCAGTCGTTGAGGGTAGGCGCCGGTCCGGCAAGACGCTCGACGGCGTCTGCGAGCCGTCTCAGTTCGGCAAGCAGGGCTGTGTTGATTTCCTCGGTCATCGGTGGCCTCCTGATTTCTCACTGCGGCAATCTGCTTTGATCTTTGGATGCCGGGTACCATGGCGTTTTGACGGCGGAAAGGTTATGAGGCAGCGGAATCGGTACTGTTTCCGGCTGTTTCTGTTGCATTCATCGAAGCGGTAACTATAGTCCGGCAACCTGAAAAGAGAGGCGGAGTTCCGCCGCCCAAGCCTGAGGAGTTTAGCATGTTCATCACCCCGGCATTCGCCCAGAGCGCGACCGATACCGCAACGGGATTCGGCGGCTCCGGTTTCGAAATGATCATCCTGTTCGTGCCGCTGATGGTCGTCTGGTACTTCCTGCTGATCCGTCCGCAGCGCGCACAGGCAAAAAAGCGTGAGGAGACCCTGAAGGCGATCCGTCGCGGCGACCAGGTCGTCACCGGTGGCGGTCTCGTCGGTAAGGTCACCAAGGTCATCGACGACAAGGAAGTTGAAGTCGAGATCGCTGAAGGCGTTCGCGTGCGTATCGTCCGCAGCGGCATTTCGGACGTCCGCGTCAAGGGTGAACCAGTCAAGGCCGACGCAGCGTAACAAGCGATAACGGCAGGACCGCCGGATCGGAAGATCGTCGAGAGAATGTTGCATTTTTCCCGCTGGAAAACACTTCTGATTTGGCTGGTCGCGTTTGCGGCCATCGTCATCGCTGCGCCCAATTTGCTGACCGAGGCGCAGCGTTCCTCTCTGCCGGACTGGTTGCGCCACGACCGCATGACGCTCGGCCTCGACCTGCAGGGCGGTTCGCATATCGTTCTGAAGGTCGAGCGTTCCGATATCGTCAAGGACCGCCTGGAGCAGGCGGTCGCCAATGTGCGCAACGCGCTGCGCGGCGCCGGCATCCGCTACACCGGGCTGACCGGCAATGACCAGACCGTCACCGTCCGGATCACCGATCCGGCCCAGACACAGGCGGCGGTCGATCTCCTCAAGCCTTTGACGACGGCTGCGGGACGTTCAGGACCAGAGATCGCGCTGCAGCAGGGCGGGGAGGGGCAACTTTCGCTGCAGATTTCCGACGCCGGCATTACCGCCGACGTCGCCTCGGCCCGGACCCGGTCGCTCGATATCGTAGGCCGCCGCATCGCCGGATTCGGCTATGACAATTTCCTCGTTCGCCCCGATGGCGCCGATCGAATTGTCGTCCAGGTGCTGGGCTCGCTCGATGCGGAGCGGCTGAAAAACATCCTGAACCAGCCGGCCAAGCTTTCCTTTCATCTGATCGATGAAAGCATGTCGGGGCAGGAAGCGCTGAACGGCCGTTGGCCGGCCACATCGCAGGTGCTCTATTCGCTGGACGATCCGCCGGTACCTTATCTCGTCGACCGCACCGCCTTCGTCACCGGCAGCAACATGGTCGATATCGAGCCTGTCGTCGACCCGCAGACGCAGGATACCTCGATCACCTACCGTCTCGACGCCGAGGGCACGCAGCGGCTGGCGCAGGCGACCGGGCAGAATATCGGCAAGCACCTTGCCATCGTTTTCGATGACCAGGTAATGTCGTCACCGGTCATCGATGCGGCGATCACCGGCGGTGAGGGCCGGATTTCGGCAAACTTCTCCGAGGATGGCGTCCGCGACCTTGCCATCATGCTGCGCGGCGGCGCCTTGCCGGCGACGCTGACGAGCGTTGAGGAGCGTAGCGTCAGCCCGACATTCGGCGCCGATTCCATCTTCAGCGGCCTTATTGCCGGCCTCGTCGCCGTTGTGCTCGTCGCAGCGCTGATGATCGCGCTTTACCGTATTCTCGGCGTCATCGCCGTCGTCTCGCTCTTCTTCAACCTGATCCTCATCGTCGCGGTGCTCAGCCTTGCCGGCGCGACGCTCACCTTGCCGGGCATTGCCGGCATCGTGCTCATCGTCGGCATGGCCGTCGACTCGAACGTGCTGATCTACGAGCGCATCCGGGAAGAAGAGAAAACCACCCATTCCTTTGCGGAGGCCGTCGGCCGGGGTTTCTCGCGCGCATTCGCAACGATCGTCGACGCGAATGTCACGATCTTCATCGCCGCCATTATCCTCTTCTTCCTCGGCAGCGAAACCATCCGCGGTTTCGCGGTGACGCTGGCGGTCGGCATCCTGACGACCGTCTTCACGGCTTTCACGCTGACGCGCTCGATCGTCGGCGCCTGGCTGAGACGGCGCCATCCCCGGCATCTGCCGAAGAGTGTCCTGACCCATCTTTTCGAGCATGCCAATATTCGTTTCATGGGGATCCGCCGTTATGTCTTCACGGCCTCGGCGGTTATTTCGCTGATCGCCATGGCCGCTTTTGCCACCGTCGGTCTGCATCTCGGCATCGATTTCACCGGCGGCTCGCTGATCGAGGTAACGGCGAAGCAGGGCAATGCCGACATCGCCGATCTCAGCTCGCGTCTGAATGATCTCAATCTTGGCGATATCAGTGTCGAGCGTACCGGCGGCCCGGCGAACGCGCGGATCCGCATCGCTTCCCAGGGCGGCGGCGAGAATGCCGAACAGTCGGCGGCGACGCTGGTGCGCGGCGAGCTCCAGGAGGATTATGATTTCCGCCGAGTCGAGGTCGTCGGCCCCGCCATCTCGGGCGAATTGACGATGATGGCGACGCTCGGCGTGCTGGCAGCGCTGGCGGCGATCCTGATCTACATCTGGATCCGCTTCGAATGGCAGTTCGCAGTCGGCGCCATCGTCGCAACGCTGCACGACGTCATCATCATGCTCGGTCTTTTCGTCCTCACCGGCATCGAGTTCAATCTGACGAGCATCGCCGCGGTCCTGACCATCGTCGGTTATTCCCTGAACGACACGGTCGTGGTCTATGACCGCATGCGCGAGAATCTCAAGCGATACAAGAAGATGCCGCTGCCGATCCTGATCGATGCCTCGATCAACCAGACGCTGTCGCGCACCGTTCTGACCGCGGCGACGACGCTGCTCGCCTTGCTCGCACTCTATCTCTTCGGGGGCGACGTCATCCGCTCCTTCACCTTTACGATGCTCTTCGGCGTCGCTCTCGGCACTTTCTCTTCGATCTATATCGCCGCTCCTGTATTGATCGTCTTCCGGCTGCGGCCGGAGGCTCCCGACGGGGAAGAGAGCAACAAGACGGATGCTGGTGTAAAATCCGGCACGGTGGTTTGAAAACATGGCAAAAGGCATAGAAATCCGCGCTGCGCATTTCCCCGGGCGCGCCCCGATCGACACTTACGGCAATGGCGGTTTCCGTTTTGCCGACATGTCGCATCGCGGCTCGATCCTTTGCCTGCCTTCCGGCATTCATGGCTGGGACATGGATATGTCGAAACCGCTGTCGCCGGAAAATTTCCGCCGTGTGCTGGATGAGGCTAGTGATATCGAAGTTTTGCTCGTCGGCACCGGAACCGAGCTTCGCCGTCTGCCCGAGGAATTGAAGCTGGCGCTGAAATCGCGCGGCATCTCCTCCGATCCGATGAGCACCGGGGCTGCGGTGCGCACCTTCAATATCATGCTCTCGGAGCAGCGCGCCGTCGCCGCGGCATTGATCGCGGTCTGACGATGACGGAAGCGAATAGTACGACGAACCAGGAGATCTGCCTGGCGATGCTGCGTGACAGCGATCGCGACCGCTATCTCGCCTGTCTGCTGTCGCAGGAGGAAAAGCGCGGCGCGCTTGCAGCTCTCTATGTCTTTAATGCCGAGCTTGCCCGCGTCCGCGATCTCGTGCACGAGCCGTTGCCTGGCGAAGTCAGGCTGCAATATTGGCACGATCTGCTGGAAGGCAGCGCACATGGCTCGACGGCGGCCAATCCCGTCGCCTCTGCACTTCTGGCCGCGATCGAAACGCACCGTCTGCCGCGCAAGACGCTGATCGACATGATCGAGGCCCGCACTTTCGATCTCTATGACGATCCGATGGAGACCCGTCTCTCGCTTGAAGGTTACGCCGGCGAGACGGCATCCGCCCTGATCCAGCTGGCAAGCCTCGTGCTTTCGCCTGAGGAGGCCGCACGATCGGCCGACGCTGCCGGCCATGCCGGCGTTGCCCAGGCCGTCGCCGGGCTATTGCTGCTGATGCCGCTGCATCGCCGCCGCGGCCAGGTCTATATTCCGCTGCAGATCCTGTCGGCAACCGGTCTCGACCGCGATACCTTCCTTGCCGGCGACGACAGGGCGCGCATCTCCGCCGCCATCGAGGCTTTTGCCGGTCTTGGTCGCGAACATCTGGCGAAGGCGAGAGCGGCAGGGCCGATTGCGGCAGCCGTGTTTCCAGCCTTCCTGCCGACGGTGCTCGCCGAACCGGTGCTCGTCAAGGCGCAAAAACGCGGCGCCTCGCTGTTCGACCATCCGCTGCAGCCGCCGCAATGGCGCCGCCAGCTGCGGATGGGGCTGGCTGCGGCACGCCGGAAAATCTGACATCGGTCAAATTCGCGCAAGTCTCGCGCGGTACAACACTTCCACCGCTACCCTTTGATCGGAGACTCGGCGTGGGCATTATCGTCTGGTGCGTTCTTTTCGCCATCGTTGTTTTCTTTGCTTTTGTGGCCACACGCATGGCCGCGCAGAACAAGGAAGATGGCCTGCATGACACGGGCCTCGCCATCATCGAGTTCGGCCGCGCCTTTCCGACCGAGGCGATCCGCCAGTTGCAGGCGACGGAAAACGGCCAGGCAATCTTCGTACGCCTGCACGATAACAAGGCGGGCTTCATGCGCAACATGTCGCGCCACTTCGCCTGCCATCTGATCGAGCCGGGCCGCGTGCGTGTCGTCGGTTCGGAAACGGGCAGGGGACTGATGGTCGACTTCCTCGATGCGCCCCATCACAATGGTGATTTTGAATTCGCTTCCGCCAAGGAGGCTTCCGAAGTGTCGCTCTGGCTGCTCGGCAATTATATTGCCGAGCCGGATAAGGACCTGCCATCCGGCAATCTGCCGGCGGCGAACAAGCAGTAGAAGCGCCGGTCAGGCGCTCTCGGCAAGCGTCAGACTCTGGCCAAGCCAGGCGGCGCAGTCTGCCAGCGCGCGGCGCGCGATCAGTTGCCGCTTCATGATCGTCTTGTCCTTGCCGCGGAAACGCTTGACGCCTTCGGGTTTTACGATCGAACCGGGTTGGAGCTCCGGAAACAGCCCGAAATTGATGTTCATCGGCTGGAACGATCGTTTACCCGGCTCCTCGTCGGTGACGATATGACCACCGGTGATATGGCCGAGCAGCGAGCCGAGCGCCGTCGTCGCCGGCGGCAGCGAGATCGCTTCGCCCTTGCGTTCGGCGGCGGCGAAACGCCCGGCCAGCAGCCCGACGCTGGCGCTTTCGACATAACCCTCGCAACCGGTGATCTGACCGGCAAAGCGCAGGCCGGGCCGCGATTTCAGCGTCAGCGACGGGTCGAGCAGGGTGGGGGAGTTCATATAGGTGTTGCGGTGCAGGCCGCCGAGACGGGCAAATTCTGCATTTTGCAGACCCGGGATCATCCGGAAGATGTCCGCCTGTGCGCCATATTTCAGTTTCGTCTGAAAGCCGACCATATTGTAGAGCGTGCCGAGCGCATTGTCCTGCCGCAGCTGCACGACGGCATAGGCCTTGACCGTCGGATTATGCGCGTTCGTCAGCCCCATCGGCTTCATCGGCCCGTGGCGCAGCGTCTCGCGGCCGCGTTCGGCCATCACTTCGATCGGCAGACAGCCGTCGAAATAGGGCGTGCCTTCCCATTCCTTGAAACCGACCGTGTCGCCTGATACCAGCGCGTCGACGAAGGCATTGTACTGCGCCTCGTCCATCGGACAGTTGATGTAATCCTTGCCGGTGCCGCCGGGACCGACCTTGTCGTAGCGCGACTGATACCAGCAGATATCCATGTCGATGCTCTCGCGGTAGACGATCGGCGCGATGGCGTCGAAGAAGGCGAGCGAATCCTCGCCCGTTTCCGCCTGGATAGCGTTTGCGAGCGACGGCGCCGTCAGCGGTCCGGTGGCGACGATGGCGAGATCCCAGTCGCGGGGCGGCAGGCCGGTGATCTCTTCCCGCACGACCGTGATGAGCGGGTGCTCGTGGATTGCCTTGGTCACGGCCTCAGAGAAGCCATCGCGATCGACGGCGAGTGCGCCGCCGGCCGGCACCTGGCATCGATCGGCAGCGGCCATGATCAGCGAGCCCGCCATGCGCATTTCGGCATGGATGACGCCGACGGCATTGCTAGTCGCATCGTCGGAGCGGAAGGAGTTGGAGCAGACGAGTTCGGCCAGGCCGTCGGTCTTGTGCGCATCGGTGCCGCGTACGCCGCGCATTTCATGCAGGATGACGGGAATGCCGGAACTGGCGATCTGCCAGGCGGCTTCCGAACCGGCAAGCCCGCCGCCGACGACGTGGATGGGGGAATAGGAGGAGGTCGTGTTCATCCCGGGCTGATATCATGTCGGCAGGTGCGATCCAACACCCCGGAATCAAAAACGGCGCCTGATGGCGCCGTCTTGGAAGCATCGTGCCCGTTATTAACGGAACGAGCGGGATGCGATATTGCGGATGTCGTAGCGGCTGACGCCGATATCGGACAGGGTCTGGTTGGAAAGGCCGCCGAGTTCGTTGAGCGTACGGCGGTAGCTGAGCCAGCTTTTTGCAATGCGGATCGGGTTCATCGTTTTCTTCCTATGTCCGCGGGACGGCGGGATCGCCTGTCTCTCTGCGGTTGGTGTTTATATAGGCGATATCGGTCCTATTGTGCAGTGCAAATAAAAGGCGTCTGCCATGCAATTGTGCAATGTGATGCTCGTAAATTGGGCGGTGAATATTTTTTGAGCGGGCTAAAGAAGCGGAAAAACATGCAACCGCGGTGCCAGCCGCATGCAGACAAAAGAAAACGCCCGCTGTGGGTACAGCGGGCGTTTCAATCGAGAACAATCGCGCTTGGGAGGAGCCGCGATCGCCTGGAATTAGCGGGCAGAAGCCTCACGGGCAACGCGATGGATGTCCGAACGGTCGATGCCGAGGTCATGCAATTCGCGGTTGGTCATGCGGCCAAGTTCCGTGACGGTCTGACGATACTTGCGCCAGTTATTGAAAGAGCGAGAGAAGTTCATGTTAAGCCCCTTTCTGAGGTTTTCATCTGCCAGCAGCCACCGATCGGCGCTGACCTCTATTTGATGACTAGAATATATGTTGCGGCGCGAAAGACTAAAATAGCCAAGTTTTCAGATCACCTATGCGGTGTATGCAATGCTCATGGGATGTTTGACGCAGACTTACCGCTTTTTGGTCAATGAATAGGCAGAATGACTCTTAGGCAAGCAAGTCGGTTGAGAGTGCTGAATGGATGCCAATGGAGAAAAACGCTTCTCCCTCCGGCGATTCCGGCCGTCCAACTGATGCAAAGAGCGGTTCCGCTTCGGATCGGAAGCTGCCCATCCGTTCGCAGGGTCGGCGGGGCGGCGTGGCGCCAATGTGGCGCGCGGCGCCAATGTGGCGCGCGGCGCCATGCGACGGAAAAAGCACAGAGCGTCAAGGCTTTAATCGCGCTTCGGCTTAACAAAAACGCCCGCCGGGGGAGGATCCGGCGGGCGTGTTATGGTGCTGGCAACTGGGAGGAGGAGTGTTGCCAGCCTATCGCAGCGCGCTGGGAGGAGGAGTGCGCAGCTGCGAATCTCGTCACGGACAATAGATCCGAGGGCATCCGGCTGAGCCGTGCCAGGGCGCCATCCCCGTGCTTCGACACCTCAAACAAATAGTATGACTAATGATTATTTTGCAGTGCAATAAATTCATGAGTGGTATGCGTAATGCGCATGCCTCTCCGTTCATATGTCTATATTAGCGCTTCTGACGTTAGCGGCCGGTTAACACTCGATACAAGTTAGACCAATGAGGAACTTGTATATTTGCCGCAGGAGCGTTTGCGAACACCTCTGCTGCGTCTATAACGGCGAGAGCCGCAGTGCCGCAGTCGGCGTCGCGGAAATAAGGGGTGGAGCATGTATCGCGGCAGATTGGAGCGGGATCTCTCCCTCTGGGTGGGCAAGGGCCTGCTCGGTCAGGAAACGGCAAGCGCACTTCTCGCCGAATATGACAGCCGCCCGGCAAGTTTCAGCCTCGGCAGGGTGCTGATGGCGCTGGCGGCGGTGCTGCTTGCCGCTGCCATCCTGCTGGTCGTCGCCTCCAACTGGGAGGCCATCCCGCGCCTTGTCCGCGTCGGCGGCATCCTCGCGCTGATCTGGGTGGTGCACATCGCCGCCGCCCGGATGCTTGCCCGCGGTTCGACAGCGGCCGCAAGCGGCTTGCTGGTCATCGGCGCGATGAGTTTCGGCGGCGCCATCTCACTTGTCGGGCAGATGTATCATCTCTCCGGCGACGAGCAGACGGTGATGTATCTCTGGTTCGCCATCGCGACGATCTCGGCAATCCTGTTCCGTTCGGGCGCCGTGACCATCGTCGCCGGCTTCCTCTCCTGGGCGTCGTTCGCCGTCTACCTGCAGAATAACGACACGCATTGGATAGGCTTCGATCCCTGGATGGCGCCCATCATGGCGGCGATCACAATCGCCCTGGTGCGGTATACCGGCGCCGAGCGGGCCCGCCATCTGGCCTATCTGCTTTTGATCGGCTGGCTCGCCTGGCTCTATACTCTCTATGAGGAGATCGCCGTGGCGCTCGCCTTCGCGATCGGCGGCATGGTGGCCTTCGTCCTGACGGCGTTGCCGCTCCCGCGGATCGCCTCCCTGGTCAGGAGCGCCGGTGCGGCCCCGGCCTTCTACAGCTTCCTTGTCGCCGCGATCGGCTTCCTGCTGCTGCATATCGAGATCGAGGACGGCTGGCGGCTGGTGGTGCTTGGCGTGGCGACGCTTGCCGCTTCCGTGCTGGCAATCGCCCTGCATGGCAGGAATAACGGCGCGGTGCGTTATCTCGCCTACACCACCTTTGCCGCCGAGATGCTGTATCTTGCCTCCGTCACCGTCGGCTCGATCCTCGGTACGTCGAGCCTCTTCCTGTTCTCCGGTCTCGTGGTGGCACTTGTCGCGTGGATCGTCATCCGTCTCGAGCGGCGTTTTTCGGCGAATGCACAGTCGGCGAATGGACAGGGGGAGCGCGCATGAGCTCGTTCATGGCAAGGCTGCAATCAGGTAGGGGTTATCTCTTTTCGGCGATCATCGTCGCCGGTCTGCAGACCCTTATCCTCGGCACGATCATCCAGAGCCGGGCGTCTATCCTCAGCAATGGCGCCGAGGTGCTGCTGAAGACGGCGCCCGTCGACCCGCGCGATTTCCTGCGCGGCGATTACGTCGTCTTGAACTACGACATTTCTTCGGTGCCGGTGCAGACGGTTTCCGGTGGCATTCCGGCCGAGCCCGGCGAACGCGTATTATGGGTTCGGTTGAAGAAGCAGGAGGACGGTTTCTGGACGGTGATCGAATCGTCCTTTCATGAACTGTCGCCGCAGCCGGAGACCGTGATCCTGCGCAGCCAGCCATTCTACAGCGGCGGACTTGCCGCCGGCGACAGCATCCGTGTCGAATACGGCATCGAGCGCTATTACGTTCCGGAAGGCGAGGGCAAGCCGATCGAGGAGGCCCGCAATGACGGCAATGTCGCTATATCAGTGCGGGTTTCGCCTGATGGAAGCCCGCAGATTCGCAGCCTTCTCGTTGACGGCAAGCCGGTTTACGACGAGCCGCTTTACTGATCCGGCGGCACTTCTTGGCAGGGCGGCTTCTGAAGCGCAGATCGCCGTCATTGACCGTTCATTTTTCCTTTGCCTCGGCCAAATCGGGTGATATAGAGACGCCGCGCTCCGGAAGGCCTCATGCGCAGGCATAGGCATGCGGTTTTGTGAACGCGGGTATGGTGAAATTGGTAGACACGCCAGATTTAGGTTCTGGTGCCGCAAGGCGTGGGAGTTCAAGTCTCTCTAC